>Ga0306865_1000093_pt1 | contig 50404 bp, 39 predicted proteins | sample AntRauTorckE5431_FD_190441 | JGI IMG/M metagenome (GOLD analysis project Ga0306865, IMG submission 190441) | Saline lake microbial communities from Rauer Islands, Antarctica - Metagenome Torckler E5 #431 (v2) (version 2) | ecosystem: Environmental > Aquatic > Non-marine Saline and Alkaline >... | reverse complement strand
CCGGTGATGTTGCTCTGGGACCCGCCGAGCTTGACCAAATCCGTAAAAAGCTGTTCGAGCGGCAGGAGTCGTTGCGGGCATTGCAAGCCGAAAAACCGCTGATTCATCCAGTCGTGGATCGTCAGGCCGTTGCCGGCATTGTTGCGCAATGGACCGGTATCCCTGTTGGTCAGATGATCCGGGATGAAATCGTCACGTTGCTGGAGCTGCAACAGCAGCTAGACCAGAGAGTCATTGGGCAGCCTCAGGCGACGGAAACTCTTGCCCGTCGGATTCAATCGGCCCGGGCCGATCTCACGGAACCCAATAAACCAGTGGGTGTTTTCCTGATGATAGGTCCGTCTGGCACTGGCAAGACGGAAACCGCTCTGACCCTGGCGGATCGGCTTTTTGGTGGGGAAGGCAACCTGACGGTCATTAACATGTCTGAATTTAAAGAAGAGCATAAGGTATCCATGTTGCTTGGCTCGCCACCCGGTTATGTGGGGTATGGAGAAGGCGGTGTGCTCACTGAAGCGGTGCGTCGAAAGCCTTACAGTGTGGTGTTGCTGGATGAGATGGAAAAGGCTCACCCAGGCCTGCAGGACGTGTTTTACAACATCTTCGACAAAGGCACTGCAAAAGACGGTCAGGGTCAGGATATAGATTTCAGAAATACTATCATCATCATGACATCCAATGCCTGCGAGGACACTATCAGCAGTTGTTTGGAAGAGCGGCCAGAGATCACGACGGAAGAGCTTGTGACGGCATGCGAGCCCACGTTAAGGACGTTTTTCAAAGCTGCATTTTTGGGAAGAACAATGATTATTCCCTATTACCCGCTGCAAGACGAGACGTTGATGTCGATTTGCTCGAGTCGTTTGGAACGTTTGGCGAATCGTGTACGAAAGAGATTCGGCGCTCGTCTGAACTACGATAGAGCGCTAGTCGAAACCATGGCCGCTCGAAGCCTAAACCATGACACGGGAGCGCGCTTCGTTGAGAACATGATTACCAATGAAATCGTGCCTCAAGTTGCCCAGGAATGTCTTGGTGCACTGGCTGAGGGAAAGGCGCTTGAATCTCTGAATGTAACAATTGATGACGTTGGCAAGCCGGTTTTTTCAGTTGTTTTTGAATCGTAAAAAACGGAGTTGGCCCAGGCCTCTTTGGAGGCTGGATTTAGGGTCGGTAGATGAGTTCGAGACAACAGAAAAAATGCTGAATTAATGTGTGTTGAGTTGCAATTTCGCTAATTTACAATTTGTTACAAAACAGATTCGTGAGCATTATTCATTGTTGCCATTAGGTTTTTGGTTTCTAAGCTGATTGCATTTTGGCGGAAGCCCGATATGTTTATCTTGCGGTAATTCAAGAGTAAACCTAACCTAATGTCCTAACCATTGTGATGCTTGCCGCAAGGAGTTCAGGCGTCATACTTCCATAAAAATCCCCCTCAAGTGCTTGACACATTGTTACGCCGTAAGGGCGAATAGGAGACAGTTGTGCCAAAAAATGACGTCAAGAGCGGCGGATCAGTCGCACCAAAAGAACGGATCAATATCAGTTATAAGCCTGCAACTGGGGGGGCCAAGGAGGGGGTTGAGTTACCTCTGAAACTAATGGTGCTTGGTGATTTTCAGGGTGAGGAAGACACTCGGATCATGGAAGATCGAAAGCCAATCAGTATTAATGACCAGAATTTTGACGAGGTCATGGCCAGCCAGAGCCTCAGGCTCGATTTCAGCGTTCCGAACCATTTGACCGATGATAAAGACGCCGAGCTTCCGGTTAGTATCAATGTCCACAAGCTGGCCAGTTTTACTCCAGACAGCCTGATGCAGGAAGTGCCTGAGCTGCGCGAGGTTTTCGAGCTTCGTGAGTGCCTTAAGTCGCTCAAAGGCCCCTTGGGGAACGTTCCCCAGATGCGGCGAACTATTCAGCGCATGATCAAAGATGAAGATACCCGATCCAAATTGATGAAAGAGCTAGGGCTCTGACATCCGGGTTGAAAACACACGCTGAAACACATCTTGGCTGATTCAGCGCAACAAACCATCTGAATTGGGTTTGAGGGCAAGGTAATGGCAGAGCAAGCGGCAAAGAGTAAAAAGTCAGGCGAGGCAAAGGGCTCGCTACTAGATGAGATCGTTGACTACACGAGCTTGCCTCGCGAGGACGAGGGTTACAGTGTTGCTCGGCGTGGAGTCGAGTTGTTGTTGAAAGAGATTTTCGAGAAGGATTCCGCCCAGCACGACGAAATCCGGGTCGACAAGAAGCTGGTAGATCAGATTATCAGTGAGCTGGATGTGCGCCTGAGCCATCAGATCGACGCCATTATTCACCACGAGACTTTTCAGGCTCTGGAACGCCCCTGGCGCGGCCTGAAAATGTTGGTGGAACGGACGGATTTTAAAGAAAACACCAAGGTGGAATTTATCAATGCCACACAGAATGACCTGCTTGAAGATTTTGAAGACTCAGCGGGTGTTGTTGAATCCGGTATCTATCGTCGCGTTTACACGGAAGAGTTCGGCCAGTATGGCGGTGAGCCGGTTGGCGTAATCGTCGGTAACTATGAATTCAGTCAGAGCGCACGGGACGTGAAGCTTCTTGGATATATGGGTGCGCTGGCTTCCATGACCCATGCGCCTTTCATCGCGGGCGCATCGCCCTCGATGTTTGGTCTTGAGAAGTTTACCGGCCTCGGACAATTGAAAAACCTGGAAGCGGTATTCGACGGTCCTCAGTACGCAAAGTGGCGCTCATTTCGCGAAACTGAAGACGCCCGCAACGTAGGCTTGGCATTGCCGAGTGTCATGTTGCGGCCGACCTACGGCGAGAACCTGGCGGTCCGATCCTTCGACTACTCTGAAACCATCGTTGAAGACAGCAACTACCTCTGGGGCAATGCAGCGTTCGCTTACGCTACCCGCCTGACTGAAAGCTTCGCCAAATATCGCTGGTGCCCGAATATCATCGGCCCGCAGTCCGGTGGCGAAGTGAGTGATCTGCCTATTGACCTGGTTGATGTTAATGGCGAGCAAGTGATCGTCGGTCCGACAGAGACCCCTATTTCCGATCGCAAAGAGTATGAACTCTCCAATCTGGGCTTTATCCCGCTGACGCTGCGAAAAGAGTCGGACAAGGCAGTGTTCTTCTCCTCAAGTTCTTGTCAGAAGCCCAAGAAGTTTGCCAGCGATGAAGAAGGTCGGCAGGCGGAGCTGAACTACCGCCTTGGTACTCAGTTGCCTTACCTGTTTATCGTTAATCGCATCGCCCACTACATCAAGGTGATTCAACGCGAGAACCTTGGCAGCTGGAAAAATCGTTCAGATCTTGAGCTGGAACTGAACAAGTGGATACGGCAATACGTCGCAGATCAGGAGAACCCGTCTCCGACGACCCGAAGTGTGCGCCCGTTGCGTAAGGCCGCGGTCACCGTCACTGAAGTAGAGGAGGATGCTGGCTGGTACAACGTTGGCTTGGAAGTAACGCCGCATTTCAAGTTCATGGGCGCTAATTTTACGTTATCGCTCAACGGTCTTCTGGAGCGTTAAGGACGTTTCTGCCTTTAAAATTATTCGAGGAGTAGGGCAATGCCAACAGAAATTTACATGAAGATTGAGCACCCGGATGATGGAGTCATCACCGAAGATAGCTGTTCGAAAGAAAGTATCGGTGCCTTTTACAAAGAAAATCACGATGAAGAGTGTCTGGTAATCGGTTACGACCACAGGGTCAGCGTACCCACCAGCCGTGTCTCTGGTCAGGTCACCGGCACTCGGAAACATGAGTTCCTGGAAGTGAGCAAGCTCATCGACAAGTCGACTCCCGAATTATTGAAAGCCGTTACTCACCCTTCGGAACTGGAAGTGGAAATCTCCTTCTACCGAACCCCCGATGAAACCAGTGGTGGTGACATGGTTCACTATTACACGATCACCCTTGAAAGAGCCAAGGTCGTGAGTGTGGATTACTGTTCACCAAACATCATTGATCCTCGTAATGACGACTATGTTCCCTACGAGAAGGTCACTCTTACCTACGGCAAAATCAATGTCACTCACGAGATATGCACGACAACTCATGACGATGACAGCGCAGAAAAAGGCTAACGCATTGCAATCAGCACTGAGCCAACGCTGATATCAAAGGCAGGGCCATATTTTATGCGATACCAGGCCCTGCCAAGCCGGTTTGTTAACAGAGTGGTTTTTCCTGAATGAGTCGAGAAGAGATGTTCCGGTTTGCCCGGTGCGTTAGGGCTATTGTTATGGGGTTTTTGCTCCTAACGCTGTGCGCATGCAGTGCTACGCCATCCGGGTCGCCTGCTGAGAGCGCCGCTGCTGATGCGCCGGCCAGTCAGGTCGATACACCAACCGATGCCGTTGAACAGTCGCAAACCGGGTCTGATGAAGAGCCGCTTGGCGATGCGGCGTTGTGGCAGTGGCAGGCAGGTGCCGAGCGCTGGAGTTATCAGGGCGAGGTAACCGTGCCGGAGGTGCCCGCTGGAAGTTGGGTTTTTGAGGAAGATGCCATCAGGCTGACAATCACCGCCTCCAATCAGCTCAATACCTATGATGGCGCGCCACATACTCTGGTTCTCAGAGTGTTGCAGCTCAACGGGCGGCTGGATTTCCGAGATGACAGGAAAACCCGTGCCGGCATCCGCCAGCTGCTGGTCAGTGACAGTCTTGAAACCCTCGGTGCCAGTGTTGTTGCCTTCAGTGAGATGGTGGTCCGGCCTGGTGCAACTATCACGCGGGTTTTTGACCGTACTGCCGAGACCCGCTTCATTGCGATTGTGGCTGGATACTACGACCTGAATCGTGAGCAGGTGACTCGTTTTATCAGTTTTCCGGCGATAGACGACACGGTGGAGGTTGAGCCTGGGCTTTTGGATCAGCTAACACTCGGTTTGTTTGAAAATGAGGGGGTGGTGACTCCGCGGCGCCCCGGTCGGCTTGCGATTACGTTGGATCTGGCCAGTGACAAAATTGGCCGAATTCGTGTCGAAACGCAATAGGGGTCCAGCTTTGCGTCACACGCGCCCTGATCAGGCGCGGTACCGCAGCCAGAATCGGCTGCTGGAATAGCAGAAATCACGCCGATAAACACAGTCGGCCCGACAGCGGACGGAGATACATTTGTGAGCTTGAGTCAGCCGGTTTTCTGGCATCAGGGACTTTTCCTGCAACCGCAGCATTTACAAGCTGCCGATCACTATCATTCGCAGCTGGCCGCTTATCTGCTGCAACGCACGGGGCCTCATGGTTGGGGCGCTCTTGGCTTTTCGATCAACGAAGCGGCGATTCAGAACGGCTTGTTCGATGTCCAGCGGTTCGAATGCATGATGCGGGATGGAACGCTGGTCGTCTGTCCAGATAATGCCATGGTTACAGCGCGTCAGTTTGAGGGTGTCTGGCGAGACAGAAATCAGAAACTACCGGTCTATATTGGTCTTAAGCACAGTTCGCGGAGCGACTCCAACGTAACCGTTCTGGAGAACGCCGGGGGTGCAGCGGCGCTCCGCACGCGTTATGTTTCAAACGCGGGTGGTGAGCCTGTCCCGGATTGTTATCAGGGTGGCGCCGTAGCCAAGGTAAAAACGCTGCGGTATGCACTGACTCTGTTTTTTGGCTCAGAGATTGATGACGCCGATGACTACGAGACCATTCATGTTGCAGATCTGATGGTCGAGGGTGACCAGTTCCGCCTCGATGAACAGCAGGTGCCACCTCTGCTGGTGCTGGGAGCTTCGCCTGTATTGATTAACGACCTCAATACACTCAAGCACAATCTGATAGGGCGTGCGTCGCTGCTCGACAGCTATAAAGAACTCGGCAGTGGAGAGTCGTCGTCATATAACCCAGCGGCCATCACCAATCGTCTGGCAATGCAGGTTTTGTCGAGATATGTGCCTCGTATTATCCAGCATATTGAAGCTGCCCAGATCCATCCGCTAGAAGCGTATGGCACGTTGCGGGAGCTCATTTCCGAGTTAAGCGTCTTTTCCGATAAAGTCGGGATGGATGGGTCGGCAAAAAGTGGTTCCCTGTCCCTGCCGAGCTACGACCACAAGGCCATCGGCGCTTGCTTTAAAGCAGCGATCGAAATGATTGGCGTGTTGCTCAATGAGTTAACAGTCAGCCCCGAGCTGGTGGTTCAACTCAGGGGTCAGGATGATGGCAAGTTCGTGGGCACCCTCCCGAAAGAGTTTTTCGAGCGGAACAACAGCGTTTATCTTTTGCTTCGCACGTCGGAAGCATCTCGCAAGTTTTTGGATTCTTTTATTAATTTTTCCAAAATTGGAGCTGCCAATCAGGTGGAGGTATACGCCCGACGGGCGCTGCCAGGTGTCCCGGTGATTCACCTGCAAGGCAAGCCTATTGGTATATCGAGTCAGCCCAACACCCACTATTTCATGTTTGAGCGTGAAGGTTATGAGTGGGGTTATGTTGAGGATTCAGCGCAAATTGGTTTGATCTGGAATGAGGCGCCGGATGATCTGGTGGTTGAAATCGTGATGGTTCGAGGATAACGCCGATGTATATGATCGATCATTACATACCGGTTTTTGCCCGCCTGACGGAGCTGCTGGATCAAGCCGAAGCCAGCGATGGCGTTGAGTATGACGACTTTCGTGTCGAAATGGTTCATCAGGTCGAGAAGGCTTCAGCCGATGCGCGGGATGCGGCCGGAGATGATTTGGCGCACGAGGCCACGTTTGCCGTTGTCACGTTTATTGATGAAAAAGTGCTGAGTTCAGGCTGGTCATATCGGCATCAATGGGCCGGCCAATTACTTCAGAAACAGTATTTCAACACCACCAATGCAGGTGTCCAGTTCTTTGAAGCTCTGGATCGTCTCAATCCGTTCAGTCCCCGGGAACGTGATGTCCAGGAGGTGTTTTTTTACTGCCTCTGCCTTGGCTTCAAGGGACAGTTTTATCGTCCCGGAGACAGTGCTCGATTGAACAAGCTGATCAAGGACTGTGGCGATGAGCTGATCAGTGTTGATGATGATGTTTTATTGTTTCCCCGCGCTTATCCCGCCCGAGGGGTGGAGGAATACCACCCCCCGCAGAGGGCGGCTAACTGGCAGCCGCTTTACGTAGGGTTGCCCCTGGTCTTGCTAGCCGGGCTGTATATAGTTTTTCAAAACGACATTGTCACTGTCGCGCAAGCGTTTTTGATGATGGTCTGACCCGAATCCCGCAGACAAGTGGTAGGCGCTGTCCGTGTTTAAAAAGATTCTGAAGTTTCTGCTAATCGTGTTTATCTGGCTCCTGATCGGTGTTGCCCTTATTGGCGGTAGCCTTTTGCTGGGCTATTCTGGGGAATTTGGCATTTACATTTTCCTGGCGCTGCTGGTGGTTTGGTACGGCGTCAAAATGATTAGGGCACTATATCGACGACAGCAGGCCAAACGGCGTGTTGCGCAGTTGGTCAAGGTGGAAAAGGCGCCGGTCGATGAAGATGCTTATGATCGACGTTTTGGGATTTGGCGTCGCCGGACTCCACTCGAAACCCATTTTCGTGGACTATTGAACACGCTTGGCATGTCGGAGCTCAGCCGGCATGGAGACCCGCTTTATGTGCTGCCATGGGTCGGTGTTATTGGCGAAGCCGGGAACAGCAGTCTCAAGCATTTGATTGGAACCTCAAGGTTATCAGCACCCAGTATTGACGTGTCTGAGACTGAGGACACTGACACCGGTATTGACTGGCATTTGTACAACCGGAGCCTTCTGATCAGCACGCCTGCGGATTTTGTTAAAGGAGATGTCGGTGCATCGGATCCGCGTTGGCTTGAGCTACTGGGACTGCTTGTGCGCCATCGGCGGGAAGAACCCCTCAACGGTCTGATCCTTTCCGTGCCGGCTGCTTCCATCTTGTCTGGCGACACAGAGGCATTGATTGAACGGGCGCAAAAAATCCGTCGGCTGATTGAAGACAGTGTGCAACTGCTTTCTGTGCAAGTGCCGGTGTATGTTCTGGTCAGCGGATTGGAGGCGCTCAGCGGAGTGGACCAATGGCTGGATAGCCTGGATGAGGATATTTTGCCTCAAGCAGTTGGTCAGCTCAGCGGTGATGGCCAGGACACTGCTGAAGAATTAGCATCGGACGCTGTTGACGCGCTTGCCACGAAAATTCGACTGATGAATCTTCAGACGATTCGTGATGAGGCACTTTCGCCTAAGATGATGCGGCTTCCTGTGCGGGTGCGGGAAATGACTCATGCCTTGCAGATTTTTGTCGGTAGCCTGTTTGAAGATAACCCCTATCAGAAGACGCCACTGCTACGCGGCATTTACTTCTCTGCGATGACCCGGCGGCGAGACCACGACCTCAGTGCATTTACCTTCGACTTGTTCAGCCAGATTGTGCCAGCCGATCGTTCCCGGGTAACCCGTGTAATTACGCGGACGCCAGCTTCGGTGTGGCGGGATCGTGGAAGGACACTGGCACCGGCTGCCGCTGCTGCACTGGCGCTTTTTTTCCTGTCTGCTCTTTACCTCAATGATCGTTCTGATTTAGAGCAGATCCGTGAAGCCCACATCCAGAGTATGGCGGCGTTAGATCCCTCGCTTAGCGGAACCGTTGAAATTGCACTCAACGCCCGGCAACAGGAGTTGGCGCTAATCGAGACGCTAGAGGGGCGCCGTTGGGCTCCATGGCTGCTCCCCGGTAGCGAGCCCGACTTCGTTGGTCGAATGAAGGCTCAGTTTGCGACCAGCGTACAGCAGGATCTGATCGACCCGATCGATGAGGCTTTTGTCAGGTCTCTTGAAAACGACTTTTTCAACACGGAGTTTTCCCCCAAGAATGTTCAGATGCTGGATGCGGTCGGCGCATACACTGGCATTCTGGTACGCAGGATCAATCTGCTCAATTCCTATATAAACGGAGCTTCGCCGGATGAACTCAGGGCGATGCCATTGCCCTATGATGCCGGTGAAGTGCAGGTTGTCAGGAGTAACATGTTGGCTGACATCAACGGTCTCTTCGTGCAGTCACTGCTTTGGCGGGGGCTCAGTGTCGATGGTGCCGGCGACGTTTCGGAAGTGGTTGCTCAACGGGACCGGATGGTAGACAGCCTTGACCGTATACTCGGCCACAGTGGTGGTTCACTGCAATGGATCGTTCAGTGGCTTAATAACAATCCGAATTATAGCGGCTTTGCAGTTTCAGACTTCTGGGAGGCGGGCTCCCGGGGAATGACGGCTGATTTTTCTGTGCCCGGAGCGTTCACCCTGGCCGGAAAAGAAGCGATAGAGAGTTATATTGGCGAGCTGCGCCAGGCAAGCCCCGATTCGTCGAGGCTTGATACCCTGATCTCACGATTTTTTGGCAGCTACCAGCGTCAGTACCTCAATAGTTGGGAAAAGTTTGCGCTGCAGTTTCAGCATGGTCTTGAAACCCTGGCGACAGCTGACGAATACCTTATTTATATCAATAATTTAAGTACCGGCCGTGATCAGTATTTTTCGGCGATCAATCTGGTGTACAGCCAGATCAATCCGGTGATTGAGGACATCAACCAGCAAGATGGCGAGCTGGATGACTGGCTGTTGATGCTGGATTACTACAACGACATGGTGTCTTTGTCACCAGATGAAGGTGTTGATAATAGCGCCAGGGACAAAACCCTCGCCAAACTGGCTTTGAGAACGGTCGGTACTGCCGGGCCTTTGGGTAAAATTCTGGCAAAACAGGGTAAGAAAGGCCTGAAGACCAAGAAAAAGCTGGATAAGGCGGGAGGTGGTCCAAGCACTTCCGAGCGGGCTCTGCGACTTGAAGAAGCCGCCGGGCTTCTGGACGAATACCGGACCGCGCTGAACGATTTTGTTTTCAACGCGGAACGTCAGTCGGTTGCCTACGGGCTGATGCGGGATCGTTTCCAGAATGCTGACAACCCGGGCGGTGGATCTGGTGCGTTGGCAAGTGCCCACAAAGCTATCCGAAAGATTCAGGCATTGACTGGTAAGCCAAATCCCTCAAACGAGGCCTTCTGGACGCTTTTCACCGGCCCTATTGAGCTTATTGAACAATACGCGTTGCAGGAAGCCGCCTGTTATTTCAATGAACAGTATCGCAATAACTTTCTGGCTGAATTGGAAGCGGTTCCTGAGTATCGTAAGCCGGCCTTTACATATGGCCCGGAAGGTGTGCTTTGGCAATTCATGGACAACACAGCAGAGCCTTTCGTCTCACGCAGGCTTGGTGCTGGGTATGTGAGGGCCGGCGCGGGCGATCTGCGGTTACCGGTTACCTCGGATTTATTGCGTTACGCGACCCGTGCCCAGGATCAGCGCAACCCCCTCGATCGGATGCCTGTGGAACTTCGCACCCGGCCGACACAGACGAATCTGGACGCGCTTTACGGAGTGTCGGAAACCCGTCTTACGTTGCAGTGTCCAGGCGGCTCCACGACTCTGCGTAATCGCAATTTCGAAAACGAGGAAGTATTCACCTGGAGTACTCAGTGCACTGACACGACACTTCGGTTGTCCATCGGTGGGATTGAGCTTGAGAAGATTTACTCGGGGCCTGCCGGATTCCCGACCTTCCTCGACGACTTCCGCTCGGGCAGCAAACGGTTTACACCGGCAGATTTCCCCCGTTACGAGAAGCAGCTTCGAGCATATGGCGTGACCTACATCGACCCGCAGTACATTCTGCGCGGACATGAGGAGATTCTCAGACTGCTGGATCGTCGCCCTGGTGAGCCACCGCAGACGGCTGCGACCTGCTGGAACACGAGTCGCTGATATGGTTGATGAACTCGATGCCTGGTTCGACCAGTTCAACTTCTCTTTTCATTCCTCACGGGAAGGTCGGGACGTGGTGCTGCCGTTACGCATTCTTGTGCTGGCGGATTTTGGCGTGGCTCATGACCCCGCCGAGCCTTATCCCATTGCAATATCGGCGGTTGGCGTCCGCAACTTCGATGACGTGATGGCCGCGCAGAATATCACTCTCACTTTGGATAAAAACCAGTTGGGCAGTGACTTGCCGACCGTGGCCCGCCTGGTCACTGATCCCCTGTCGGTCAGACTGGACGGCATAAACAGTTTTCATCCGGATTCTCTGCTGGCGAAGGAGCCGCTATTGGCGAGTATCCGCCGGCTAATTCTGCGGCTGAGGTCGGTAGTGAGTGAGACCGGTGCCGAGGCTGAGGTGACATTGCCGGATCTGTCTGAGCTGGAGAGGCAGTGGTTATCACTGGGCAAGATTGAAGAAGGTACTTCCGAGGCTGATGGCGTCATGGGCGGCCCCGGTGCTAGGGTTTCCAGAGTGTGGCTGGACTTCCTGATCACGGACCTTGAGGCTGACCTTAATCAGGTGTTGAACCGTTTGCTTCATCACCCGGATTTCCAGCGGATCGAATCAGCGTGGCGAAGTCTTAACTGGCTGGTCCTTCAAGCCGCCTCTGACGTCTACAGCCAGGTCGATTTTGCCTCGGTGCATCGTGATCGCCTTCAGCAAGACCTGGTTTACAGCGCCGACCTGGACGAGAGTGAGTTTTTTGAACTGGTCTACAGTCGCGAATACGGTCAGTACGGTGGGCGACCTTATGGCGCTGTTATTGGTGATTACCGGTTTGACTATGGCGCTGAAGACGTGGACATGCTTTCCCGCCTGGGTGAGATCTGCCGAATGGCGCACTGTCCGTTTATCAGTTCTGTCGCTCCGGAGTTTTTCGATATCCAGTCGTTTGCTTCGCTTTCCAGGCTGACATCTTTGCAGGAGATGGTTGAAGGACGTCAGTACCTCAAATGGAGGGCGTTCCAGCAAACGGAAGCGGCAGCTTATATTGTTCTGACCTTACCTCATATTTTGCTCCGGGATAGTTGGCGCTGCGAACCGGGCGGCGTGTCAGAAAACCTCGCGGTTGAAACTGTTGACACCGGAGGCAAGAGCGCGCTCTGGGGCAATGCCGCGTTTGCCATGGCTGGTAGTTTGCTCCGCAGCTTCCGGCGATTCCGCATGTGTACTCATCTGACAGGCGCAGATGGCGGCCTTGTAGAAGGTCTTCCCGAGATCATTAATCCTGAAACTGGCGAGAGAGTGTACCCTCTGGAAGTACTGGTTTCAGAAAACCGGGAGGCCGACCTGATCAGCATGGGACTGGCGCCGCTGAGTGTGGCCAAGGCCAGTCACAGTGTCTTGTTTCATGCGGCGAACTCTGTTCGCTGGGGCTACTTTCAGCGGCGTAACGGCGCCCGTAACGAACCACTGGGAACCCGCCTGGGCGCGCAGGTGCCGTATCTGTTTATCATCCTTCGGATCGCCCATTACTTGCGAGTGATTTATCGCGAGAATCTTGGTTCGAACAGTAGTCTGGCTGAATTGAAGAGTGAATTAGTTGGCTGGCTGAAAAGCTACGTCTCGGATATCGAAAATCCTGAACCGGCTGTAAGAGCCCGTAGACCCCTTCGAAAAGCGTCGCTGGTTAATGCTGACTCCATTGAAACCGGCGACTTGCATACCTTTAAGCTCGTATTGACACCTCACATTCGCTACGGGGGTGATGAGTATGCGCTCGAAGTCGACATGGGAATGACTCAGGGTAAACAAAACAAGGCTTGAGACCCGGCCTCAAAGGCCGAGCTGGGCACTTTGATAACAAGAGATGCAGACACATTATGTCAATACCTGGTTACATGGCGATTACAGGTGAAGATCAGGGGGCCATCAAAGGCTCCTCTTACAAACAGGGTCAGGAAGACAAGATCGAGGTTCTGTCCTTTGATCATCTGATTGAATTGCCTGCACGTCAGGAGACCCAGATGACGACCGGTGACCCGGTGCATCGTCCGGTTATGTTGCGCAAAGAAGTAGACGCTAGCACGCCCAAATTATACCAGGCGTTGTGTCGTCAGGAGCTTCTGGAATCCCTGGAAATCCAGTGGTTCAGGCATACCCCCGAGGGCCGGGAAGAACTGTTTTACACCGTAGTTTTGACCAACGCGCTTATCGTCGCTATCCAGCCCTGGAGCGCAGACTACCTCGATGAAAGGCTTGAGCACTACCGGCCCATGGAAAAGGTTTCGTTTGCCTACGAGGCGATTCGCTGGAGCTGGGGTGTTGATGGCGATGTTGAGTATGAGGCGGTGTGGGATGTTAACCGGTGAGAGTGAGTCAGAGTCATGAGTGAACAGCGGCTGATAGAGCGCTACGCCGGGCTTCGCTTCGAAGCACCGCGCAGTCCCGAGCCGAGACCCGGTAGCAGTCTGGGCCGGGCGGAGCCTGACTATCAGGTGTCCATCAAGGGACACCTGTGGCGACTGCTTAACACCCGGCGTGGCAGTGCCATGATCGATTCTGATTACGGCGTGCCAGATATGGCTCTTGGATCTCGTGCCCATGACGTGGCAGAGATCGAACGGATTTTGAAGCAGGTTATTGGCCGGTATGAGCAACGGTTGCAGCAGCTTCGTTTGACTGTTTTGCCTGACGACAACCCGGAGGCTGCCGACTGCCGGTTTCTGATCCAGGGTTTGCTGGTTGTTAATCGGGAACAGCTACCGGTTGAGCTGACGGCGGTGCTGCGCGGGGATGGTACCTGTGATTTCGAATAGGCTTATAAATTATGTTTAAGGACTATTATCAGAAAGAGCTACGCCTATTGCGGGAGACCGCCGTCGATTTTGCCACTACCAATCCTGGTCTGGCGGGGCTGCTCAAGGAATCTTCCACAGATCCCGACACTGAGCGGCTGCTGGAGGGCTTTGCCTTTCTGACGGCTAATATCCATCGAGAGCTGGACGAACAGTTTCCCACTTTTCTCTATAGTCTGGCTCAAATTGTCTGCCCTGATTATCTCCGCCCGATGCCTTCGGTCACCCTGATGAAGTTTGAGCCTAAAGTCAGCCTGAATCAGACATTGCGGGTGCCGGCTGGAACCTATGTCGATTCTCGGCCGGTGATCACCGAGAAGATGCAACAGGAAGGCAAGCCAGCGGAAACCTGCCGGTTTCGTACCTGTCTGCCGTTCGATGTGATGCCGTTAAAGCTAGCCAGCGCCGGTTACCTGGAGGACGATACCATCGGCGAACAGAGTAGCCGGTGGGTGCGGTTTCGACTGGATTTCGAACTACTCGGTACGACTCTGAGCGAGCTGCGTTGTAACCGCCTGCGCTTGTTCTTGAGCGGCGGATTCAATGAGGCCGCTGACCTCTATTTGCTGCTAAACCGAGGCGTTGATGCGGTCCACATCAGTACCGGTCAGAATCGTAAACAGGATCTCTCGCTGGATGCTTCTGTGATCAAACCTGTGGGCTTTGATGCTGATGAAACCCTATATCAGCGGACCAAAACCGAATTGCCGGCGTTTGCATTGCTTCAGGAATATTTTTTGTTTCCCAAAAAATACCTGTTTGTGGATATTGATCTCTCTCAGTGGCAGGAGCGAGGAGACGGTACCAGTTTTTCACTGACATTCGGAGCCAGTATACCGGATTTTCCCCTGCCACCAGTGTCGGTTGATCACTTTCATTTGCACACCACACCGGCGGTGAACCTGTTTGAGGCCGAAACTGAGCCCGTTCTGGTCGATCACAAAGACCATGATGTGCGGCTGACGGTGCGGAGTGAAAACCGCACACGGTTGCCTATTTTTGCCATTCAGAAGGCCGAGAGCGTGGCTCGGGGTCGTCGTGGCAGCCGGCGATTCCTGCCTATTGGGGCATTTAATCTCAAGGATAGCGCCCAAGCCCGTTTCACGATGACTTTCCGGCCTTCGGAAAACGATAATGTTACGGAAACCTATGTGAGCTTGGCTTTCCCGCCCTCTGACCCGCCGGCGGACCGAGAAGTGTTCCGTGCCACTGTGACTTGTTTTAATGACTTGCTGCCCACAGCACTAGAGCCTGGCGAAATCGACCAAGCAACCATGAGCACGTCTGAGCTGGTGACTTTCCGAAATCTGACGATTCCCACGCCGGGAACTCGCCCCCTGCTCAGAACCGAGGCGCTTTGGCACCTAATGTCTGACTTGTCTCTGAACTATATGTCTCTGGCCAGCGCCGACACACTGAAGACCCTGCTTGGACACTATATTCCGTCCGACAGCGAGGATGAGCGGCGTTTTATTGCCAACACGAAACGTGTGGATGCGATCACAGCGGTTCATGTTGAGCCGGCGGAAACCCTCTATCGACAAAGTTTTCTGCGCGGCCAGAAAATTCGCGTTCTGGTCCGTAGTGATTATTTTTCTGGTGAAGGTGATCGCTACTTGTTTGGCTGTCTGCTGGACCAACTGTTCGCCAGCAGTTCGGGGCTGAATATTTTTACGCAGTTGGTCATGGAGGACTCTGTCAGTGGGGCCGAAATAGAGTGGCCGATGCGACTCGGGCAGCAGGCGCTTTTATGAGTGATGAGGCACTGGAACACGCACTGTTAACGCAAGCTCCAACCTTTTCATTCTTTCAGGCGTTGCGACTGCTACGCCAGATAAGCGAACGACGCGGGCTTGATCCAAAGCGAGCGATTCGTGTGCGTCCAGTGCTTGATATGAACCGCCCGCAGTCTTCTGTAGTGCGCATTACCCGCTTTGATTCACCCGAGCGGGACGGATTCAAGTCCGGACCAGAAGGGGCGAGCTTACCCGAGGTCGATAGGCCGGTTTACGAGATTGAAACCAGCTTTCTCGGGCTTTATGGCGCGTCGTCTCCGCTTCCGAATTTTTACACTGAGGACCTGATCCTTGCGGAGCAAGAAGATCAGAACGGTGGTCGAGCTTTTTTGGATGTCTTTCAGCAGAGGCTGTATGACCTGTACCTGCGGGCACAGGAGAAGCACCGACCGCTCTACGATCTGACTGAATCAGCCAATTCCAAGTTACTCGAGGTGCTGTGGTCGTTCATTGGGCTGAGGGCGCCGGAGTTACGCGCACAGGTTCCAGATTCGCACCTGCTGCTGCGCTACCTTTCTCTGTTTTCGGCGCGGCAGCGTTCGGCCTCGGGGTTGCAGGTTATGCTGGAAGACTTCATCGGCAGCCCGGTTAGGGTTAATCAGTGTGTTGAGCGAGAGTTCCGTATCCCGATGCGGCACCGACTGAGTCTTGGAGATCATGGGCATTGCCTGGGTGAGGGCAGCGTGTTGGGAAACCTTGGCAGGGAGTTTTCCGGTCGCATTGAGATCCTTATTGGTCCGTTGCCACACTCGGTTTTCAACAAACTGATGAATGAAGGCGAAAACTGGTCTTTGCTGATGTCGCTGATCAATTACTACCTGAACACCCCGGTGGAGTGTGATCTGCTGCTGACCATTAATGCGGGCGACGCTCACCCGGTAGCGCTTGGGGATGCCCAATGGGCATGTCTGGGTCAGAGTACCTGGCTGTACGACCACCGCCTTACGCAGGAAGATTCAGCGGCAGGGGTTCTGACGGCAAAAATTGCCCTTGCGTAAACGATTCTCAGACGAGTTCTGGAAGTGTTTTGGCAGGCACGGAGAGGCGCCGCAATTGATGACTAGGCTTCAGGGCAAGCCATCGGCAGGTGTCTCTGGTTAATCATAATAAGTTACTACTTAACAGGTGTGAGCGATGTGGTATTACAGGTTCCGTGAATATATTAGCTGGATCATTCTTTTCGCTCTCCTGATCGCGATTGCATTTTATGGCTATCGGTTGTCCACAGAGCAGACCCTGTTGCGTCTGGGGACTGGGCCCCAGGGCTCAGTAACCCATCAGCTTGGCCAGGAAGTCAAGCGAGCGGTTGAGACATATTCCCGCTATCAGGTGAAGCTTTTCTCACGTGCAGGTTCCCGTCAGAACGCCTCAGCCCTGCTGACCAATACCGCGGATCTTGCCATTGTAGTACCTGCGGCGCTGAAAGATCGTTCATCTTTGAGCAGCCTTGGTTCCCTGGGCTATGGCTATTCGCACCTGATCCTCCCTTCCGGACTGGACGCCAGCGCACCTGAGGACATCAGTGCGATTACTCTGGCAGTAGAAACGGTAGACAGTGATGATTGGTGGTTGGCTAAAGATTTTCTGAGTGCTGCGAGTCTGCAGGAGGCTGTTTCTCTGAAAGCCATGGCACTGGATTCGCTGGATGAAGATACAGGCGCCTATGTTTTGACACACCGCTTTGATGAACGCCTGCAACAGCTGTTCGCCAGTGGCAACTTCGAGCTTTCAGCGATGTCGAGCCTGGGGGCACTCATGGTTGCAGATTCGCTTTACCAGTTTGCAGAGTTCCCTGCGGGCACCTACACGACGCCGGCCAGTCTGATTCCTTCCATGAGTCAGGTAACGCTTCGCACGCCTCTGACACTGATGGTTCGTGACAGCGCCTCGCGCGAACTCGTTTACCGGATCATGGGGGTTCTTAAACAGCCGCGTACCCGTGAAGCGCTTGCACCCTTCGGATTTGACGAGACGCTTTTGCGGAACAATGTGCCCTCGATAGTCCGTCATCCGGCAGCCGTTGAGTATCTCCACCCGGAAACCATCTGGGATCTGTTGGAGGATGCTACTCAATGGTTACTGGAGTATCGCTGGTTAGTGCTTCTGGTCCTTTTGGCGGTAGCGCTGGGAATTCATCGCTGGCTTGATTCGAAGCGGTTTCGGCAGCAACGACTGCTGGATGAGCGTGACTACGCCCTCAAAAAACTGATGACCGATGTGCTTAAAATTGAAGAAGCCCAGCGAGCAGAGCGGGACTGGAAGAAACTTGAGCAGCACCGACATGATGTTTCCGTGCTCAAAAAGCGGGGTATCGATCTGGCGTTGCAGGAAGGTACGGATGTGGGACCGGGCGCGGTGATTTTCACTCAGCAGTGTAACTACATTGCCGATGATATCGACCGTCGATTGGCGACGCGGCAAAGGGCATCAGTGTCCGGTGCTCACGAAACCGGATCATCGAAGTGATAGGCAGGGCGGTCCTGATGCGGGTCAAGACGGCGGTTTGCGCTCTGGTTTTGAGCGTTACGGCGATGGCTTCAGGCTGTTCGGTATTTTCGTCACCGGCGTCTCCCCCTGCCGGACCGACGGCTGATCCGATGCCTGTGGCTGCATTGACGACAAAGGGCACGGACGTTCCTGCCGTTGTAGAGCCTGACTCTGATCGTCTCCAGGCCGGGCGTGAAGCCTATGAAAAGGGCGACTATTTCAAGGCGATGAATGAGTTCTATCCGCTGGCGGCCAGTGATAACCGGGCGGACGCTGAGGCCCAGCGCCTGGTCGGCGTGATGTTCATGCGGGGGCTGAGTGTGCCAGTCAATCCCGGGTATGGCAGGGTATGGCTGATGCGGTCCGCAGAACAGGGTAATGTTCAGGCGCAATGGCTGCTCGGTCGTAATCTGGCCGAAGGACGATATCTGGCGCAAGACCGGGAACAGGCGCTGACCTGGCTCGAAAGGGCCGCAAATCATGGATTGGCAGAGGCGCAGTTCTATCTAGCGGGTCTTCATCAACGTCGTGAGGACCCCACCAGCGCCCAGAAGGCCTTTCGCTGGATGCAGGCCGCCGCCAATCAGGGGCACCTTGCCGCGCAGAACTCCGTGGGCCTGATGTACCAGCAGGGCGTGGGCGTTGCACGGGACAATAGCCAGGCCGAGGCCTGGCTCCTGAGGGCCGCGAGTGCCGATCTGGCATCCGCTCAATATCACCTAAGCCGTTACTATGCCGACGGGGGGCAGCAGGCAGAAGCTTTAGCGTGGTTGCGCAAGGCTGCGGCGAACGGCCACGATGCTGCACTGCAACGGGTGCTTCAGGCCCCTGGTCAGGACGTGATCGTGGCTGACCACTTATCGCTGTTCGGTGTTCCGCTGGTTCGCGCGGAACGTGAAGTTCTTCGCAAGCGCATTGTGCAGGCCGGCGGGATTGCGCTTCACCAAAAAGACAGTCGATGGTATGACGTGTACGAGGCCTCAGCGCTGATCGTTGGCGCGGACCGCCTTTTTGTTGGTTACAGTTTGAGCAACCGATTGCCAGGTGAACTGCGCTATCGCTTTCCTGAAATGAATACGCCGGCGGGCGTTGCGAGACTGATCGAAAGGATCAGTGATAAATATGGCCCCCCGACACTCTCCGCTGAGGCATACGAACTCGACGGTTTACATGCCCGCTGGGTTGTCGAAGATACTACGATTGAAGTCCGCCGTTCCTGGCCTGACGACGCTCTTGCCCTGAGGTTTGTCCTGAAAGAACAGCTTGCGGCCATACGCTACGAGCAGAGTGGCCGCGGGACAATGGATGAAAGCAATCTTCGCCTGGACGTGTACTGATGCGGTTTATGTTGAAAAGGCAAATTGCACTGAACGCAGCGTTACCGTGCCCCATAATATCCGAGATTGATTCAGATGGATGAAAAAATGAACAGAGACGAAGCTAAAAGCGAAATTGAACAGGTACGGGAATACACTTTTCGTCCCTTGACCGAGGCGATCGTTGTTGGCATCGCGTTTTTTCTGGCCATCTTCGTTACTACCTTTTTTATCTACCACCACGCCCTTGAAGCGCAAAAAGGCGAAATTCGTGAGGGGCTGGTGCGCACGGGCGAAGTGCTGGCGAATTTTATTGATGCTGACCAGCACAACAGTTTTCGTTCGCCGGACCAGAAAACCTCGGCAGCTTATTTGAAAGCGGTTGAACCTCTGCGGAAAACCGTTGAGGCGGACGACACCATTCCCTTTGCCTACACCACCATACTGAAAGATGGAAAGGTGTATTTCGTTCTTGATCCGGTGCCAGCGGACAGCCCGGATGCCGTGGGCATTATGGAAGAGTACGCGGATGCCAGCCCGGAGCTTAAGGAAGCCCTGAAAGAGGGGAAAGTCACGACGTCGCAGGAGCCTTACACCGACGAGTGGGGCTCGTTTGTCAGTGGTCACATCCCTCTGTTCGACTCTGCGGGAGAAGCCGTGGGTGTGCTGAGTATCGACATTGATGCCACGGCTTACTTTGAGCGCCTGGCTCCGATCAAGCGTGCGACCATCCGGGCTATGGTAACGGCATTTTTTATCTCTTACCTGATTGCAGCCCTTGTGTGGTTCATGCGTAACTTCTCGGCTGTCATCAACAAAAAACGAATCAGGCTTGTTCGTAATCTCAAAGGATAGTCGGGTGCTCGTTAGGTACCCGGGCAAAAATTGGACAAGTGGCCCGCAGAGGGATTGGCTGGCTTTCAGCCCATTTAATAGAAATGCGAAGGCACGGAAATTATGACAGTTACAGAAAGGCATTGGCGTTTTTTTGAGGATAATCCACAACTCGAAACGCCCTATCTGTTGATGGACCTGACGGTTTTAGAACAGCAATACTGGCGGCTTGTTGATGCGCTGCCCTTTGTGGCGGTTTACTACGCGGTTAAGTGTAATCCTGCGCCTAACATTATCCGGACATTGAACCGATTGGGCTCAAGGTTTGAGGCGGCATCCTGGCATGAAATCGAGCGTTGTCTGAAAGAGGGCGTTCCCGTAGAAAACATACATTTTGGTAACACCATCAAAACGTCCGCCTCAATCGGTCGAGCCTATGCAGCCGGCGTCCACAGCTTTAGCGTTGATTCACCGATGGAGATTGAGAAAGTTGCTCGCCACGCGCCGGGTGTAAAAGTCAGTGTACGCTTAGCAACCGACAGTCAGGGCGCTGCGTTTGGTTTGGACCGCAAGTTCGGCGCCGGAGTTGATGATATCGCCGATATGATGTTCCGGGCTACTGCTCTCGGGTTGGACGCCAGTGCCGTATCTTTTCACGTTGGTTCCCAGCAGTCCGATCCGCAGGCCTGGGTGAAGGCTCTGGAGGACGTGGCAAGGCTGGTTGAACGACTGGCGGCGCACAACCTCCCGCTAAATCTGGTGAACCTGGGCGGAGGTTTTCCGGCGATGACGACGCCTGTCCCTGGTCAGGCTCCTTTGAAGCCTGATTTCATTAAGACCTACGGTGAAGTTATTTCCGACGCAGCCCGCCGCTTGTTGCCTGAAAACTTGCACTATGTGATCGAGCCAGGCCGCTACCTGACGGCTGATGCGGGTGTACTCTGTTCCAGAGTTGTCCTCGTTTCTGAACGCGGTGAGGCTGGCGCACGCAAACGTTGGGTCTATCTTGATGCGGGCCGTTTTAATGGCCTGCATGACGCTGGATCCGTCCGCTACCCTTTGGTGACGTCGCAGGATGATGCTGGTACGCGGCAACCGGCCATTCTGGCTGGTCCGACCTGTGACAGTGACGATATTCTTTACGATGAACAAGACGATCTCTTTTTGCCGGACGCCCTGGATGAGGGCGATACCGTCCTGTTCCAGGGCACAGGAGCTTACACCGGCTGTTTCTCAACGGTTAATTTTAATGGATTTCCCGCACTGCGGGAATATCACATGGAAAGTATGGCGGTCATGAATCCTGAGGGATTGAAGGCCGTCGATGGTGGTGACCCACCGCAGAAGAAATATCCAGAACCAATAAAAACGGCGATCAACGAGGAGTTACGGCAATAATGACTGAGGCGCAAGGGCTTGTTAAAAATGTATCCATCAGTCTGCTCCTGAATGTGGCAGCGACTTTCCTGGTGTCCGTCTCCATGGGGATGAACGCGGTTTTGTTCCCGGTGACCATGGAGACGAATGGAATTTCCACCACGCTGATTGGTTTTATCCTTGCAACAGAAACCATTGCGGCACTGGGTATCTGCTTTCTATTGCCGAAACTGTTGAAATATCTGGGTATGCGGTTTTCGCTGGTGGCGGTAACGCTGTTCCGAGTTCCGCCTTTGCTATTCCTGCCCTTTTTTGACGATGTGTCGTTCTGGCTTGTGGCTATCTTCGTTCATGGTATCGGAGCTTTCACCTTTCTGATTCTGATGCAGACCTGGGTCAACAGCCTGAAATTCAGAAAGAATGCGGGTTTGATGATTGCTTTGTACGGAACGGCGGTATCTTTGGGCCTAGCCTTAGGGCCCCTGGTACTCCGTTTTATTGATGAGTGGAATCTACTGGACACCTCATTTGGCGCCTACTTTCTTGGCCTGGTGCTCCAGTTTGGTTTTGATGAGGCCCATGTCGCCAATGGTTTGCGTTATTGCATCAGTGCACTAATCAGCACGCTGGCTGTCGCGCCTATTCTTTTGGGCCTCTGGCTAGTGCCGCGCTTTCAGTTCAAGGGTAAGGCGCGAATCTGGCGTAGCGTCATGCTGGCGAAAGGTCCGATGTTTGCTGTGGCCATGGCCGGGGTTTCACTGTTCGGCGTGACATCCTTTATTACCATTTTCGGCTTGCGTAATGGCCTGTCGTTGTCAGATGCATCTTTGCTTCTCACCGCCTTTATGCTCGGTTCACTCATTCTGGAGGTGCCATTAACTTGGCTCTCGGATTATTTCGACCGGCGCTACATTATCGTGCTCAATGCGTTCTTGTGCATGGTGTGTGCGGTATATTTGCCGATCGCCATTTACGAGACCCACCAGGCCTGGACGCTGTTGTTTATCTGGGGCGGGGTCATCGGGTCGATTTACTCAACCTCCCTGACCATGATCGGTGAGCGCTTTTCGGATGAAGACCTGGTCACAGCTAATGCCGGATATTCGATCATGGAAAGTGGCGGCGGCACCATCGGTATTTTGCTGATTGGTGCAGCCATGGCGCTCGTGGGCCCAGATGGATTGCCTTACGTCATCATGTTCTCAAGCATTGTCTATTTCTCGTTTGCGCTGACCCGCTATCAGGTTGACTGAGACGGGCGGCGTAAAACGATGCTGGGGGAAGTTTATGCTCGTCTTTGCAAAAGGTAACACCTGACCCATGCGTATTTCGTTCACGTTCAAGCTTGGTGTTCTGATTACTCTGCTGACGTTGTTAGTGACTGGTGGCACCCTGGCGTATTTCTATAATCACACCAAAGACCTTATATTGGAGGAGGTTCGGGGTCGTCTGAGTAATCTTGCCCATACCGGTACCTATCTTTTCAGGGACGAGGACCGGGAGCTGATCGCCTTATTCCGAGATCAGCTGCTCAGTGAGTTTGCTGGGCTAGATGCCGATGAGCTGTCGATTCCAGAGAACGAAGCGCGCCAATACCTACCGGAACAGGCCCAGGATGAGTACCAGTCAAGCTACCCCTTTCAGCATCTTGTCCAGTTGCTACGCCAGGTACAGTTCGGGACCTCAATGGAGGTTAGGCCGGCGGGCGCATTGCCACAGATCATCAGCGGCAGTGGGCCCTCGGAACCGGGCATACAATGGGTGTACCTGATGGCGCAGAACCAGCAGCTCAAGAACCTGGGGCTGATTGCGTTTTTGGCCGACACCTATTATGAGAAGTTGAACAAAGGTCCGGAGCCGAACCCTATTGGTAATATTTACGCGGGCGAACCAGAGCTGTTTCTGCAACCCTTTATCGATGGCGAAATTGCGGTCAGCGATGGCTGGTATACGGATCAGTGGGGGACTTTCATGACGGCTGTGGTGCCCATTAAGAATGCCAGTGGTGACGTCATTGCCAGTCTGGGGTTGGACTATTCCGTGGGCGAGCGGGCCCAAAAACTCAATGTCCTGCTTAATTTCTGCCTGTCCCTTTTCGGCGTGGCCTTTGCTCTGGCGGTTCTGGCCAGTTTTATGCTGGCCGGCGTGATCAACGTGCCCATTGGTCGCTTGCGCCTGGGCGCCGACCGTTTCAGCAAACGGGATTTTTCAAAACCTATCAATGTTAAATCTCGCGATGAATTTGGTGTCTTAGCTTCGACACTGAACACCATGGCGCTGGAAATTCGGGATTATTCCGAGGGCCTCGAGGAGTTAGTGGAAAAGCGAACCAGTGAACTATCCCTGGCCAGCAAAGAAATTTTACAGCTCAATGAGAAACTTAAATCTGAGCGCGATAGTCTGGGCGCTGAAGTCGACATTGCGAAAGATCTGCAGCAACAGATGTTTCCGGGCAGCGACGATCTAGAGGGATTCACGGAGCTGGCGGTTGCCACCAGCAGCGAGTCTGCGAATCTTGTTGGAGGCGATTATTTTGATGTGATCCCGGCCGGTCCCAATCGGGGCTGGTTTACGATTGGCGATGTGACGGGCCACGGCCTGGAAACCGGCGTCATGATGTTGATGTTGCGCACCGCCGTTCGGGCTGTTTTGGGCAGTGGTGCTGCTGATCTCACTCCCGAAGCGCATTACCAGCGCATCAATCAGGTGATCTGTGATGATGTTCACCGCCTGCAGTCTGAAAAACACGCCACCTTATCGCTAGCGCACTACGACGGCAAGGGTGCTTTTACTGTCGCCGGGCAGCACCAGGACCTGTTGGTCATTCGTGACGAACGCAGGGTTGAAAGTCTTGACACAACCGGATTGGGCTTGCCGCTTGGTCTGATCGAGGATATCAGTAGTGTCAGTAATCATCTGACGATACGGTTGGCTATCGGCCAGAGTCTGGTTTTGCATACGAACGGCATTACTCAGGCCGAAAACGCGGCGGGTCTCTTTTATAGCATGGACAGGCTGATCGAGCAGTTGCAGCTACACGGTGCCGCTACACCTGAAAAAATGCTCGCGGCGGTGATGAAGGATGTAAAAAACCACCTTGACGGCGCGCCCTTGCAGGATGACATGACGCTGCTGATCATCAAACGGGTTCGGTAACAGTTCAATCAGGATCGGCGGCTATGGAAATTGAAGATAGGCAGTACCGCGTCTGGCGCGATGACAGCAACAACACCCTGTACTTCAAGGGCCGCATTCGTCTGAATGGAAAGCAAGACAGCCAGCCATTGAATGATTTGCTCAATGACACCGTCCGCAGCAACTCGGCCACCATGACCTGGGACTTTCAGGCGTTGGATTTTATCAACGGTTCCGGTCTTGACGTGATTTACCGGACAGTGATTCGGATCAGCCGTGAATATCCATCGATGAACCTACTGGTTCGCGGCTGTGATTCGGTGCCCTGGCAACAGTGCGCTCTGCCCAACATCAAAAAACTGATGCCCGCTGTGCGTCTCGAGTTTGAGGCCAACGCCCCGCTTCTATCGCCAACAAACGGCCAAGCCTGATCAAGGAGTACCAGCCCTATGCAACGATTGTCCCAGTCAACTTGGCGCGCCTTTTTTCTGACGTTGGTGCTGGCAGGCTTATCCGGTTCGGCTTTCGCGAAAACTGAAGTAAAAGTCGGAATGTACCTGACCAACCTCTATGACATTGACTTGAATAACAGCCAGTACAACGCCCAGTTCTGGGTCTGGTTTCTGCACGACAACCCCGATTACCAACCGGCGAATCGTACCGAGATTGTGAATGGTAAAAGCTGGAGTCGCCAGAACGACTTCCGCGACGACTCTGGAGACACCATCTGGGACGTTATGAGCTTCCGGGCCTTGATCAGTGAAGAATGGGATATCAAACGCTACCCTTTCGACACCCAGACCCTGCACATTCAGCTGGAGGATATTGAAGAGACGGCGGAAGATCTGACATTCGTACCAGACACCGCCGGCACGCGAATCGACGAGAGCTTGATTCCCGATGGCTGGAAGCTGAGGGATTACCGCATCGATGTGGCCTCCCATCAGTACAACACCAGCTTCGGTGACCCGGCTCTGGGGTCTGAAACCACCTCCGAGTTCAGCCGGGTCAGCCTGGTCATGACCATTGAGCGGGAAGGGCAACGCCTGTTCATCACGATTTTTATCGGCTTCTTCGTCGCTACGCTGTTTGTACTGATGACGCTGGCCGTCAACATGTCTCGTCGCGCGCATCCGGTGATTCCGCTGCAGCCCAGGGTTACACTGGCCTCTGGTGCGATATTTTCCACCATCGGAAGTATCTACCTGCTGGTCAACCAGATGCCTTACACGACCGAATTTACCCTGGCCGATAGTCTGCTGACCACAACGTCGGTGGGAACTGTGCTGTGTATTGTCAGTTCTTTCACCACGGATGTAGTGTGTAAAACCGACGGCGCCGCTACCATGTATCGTCTCAACAAAGTGTTCTTCGCGCTGTTCCTGGTTCTACACCTGGGAATCAACACCTCATTCATGATGGGTTGGGTGTAACCTTGCGCGGGCAGGATCGGGAGCTGCTGACATGAGTCGTTCAATCATTTCCTACGAATTTAGCAGCAAGGCGGCTCCGGGCGATGAGCCCCTCAGCCTGGTCAGTTTTACTGGCACTGAAGGCATTTCTCAGCTCTTTCGCTTTAACCTGGAGCTGAAATCACGCAGTGAAGCCGTCGATGTTGATGCCCTGTTGCAACAGACTGCAGCCCTGAAGATGACCATTGGCGATCATACCCGGCAGATTAACGGCGAGCTGCTGCAGTTTGACGTTATTGGCCAGAGTGGGCCATTTGTCATCTATCAGGCGGTACTGGTGCCGCGACTGCACAAGCTGTCGCTGTATCGCAGCAACGAGGTGCATATTGATGAGACGCTGCCAGAAATTATCGAGAGTGTTCTCGACTATTGCGGCCTGACTTCCCTGGATTATGATCTTCGCCTTTACGGTAACTACCGTCGCCTGCCGCTGTGCTGTCAGTTTGATGAAACCTATCTGGATTTCCTGAGCCGGCTCATGGAGCGGGCAGGAATATACTACTTTTTTGAACACGACGATGAAGTCGACCGGCTGGTGCTTTGCGATTCGGCGCAGGGACAGGACCCATTGCCCGAACCCGACATCAATTTCAGCCCTCCCAGTGGACTCGACGTGGCCGGTTTTCCTGACAGCGTTCATGGTCTGGTGTGCCGCCAGAAGCGCATGCCTGCGCGAGTAGTCTATAAAGACTACAACGACGAAAATCCATCCGTTAACATCCAGGGTCATGCCGATGTAGACCCGGACGGTATCGGCGAAGTCTACGATTATGGCAGTCACGTGGGCTCGCCGGATGAAGCCCGCCGGATGGCAGAGGTCGCCGCCCAGCAGATTCTGACCGAAAAGCGCCGTTATTACGGCGACAGCACGGTCAGCCGTTTGCAGCCTGGTTTCACGGCGAAGCTCAGTGGTCATTTCCGTGGGGTGATGAATCAGCCCTACCAGATTTTGGCAATTGATCATGAAGGCTCGGCCCCCAGTCTGCAGACGGGCGAGAGCGGCCAGAACGGCGCCTATCGCAACAGTTTTACCGCCCTGGAAACCGACGTACAGTTCCGCCCCCCGCGCGATACCGCCAAACCCCGTTTTTACGGCACCATGAACGCGTTTATCGATTCTGAAACTGACGGCGAGTACGCCCAAGTGGATAATACCGGGCGTTACAAAGTGGTGTTTCCGTTTGACCGAGTGACCCGCAAAGAGGCCAAGGCCTCCTGCTGGATCCGCATGGCGCAGCCTTACGCCGGAGAAGGCGAAGGCATGCACTTTCCGTTGCGTAAAAATGCAGAGGTATTGTTAACCTTTATCGGTGGGGACCCGGACCGACCTGTAATCAGTGGCGCGGTGCCGAACCATTCAAAGCCCAGCGTCATTACCGATCAGAACCAGACCAAGAACATCATCCAGACCAGCAAAGGTAACAAGATCGAGATTGAGGACCGGGACGACTGCAAGCGTATCAAGCTGTTCTCGCCTCATAAGAATACTTACATGCATCTGGGGGCGCCTAACCATGCGGGTGACGGTTGGGTTGTATTGACCGAAGGGCTCGAGCGTAAAGAAATTCTGGGCGGCCAGCAGGTTACGATTCGTTCGGTAGAGGGTGGTGGTTCAGGCGAAACAAGCCTCGGCTCTGAGGTTAACTCCACTCCGCTGGCAGCCCTGACTCCGGATGCAAATAAAGGTATTGCGGTTGTTGGCCAGGGCGAAGCTGACGCTTCCAAGGGGGCTTGGAAATATCGGAAAAGGACGGCGGCAAACTGGTTGAGCATTCCAACCGTGAGCTCTGCCACTGCGTTGCTTCTGGATGGCAGTTACGAGGTGTGCTTTACACCTGTTTCGGGCGCCGAAGGGCCAGTGACGTTGCGTTACCATGCCTGGCGGCGTGGCCCTACCGCTACGGGTGAGAGGACGACGACGGAGACGCCACTGTTTGAGACACAGCCTTGGCTGAAGGTGGATCACTTAGCAGATACGGGCCCCACGCCAGTGCCAATACCCGGGGGCTCAGCTTTTGCTATTGATGCAGTCTATGCCCACAGGGACGACCACTTGGAATATAGAGCCCCGGGCGGTGAATGGACGGCAGTTTCTGATTTAAATTCTATTTCAGAAACTAACGCTGTTTTTATGGAGGCAGGAACAGAATTACGAGTTTCTGGTTATTCTAGCTCCAGAGTCGGTCAGGACTGGGTAGCAGTATACTACAGTGTTGGTTTGGATGGTGTGCCACCGGGCGCTCGATCAGATATCAGTGACTATCCTGATTTTTTCGATGCTGAAACCTCTGAAACCGTCCATATAAAAGACTTGATCGATGAGAACACGTTGTTCGGCTTTCGTAAGCAGAATAATGACGGTGTTGCCGTTGCCTCGGGTGGAACGGCCATCGGCTTTGAACTGCAACGGACGGATGAGCTGTCCGGGAACTTCCAGATCAGCCGGGTCAAAGCGCCGAGTTACAACTGGCATGAAGGTGCCAGCTTCAATTTTCGGAGCGGCCCCTCGGTCCACGTGGCCTGTTCCGATAACGGCCCTGGAACGGCGACGGCAGAACCCAGCATTGGAAAAACCTATTCGCAGTTTAAAACGGATCTGCTGGATGACATTTATGGTGCCGGGGCCGGTTACAAACCGAGTGGCGCCCAGGCCTATGGCCCGGATGCATCATCTGGTCAACTGGTAGATAAAGCATGGGACGACGTTATCCGCGACGCCCACGTGTCTCTGGTCCAGCACGACACCATCACCGGCCAGAAAGGTAACATCTACGATTTTGGTGGTTACTGGAATTACAACCTGGGCAATAGTTATGAAGAAAATCACATCGGTCAGGGAGCAACTTACAATACCGATGGTTCCTTAGACCAAGCGGCACCGCAGTTGAACAGCGTCACTGCAGGCTCATACGATATCCTGGCATCGGGTGGTCCGGAGGCTGGCACGCTGAAAACAGTCATCGGTACGGAGGATGAACTGCTTACCGATTATAAGGTCGACAAGATTCTGGGAAGTGCGACCAGTATAGACCCCGGCACTTATTGGACCTCAAAAACCTACAACGGCAACTCCTACGACTACCGCTATGGTGGCACGGCCATCGAAATCAACGAAAGTGTCAACAGCCTGACCATCAATAAGGGAACCGGGAAGCACGTTGAGCTGTCGTTCAGTAAGGGCGGCAAAAAAACGTCCTGGTCGAGCGCAAAAATTGACAACCTGACCCATGAGAAGAGCTGGCATTCAAGAACGGGTGAAAAAACGTCTGAGTCAAAGAAAACGACGACAGATCATGGGTATGACACGGAAGAGTGGAGTTGGCACGCTGCCGAGGGAAACCAGCTTTCGTATTCCAAAAACTCTTCTACTAAGAGTGGCTGCACCTGGACCGAGAGAAGCTACAGCCCCCTGGAAAGCGGCAAACTCGATAGCCTTGAGGAGGGTAGTATTGCTGCTGGTGGTCGAAATACGTTTTCCACCAGTTTTACGGCCACATCCTCGGCCTCCTTTGACTTCGGTGCCGCAGTTTCTTTCGCGTTCTCGGCCAACACCCGCCTTTCCCTGGACATAAGTGCAGCTGTGACCACCGCCATTGAAGTCAGTGGAAGTCTGAGCCTTTCTCTCTCCGCATCCGCTGGCGTGACATTGAAGGGAGAAGTGTCCGCAGGCCCAACCATTCAATTTGGGTATAAACCGCTTGAAATTGATGCCAGACAATCCCTGTCTCAGATAAGCATAAATGGAGCATTGGGTAGGTTCGCTCTGAAGCACGCGTCTGCAGACGTAAAAGCTGCCGCCGTTGCCGCAGACGTTCGCACTGAGGCGCAATGCGCTGAGCTTAGAGCGGCCGGCTTTAAAATTTCTGCCTAAACCTAAACGGCTACCGAAACTGGAGTAATGATTGCGAATCATCAAGTCCATGCGCACCGGGTTGCTCTCCCGTACGTTTCTTTATCGGCGCCAGCATTTTTTTACCGCTACCGTCCTCTGGGGGTTTCGCCTGGATACCGGGCACAATGTGTTGGAACCCCATGTTTGGGAAGCTATCGGCAAGCTGCTGGAGGCTGGCCAACCCTTCGACCAGGCCATGCCCAAGGGCCGCCCCGAATTTCTGGTGAGCGGGTCTTTTTACGCTCCTGGGGGCAAACCTGTGTCTGGGGGCAGCGTTGGGGTAACTGTGGGTGGAGTTAGCAAGGTTTTGTCGGTTAGTGGTGACCGTTACTGGCGCCCTTGGGGAATGAGCAGGCCCGAACCTTTCTCGGAAATGCCGATCGATTACCGCCATGCCTTCGGCGGTGAGAAGTTTGCCCGAAACCCCCTTGGCAAGGGCGATGCCCCGGTGCCCGGCGAAGAGGGTGAGATTCACCCTCTGCCCAATGTGGAGTACGCGAGTAGCGCGGTGTCATCCCCTGGCAGCAAGCCGGCACCGGCCGCCTATGATCACCTGGGGGTGATGTGGGAACAACGCTTGCGGCACAGCGGCACCTACAATGATCAGTATCTGAGAGACGCCTTCCTCGGTCTGCCGGATGATATCGACTGGCGTTATTTTAACGACGCGGCCGAGGACCAGTGGTTCGATGCCGATCTGAGGGGCGACGAACCTTTCGACATTCGCAATATGCACCCCGAGCACCCCCACGTTACCGGCCAGCTGCCGGGCATTCGCGGTCGCTGTTTTGTCGAGCAGGCGGTGGTGGGCGAGGATACCACCACGCGCATTCGGGAAATTCCCCTCAAGGCCGACACGGTTTGGCTGTTCCCCGGCCAGATGATGGGTGTAGTCATGGCAAGGGGAACGATCGAGGTGGCCGAGGACGACGGCAGTGATATTTTGAATCTGCTGCTGGCCGCCGAGAATCAGGCTGATTCGCCGCGTCCGGCGCAGCATTATATTTCAGAATTGAGAAAGCGTGCTGACCTGGAGCAGGGCTTTCGCTATTTGTTGCAGACAGGTCCCTTGCTGCCGTTAGACTGTACCACCGAGTTTGAGGAACTGGGAGCCAGCAATTCTGACGCCGAGGAATCGGCTGTAAGCGCCAACATGGAACAGTTTTCCAAGGCTCAGCAAGCCAAGTTGAGCGATGACATCGAGGCCAACTCTAACGAAGTGGTCGCTGAACTGGAAAAGCGAGGTCTCGCGGAGCCAGCCACGGGCAAGCTGGACCTCTCGAAACTGGCGTCAGGCGCTGAGACCGAGTCTGCCGATGAGGTTCAGATCAAAGCGCTGCTTGCCAGGATTTTGCCAGGGGTTGGAGACGATCCGGGTAAACTCGACCCATCGAAAATGCTGGCGGATCTCGACTTTGCCAAGTTTGCCGAACTCGACGACTACCTGAAGTCGATCACGAATCGCGAGCTGGTTGCCGCCAAGGAAAAGCTGGAAGCATCCAAAGAGCAAGTCGGGCAACAGCTGGACCCGGCCCAAGCCGCCGAAACCCGTAATGCCATTGACCAGCAGGTCCATCATCTTGATGAGCTGATTGCCGGAAATGCAGTCGTTTCGGCCGTTCAGCCCCTGCCCAGGCCTGAACGCGAGCTACACGCACAGATAGACGCCCAGTTCAAACAACTGAACGAGCAGAAGAGTAATCTCGAAGCGTCACTACAGAGCGATAAAGAGGCCAATGTCCACGCGATGGCCCAACTAGGCCAGATTGAACAGGCCTGGGAAGATGCTCAGCACCGGATGACCAGTGCGATTGACCAGCTCAGAGACCAGCACCGTATCACGGCCCAGTATCTTGACCCTGCATCGTCGCCTCATCCCGGCCAGGAACCACAGATCGCAGAGAACCTACTGTCAGCGCACCGCAAGGGCGAGCCAACGGCAGGCGGCGACTATGCGTTTGTTGATCTCAGTGGCCAGAACCTGCGGGGCATCGACCTCAGTGGCGCCCGCCTCGAATACGCCAATCTTTCGGGATGTGACTTGACTGAGTCCGACCTGACGGGCGCCGTATTGACCCACGCGGTACTGGATCATGCCTGTTTCCGTCATGTTTGTCTGGATGAGGCGAACCTGGGTCGTTGCCAGATGGAAGGAACTGTATTCGAACACTGTAAGATGACCGGCGTCATTCTGTCCTTCGCCAAACTTCGTGGATCTGAATTCGACGACTGCGACCTGCGAGGGGGCTTGATGCCAATCCAAGAGGTGCAGTTCAAAGACTGTGCGTTCAACAGAGTTCGGCTGGATGAGCACACTTTTCTGGACTGTGGGTTTAGCAATTGCACCCTGAGCGACAGCACCCTCAACAAGGTCGTTTTGATAAATCCTGAGCTGGCTGGCAGCGTTTTTACGCGCTGCGAACTTAACGGGGCCAGCCTGCTGATGGCGAAAGCGGAGGGGGTCGCCTTCAAGGAATGCCAGATGCGTAATAGTCGGTTAATGGGTGGCTGCCGACTTACCGGGGCCGATTTTTCCGGTTCACTGCTCGATGAGTCGACGTTAAGAGATGCGAGCCTTGCTCATGCAATCTTCACCGGCGCCAGTATAAACCAGAGTGATTTTTCCGGTGTTGAGGCCAGCGATGCCTGTTTTGACCGAATCGTTGGGCGAAAAAGCCTGTGGTACAAAGCGGAGCTGCAAAGCGCTACCTTCCGCCGCGCGGATTTGATGGAAGCATCGTTGCACAAGGCCCGTTTGCAGGAAGCGGATTTCTCCTACGGGAGCCTTTATGAAGCCAATCTGCTCCAGGTTACCCTTAGCAATACACGGTTTCATGGCTGCATTATGAGCCGTACCTTGCTTCAGGACTGGAGGCCGCCCGCCACATGAACCGAGAGCAACTCGAAGCCTGCGTGAAAGGCGGGCAGGGTGATTTCCCCGCAATTGTGGAGATGGATCTTTCTGGCAGTGATTTTTCCGGTGCGGACCTGTCTGGCGGTATTTTTCAGAAGGTGACCTTCCGCGATTGTCAGTTCGTAGGCGCCAATCTCAAACAAGCCATTTTCATCGAGTGTGACTTCAACCGGGCCAACCTGAAGTCATCGAACCTTTCGTTTGCGATTTTTAATCAATGTGTCGCGGCGGCGTTGGATTTGTCGGCCTGCGTAATGTCTCTGACCGTGTTCAACGAGGTGAATCTGGAAGGTGCCAATATAAGTGGCTCAACGTTGGAGACGACAACTTTTAACAGTTGTAACCTGAACAAAAGTCGTCTGGATAGCTGTGTCATGAAGAATGTCAACATGGTCGAGTGCGGGCTCGAGCAGGCAGGATTCGAACGAGTGCAAAGCGAAAGCCTGAACTGCATCAAATGTAATCTTGGCGGGACCCGGTTGGACAATAGTCGCCACTATCGGCCAAACATTTTGCAGCCCAATCCATGTTCGCTCACTTTGGCCGGTGCTGAGATGGAGCTGGTTTTTTTCCTGCAAGTGGATTTTACCGCTATGGATTTTTCCGGCGCGCGCCTCGACAAACCGCAATTTACTGAATGTTCTCTGGACGGCGCCAGTCTCACCAGAATGGAGCTTGCCCAGGCCAGTTTTCAGGGATCGACGCTGCATGGTACAGACTTTACCGGTGCTAACGTGCAACAGGCCCTGTTCCTCAGTGGAAAGGCTGAAGGCGCGTGTTTTGCAGGCGCTATCGCTGATCAGGCGCTGTTTGTTGGTGCTCATCTGCGCCAGTGTGACTTTACCGGTGCCAGACTCATCCAGGCCCAGTTTACCGGGGCCGATTGCACATTGTCCCGCTTCAAGGGCTGCGATCTGACCTATGCCGATTTCTCGAATGCCACTCTGGATTCGGCTGATCTGTCAGACACGGAACTGACTTATACTAAACTCCATAGCATCTCCGAGCAGGACACGGACTGGCGGGGCGCGAATCGAAACAAGGCCACGGGTACCGATGCCGAAAAAAAGAAGGCCGAGCAGTTCAAGCCGGGCTGATAGACAACAATAGGACACCAGACGATGTTAGCAAACGCAACCGCAATGACGCAGGACACTGAAGCGAGCCTTGATGTCGCCCGAATCAGTGCTCGTGATAAACAATGGTTCGAAATTGCGCTGACCTCTGAACCGCTTTGGGCGGAGCGCGCCTTTAGTTGCACAGTGATGCCACAGGTGAATGACCGGGTCTTGGTTTCCCGAGAGGCGTCCGGTGACTGTTTTATCCTTGCCATCCTCCAGCGCGAGGGAGCTGCTCCGGTCATGGATATGGTGTTTCCGGGGGACGTAACCCTTCAAAGCACACAGGGCCAGATTGCCATCAACGCGGGTACTGAGGTTATTCTCAATGCCGGACGGCGAGTGGAGTCTTTGAGTCCTGAGCTGATGTTCAAGGCGGAAAATACCAGCCTGACCAGTCGTCAACTGGATGTCAGTGGCCAAAAAGCCAATTTGCGTGTCCAGGAGGGTCGGTTTTACGCCAACCGGCTGGATTCGGTCGTGGGCACCGTAACCCAGTGTGCACAGACGGTCACCCGTAAGGTCGAGGGCATTGAAACGTTGAACGTCGGCGCGTTTTTCAAGACAGTCAGGCAGGCGCTCACTATTCGCGCCAACCATGCGGTGATCAGTTCTCGGCATGATATGAAGATTGATGCCGAGCGCATACATATGGGCTAGAGTCCCGTTGTTGTCGAAAGGGTTTTACACCGGGCACAGCCCACACGAAAAGCCAGAAATGAACATTTAGGAAGATGCACTTATGGTTTTTGCCAAGACACAGATGGGTGGCCTGGACTTCGGTTTCCCCGACGTCTGCCTGACGCCGGTGCTCGGGGTTCCGGTGCCCATTCCTTATCCTAATATTGCCATTCCGCTGATGGCGATTCCCACTCAGTTCAAGGTCCTGACCTTGGCGATGCCCGATCACAATCTGTTGACCATGACACCCATGAGCAATGGCGACAATGCGGGCGTGCAACTCAACCCGGCCTCCGGCATGGTGATGGGGCCGTCCAGAAATATGATGAGCAGCCTATCGACTTTTATCTGTGGAATGCCGGCAACCCGCATGCTCGACATGACCGGCCAGAATGGTTTCACGCCTGGCGCACCCGGTTTGTCGCTTGTGCCGAGTCAGATCAAATGCATGATTTTGCGTTGAACCAATGTAGTCCAACCGTTTTACAGAAGAGGCTTAAAGTTTTATGCCGTTAACGCAGACGGATCAGGAAAAGGTACGAAACTGGCTGGCAGAGAAGTGCGGCAATTTGCGGTGCTCATGCTGCGGATTTGGGCAGTGGACCATCCTTGATCTGGCCACTATGCCTATTGGCTTTAATTTGTACACCACTCAGTTTCTGTACAATCAGGGCGTGCCTCAGATCACCATATCCTGCACGAACTGCGCCCACATGCTGTTCTTCAACCCGGAAATAATTGGGCTACTGCCCCGCAGCGATGAACAGCGAGGGGAATAAATACCCCACCCTCGTAGTTTTAATTTGTATTAGAGTTTTTAAGCTGATGACCAGTTTGGAAGGTGGCTAGACCTGAGACGGTGTCAGAGTCAGTTCCGAATTAATCGGATTTCCGGATTTTTTCAGTGACCCTTGCCTCCGGAGGGCGCCGACACTACCCGACAGCAAGCGGTTCTAATCGACCAAAAATCTGCATGATCAATTACTTACTCCAAAAGTAAGCACTATAAAAAATCCCTATAAAACAGTATTTTGACCGATTAACGCCGATTTCGGGCACAAGACTGATAGGATTTGGAAGTCCGGAAACAGGACATTTGATCGGTGCCCCAAGTTAGCTTTTGGTCTTGATGATGAGTAGTTTACGCTCCCATGGTCCATCCGCAACTGTTAGGTTTCGAGTGTCCCGAAATCGGACAGTGACGAGGTCGTTGGCCTCTTCTAATCGTTTTCGTGAATTAACGGTAGAGGCGCTCACTGGGTTTCCTCGCGGCTATTTTGACGCCAGAGCATCGGTCTGTGTAAGACTGGCTGCCCGGTGATACAGTGTTTAGTATTATTTGGATGTATTGAGTCGCAGAGGGAACAAGTTGAGCTTGCATAATCAGGACGTCGTCACTATATTCAGTCTCAACACACCCGCCATGCCTATGCCTGCCTCGGCAGTCACGCACAAATCGAGCGGGTTTTTTTATGCCTGGGGGAAACAGGCATGATGCAGTTCACGAAGCCCGCCATAGATGTCTCGCAACAGATTCAACTGCTGAAGCACCGAGGGTTGCAGATCAACGATGAGGAGCGCGCAGTCCGCTTCCTTGAGGTCGTCAGCTTTTTCCGGCTCACTCCCTACATGCGACCATTTCAAATCCCCGGTGACGACCATCGATTCGTTGAAGGCGCTGGTTTTCGTAACCTGAGCCACCTTTACAGCTTTGATAGACGGTTGCGTTTGCTCGTAATGGATGCCGTCGAGAAGGTAGAGGTTGCTGCCCGCGCGATGGTCAGCAACCACATGGGACCGAAATATGGCGCGCATTGGTACCTCGACGCTCACTTGTTCAAGGGGCGATATAAACATGCTCAATTGCTGCAGACAGTTCGAGGCAAGCAGCAGGATGAGCGACGAGATTATGAGCGGGAGTGCGCCCGAATAGAAAAGTTGGCCCAGACCTCCGCCAAACGAAAAACGGAACTCGAAGTCAAGCGCTCGAAGGAAAGCTATGCCCGACACTACGGGCTTACCTATTCGGAGCCAGAGTTGATGCCGGGCTGGGCTGCCCTCGAAGAGCTAACAATGGGTGCTTTATCTCACTTGTACGCAGGCCTTGCGAAGGACGCAGACAGAAAAGCCATTGCGAGACGCATGGATCTCCCTTGGCCATTGCTTCAATCGTGGCTCCATACACTGACGATAGTCCGCAATATTTGTGCTCATCATGCCAGGCTTTGGAACCGCGAGCTTGGCATCAAGCCTGAATTACCCAAAAAGGCCTCGTTTCAATGGCCGGAGTCCCTGACTCGCCCTCGCCATAATGTTCGGGTATATGTCGTGATGTGCATGCTCAATCACTTGATGCGCAAGGTCAGCCCTGATGCGAGTTGGCATCAACGAGTGAAAGGGGTGTTTGATGAGTTCCCTGACGTGTCGGAAGAGGTTATGGGATTTCCGACTGAGTGGCGGAGCGATGTATTTTGGAGCTGAGGACCGGCACAACTGGGTAAATCAGTTTCGGATAGAAGCCTGGGTATTCTTTACAGGACAGAGTGCGCCAGCCGGATTCGGATACAGCCCGTGAAAAGAGCAATAACTAGTTGGCACACTTTGATGTTAGTCAACGCCTTAGTGCTAATCAATGCAGCGACGAATGCTGCAACTAAAACAGAAATGTTTACATGATGACCAGAATGCAACGTCCTACCCCTTTGCTGAAACAGGAAGCATCCAGCCTGGTGGTGAATCAAAGTCACACGACCTCCCAAGCGATGGACTCTACTCCAGATCCCTGACGGGACTGTACCCCTACCGGCAAGCCCCGGTGCAAGCGGAAAGACCAACCGCCTGCACCGAGTGGATTGTTGTGCGAATAAGTTAATGAAACGTTTCGTCCTCCGGCAAAGGTTCACTTTGTCTATCCAGCAGTTCACGCATATTGATAACGAAGAAGTGGGGTTCCCATCCTAGAGCAGTAAAAAAGTCCGCTTTCCAATGGGTGCTACCACCGTCATGACCCTGATCCAGTCAGCGAAGCTGAATGGGCATGATCCAAGTTCTTACCATTCACCGCTTCTCTCCACGGTCTTCCATAAAATCTCCTGAAACGCCTTCTCCGTCAAACCAGGCATCCCAATCTTTTGGGTCAGTCGCGGGATCCGTGGGTCGCTCGAATTTCTTTACCGAACCTTTCAGTCTATCCAGGGGATCCAACTCTTGGGCGAGAGGATCTGCCAACTCGTCCGCGTGGGCTCCGCGGGGATTCAGGTCTTTGAGTAGTTCTTGTTCTGTTGGTCGTTTCTTTTTCATGGGAACCTCTCGCTTCAAGATCATCTTCCAGTGTATCAAACGGGTAGATCCATAGATCCAACAACAACGTCAGGTTCAAGATGAGATCATGGGACGGTTACTTGGAGAGACATCCAGGCCCTGCTAATAGCCGATCTCGTCGCGGCAAAAAGGTCTGCTTTCCAATGGAAGCAACTGCCGTATAGTCAGAATTGACCCAACCGAGGCAGGCAGCGGTTGCGCCTGAGGGGAGCAGGTCAGTCGCTCTTCCTGCAGTTGGGCTGTCGTCACTCTGGTGAATATTTCCGGCTTGAACAAGATCTGATCAATTAGCTGGAGCCTGGGCAGAGCCTTTGGACACAGCGTGATGGTGGTAGGCTCATTTCAACTTATCCTCAAAGGCCTGTAGGTCCTCTTCTCGCCAGCGAGTAGTCCCGGGAGCGAGTTTAACGGTCCCCTCTTTTACCCAGCGCCAAATCGTCGCCCGGGAAACCTTATAGCGCAGACTGACTTCGATGACGTTGTAAAACATGGCTATACCTCCTTTTCGAATACCGGACCAAACCTCCATCCCTTTTTGAGGGCAGATTCAGGGTTCACGCGAGGGCTACGTATGCTGCAAGGTATCGTGACCCAATTTAGTTAATGCGCATGTCGGGTCGCAGTCTTTGAACGCAAGGGCCGATCATATCTTGAAATGTGTCAGAAAAAGTGTTAGTTTTTCTGACATCCGTTTAGAGATGAGTGCTATGTCCGTTACAGAGTCCGTTCAGCGCCAGATCACCAAAATCCCGCAAGGTGAACCTTTCACCAACAGCCGTTTCCTGCAGCTGGGATCGCGCGCTGCTGTCGACAAGGCTCTGTCCAGGCTCGTAGAAGGAGGCGCTATCCAGCGGGTCGCACGCGGGGTTTTCGTCAGGCCCAAACAAAGCCGGTTTGTCGGGAATGTAATGCCGGATGTTTCTCGTGTGGTTCAGGTGATCGCGAAAGACCACGGTGAAACCATCCAGGTGCATGGTGCCGAAGCGGCTCGTCGTTTCAAGCTCAGTACCCAGATGCCAACGACACCGGTTTATTATACCAACGGCCCTACGCGAGAGATTCGAATCGGGAAGCTCAAGGTGAAGCTGGTGCATACCAGCAGCCTGAGAAAGCTTCAGCATGCAGGAGAGAGACCTGGCTTGGCGCTTTCCGCACTTTGGTACCTGGGCAGAGATAATATCAATGCAGAAGTCATGCGGCACATTGAAGAAGGGCTGAGTGAAGAAGAGTTCGAAACACTTCGGTCCTCAAGAATGCCTGCCTGGATGAGCGAGGCGTTCACGCAGTATAAGGCAGGTGGTGCCCATGCCTGAGCAGGCGTTTCTTGATCTGGCTGCTGAAGAACAAAAGGAAATCCTTCAGACGTTAGCGCCCCAGCTGGCTCGCAGCGCCTCGGTGCTGGAGAAGGATATATGGGTTTGCTGGACCTTGCAGGCGCTGTTCTCCATGCCGGGCGCCCACCCGATGGCCTTTAAGGGAGGAACATCACTGTCAAAGGTTTACGGTGTGATCGATCGTTTTTCTGAGGATGTAGACATCACGCTGGATTATCAGGCCTTCGAGGAGAATTTCGATCCATTCGCGGAGGGAGTGAGCCGCACTAAAACCAAACAGTTCAGTGAGCGACTCAAAGGCTATGTTCATGAGTATGCGAATGACGTAGTCGCTCCCTACCTCAACGGTGAGTTGGCCAAATTACCAACGGCTGACCAACACGCCGTGGAGGTAGATGAAGGTGGCGAAAAGATCTGGGTTACCTACCCGTCGGTTCTGGAGGGTTCAGACGAATACATCCGGTCGCAGGTGCTCATTGAACTGGGCGGCAGAAACGTTATCGATCCCAACGAAACCCATACGGTCTCCCCATACATCGCAGAGTTGACTGAGGGACTTGTCTATCCGAGCAACGAGGTAGTGGTTCTCTCTCCGGAGCGGACGTTCTGGGAAAAGGCCACGCTCATCCATGTCGAATGTAACCGGGACAAGCTCAGAGAGAGTGCCGAGCGGCTATCCCGGCACTGGTACGACCTGGTCATGCTGGCAGAACACCACACAGGGAAATCAGCCATTAACAACAGGGAGTTGTTCGAAGAAGTTGTGCGGCATAAAAAGGTATTCTTCCATACCGGCTATGCGGATTATGACGCTTGTCTGGAAGGCCACCTGAAGCTTCTGCCGGAGGCCGGGACTTTGAAAGGCCTGCGCGGTGACTACGAGAAGATGGTTGCGGCAGGGATGATGTATTCGGCGCCCCCAAGCTTTGATGAGATTGTAGAGTTGATCCGGAGCCTCGAATCTCGTGTTAACCATGCGCGATGAATCTGGGGCTCTGATAATGACACTGGCCTAAACCAGCCTCGTCGAGGTCTTTCGGATGCAAGTGTTATCAATGCTTTGGCAATGTGGCCGTGTGGCGATTGAGTTTAAGTTATCAGTGGCTTGTCACGTTGCCGCACCGACACAAGGTCATCATTGCCGGCAAGCATGACCAGGGGTCCGAAGACCAGCCGGAGACAGCCAGGCACCCGAGAATGCTACGGCCCCCAGTTCTTCAACGCTAGCACTTGTGACGAGCGGTACCGCCCAAGCAATGTTCCGATCGTCGTGGATCTTTGAGTGGCGCTGCTCAGCCCCATGGCTTTAGGTCCGTGAACGCTGGTAAATTGGTGGAAGACAGGTCGATTGGGAGAAGCCGCAATGGGCACGAAACGAATCCATGAACAGCAATTGCTGGAGGGTCTCAACGCTCATACCGCTCATGCCGATGCGCTGGCGGAACCGTTGCCTCGGGAGCTTGATCCGCTTGAGCGACTCAAGGGCTCCGTCACGAAGTCTGAGAGCCCCATGGATGGTTGCTGGGATTACGCCGGTGAGGAAGGCGTGGAATCGGACGAGCTTCTGAAAGCCTATGCCAAGCCGGTTGCGGAGCATAACGAATCCGACTCTGAGAACTCCGAGGGCTGAACCGGTAACCATGTGCGGCCGCTTTGTTTTTTACACACCACCGAATCTCCTGGCCCAGCGGTATTGGAGCCAGCCCGGAGAGGTGATAACGACCAGGCCCCGCTATAACATTGCGCCCGGCACCGACATTCTTATGGTCTGTTTGCGTGAAAACAACACGCCGTGTTTTGAGCAAGCCCACTGGGGTTTCCGCCCAGCCTGGGCCACCGGTAAGGCGCCGGTCCCGATCAATGCGCGAATCGAGTCGCTGAATTCGCCGTACTTTCGAGCAGCGTTTAATCAGTACCGGTGCGTGATTCCGGCCAACGGCTGGTACGAATGGGAAAAGACCGGCCAGGGCGGCAAGGTTCCCCATTACATCACCAGTGCAGAGCTGGGCGACAACGAATCACTGTTTCTGGCAGGGGTCTACACACCCACGGGTACGGAAGGCAGCTACTGTGCGGCCGTCGTTACAGAGCCCGCTGCCGAGACAATCCGACACATCCATGACCGCCAACCGGTGCTGATTCATCCGGACTCTCTGGATGACTGGCTGGATTCTGGAAAAGAAGGAAAAGCGCTCAAGGGCCGTATCAAACGGACCGCCTCAGAACATTTAGCGTGGTGGCCGGTGTCGAGCCGGGTCAACCGTCCTGTCGATGACGATCCGTCACTAATCGAGCCCGTGGAGTCGTCATAGGCTGTTGGTGATTGAGAAGACCAGCAAACCTGACTGGCGACGCGACACTGCAAGCAATCCGTTTTACCCACTGCGTAGTAATGTACCCGGCATCGTCGGTGCCTGTTCATCAATCAAGAGGTAATGATCCCAACCCATGGCCATCAGTTTTTACGACAAAGGTCAGCTGTCTTCCGGATTTCACGGCTGGCGCGTGGTCGCCACCGTTCGGGGCCGGCGCTACCAGAGATACTTCAGCGTGAATCGCCCGCCACCTCAGATGGATGAGGCGCTTTGGCACCACTACCAGCACCTTCGGGCCCGTTATTACGAAGCTCGCTGGATGGCCAGATCTGCCGCCGTGCAGTACATCGATTTCATCCGAACAGAACATCCGGGTACGCACCCGCACCGGGGTGTCGGGTTTCACGGCATCACGCTGGGCATCGGCCGCGGCAATCGCTGCCAGAGCGATCAGTGCTATTTCTCCGTCAACGTTAAAGGCCGGCCCACGCGGGTCTGGATCCATCAGGATCGAACCCTCACCGAGGCCTGGCACCGGGCCGTGGATCTGTGGGGGGAGGCGTTCGACATCCGGCCCAAGGACATTGCCAAGAAACGAGCGGCCGTCCCGGCGCCTGAACGTTTCAAGGCCTTGCGCAAACAGCTCAATAAGCACGAGGGTTTCGACCTGTCGGTAGAGGTGCTGCACGACGTTTACGCCGAACAACGGGCCGAGCTTGCCCGGAAAAAGGTGGAGGTGACGGCCAAGACCGAGTCAAACGATGAGCAATTGCTGGGCTTCGGGGCGCAATTGCAGAAAGAGATGGAGGATTACCTGGGGTCTCGCAGGCGATAACAATACTTGCTGCAGAATTGGCGTTGCACCGGTAACCGGATAAACCTTGTCAGAGCACCTCGCGACCCGCAGACGGCGCTGCCTCCCAGTCTTTGATGCCCTGGGGTATCGGTGCCTGAGCATCACACTGATCCAGAAGCTCTGCCAACGTATAGCGTCTAGTTGCTGTCATTGGGCAACCTGCAGTTCCATTGTGGATCGCTTCACGAGTGGAACTTGGCTTTTGGTCGCTCACGATTGATGGTCCTTTCGAAGCAAGATTTACCCAGAGGAGCGAGGCGGATGCCGGTCCCGTCTTCAAGATGAGGGTTTCCATATGCATTGATGCCCCATACGTAATGATGAATGGTATTTTAGGATATAGTAGAAGGTACCCGTTTCTAGGAGGAGCATGATTTCATGCCTGAGCCGACTATCCGCTCCTATCAGCCGAGCCCCGTCCCCTCCGGTCGAGAACCAACGCTATTGTTCAACTGTATTCCCAATGTAGTGTTCGCCAATCATCGCATCTTCATTTCTCATGTTCGTGCGGGTATTCCCGGGCGTTGGCTTGCCGGTATCATAGAGACTACGGATCAGAAGGAAGGCATCAAAAACGCTCTGTCGATGACTTCCGATCAGCTGAGGGATGCGTGCCAATCGGAAACGCTGGATCCAGAGACAACAGAAGTTGTTTTGGACATCGCAAGAGTGCTTTCGCTGAGTATTTCAGTATGGGAATCTCAAGATTTGGCTGCCCAATGGCTGAAAAGTCCGGTTCCCGCGCTCACGGATCTGCCGCCAATGAGTTTAATGGATTCCTTTGAGGGCCGACGTTGGGTCATGTGCGTTCTCAAAAAGATTGAATTTGGTCAGTTCAGCTGATCAATCCTCCCGTGTGTTCGCCCGTAATAAACCCGTATTAACTGGTAGCCATTCAGTGGCATGTTGATGGGAAGGCGCAGGTCAAAATTAATCATTTGCATTATTCCGGTAAGCGTCTGGCTATCACACCGTAAAATTCAAAGTCCGCCTGTAGTGGCCAACTCATCGCGGGAGATATTTTAAGGCATTACTAATCAGATTCAGCGGAAATCTCGAAGTCAGCATCTACTTCCACTTTCATACTTCATTAAAACCCCTCTGCTGTATCGCGTCCCGGGTGTCTTGGAGAGATTTGGGGCGGCTGAACAGATAGCCCTGAAACGCTTTGCAGCCCAGCGCTTTCAGTGTTTGCCACTCTTCATCTCTTTCGATACCTTCGGCCACAACAGACAGATTCAGACTGTTTGCCATATGCAGGATCGACCTGACCATAGCGTAACCCTCTTCATCCATAAGCAGGCTCTCCACAAAACTTCTATCAATTTTCACCTCATTGATGGGGAGTTCGCGCAGATACGAAAGTGAGGAGTAGCCCGTTCCGAAGTCATCCAGCGAAAACTGAACACCGATGCGCCCGAGGCGTTCCATCCTCTCAATGCTCTCCTGAATGTTTTCTGCAATAACACTCTCTGTGATCTCCAGCATTAGAACGTGGGCAGGAAGACCTGTTTTCGTCAGAACAGCCTTTACCTTGTCCGGAAAGTCCGGCATGGCAAGCTGTTTTTGACTCACGTTCACGGCAATGGACAGGTCATTAACCGAGAACTCGTCGCGCAGCGCACTCATAAACTCACAACTCTTTAGTAAAACCTGATCACCCAGAGCGACTATCAGATTATTACCCTCGGCAAGTGCAATAAATTGTCCGGGAGTCATCACCCCATGTTCAGGGTGTTGCCATCTAACCAGTGCCTCAAAACCGGTGACATGGCCATTTTCGTTGACCTTTGGTTGAAGCCAGGGAACGATTTCTTTCTCTCCCAATAAGGCTTCCCGTAATTCCACAATCAGCTTTTCCTCGGCAAGCAGGTTTAACTGCATCTCGTCGTCAAAAACAGACATGCAGTTCTTTCCACTTTTTTTGGCGTCATACATGGCGATATCCGCCATACGCATCAGCTCACTCGCCGAAACTCTCGCATCACGATAAAGCACCACACCGACACTTATTGATAGGTGTTTTAAACCGCTTAAAGCCTCAATTGGCTTCGCCACCGATGCCATTATTCGATCCGTCACGTCATTCACCCGACGTAGCGCGGCGTCAGAATCAGAGGACAAATGATCAATAATGATCAGAAACTCGTCACCGCCTAACCGTGAAACAAAGTCACCCACTTCAAGAGTCTGACTTAGCTGGGCCGCTACTTCGCAAAGCAGATCGTCACCGGCCCGGTGACCCCATGTGTCATTAACAATTTTAAAGTCATCCAGATCCATCAGCAGAACTGCGCCAAAGGTGCCTTCTTTCGAACAGGCATTCATAGAGGCGTCTATTTTTTCATGGACAGACCTTCGGTTTGGCAGATTGGTCAGTGAGTCGTAATACGCCAAATGCTCAATCTGCTGCTGCTGCCGGACCTGTTGGGTGATGTCACGAACAATTGCGACAAAGCGCGGCTCCTTTCCCTCACACACGATGAGCTGGAGGGTGATATCGACCGGGATATCATGACCATCTGCCCCTCTGTGGAAGGTCTGAAAACGTAAATTTGAAACGTCGCCGCCTAAAAGAGGTGCAACTAGCTCGCGGAGCTTATCAGGGGTGTTGTAATGTGGTTTGATGTCACATGGGTGCATCTCAAGCAGTTCGCTCGCCGCGTAACCAAGCTGATCACAGGCCCCTTGATTAACGTAAATAAAACGAAGCATGTCAACGTCAAACATGAATACGCAATCAGCGGTTTTATCCAGGGTGTCCTTGAAACGCTGAAGCTCAACTTTTGCGTCTTCGCTCTCACTGATATCGTGGAGCGCCGCTACAAGCAGTCGGTCAGAACCGATTTGGGTTTCGGTCACGGCAATGCGCAGCGGGAAATGCGTGCCATCCGATTTGCGACCGTAAATGGATCGGAGGTTTCCCATGATAGCGCTGGGCTGGTCGTTCGTTGCGTAAGCCCTCATGAATCCGGAATGGTTTTCCGCGATATCAGACGGCATTAGCTTGGTACTCGATTCGCCAATCAACGCCGATTTTGGATAACCGAACATGGTCTCCAGCGACGGGTTCACGGTCGTGATCCTGCCCCGGATATCGGTAGTGATCACGGCGTCATACAGGGTGTTGAGAATGGTCTCGTTAAGTTTCAGTGCTCGTTTAAGTTTTTCTTCACGTTTTTTTTCAGCGTCAATGTTTGTCTGAATGGCGAAGAAACCTTCAAGCTCACCGACTTCTGATAATCTAGGGGTGCAATGCACTTTCACCCAATAGGGAGTCCCGTCCCGGTAATAGTTGATTAGCTCTGCATCAAATCCTTTTTGTCTCGCCAGTCTGTGGCGGATATATTCAACGGTTTTTGGATCAGTGCGTTTTCCCTGAAGTAGATGTCCCGGCTTTTTATAAATCACTTCCGCCAAGCTATAGCCGGTGATTTTCTCAAACCCTTCGTTTATCCAAGTTATAAAACCTTGTGTATCTGTTACGATCACGCCGTTATCGGTTTGCCGCACCACCTCAGAGAGCATGTCTAACTGACTTTTTTGCGATTCCAGCCGGAATCGCAACTCCCTGACAATGTCCCCTTCCAGATGCTGCTCTGCAAGCCTGGCAACACTGATAATAAAGTCTTTCTGTTCCTGTTCGAGCGTACCGGCCTGACTGTCGAACAGAAAGAGTGCTCCTTGCGGTTCGCCCCTAGAGTCGAAGAGGTTAATGCCGACGCAAAGCCGCAGCAGCGGGGTGACGCCTGCGCTGCTCCCTTCATCGTTCCAATCGCTCAGGCAGTGGCTGACATCCACTGGCTCGACTGCTAACGACTCGGCCAGAAGCCTTCGGCCCGCGCTCAGAAAAGGTTTGATGCTGTTGTAGTCTTCGGAAGGGTGGATCAGCGCATCGCTTGAGTTGTCCAAAGCCAACGCAATCCATTTGAAATTCCCGGATTTCGCGCTCAGATTAATGAGGTCAGATATTAGTTTTTTTGCTTCAGGCCCCATACAGCATCCTAGTTGTCAGCTAATTCATGTGGCATTTTGAGAAACAGTTGTTTTTTGCAAGTATCGCACCGCCAGAACCTTTATCCAACTGATACTCAGGAGGGCGTGTCACTTATGGCTGCGATCTTTGCTACTGCGTTGAGCGCCTGAACAGTTTAACGACTAAAATAGTGCGGTGAAATGGCTGCCGGGGAAACTCGAAGAATTGTTCAAAATATAACAAAAATAATGTTAAGCATCGGCGCATTTGGTTTGATACTACCCTCATGACAGTCTTGTCAAAAAAACGACATAAAGGCGAGGGAATGTGAGAAAAAATCTACCAGTCACAAATAATGAAAGAGCCTTTCCCGCAAATCAGAAGCTGATATCTGCTACCGACCTCAAAGGCAAAATTTTGCATTGCAACGATGCCTTCGAGGAGGTGAGCGGTTTCACTCGTGACGAGTTGATCGGTCAACCTCACAACATCATCCGACACCCGGATATGCCGCCTGAAGCTTATGAAAATATGTGGTCGCACCTTAAAAGTGGCCGCCCTTGGATGGGTCTGGTCAAAAATCGCTGCAAAAACGGCGATTTCTATTGGGTAAGTGCCTACATTACGCCGGTTACCGAGAATGGCGACGTTGTTGGCTACGAGTCCGTACGCAGTTGCCCGGCACGTGCGGATGTCGATCGCGCCGCTCGATTATATGAAAAAATCCGGAATGGAAGAACCGGTGTCTCTCTTTTCAAAAAAGTACCAGCTAGCGCTTTTTTCCTTCTCTTTGCGTCCATCGTGGCAGCCGGATTATTTGCTATTGGCCAAACGCTCTTTGCAGAAATTCTCTTCGTTGCTGGTCTGATCGCATACATTGCCTGGATGCATTTATCCAAACGCGGAATGGTGATCTCAGTGACTGAGCTTATGGGTAATACGTTTACCGATAGCCTGGCAGCCCAGAGTTATACCAATGACGATCTCGCGTTGGGTCGACTAAAGGTTGCAGTGCTTGCGCAAAAAGCACATTTGGATGCAGTCCTGACTCGCATGGAAGATGCCGCAGTTCAGGTGAAATCTGGTGCGATACAGGGACTTGAAATTAATCACGAAGCTCAGGAAACACTACGCAAACAACAGGCAGAGACTGAGCAAGTTGCTGCGGCGGTCCATGAGATGTCCCAAACGATTGCAGAAGTCTCCTCTAACGTTCAGCAAACGGCAGAGCAGGCGGAAGGGGCGAGAAAGTTTGCAACTGAAGGCTCCTCGGTGGTCGCTGAGACCAGAAAGTCTATTCAAAATCTGAAAGACACTGTTCACGAGATCAGCACCTCTGTTGAGGAATTGGCCACTGAAAGTAAACGCATCGCAGGCGCTGCGAAGATCATTGAGGATATTGCTGATCAGACCAACCTTCTGGCGCTGAATGCCGCGATTGAAGCAGCTCGGGCAGGCGAGCACGGACGAGGATTCGCCGTTGTCGCAGACGAAGTGCGCGGCCTTGCCCGTCGCACGCAGGATTCGACCCGAGAAATTCACACGATCATTGAAAGCCTGATGTCACGGTCCTCGTCTTCTGTCACTAAAGCAAGCAAAGGCAACAAAGCCGCAGATGAAGGGCTGGAGCGAATGCTTGAAGCCGAAAAAACGTTGAATCAGATTACCGAATCAGTGGTCGAAATCGCAGGCATGGCATCGCAAATGGCCGCAGCGGTTGAGGAACAGGCTCAAGTTTCTGACCAAATCAACGAGCAGGTGGAACAAATCTCTATACTGGCATCTGAAAATCTTGAGAAAGGCGAGCAATCTTCGGTAAGCGTTCAAAAAATGGACACAATCGCGGCGGAGCTGCATGAGCTTGTGGTGCGCTTTAAAAGAACTTAGCAGGCATTGGTTTTGCTGGGTCGCTTATTCATCGGTGGTAGTTGTTAGGTCTATTCATGTCAGGATGTTTTGCCTAACCTTTCCCGAGATGCAAGGGTTCGTCCATAGTCTTGTTAGACATCGCCGTCTTCCAGTTGTGGGGCAATAGCTCGTCGATGGCGTTGTTTTTCTGTGTCGGCAAGCGAGTCAGCACATCCTTCAGATAGGCATAAGGATCATGCCCATTCAGCTTCGCTGACTGGATCAGTGTCATCACCGCGGCAGCGCGTTGGCCACTTCTGAGTGAACCCGCGAACAGCCAGTTGGAGCGACCCAGCGCCCAGGGGCGTATCTGATTTTCCACCCAGTTATTGTCGATGGGCACCGCGCCATCGTCTAGATAGCGCGTCAGCGCTTTCCAGCGTTTGATGCTGTAATCCAGGGCTCTGGCTGTGCCGGAGCCATCCGGCACTTTCTGTCGATGAGCCAGCATCCATTGATGCAGAGCATCGGCAATCGGCCGTGCTTTTTCATTTCGGATAAAGTGTCGTTTGTCAGGCGGCAGATCTTTGGTTTCTCGCTCAACCTGGTAAAGCTGGCCGATGTATTCCAGAGCCTGTGCCGCCAGTTCACTCTTATTCGCTTGATGCAGATCGTAGAACTTGCGGCGGGCATGGGCCAGGCACCCGATTTCGGTGATGCCGTTGCCGAAGCCCGCCTTGTAGCCCGAGTAATCGTCGCAGACCAGCTTGCCTTGCCAGTCTGCCAGGAAGTTGCGAGCGTGCTTACCGGCCCGGGTGGGAGCGAAGTCGTAAACAACGGCCTTCAACTCCGAGAATGGTGTGGTGCAATAAGCCCAGACGTAAGCCCTGTGAGTTTTCTTCTTGCCCGGTGCCAGCATGCTGACCGGTGTTTCATCGGCGTGCAGAACGGCGTGTTCCAGCAGTACGTTTCTAAGAGCATTGACCAGCGGTTGCAACTGTACACCGCAAGCCCCCACCCATTCCGCTAGAGTAGAGCGTGGGATGGCAAGGCCAGCACGACCGAAGATGCGTTCTTGACGGTATAGTGGTAAATGATCCGAGTACTTGGCCACCAGCACCTGAGCCAGCAATCCAGCGGTAGGGATGCCTTTGTTGATAACCTGCGCTGGAACCGGGGCCTGGATCAGCGTTTCGCACTGCTCGCAAGCCCATTTGCCGCGGATGTGGCGCTCCACGGTGAACTCGCCAGGTACGTAATCCAGTTTTTCACTGACGTCTTCGCCTATGCGCTTAAGCTGGCAGCCACAGCGGCACTGGGTGTTGTCAGGTTCGTGGTGGATCAGAGTGCGGGGCAGTTCGGGCGGCAGCGGCGCACGTTTGGGCTGCTTTTTGGGCTTGGCGGGTGTTTCATCCACGGTGAGCTGAGCCAGTTCCGCTTCAATGGCGGCAAGGTCGCCGTCGACCAGCTCATCCAGCAGGTTGCCCTGAACTGCGTCCAACTGTTCGCTGCGCTGGGCGTACTTGTGGCGCTTAAGAATCGCCAGTTCATGGGTCAGTTTTTCGATGACCGCATCACGGTGCACCAGCGCTCGATCATTCTTCTCCGCGCGATCGAACAGACCCGTGACTAGCGCACGGAGTTGCTCGGCAGAGAGTTGATTAAGATCGGGACGTTTTGACATGGTGAGGAGTATGCCAAGCCGCGCCCACCGTGACGATGCGCCATTCTGATGATGGCCCGGATAACCGGTTTATGGTTACAGAATCGAGATCACGCCGGCGGCACCAAGACGCTGCCAAGGCAGCCCTTGAACCAGCGCGGCCAACTGTTCGTCCGTTAATAGAAGTTGATCGCCGCGCCAGGCTTCGCCCCAATGGAACTTACCGCGATTCAATCGACGGGCACAGAGCCAGATGCCCAGGCCGTCATGGATCAACACTTTCATCCGATTGCCCCGTTTATTGGCGAACAGATACGCACAATGAGGTCTGGCTGAGCCGAACACGTGAACGACACGCGCCAACGCCGTATCTGGCCCGGCCCGCATATCCAGTGGTTCGGTGGCCAGCCAGATTTCATCAATGCGAATCATTGCAAAAGTTCGCGCAAAAGCGCCA
>Ga0306865_1000091_pt1 | contig 51187 bp, 50 predicted proteins | sample AntRauTorckE5431_FD_190441 | JGI IMG/M metagenome (GOLD analysis project Ga0306865, IMG submission 190441) | Saline lake microbial communities from Rauer Islands, Antarctica - Metagenome Torckler E5 #431 (v2) (version 2) | ecosystem: Environmental > Aquatic > Non-marine Saline and Alkaline >... | reverse complement strand
TGAATTTGTAATGGGATCTGGAAAAACTATCGAAGTATCTATACAAAGCTCAAAAGTCATTGTAAGAGATTACGGACGTGGAATTCCCTTAGGGAAAGTGGTGGACGTAGTTTCCAAAATGAATACTGGAGGAAAATACGACACCAATGCCTTTAAGAAATCTGTTGGTCTTAATGGTGTAGGTACCAAAGCCGTTAATGCACTTTCGAGTTATTTCAGGGTTGAATCTTCACGAGATGGAAAATCGGTGTCTGCTGAATTTGATCAAGGTAATTTAGTAAATAAAGAAGATCTTGAGGAATCCTCAAGACGCAGAGGCACTAAAGTAACTTTTATTCCCGATGAAGTTATTTTTAAGAAATATTCATACAGAAATGAATATATCGAAAAGATGCTCAAGAATTACGTCTATTTAAACCCAGGACTTACTATAATGTTCAATGGTGAGAAGTTTTACTCTGAAGAGGGTTTAAAAGACTTACTCAGCGACAGAATCCGAGAGGAAGATCGATTATTTCCTATTATTCATTTAAGGGGTAACGATATTGAAGTGGCGATCACCTTTAGTAAAGCACAATATTCAGAAGAATACCACTCTTTTGTAAATGGTCAAAATACCACACAAGGAGGAACTCACCAGACTGCTTTTCGAGAAGCTATCGTGAAAACCATTAGAGATTTCTACAAGAAAAACTTTGAACCCAGTGATATAAGAAAGTCTATTGTTTCTGCTGTGAGTATTAAAGTCATGGAGCCTATTTTTGAAAGTCAGACCAAAACAAAATTAGGTTCTACAGACATGGGAGGGGACTTACCAACGGTTAGAACCTTTATCTCGGATTTTATGAAGCAAAAGCTTGATAATTACCTCCATAAAAATAACGAGACTGCTGAACAATTACACAGAAAAATTCTAAGAGCAGAGAAGGAGCGTAAAGATCTTTCTGGAATCCGAAAACTAGCAAAAGATAGAGCCAAAAAATCAAGTGTTCATAATAAGAAATTAAGGGATTGCAGAATACATTTAGAAGATACCAAAAAGGAAGGTTATCTTGAAACTACACTGTTTATAACCGAAGGAGATTCGGCTAGTGGAAGTATTACAAAATCTAGAGATGTAAATACCCAAGCCGTATTTAGCCTAAAAGGGAAACCTCTAAATTCTTATGGACTGAGTAAAAAAATCGTTTATGAAAACGAAGAATTCAATTTGCTTCAAGCTGCATTAAATATTGAAGATTCGCTCGAGGATTTAAGATATAATAACATTGTAATCGCTACCGATGCAGATGTAGATGGTATGCACATTAGGTTACTTATCATCACCTTTTTCCTCCAATTTTTTCCAGAACTAATTAAGGAAGGTCACCTTTATATTTTGCAAACACCACTCTTTAGAGTTAGAGATAAAAAGGAAACGTTTTATTGTTATTCTGAAACAGAAAGGCGAGAAGCTTTAAAAAAATTAAGAGGGAAGCCAGAAATCACCCGCTTTAAAGGACTAGGGGAGATCTCTCCAGATGAGTTTAAAAATTTTATAGGTGATGATATCCGTTTGGATCCTGTAATGTTGGATAAATATAAAAGCATACCCGAAATTTTAGAGTTCTATATGGGGAAAAATACACCAGATAGACAAAATTTCATCATAGATAATTTGAAAGTAGAAATCGACCTCGTAGAAGAAGTCAAAGAAGAAATTAATGAGGTTAAGTAATCATAGATTGGTAAAGGTTATTCCGGGAGTGTATTACTTTTCAGTAATACTTTTTCTATTAATTATCTTTTTAAATTATCAATTAGGTCAGCAATTGTTTCCTTCCGAGAACTACTTTTACGCAGCTTTGACAGGGGTGGGATTGTGGTTAATTTATATTTACTTCGCTGGAAAGTATTTTGAATATGACAGTGAAGGGAGTTTAGTTTCATTTTTAAACAGAGGAGCTATACTATCTGAATTCGTAAATTATAGGACCAAAATTCATGAAATAAAAAAAGACAAAATAAAATCTTATAGAATAACCAACTTCATCATTTACAGAAGATTACATATTGTGCATTCAACAAAGAATTCAATAAAAGATGTTCATACCAATATCAGCTTATTAAGCCCTAGAAAAACTAGATATTTGAAATTATCCTTAGATAAAATCATAGCAAAAAACCAAACTAACTTATGAGTGACGATCTAGATTTAAATCCTGAATCTCAAGAGCCTTTCGATCCTACTGCAAAAGACGAGTCTGTAAAAGTAACTGGAATGTTCCAAGAATGGTTCCTAGATTACGCTTCATATGTTATACTAGAAAGAGCAGTACCCGCCATAGAAGATGGTTTTAAGCCTGTACATCGTAGGATTTTACATTCTATGAAAGATCTAGATGATGGAAGATATACAAAGGTTGCCAATATTGTAGGCCATACGATGCAATACCACCCGCACGGAGATGCAAGTATAGGGGATGCTATCGTTCAAATTGGTCAAAAAGATATTTTAATAGACACTCAAGGTAACTGGGGAAATATTCTTACAGGAGACAGTGCGGCAGCATCTCGGTATATAGAAGCAAGGTTATCCAAATTTGCTCTGGAGGTTGTTTTTAATCCTAAAACTACAGAGTGGCAAATCTCTTATGATGGCAGAAAACAAGAGCCAGTAAATCTTCCTGTAAAATTTCCAATGGTACTTGCACAGGGAGCTGAAGGTATTGCTGTAGGTTTGAGTACAAAAATTTTACCTCACAATTTTATTGAACTTATCGATGCATCCATTAAACATCTTGAAGGTAAGCGTTTCACTATTTTCCCTGATTTTGCGACTGGAGGAGTTGTAGACGTTTCCAATTATAATGATGGATTGAGAGGAGGAAAGCTAAGAGTGAGAGCTAATATTGAGATAAGAGACAAAAATTTACTTATCGTCAATGAAATTCCTTACTCTACAAATACGTCAACGCTTATAGATTCAATCTTAAAAGCAAATGATAAAGGTAAAATTAAGATTAAAAAAATTGAAGATAACACCTCTTCTGAGGTTGAAATTTTAATTCATTTACCCAATAATATTTCGCCAGACAAAACTATTGATGCTCTATATGCCTTCACCAATTGCGAGGTATCTATTTCTCCTTTAAGTTGTGTCATTATAGATAACAAACCACATTTTTTAGGTGTTTCCGAACTTTTAAGAAGAAGCACGGAGAATACCGTTCATTTATTAAAAACTGAATTAGAAATCAAGCTCGCAGAGCTGCAGGAACAGTGGCATTTTGCTTCTCTTGAAAAGATTTTTATTGAAAAACGAATTTACCGGGATATTGAAGAAGAAGAAACCTGGGAAGGTGTTTTAGATGCCATAGATAAAGGTCTACAACCTCACATTAAACATTTAAAAAGAGCTATTACAAGAGAGGATATCACTAGGCTAACCGAAATAAAAATTAAAAGGATCTCAAAATTTGATCTTGATAAAGCTGAACAAAAAATTGAAGCTCTTGAAGGTGAAATTGAAAATGTAAAGCATGATCTTGATCACTTGATAGAATATTCTATTAATTATTTTAAAAATCTAAAAACAAAGTATGGTGCTGGAAAAGAACGTAAAACCAAAATTCAGCTCTTTGAAGATATCGAAGCGACCAAAGTTGTAATCAGAAATACAAAGCTCTATGTTAATAGGAGTGAGGGTTTCATAGGTACTTCTATGAAAAAAGAGGAATATGTAACCGATTGTAGCGATATTGACGATATTATTTGTTTTACTGAAGATGGGACCATGATGGTTACTAAGGTAGAGGGCAAGACCTTTATTGGTAAGAATATCATTTACGTTGGAATCTTTAAGAAAAAAGATAAACGAACTATTTATAATCTGATTTATCGCGACGGTAAAGCTGGATATAATTATATGAAACGTTTTGCTGTAACCTCAGTTACAAGAGACAGAGCTTACAGCATAGGTAAAGATAAGCCAGGTACCAAAGTTTTATACTTTTCAGCAAACCCTAATGGCGAAGCGGAGCTGGTCACAATTTTCTTGAGACAGAAGAAAGGACTTAAGAGATTAAAATTCGATATTGATTTTTCAGACTTAGCCATTAAGGGAAGAAATGTAAAAGGCAATTTAGTTTCCAAAATGCCAATTAAAAACGTTGAGATGAAAGAGGAAGGTGTGTCTACGCTCAAACCACGAAAAATTTGGTTTGATGAAACAGTGAGACGCCTCAATGTTGATGAGCGTGGTGAGCTTCTAGGAGCTTTTAAGGGGGAAGACCGATTGCTTATTGTAAGGCAAAATGGAATTGTAAAAACAATTATTCCAGAACTCTCAACTCATTTTGAAAATGATGTGATCATCATGGAAAAGTGGAATCCCAAGAAACCAGTATCCGCGGTTTACTGGGAAGGGGAAAAAGAAAAATATTATGTCAAGCGATTCTTAATAGAACAACCCGAAAAAGAAGAACTGATAATTACGGATCATTCAAACTCTCAATTAGAAATTATCTCGACAGATTACATTCCGAGGGTTGAAATCGAATATAAAAAGGCTAGAGGCAAAGACAGAAAAGATAATGAAATAGTAAACGTTGAAGAGTTTATATCCGTTAAAGGCATTAAAGCCCAAGGAAACCAATTGACTTCAGAAAATGTGAAACAAATTGATTTGATTGACCCATTGCTTTATGAAGAAGAACAATTGGAAACAGAAGTAGACGAAACTGAAGATGATGAGCCAAATAACCAACAATCATCTCTATTTGACTAATCTATTTTTGTGACACGGCCTTTTTGCTTTTCATTTTTACCTACGATACTGTATTTAAATGTGTAAGAATTATTTGAAGTAGAAATAATTTTCATATGAATAGGCTGCTTTTCAGCTCTGTTTATAGGATTTAAAGATTTCAGGACATATTCACAATCGTTGATCCAACGTATTGAGGCTGTGTCTTTTTTGTTTTTATAGATTTCTACTTCGATTGAATCATTCCTAATAAAAGTAGTTTTCACTAAATCTCCATCCAGATAAGTTTCAAATTCAAAAGTACCTGTTTTGAAATCTTTGCATTCACGCTGCGGATTGTAACAGGACACTAAAATTACACTAAAGAGTATTATTAATAAATAACGCATTAATCTTTTTTCGCAAAATTAATCCAATTCGGCAGATTGATTCAACTTTTAGGATAATTTTCGTAGGATTCAAAACTTCCGTCAGTGTAGAATATTATCACTTTAGATATAGATTTTTTAGTGGAAGATGATTTTCTTGTTTCTGGATCAACTTCTGCTTCTGTAGTTTCAATTTCTACTTTGCTTTCAACTTCATTTTCTTTCTTAGTATTTATTGCTTTAGATATTTTATCAGCATTAGGAGGAAAACTCCCCTTGCCATTTAATAGCCAATACAGTTCAACTTCTTCAAACGTAGAAACGACTTTCATCACGAAATCGAGACTTGGTTTATTTCGTCCAGATAGAATATGTGAAATAGAAGCTCTACCGACATCAATTTTATCTGCAAACGATGAGGCAGACAATTCATAAAAATCAAAGATTTCTTTCAATCGATTTGAAAACTCCTCACTGTTTACCATTGTAAAACCTGTTTATTTATTGGTAATTAACTAGATACAAATGTATACAAAACAATTGAAAATGCTTCAAATACAATAATAATATCCTTAATTCATATAAAGTAAACATTTAGATTTTAATACATAACTTACTCTATTTAAATTTAATAGATTCTTAAATATCAGCTATAGGAAAATTTCCACCGTAAGTCAAACAATCCAAATAAAAACCAAACAATTCAGTATACATATGTAAACAGTTGGATGATTATGATTGTTTACAATTGTGTATTATGATTTTAATACATTTGTAAACATGAATTTACACCCCCCAGATTATTTAAATCTTATTTCTGAATACTCACGATTCATGTGTTCAAAGCTTCTTGGTCGATATCTTAAAGAAGGTGATATTTTGGATCAATTGAAATCCTTATCTCATAAGTTTAAGATCAGAAATGAAGGCTATTCCGAAGAAGGTAGAATTATATCTTCTTTTCTTTTAGGAAAAGGACAAACAAAGATTTTAATATGGTCTCAAATGCATGGTAATGAAACGACCACTACAAAATCTGTTTTTGACTTGCTTAATTATTTAAGCTTGAATGATAAGTTTTCTAAAGAGTTGTTTGAAAAATGTAGCCTAATTATTATTCCAGTTTTAAACCCTGATGGAGCAGTAAATCACACAAGAGTGAATGCTAATGGGATTGACTTGAACCGAGATGCCTTTCAACAAACACAAACTGAAAGTAAGGTCTTACAAAATGTATATACTAAGTTTAAGCCAGATTTTTGCTTTAATATGCATGACCAGAGAACAATCTTTAGTGCTGGAAATATAAACAAACCTGCGACCGTATCTTTTCTTTCTCCATCCTTCAATGAAGAGCGAGATATAAATGACACAAGAAAAAAATCAATGGGTTTGATTTCCTCTGCAAATCACTTACTTCAAAAACATATACCTGGTCAAGTAGGGCGTTACGATGATGGATTCAACATCAATTGTATAGGTGATTTTTTCCAAAAAGACGGAGCTCCTACTGTCCTTTTTGAAGCTGGTCATTTTGATAATGATTATGAACGAGAAGAAACCCGGAAGTATATTTTTATTTCCTTATTAAATATGATTGTTGATGTAGTCAATAATGAGCAGCTCAACTTTATTGATAAATACTTTGAAATTCCAGAAAATGAAAAGTTATACTATGATATTATAATAAGGAATGTATTTGTAAACAATAAAACTAAAGATGTAGCAGTTCAGTATCAGGAAACTTTGATTGATGAGAAGATTGAATTCATCCCTTTTATAGAAAGAATAGATGATCTTCAATTGTTTTATGGACATCGTGAGATTGATGCAGAAAAGCAAGTTTTAGAATTTGAAGTACCTAATTCTTTAAGAGAAGGTGAGATTTTACCCTCATTTAAACTTAACAATAACGTTTTCGTTATATAATTAATAAAGATTTTGACAAATCATTCTTTTTTAATCATAATTATTAAGTATTTTTGCGTTTTATTTAAAATGATAAGATTCAACATATGAAAGGAAAACTTAAACTCGACGAGACAGATCACCAAATTCTCAATATGCTCATCGATAATACGAGAACTCCATTTACAGATATCGCAAAAAAACTGGATATTTCAGCAGGTACCGTTCACGTCCGTGTAAAGAAAATGGAAGAAAGTGGAATTATTGTAGGTTCATCTTTAACTTTGAACTACAAAAAATTCGGCTATACATTTATAGCTTATGTAGGCATATTTTTGGAAAAAACTTCTCAGACACAATTTGTTCTTAATAGAATTGAAGAAATACCGAATATTACTGTTGCTCACGTTACTACTGGTAAATTCAATTTATTTTGTAAAATAAGAGCAAAAAATACAGAACATGCTAAAAACATAATCTTCCTTATAGATGATATAGACGGTGTAAGTCGAACAGAGACTATGATTTCTATGGAAGAAAGTCTTAACGACAAAACTAGATTGATGAAATCAATCTTTGAAAATATGTAACAGACGTATTGCTTCTAAAACCAAAAAGGCTAGAATGTAAATTCTAGCCTTTTCTTATTCGTTCATTGTATGATACACATTTTGTACATCATCATCATCTTCAATTTTTTCTAATAGTTTTTCAACATCTTCTTTCAGTTCATCTGGAAGTGTTTTGGTAACTTGTGGAATTCTATCAAAACCAGAGGACTCGATTTCAATTTTTCTTTCTTCAAAGAATTTTTGAATGTCCCCATAGTTTTGAAATGGAGCGTAAATCATAATTCCATCTTCATCTTCAAATACTTCTTCTGCACCAAAATCTATCATTTCAAGTTCTAGTTCTTCCACATCAATTCCTTCAGAAGCAATCCTGAAATTACAAGTATGGTCGAACATAAATTCAACTGAACCAGATGTCCCGAGATTGCCATCGCATTTATTAAAATAGGACCTGATATTCGCTACTGTTCGATTTGTATTATCTGTTGCCGTTTCCACCAAAATTGCAATGCCGTGGGGAGCATAACCTTCATATAAAACAGTTTTATAATCACCCAAGCTCTTATCCGAAGCTCTTTTGATAGCCCTTTCAACATTATCCTTGGGCATGTTGGCACTCTTAGCGTTTTGAATAACCGCTCTGAGCTTTGAATTGGTTTCTGGATCTGGACCTCCTTCTTTTACTGCCATTACAATATCTTTACCCAATCTTGTAAAGGTTTTGGCCATGGCGGACCAGCGTTTCATTTTTCTAGCCTTTCTAAATTCAAATGCTCTTCCCATACTCAGTTTTTATTCTGCAAATGCTTCCATTTTGCGATTATACTCTCTTATTTCAGTCTTATTTTCTGGATTTTCAGACTTTTTTATCAGATTGACTAAATATAAGAGGCTTTCAGATCCTGTAATGATTTCAGAGTTTTCAGGTTCTATTTCTTCACCTGTTTCTTCATCAATAAGTGGTTCGTCCTGAGGAATAGGTATTGCAAAAACTTCATTTTCTTCTATGTGCTCAGACACCAATCTAAGTGTTTTGGCTACAACAGGTAAGCTTTCTTCTACTGCGTATGGTCTCAATTCTTTAACCATTTCAACCACTTCGTCAGTTACAATTTGGTTGGATTCAAGAGTTTTGACAATAGAATCTATAAGTTTAAGTGCTTTTTTATTTTCCAAGGGTTTAGTTTTTTTAGATGTTATGCAAAAATAATTTTTAGTTTATATATATAGGTAGTTGTTTCTACTATTTTCAAAAATAAACATTAATTCTTACGCATTAGGCTTTCAACGATGCTTAGATTTTGACTTATAAATTGCTAAATAATTTCAATAAACCCTTTAATCTGCGTATTTTTGCAAATCTTAAATTAATAAATCACATTTCAACTCAAGGAAGTTTATGTCTGAAAATACTGCAGAAAAGAGCCTCTATGATTATCAAGAAAAGGACCTTATAAAGATTTTTGATAAGATTGAGAATTCTCCAGATAACTTTAATTTGTTATACCAACTCCCAACTGGAGGCGGTAAAACAGTTGTTTTTTCTGAAATCGTAAGAAGGTATATTGAAAAGACAGGTAAAAAGGTAATTGTACTTACACATAGAATAGAACTTTGTAAGCAAACTTCAGATATGCTTGAAGGTTTTGGTGTTCGAAATAAAATTATTAATTCTAAAGTTAAGGAACTACCAGACGATAATGAATACATGTGTTTCGTTGCCATGGTTGAAACCTTGAATAACAGGTTGAATGAGGAAAAACTGAATATGAAAAATATCGGTTTGGCAATCATCGATGAAGCTCATTACAACTCTTTTACTAAACTCTTTGGATACCTTGATAAAGCTTTTATACTTGGGGTAACTGCAACTCCTCTAAGTTCTAACATTAAACTTCCAATGCATAGAAATTATGAGGAACTTATTGTTGGAAATTCCATTTCATCACTCATTGAAAAGGGATTTTTGGCTGAAGCCCAGATGTTTAGTTACGATGTAGGGCTTGGAACATTACAAGTCGGTATAACAGGTGATTATACAGTAAAATCTTCTGAAGATTTGTATACCAATCTAGATATGCAGGAAAAATTGATCCAAGCGTATGAAGAAAAATGTAAAGGTGAAAAAACATTAATCTTTAATAATGGTATCAATACCTCTTGGTATGTCTATCAAACTTTTAAAGATGCAGGTTATGATATAAAACACCTGGACAACACACATAATAAAAAAGAAAGAAGAGCTATCCTGAAGTGGTTCAGAGAAAAGCCAGACGCCATATTAACCTCTGTAAGTATTCTTACTACTGGTTTTGATGAACCAACCGTAAAAAATATAATCCTTAATAGAGCTACAAAATCGCTAACGCTTTATTTCCAAATGATTGGACGAGGGTCTAGGAAGTTACCTAATAAAGATACCTTCAACGTCATTGATTTAGGAAATAATATTGCTCGATTTGGTCCATGGAATGCTTCTGTAGATTGGCAACTTATCTTTGAAAATCCTGATTACTTCTTGGATAATATGGTTTCTGATGAAGAAATCGAACTCAACTTCAAATATGAAATGCCTGAGGAAGTGAGAGAAATATTTAAAAATTCTGAAAATATTGAATTTGACATTAGAAGGCGATATAATGAAACCGTCAACAATGGCGATAAATCAAAATTGGTGTTGGAAGAGTCAATTGCACAGCATGCAAAAATGTGTGCAGAAAATTCTGAAGATGTCTTTGATGCCAGAATTCTCGCTAGGGAATTGAAAGATGATATAAAGGACAGAATTAAACGCTATTCCAATTGTATAATTAACAACACCAAAAATTATAGAGATTGGCTTTATGAAGATTATGTTAGAAAACTAAGGGTGAAAATTAACGAACACTTTATGGATTAATTTACATAAAAACAAAAGGTCATTTTTTAAAAAATGACCTTTTGTTTTTAAACTATAATTTTGAAAGAATTTTATAAAGCACCAAATATTAACGCTCCATAGATCGCGAAACGTAAAAGCCTCAACAAGCCATATAACAAATAACTTCCGAATGGAAACTTGATGATACCTGCGGACATACTAGCAATAGCAAAGGGTAGTGGAAGTAAAGCTCCGGCAATAATTAAAATCCCTCCCCATTTTCTCATATTTTTGATATGCTTGGCCATTTTTACTTCCAAATACACAAAAACTGATGGAATACTCGCGATTCCTCTACCAACAAAGTAAGAAATAACACCTCCTAGATAAGACAAAATCGCCAAAATGGATAAGAACCCCCAGGGGGAAACTGATTTACCGCACCATGCTATAAAAATTTCTGGAGGAATAAGTCCTAAAATAGATTCTGAAGCAAAGAAGATCGCAAAAACAGCTACTGGTGGGAAATTTTCGGTCACGTAAATTAGCATTGTATTGACGTCAATAACGAAAAAATGAATGCCTAGTAATACGGCGATAAAAATCAATATGGGTGGAGCTGCTTTAATTAAACTCCTACCTAAAAAACTGTAAAAACCAGTATAAGTATAATACTGGTGAAGTAATCTCAAATGAGATTTACGATTAGGGTTTTTCTTTTTCTGACTCATAATTGGTGACAAAAATAAGGGGAAAGCTCCATTGTACCACGATTTTAACCAAACAAATCAATTAAGTATTTGTTAAATTATTTTACTTCAGAAATGGTTTGAATCCCTTTTATACGTTGAGCGTTTAATGCACACAGCACCAAAAACACAAATAAACTTAACATAATGGTCTCGATACTTAAACCTCCATCTATCATCCAGCCAACAATTAAAGGTCCTAAAGCTGTGCTCACGACCATAAACATGGTAAATAGACTTCGTATGGCACCTAGCTTTTCAATGCCATAAACTTCTGCTAATATGGAAGATTTTATAGTTCCAGCCATACCAACGGTTATACCCATCATCAAAAGGAAAGTGAGTGCCCCAAAAATACTATCGATTAGAGCAAAAGCTAAAAGTCCGATACTGATAGGGATAAGGTAAAATCTAAACATTTTTTTGGCTGTAAACTTATCCACCCAAAGTCCTCCAGCCAGGGAAAATATTAAACGGGTAATGGCATAACCTGTAAAAAATGCTGCATAGAGTTGTGGTGACCATCCTTTTTGTGCAACAAATACGTACTGATAAAATATGACAGCAGTTGCTGTAAAACTAATTGCAAAACTAGTCGGCATCAAAATTAAAAAACGCTTGTCGTTTATTATACTACCAAAATCCTTAACTAAGCTCAAAGATGAAGGTCTTCCTACATTAAGCTGCTTATTGAAATGATCTAAGTCTGTAAAGTAAAGTCTTATTAAATAGAGTAATAATAAAATACCAGAACCTATCAAAGTCCATCTCCAGTCGAACCAGGCTATAAAGAAGGCAAGGAGAAGGGGTAATACAATTTCTCCTGAAGAAAAACCTAGAGTAGAAAAACTTAAGGCTTTTCCACGATTCTTATCATAAAACTTTGAAAGGATAGTCATACTTATATGACTCAACATGCCTTGTCCCGTAAGGCGTAAACCAACAAGACTGATGAATACTAAAGCTAGATGATAAGAAATTCCCATTAATATGGAAGAAAAGGCCAAACAAATGATGGTAAATGCAGTTACTTTTTTTATAGAAATATGATCTACTGTGTGACCAACGGTAAGCATTATGAACGATGCCAACACTGTACAAATAGCATAGATGGCCCCAAATGTTCCTTCGGTTATAGCAAATTCAGAAGAAATTTCTGTCACATACAGTGAAATTAAATAAGTTTGACCAAAACTAGACAAAAAAGTAAGTGTCCAGCCAAAACTTAGTTTTCTAAAATTCTGCTTTATAAAAATAATAAAATCTCTCATGTATCTTTTGAAGATTCAAAAGTTGAAGAAAGCGATTTAAGGTCTTTGCCGGAAGGATATTCAAAACATTCTAGTTCAAAGTAAGGAATAGCTGCTAATAGATGATCAAATATCCCAGCCATAACTCTTTCGTAATTTGTCCAAACCTTATCTTTTGAAAAGGCATAAAGTTCTAAGGGAATTCCTTCAGCAGTAGGAGCAAGTTGTCTTGTCATCATCATCATATCTTTATTAATATCTGGATGTTGCTCAAGATAGTGGTCGATATAGATTCTAAAGGCTCCAAAGTTGGTTTGATTCCTCCCGTTAATTTGAACTGATTTATCAACTTCGTGCTTTAAATTATACTCATTGACTTCTAGCTGTTTATCATGAATATAATTTGAAATTAGTTTAATTTTTTTCAATTCTTCTATATCACCTTCAGAAAGAAATTTGATACTATTTGCTTTTATCAATATAGACCGCTTGATACGTCTGCCACCAGAAATACTCATTCCACGCCAGTTTTTGAAGGAATCGGAAATTAAATAATACGTTGGAATGGTGGTTATGGTATTATCGAAGTTTCTGACTTTTACGGAAGCTAGATTGATTTCATAGACGTCACCATCTGCTCCATATTTTTCCATGGTAATCCAATCACCGAGCCTTACCGTATCGTTTACAGTAACTTGGATACTCGCAACGAATCCTAAGATTGTATCTTTAAAAATTAAAAGCAAAACTGCAGAAAAAGCACCCAAAGCAGTTAGGAATTTAATTAATGGTTTACCCGTGAGTATTGAAAAAACTATAATGATTCCAACAATCCATACAATGATCATGAATACTTGGATGTAACTTTCTAAAGGCTTGTCCTTAAAAGAGTTGAAGGTTCTGAGATAGTCTCTAAAGGTCATTAAAATGGATTTAAGAATCCAAATGATCACAAAGATAATAATGACTTCAAAAAGCTTTTCAAAGTAAATTTCAGAACTTGGAAAATCTACTAAAACAACAGGTATGAATTCGTATAGAACTAACAAAACTGCAAGGTTTGATAAATAAACGAAAACTTTATTTTTAACCAAATAATCATCAAAACTTGTTTTTGTTTTAGATGCTAAGCCATGAATAATACTTTCAGCTATATATCTTAATATTTTGAAAGCCAAAAATCCTAAAATCAATAGTATAACCGCATTTATAAATGCATTGATATAAATAGCTGCAGATTCTCCAACATAGTCATTTGATTTCAGTATTCTATAAAAGTATCTGGCTAATGAATTTTCTTCCATAAAAAATTTTTGCAAATTTACACATATTCAAGCATCTTTTAGGCTTCAAGTTTATTCTATTGAAAAGCATGAAACAAAATTTGATAGTTTTATCAATTATCACAGGAATTCTGGTCCTGGCAGGAATTGTATATTATATTTCTAAGCCAGAATACAACTATACTGATAAGCTCAAAGTAAAAAACACTTGGATACTTCCTGCTGTCCTGAAAGAAGTTTCAGGGATTAGTCATATAGACGATTCAAGAATTGCTTGCATTCAGGACGAGGTGGGTGTTATTTTTATCTATGATTTAGAAAAGAAAAAAATCGTCGATAAAATTAAGTTTGGTCCCAGTGGTGACTATGAATCCATTAGAATTATTGATTCGGTTGCCTATGTGATGGAAAGCAGCGGAAAACTGTTTAAAATAATTAATTTTGAATCCAATCGCTCTCAAATTGAAATTTATCAAACAGGCTTCAGTCGCAAGAACGATATTGAAAGCTTTGACAATCACAGTGAATCAAATACATTCTTGACAATACCTAAGGAGAAGAATCTTACAAACTCAAGCAATGATTTTATAATTTACAAAATTAACTCTTCTACTTATAAAGTTGAAAAACAAGCTTTTTCAAGAATAACAGCTAACGATTCAATTTTTGAAACAAATAAATTTTTCTTTGTTCAAAACGGATTTAGTCCGTCAGAATTAACAATACATCCTAAAACAGGTGAGATCTTCATTTTGGATTCGAAGATCCCTAGACTCCTCATCTTAAAACCTAATGGTTCCTTTAAAAAAATTTACAAACTGAATCCTAAATATTTTCAGCAACCGGAAGGAATCTCATTTGATTCTCAAGGAAGGATGTATGTTTCAAATGAAGAAAGTGATTTTCATAAACAGAATATTCAGTTAGTGGAGTGGGAGTAACCCTAATTTTCTTTTTTTCCAAATAGGCGGTTCAAAAATCCTTTCTTTTTCTTCTCTTTTTCATCTTTCTTTTCAAATTCCTTTTCAATTTCATCTTTGGAGAATAAGCGTTTAAAAAATCCATCCCGTTTTTGATCTTCACAATCTAAAGCTTCTTGTTGGCTTGTTGTTAGCCTTGTAAATTTTGCTCTAGTTATTGGATCAAATCCACGATTCTTGGCCATATACTTAAATAATTGCCCAAAAATTGGCAATGCCGTATTGGCGCCTTGTCCAAGTCGTGTTGACTTAAAACTAACGCTTTGGTTATTAAAACCCACCCAGGATATATTCACTAATTTGGGAGTTACTGCTGCAAACCATCCATCTCTATTGCTTTGTGTTGTCCCTGTTTTACCAGCGATATCTTGACTTAATCCATAAGTCGACCTTAAGCGTTTTGCGGTTCCTTCGTTGACTACATTCTCTAACATTGCCAACAAAATTCTATTTTGTTTTAAATTTAAATCTGATTGCTGAGAAGGTTTTGTTTCGATTTCAGCAAGAACTTTACCGTTTCTGGAAGTTATTTTCGTTAGAAAATTGAGTTCAGGGACTTTTCCCTGATTGGCAAGGCTTGAATAAACTTTTGCCAGTTCTTTCATATTCAATTCTGCTACACCAAGTGCCAGAGATGGTTCATTCACAAGGTCTGATGTTATTCCCATACTCTTCCCAAGGCTTATTGTATTTGAAATTCCTGCCTCTTCCAAAATCTTTACACTTACTGTATTGATGGAGTTTGTAAGCGCATATTTCAATGAATAATTGAGGTAAGGATCATCCTCACTAGTTGAATTCTTTGGATTCCAGTTTTTTGCATTAGTATATGTGATTTCTTTTGCAGAAATATAATCGCAAGGTTTTAAACCACTTTTAAGCCCCGCTGCATATACAATAGGCTTGAATGTTGAGCCGACTTGTCGCTTTGCATTACTTATAATGTCATATTTTGATTGACGGTAATCAACTCCGCCAACATAAGCCAAAACATTACCTGTTTTTGGATCAACGCTAAGACTAGCAGCATTTATTTGTTTCAAGCTATGACTTAAGCTATCGAGTATAGACATCTGTAAAACAGTAGTTTCTCCATGAACAATAACTTCAGTAGGCCTTGTTTTCATTAAGCTATCTTGAATTTGATTTGTGGACAACTTTTTTGTGCTCCACTTCTTATACCGATCTGTTTTTTCGGCAAGATTTTGTAGTAAATCTAAATTTGTCCAGGGAGAACTGTCAGTATATTCTGCCTCGAATAGTGGTTGTAGATATTTCACCTGTTCTCTTATCGATTTTTCTAATAATACCTGTTGTTTGAGGTCAATTGTGGTGTAGATTTGCAATCCATCTTCATCCAGATCGTAAAAAGTGCCGTCAGGTTTTTTAATGGTTCCCAATATATTTTCCACTTTAGATCTTATAAGATCAATAAAATACTGTCTTTGAAATGTATTCTTTTCTGATATGTTTAGCTGTATTGGTTCTGCCATTGCTTTGTTAGCTTCTGCAGAACTTATATAATCATACTTTTGCATCTGAGAAATAACAACATCTCTTCTCAATTGACTTCTCTCTGGAAATAATCTAGGATTGTAAGAATGGTTGGCTTTAAGCGTACCTACCAAAGTAGCAGATTCCTGAAGATTCAATTGAGACGTAGTTCTTCCAAAAAACAATTGAGCTGCACTTTCTATTCCGTAGGTATTGCCACTAAAGGGAACCGTGTTCAGGTATAATTCTAAAATTTCTTCTTTGGAATAGATGCCTTCTATTCGTTTGGCTACAATGCTTTCTTTTAGTTTATTAACTGGCATACTGAAAATACCATAGGAATTTCTACCGAAAATATTTTTGGCTAATTGTTGTGTGATTGTACTACCTCCACCAGAAGATTTATCTCCCGATAAAATTGTCTTAAAAAATACCCGAAGTAGACTGTAATTATCAACTCCGTTATGCTCATAAAACCTTGCATCTTCAGTAGCTACAAGTGCCTGTATAAGGTGTTTGGGAATTTCAGAATAAGTAATGGATTGGCGATTATACTTGTATAACTTATCAATTATTTCACCATTGGAATCTAAAATTTCAGAAGCCTCAGATTGTTGGATATTGGAAAGATCTTTTTTGCTCTGAACTTTTCCCCAAAGACCAATGTAAATACTTCCAAAAAATAAAATAAAAATGAATAAAACAGACGATACACCAATGATGAATGTTTTAATAAATTTTTTTCTGAACTTATTATTTCGTTTTGATTGGGCCATGAATTAAAATTTGATTCAAAAGTAATTTTAAAAGTAGTATTGCCAGCGTTAAAACTATTTAAAATAATGATTGACTCAATGTATAGACTGTAACTTTAAATCCAACTAAAAATTATATACGAAATGAAAAATAAAGTAGCATATATTACAGGAGGAAGTAAAGGAATTGGGTTTGGAATAGCTGATGCCTTGATGAAACAGGGTGTTAACGTAGCTATTACAAGCAGATCTCAATCCTCTGCAGACGAAGCTGTTGAGTCGCTAAAAAGTTCCAATCCGGGAATAAAAGCCCTAGGAATTGAAGCCGATGTAAGAGAAATGTCATCTCAACAAAAAGCTGTTGATAAAGTCCTTAAGGAATTTGGTCAGTTGGATTATGTAATTGCTAATGCTGGTTTGGGACATTACCACAGTATTGAAGATTTGACGGAAGAACAATGGAGAGAGACTATAGATACTAATCTGACTGGAGTATTTTTTACAATTAAATCTACAGTTGATGCACTTAAGAAAAGTAAAGGGTATTTTATTACCATTTCAAGTCTAGCAGGAACCAACTTTTTTGCTAAAGGCTCAGCTTACAATGCAAGTAAATTTGGGTTAACAGGATTTACTCAGGCAGTCATGCTGGACCTAAGAGATTATGGTGTAAATGTTTCTACGATTATGCCAGGATCTGTGGCAACTCACTTCAATGGTAATGTACCAGACGAAAGTGATGCATGGAAAATACAACCTGAAGATTTAGGTGAACTTGTGGTAGATTTATTCAAAATGAATCCAAGAACACTTCCAAGTAAAGTAGAAGTGAGACCATCTCAACCTTCAAAGAAATAACCTTAAATCAATAGATATTAAAAAAGCCATCTGATTTATAACAGATGGCTTTTTATTTAGCAAAATCTTAGAATTTATCCTAAGTATTTTTTAAGCATTTTATTTTTAGATTGATGCTTCAATCTTCTAATGCCTTTTTCTCTTATTTGTCTTACTCTTTCTCTACTTAAGTCAAAAGTATCACCTATTTCTTGTAAAGTCATTGCTGGCTGATTTCCAATTCCGTAGTTCAAACGGATGACATCAGCTTCACGTTGAGATAATGTTTCAAGAGCTCTATTAATTTCGATACTCAAAGAGTCTCTCATCAACTGATCATCTGGTGTAGGAGATTCTGCTGAACTCAATACATCGTAAAGATTAGAATCATTTTCACCTTCTTTGAAAGGTGCATCCATAGAAAGATGGCGTCCAGAATTTTTCAAAGCCACTTTTACCTGTGATTCACTCATGTCCAATTCCTTAGCGATTTCGATTGCAGAAGGCGGACGCTCATTCACTTGCTCTAAATGTGAAAAGGTTTTATTTATTTTATTGATAACCCCAATCTTGTTAAGAGGAAGTCTTACGACACGGGATTGTTCCGCAAGTGCTTGTAATATAGACTGTCTAATCCACCATACAGCATAAGATATAAATTTGAAACCACGAGTTTCATCAAATCTCTTGGCTGCTTTTACTAGGCCGACGTTTCCTTCATTAATTAAATCAGGAAGCTTTAAGCCTTGATTTTGATACTGTTTTGCAACTGAGACGACAAACCTTAAATTGGCATTAGTTAATTTTTCCAATGCCGCCTGATCGCCTTCTCTAATACGCTGAGCTAACTCCACCTCTTCTTCAGCAGTAATTAAGTCTACTTTACTTATATCTTGAAGATATTTATCAAGGGACTTAGATTCACGATTGGTGACTTGTTTGGTAATTTTAAGCTGTCTCATATATAATTTTTATATAATAGTTAATAACTGAAATCTTGCTATAATACAACAATAAACTGGGAAAGTCAAGTTATGTTGCCTTATAAGTATGTCAAATTCAGTATTTTATTATATAATTAAGAATAAAACAAAAATAGGCTATAAATAAAGATAAAAGTCCATTGAAAGGTTCTCACCCAGTTTCCTTTTGTCAATTTTTTAGCAGAAACTTTGATATCTAGATTTCTTTCAATTTTTTGATGCAACGGAACAAAATAGGTGAAAGTGGTTAACCAGGTTGAAATCACGAGTACCGCATAAATTAAATTGGCGATGGAAAATTCAAAAAAAGAAATGTATAATGCTATCCCCATTTGGATAAACATCAGCGGAGCAACAACAATTGTAATTTTTGGAGTGTAGGATTTGTGCCATTTTAACAAATCAGCATTGGTGTAAAATGAAAACCCTGGATAAACAATAAGCTGAACCATCCAAATAAGAACCACGAGTCCAAAATCAGCGATCATTCTTAGCATATGTATATTATCTAATAGGGTATTCATCAATCTGAAAGTTTCCAATTATAGTCTTGATGAACTTTTTTCAAAATAAGGAAAAAAGGAATCCACCAAACGAAGTCGTTTGTGATCAAAGTATAGAAAAATTCAAAAGGTACTTTTCCTTCATAGTAATTGAATACAAAACCTAAAGGTCCAAAGATCTTACCCAGAAAACCTACTGCAACAATAGGCCAATGTCTTAATGGGTTATAAGAAGCCCACCAGTATCCCAAGCCATAAACGCCTATTACCATTCCCATTCCCTGCCAAATCATAGGCTGGGAGGGAAGTTCCATGCCAACAAGTTGGAAAAAATGATTTGGAAAGATAACTACCCAAGCTCCCCAGAGCAAATTGTAAATGGCTGCTAATTGTAATGTTAATTTCATGGCGGCAAAAATACTCAAGCAGTCATAAACAAGATTAAATATTATTTGAAATTATTTAAAAAAAGCGCTCAACAATTAAGATGAGCGCTTGATTAATGAAATAGATTTGAGATTATTTATCCCATTTAAATTCTGCAAACATATCATCCACTTCTGTCTCTGCAATGTGGTTGATGTAATTACTCATCGTTTTCATACCAACGGCAGTAACGATTCCTGCAATGTGCTCATCTTTATAACCAACATCTTTCAAGGCTGAAGTTGCTCCCGCAGTAGGATAACCTCTTTCTTTAGCTACTGAGACTGCAAACTTTGATAATGCATCCAATTTTACGTCAGGCAGTTTGTCTTCGTTTCTTAAAGCTTTTAAAACTTCTTCAGATACGTTACTTTGATTTTTGGCAATAAAGCTATGGGCTGCCACACAGTAGGTACATCCATTGAAAACCGCTACAGAAAGTAAAATGGTCTCCTGTTCTTGAGAGGTAAACCCAGAATCGTTTCTGAATGTTTCATCTGCTTTGGTATAGGCACTTAATAAGGAAGGATTATTGGCCATAACTCTAAAAAGATTTGGAACAGCTCCCATCTTTGATTTTATGCCCTCCAAAATTTCTTTTGCTGGTGCTTTAGCTTCGTTTATTTCTAATGGTTTCATAAGTATTATTTTAAATTCGTTTAAATAGTCGAAATCTAGTTGGATGACTTACAAAAAAAAACCACTCTAATTGAGTGGTTTTAATTATATTATTATTGAAAATAATTAGCTTTTGATTTCAACTAATTCTAATTCAAAAGATAGATCGTGTCCAGCAAGTGGATGATTTGCATCTACAACGATGTGATCATCGTTAACTTCAGCAACTCTTAATTGACGTTCGCTTCCATCAGGATTTTGAGAAACCAATCCCATTCCTACTTCTGGTTTGATTTCTTCTGGAAGTTGATCTTTTCCTACTTGTTGAAAAAGTTCTTTTTTAACTTCTCCGTAAGCTTCTTCTTTAGGAATTTCAATTGTTTTCTTCTCAGATTCTTTCATATTAAGAACACCAGTTTCAAACCCTGGAATAATTGTTCCTTCTCCAAGAGTAAACTCAATAGGTTCTCTTTCTAAAGAACTATCGAATACTTGACCTGTTGAAGCTAGCTTTCCAGTATAATGTACTTTTACTGTATCTTTTTCTTTAACTTGACTCATAATTTTAATTTATTGATTTCTAATTAATTAGATTTCTATCTAAATTCATTGCAAAGGTAAGATTTAAGATTCCAGAGCCAATTTTATAGGGATTTAATTCAGTATTTTAAAGGAATTTTAACCTTAGCTAGGTCCAATGTTGTTTTAATTGAATTTAATTTCGCCTTAAATTAATTTTTAAGTTTTATGGGAGTTAACTCAAAAAAACCAGATCAGGTTGTTTATAACGAAAATACCGAGAAATACGAAGCTGGTCTTTTGCCCTACGCAACAAATTCAGCTGCTCCAAAAATTACTCCTACAGACTTAACAGGATGGAAAAATTCTAATGTAAGTAAAGTCAATCATCAAATTAAAACTGAATATGAGGAACTGAAAAATCAATATGAAAAATTGATGGCTCAGTTTGAGTATAATAATTTGATTTATAGTGCTGAGTTCAGCTTTGAACCAATTGTTGGTCAAACTTATCACTTGTACGAGAAAAAAGATGAAAACATTTTTTTATCAATTATTTCACCTAATGAATGTAACTTTAAATTTAAAGGGAGCTTTAAATTAAATGAAGATAAGATGTGGATACGATTGGATTCTAAGAAAAATAACGAGCTTTTAAATAAATAATTTGGTACTAAGAGACAGATTTTCTGGAAGATACTTATAGCGAATAAGTAAGTTTGTTGTAAAAGAAAAGCCTGCTTAGTACAAACTAAGCAGGCTTTTCTATGTTAAAGCAAATTATTTTTCAAGAATTTGCATGTATCTATCGATCTTAGGTAATAATAAAATAGTAGTTCTTCTATTCTTGGTTCTTCCTTCTTCAGTAGAATTATCAGCTACAGGCTTATAATGTGATCTTCCTGAAGCAATCAATCGATCTCCACTTACCTCAAACTTATTTTCCAAAGTTCTTACAACTGAAGCAGCTCTTCTTATACTTAAATCCCAGTTGTCAACTATATAAGAAGATTCCGCCAATTTTAAATCGTCTGCATGTCCTTCTACACGTATATCCATATTTGGTTCAGAATTTATCACTTCTGCAATTCTTGCCAATAAGTTATATGCTTTTTTATCAACCCAATAACTTCCACTCTTGAACAAAACTTTATCTGTAAGAGTTATTCTTACAACAGGTTCAGCAACACTGACTTCTATTGCTTCGTCTGCAACTCGATCTTCATCTTTCATTTGTGCCAAAAGGTTGGATTTAATATTGTAACCAACAGCCATATTGATGGAATCTTCAAGTGTTTTAGCTTCAGAACGCTGGTCGGCAGGCATTTTAGAAAAAACTCTTCTTACGTTAGATTTTGTGTTTTCAGAAACGACCTGACCATTTTCAGTGAGTTCAATTTTGTCTTCAGAATCACCTTGTAACTGAGAGATTTTTTGTTTGTAAGACATCACTTCATCCTGAAGGTCTGTGTAATTATCATTACACTCATCACGATCGGATTTCAAATTTGAAATTTCTTCTTGAAGAGCTTTTCTTTGATTTTCGACTTGATTAAATTTCTTTTTAGAAACACAAGCTGTCATTAGAATAGCAAATAAAACTGAAATAGTAGCAATTTTGGTCATAAGTAGTTAGTTTTGAGATAAATGTACTTAATTTTTTAAGAATACCTACATTTTTTTTCCATAAGCAAGATCTCCTGCATCACCCAACCCAGGGATGATATACCCTTTTTCATTCAATCGTTCATCTATAGAACCTATCCAGAGATGTGCATGTTCTGGGAGGTAATTACTAACCAAATCAATTCCTGGTTGGGCTCCAATGACGGATAAGATATGTATTGATTTGGGTGTACCAACCTTTTTCAGAGCTTTTAAAACATTGAGCATAGAGAGACCTGTAGCAAGCATTGGATCAACCAAAACAAGTGTTTTATCCTCCAGATTTGGAGATGATAGATATTCTACGACTATGTCAAAATCATCTTCTGAAGTTTCAGATTGTTTTCTATACGCAGAAACAAAAGCACTGTCAGCATCGTCAAAATAATTCAATACTCCAGTATGTAGTGGTATTCCTGCCCTCAAAATCGAACAAACTACAATTTCTTCATTTAAGCTTTCATAGCTCGAAGCACTCAAAGGAGTATGAAATTTTTTGGTTTGAAATTCTAAAGTTTTACTCATTTCATAACTTAAAATTTCACCGATACGCTCAATATTTCTTCGGAACTTCATTCTGTCACTTTGGATAGACTCATCTCGAATTTGATGTAAAAAATGATTTAAAATTGAATTGCTTTTACTTATATCATGAATTTTCATATCTATTTTTTCCCAAAAGTAATTTATTTTAAACGTAGTTACCAATTGAAGTTAAGAGTTTAAAAAATTGTTAATTCAAATTTAGAATTGTTCAATATTTTGTAAATTATAGAGAAATTATAATCATAAAATATCATGGCAAATAATGTTACTCAGAAACTAATTCAATCTCATCTGTTAGAAGGCGATATGAAACCTGGGGAAGAGATTGGTATAAAAATAGACCAAGCACTTTTGCAAGATGCAACAGGTACACTTGTACAGTTGGAGCTTGAGGCAATGGGCTTGGATAAAGCAAAAACTGAAGTTGCTGTACAATATGTAGATCATAATCTTCTCCAGACGGATTATAAAAATGCAGATGATCATAAATTCTTAAGATCTGCTTCACAACGATTCGGGCTTTGGTTCAGCCGTCCTGGAAATGGTGTAAGTCATCCTGTGCACATGGAGCGTTTTGGAAAACCTGGAAAAACACTAGTTGGATCTGACTCTCACACTTGTGCTGCAGGATCTCTAGGTATGTTGGCTATCGGTACTGGAGGCCTTGATGTTGCCACTGCAATAGCTGGTCAGCCTTACTTTGTTAAGATGCCTAAAGTGATGGGAGTAAAACTTACAGGTAAGCTCCCAGATTGGGTAAGTGCAAAAGATGTTGTTTTAGAAATGCTTAGACGTCACGACGTCAAAGGAGGAGTAGGAAAAATCATTGAATATTATGGTAACGGGCTTAAGGAGCTAAGTGCAATGGATCGTCATGTCATAGCAAATATGGGAGCTGAGCTAGGTGCGACAACAACAGTTTTTCCAAGTGATGAAGAGACTAAACGCTTTTTAAAATCTCAAAATAGGGAAGAAGACTGGACAGAATTACTTGCCGATGAGGGTTGTGAATATGATTTTTATGAAGAAATAATTTTGGATGATCTTGTACCTCTTATAGCTCTACCGACGAGCCCTGGTAATGTTGTTCCAGTTTCTGAAGTCGCTGGCAAACCGATAAGTCAAGTGGTCATAGGTTCATCTGCAAACCCTGGATTACGGGATTTCTGGATAGCAAGTGCTATAGTAAAAGATAAAAGTGTAAGTCCAGAGGTAAGTTTTGACATCAATCCGACTTCAAGACAAATCATGCAAAACATGATTGAAAACAAAACATTTGGTAATCTGATTAAGTCTGGGGCTAGATTTCACCAGTCTGGTTGTATGGGCTGCATTGGGATGGGACAAGCGCCGGCCAGCGGCACTATCAGCTTAAGAACTATGCCTCGTAATTTTCCAGATCGAAGTGGAACTAAAGACGATCAAGTTTATCTTTGTAGTCCAGAAACCGCTGCAGCCTCGGCGCTCATGGGTAAGATTACAGATCCCAGAGATTTGGAAAAGGAATTTGATATGAAGTATCCAAAATTCGAATATCCAACATATGAAATTATAAATACGGATATGCTTGTAGCTCCAGTGGACGATAACGAGTTTATTGAACTTGAAAAAGGGCCTAACATAAAAACTTTACCTGAAATACCAGAACTTCAGGAAACTTACAAGGTTCCTGTTTTACTCAAGATGGGCGATAATATTTCTACGGACGAGATTTTAAAGGCTGGTGCAGAAGTTTTGCCTTTCAGAAGTAATTTGCCAAAAATAAGTAAATATTCATTCATAGTTATTGATGATACTTTTTACGATAGAGCTATGGAAACTAAAAAATCCAGAGGAGGTCATGTAGTTGTAGCTGGAGAAAATTACGCTCAAGGCTCTAGTCGTGAGCATGCCGCTTTAGCACCAAAATACCTTGGACAAGTGGCCGTCATTGCGAAAAGCTACGCCAGGATTGCATGGCAAAATTTAGTGAATTTCGGAATTTTACCTTTAGAATTTGATAAAGATTCAGATTACGAATTAATAGATCAAGGGGATGATATTGAACTCAAAGATGTTATAAACTCAGTAAAATCGAACAAACCGATTGAAGTTTTAATCCATAAAACTAATGGTGAAACGAAAACGATTACAACCAAACACACCCTTAGTGGAAGACAAATTGATATTTTAATAAAAGGCGGAATCATAAACGATTTTAAAGAGAAACTCTAGTTTATCTGTTATTTCTCAGACACAAAAAAAAGCGCTCAATTGAGCGCTTTTTTAAATTTTATATATCAAATTTTAAGGAAGCTTAGCATCTCTAGAATCCATTTCCTGCAATTTCATTAAATCATTGATACCTTCTACTTCAATAACTTTTTTACCACGCATAGCTATTGAATGCAGTAAAACTTGTGGGTTATGAACCAAAATTTTTAAAGCTTGATTCTCATCTAATTCAGGATTATCACTTAAAGTTTCTTTGACTAAAGAGTGATCTGTATTAATTAATTCTGAAGGGTTTTTATCCAATAAAGTGGCGATTTCTGCCCATTGAGTTTCTGTAAGCTTGACTTCTTCCAGATTAATCAAAACTTTCTCCGCTTTGGTAGCCTCTGCTACAGCAATACTCTGTTTAGCAATTCTATTATCTGGATGATAATATAGTTTTAATTCTCTATAATTTTTTTCTATGACTCCCATATCTTTGTTACTCATGGTTAATATTTTTTTCTAAAATAGTCATTAATCAAAGGGTCTAATAATATTTAGGAATATTTTGAGGTTTAAAACATTTAGTTTTTTGAACTTACCAACTAAAGAAATATAAATGCAGGATCACAAAATAGCAATAGTAGGTGCAGGTCTTAGCGGACTTGTAGCCGCTATCAATTTAGAACAAGCAGGGTTTAAACCAGAATTATTCGAGGCAACAGATCGGGTAGGGGGACGTGTGAAAACCGATTATAAAGAAGGCTATACTTTTGATCATGGATTTCAAGTTCTGTTGACACAGTATCCGGCAACTCAAAAATACCTGGACTATGATTTACTGGAGTTGCAGCATTTTTATCCTGGTGCCATCATATACAATAATGGAAAAAAAGACAAGATAGGAGATCCACTAAGACGGTTGAGTTTATTATGGCCAACTCTTACCTCCAAAATTGGTAGTGTGGCGGATAAACTCAAGGTGCTTAAACTAAATACAGAGCTTAAAAAGAAATCTTTTGATGATATTTTTTTAGCTAAAGAAAAGACTACTCTTCAATACTTGAGGGATTATGGGTTTTCCGAAGACATTATTCGCAACTTCTTCAAACCTTTTTTTACAGGTATTTTTTTAGAACATGAATTAAAAACGTCGTCACGCAAATTTGAATTTGTCTATAAAATGTTTGGTGAAGGCAGTACAGCTATTCCAAAAAAAGGAATTCAAGCCATACCCAATCAATTGATGGCTCAGCTCAAACACACAAAGACTCATTTTAATACCCCTATAAAATCAATTAAGGATCAAAAAATTAAGTTTGAAAATGGAAAAGAAGAAGATTTTGATTTTGTAATAGTTGCAACAGAAGCATCCCAGTTGATATCAAACCTGAACAATCAGCAAACCCTCTGGAAAAGCGTTGATAATTTCTATGTATCTGTCAAACAACGCGTGTTTAAAGAACCAATGATAGCACTTATTGCAGATGAAGATTCATTAGTGAACAATATATATTACACCTCAAATACTAATGCTGAGGAGCACCTATTGTCGGTAAGTCTTGTTAAACCACATAACCTTTCGATGGAAGATTTAAAATCTAAAATTACAAAGGATCTGAAAGTTTATGCTGGTATTGATACCATAGAATTTAAGCAATTTTACCACATCGAAAAGGCACTTCCAATAATGCAGTCCGTAAATTATATGTTGCCAAAATCTGAAACTCAATTAAAGGATCAGGTATTTTTAGCCGGAGATCACCTGGCGAATGGTTCTATAAACGCGGCCATGCTGAATGGCGAATCTGCAGCTCAAGCAGTAATTGCAAAAATCAAAGATGGTATTATCAATTTAGGCTAGACAAGAATACGGCATCATAATTGAACCTTTTAAATAAAAGTAAAGATGGAAGTTAAGTTAAGTAAGCCAATTAAAATGAGATGTTTAGTCATCCTGTTGCTAAGTTTTGTAGTTGTTTCTTGTGGAACTTCCAGAGAAGCTACAGCCGAAGAAAATGAAAGATTGGAGCAGCTTTTACAAGACAAATATTTTGAATTTGATTTACAATTTGCCAGACCATTACCAACAAATTCATTGACACAACTGGCCAATGCGGGCTTGTTTAGACCTGGAGATAATGCGTCACAAATCAATTTACAAGGATCCTCGGCGGTTTTTAAGTTTGAAGGTGATACCGTGACTGCAGATTTGCCTTTTTTCGGCGAACGCCAGTTTGGAGGTGGTTTCAATACCGATACAGGAATTAAATTTGAAGGCATCCCAAAAGATTTGAAAATCACTAAAGATGAAAAAAGAAATAATTATCAGGTGAATTTCAACATCAAGGAAGGTTCTGAAAGCTATCAGGTAAACTTAACAATTTATCCAAGCCTTAAAGGAACTATCAATATCAATAGTTCACAACGCTTTCCAATGCGTTATGATGGCTCAGTTAATGTACTTGAAGTTCCAAAGAAGGAGTAGGATAAAGATTAGGAAAAAGATAATGAATTAAATTTAAAATAATTCTATTTTACATAATATAAATTATAAGACAAATACTAATTATAGTAATTAGAACCATTTATCTTTTTTATTTATTTCACTCCAAACACCATGCAATGTTGCCAAGGCAGATTATCAATGTTTTCAATTAAAGTAAATCCTGCGGCGTTAATTTCCTTAACGGCTTGGTCTTCGGTCATTTTATGCAAACGTTTGATAGGTACTGTTGGATCTTCACCACGGTATTCGATCAGGTAAATTTTACCATCAGGTTTTAAGGCTTGCTTAATGGACGCGATCATCTCCACAGGAAATTCAAATTCGTGGTAAACATCGACCATCAAGACTTTATCCACTGAGTTTTTTGGCAGTTTTGTGCTTTTCTCAGAACCTTTAATCAATTCAATGTTCGTTTGATTAAGTCTGTTTTTCTTTTTCTCCATGGCATTCAGCATTTCCTGCTGTATGTCCACGGCATAAACTTTACCTTCACTTACTTTCGGTACTATTTTAAAAACATGATAGCCAGATCCAGCGCCAATGTCGGCCACTACATCGGTAGGCTCTAAATTCATATTTTCTAATAGCGTGCTGGTTTCCTCTTCCTGTTCGCGCTCAGAGCGTTCCAGCCAAGACATACCCTGATAACCCATGACATGAGATATTTCACGGCCTTTATACCATTTGCCAATCCCGTCAAAACTCCCACTCTTGTAAGTATAAACAGATTCATTAGAATCGTTTTGACTATGACATACAGTAATTGGCATTACCAAAGTCAGTAACAAAAATGAAAACACTATTTTATGAAGTTTCATATTTCTAATTTTAGGATTCCTCTAAATTAAGAACTATTCGCCTAACGCTTATTAAGCACATTATAAATGTGAACTAAAATTTATTTATGAAAGTGAAATATTAAGAGTCCTGCGCTTATTTAAAGGCTTAAATTGAAAAGTATTTTGCATAAAAGAAACTGGTTCAATTGGCTTTTACATTTCACAAAATCCAAGTAAATATGTTAATGATTCAGTAAGATGTTTTTTTTGAATTTATATTAGCTACTTATTCATTTTTAAGTTCACTCTTGGAACAGATAAAAGCTTATTTAGATCGATTGGTAGACATCTCAGATAAAGATTGGGATTATTTTACCTCCAAATTGAAACCGCGTTATTTTCAAAAAAAATCTGTGTTTCTGAAACTCAATGAGGTTGAAAATCATATATCATTTATAGAATCTGGTGTAGTGCGTTTGTATATCCCTAAAGAGGATCCAGCTAAAGAAATCACCTTTGGATTCTGTTTTAAAGATGAATTTGTCAGTGCCTACGATTCATTTCTTACACAAACACCTTCCGCTTATCAATTGCAAGCACTTTCTGATACAAAGATGCTGAGCATCACTTACGAAGATTTGCAGTTGGTGTACAAACATACACAACTAGGTAATCTTATTGGACGGCTTACTGCAGAGCAGTTATTTTTGATCAAATCCAAACGTGAACAACACCTTCTCAATCTATCTGCAGAACAACGTTATTTGAATTTATTTAAAGAACGGCCAGAGCTTTTACAAGAAGTGCCTTTGAAATACATCAGTTCTTATATCGGCGTCACTTCTCAAGCCTTAAGTCGGATTCGAAAGCGTTTGTGACGCAGGTTTTATTGATTTAGGTTCATTGTTTTAAGCGTTGTTTCCCAATACCTTTGCACAAAAAAATTATGTGGATAATTATATTCGTCGCCGTATTATGGTACGGGGGTTTATTTTTTCAATCATTCTTCTTGCATAGATATGCAGCACATCAAGTCTTTACCATGTCAAAAACCATGGAACGCGTTACATATGTATTGACCTGGATTTTTCAAGGTCCAAGTTACTTAAGTGCTTATGGCTATGGCATCATGCACCGCATGCATCATGCTTATACCGATACCGAAAAAGATCCTCACTCGCCTTCCCATGATGCTAATTTATTTGCTATGATGTGGAAAACAAAAAGCATATATCAGGATATCAATATGCAACAAGTAGAAGTTGATTCAAAATTTACCAAAAATATTCCTCAATGGAAAAAATTTGATGTATTTGCTAGTTCACGAGTGTCGCGTTTATTGTGGGTCGCTGCTTATATAGCATTTTTTGCTTTTTTTGCAACAACCTGGTGGGAATGGGCTTTGTTACCTATCACATTCATGATGGCACCCATTCACGGCGTTATTATCAACTGGTTTGGACATATCTTCGGTTATGTGAATCATCAAATGAAAAATACTAGTAAAAACCTTTTTCCCTTTGATTTTCTAATGATGGGCGAAGGTTATCATAACAATCATCACAAACATGCTAGTAGCCCCAATTTTGGTGAAAAGTGGCATGAAATCGACATTACTTATGTGATTATACGTGTTTTGGATTTTCTGGGATTGATCCAATTGAAACCAATTAAGATTAAAAATTAAAATTCGCTTTTAAAATCTTTTCATAGTCGAATAGTTTTAAAGGTTTGAGGTCTATAATTAAAAAAATCACTAGATAAACACTAGTGATTTTTTTAATTATTAAGTAAGTATAACTAAGTTATTAGATTATGCTTCTACATTTTCACGTTTGGCCATTCTAAAAGTGTAATTTGGATAAATAGATCGTTTTGCAAAACGGTTTAGCTTATTGCTGTTGATCATTTTTATAAAAATAGGTTTTGAAACTCCAAAGTATTCGTAAGTCACGCCATCCATAAACGTAATTTCCAAGAGCATGCCTTTATGTTGGAAGTCTGCAATACCAGAATTAATTGATTCTTCATATTGCTCTGAATTGGCTGAAATCGTTTCCGGAGCAATACTAACGAGAAAGTGATATCCGTCGATGATTCTTCTACTTTGTATTTCAGCTTCAGCTTGACGATCGTCGCCAGCTTGAAATTTATCGGGATGCCATTCTTTTACTAGATCTCTGTAAGTCTTTTTCAATGGTTTTAACTCAATTGTATTCTCAACTCCAAAGAGTTTTTTGTATTCATTAATTCGCTTCATTATTAAACATATTTAAGTCTGCAAAACTACGACTAAAAAACGCCTAAAATACATCTATTTTGAAGTCTTAAAAATATAATCTTACCCCTTGTTATCATCGATAGCCTTCAGCTTGCAACTCATACAATTCAGCATACAATTGAGGAGTAGCCAAAAGCTCCTCATGTGTCCCTAGTTCCAAAATTTCACCACCTTGAAGGACTAAAATCCGATCTGCCATTCTTACTGTAGAAAAACGATGAGAAATAATAATGCTGGTTCGATCTTCAGTTAAGGCAATAAACCGCTGAAAGACTTCAGATTCTGCCCTGGCATCTAGTGCTGAAGTGGGTTCGTCTAAAATAATAATCGGCGCATCCGACATATAAGCTCTTGCCAAAGCAATTTTCTGCCATTGCCCACCGGAAAGCTCTGCTCCTTTTTTGAATCGGCGTCCTAAACCTTGTTCGTAGCCCTCGGGTAAACTCTCAATCACATCATTGGCCAGACTTTGCACAGCAGCATTTTTGATTTTTTCAGTATTGTGTTCTTCATCAATATTACCGACAGCAATATTGATTTTTGCCGTGAGGTAATATTTGACAAAATCCTGAAAAATAGCACCCAACATCTTTTGATAATCTTGCTTACTATACTCCTGCACAGGAATGCCATCCATCAAAATTCGGCCTCCCGTGGGTTCATATAATCTAAGAAGCAATTTGATTAAAGTCGTCTTTCCAGCACCATTCTCCCCTACCAAAGCTAATTTCTCCCCTTTAATCAAATCAAAAGAAATATTGTTAAGTACATTTTTTTCAGATTGCGGGTAGCGAAAACTCACGTTTTCAAAACGGATACGGTCTTTAAATTCGGTAGGAGCTTCTCTGTAAGAATCTGAATTAGTATTACTAAAGTCCATATCTATAAATTCAAAGTAATCCTGCAAATACATGGCACTTTGTGTGATATTCGAAAATCGGGAAAACACAGTTTGTAATTGTCCTCTAAGTCGGCTAAAAGATCCAGCCAAAAAGGTCAAATCACCAATGGTGACAAAACCAGCGACTGCTTTTAAGACAATAAATACGTAAGCCCCGTAATAGGCTAGATCTCCTAAAATATGAAAGGTTCCTCCCCACAAGCTTTTTTTGATGGCCAGCTTTCGGTTGGCTACATAATATTTATCGGATATACGTTTAAACGTATTACTGATAAAATCGGCTAAACCAAACAACTTGATTTCTTTGGCAGTGATGTCACTGGCACCAATCATCCGCATATAATCTAACTCACGGCGTTCTGGCGTCCAGCTTTTTTGGAGAGAATAGGTCGACTGACTGTATTTCAACTCATTGATAAATGACGGAATGATGGAGATTACTAGCAGCAAAATCAGAATAGGATAAAAATAAATCAGTCCCGAAATCAAAGAAATGATGGTAATAATATCTTGAATTTGTGCCAAAACATTAGACATTAAAGACACTCTGCTTGTCGTTTGCTGTCTTGCTCTTTCCAGTTTATCGTAAAACTCGGAGTCTTCCAGGCTTGCTAATTCCACTTTGGCAGTTTTTTGAATGAGTTCTATGGACGAAGAGTTGGAATACAAATCGCCTAAAAGACCATCAGTTAAAGCAATTAACCGGTTAAACACGTCACTGATGATGGCAAGAAACAATTCAATACCAATTAGCCAGTAGAGGCGGTTCAAGTCTTTAGTATCCAAATCGACCTGAAAGATCACTTCATCGATGATCTCCTTCCCCACCCATAGCAAGGCAATTGGAATTAAAGATTTGAGCAATCTCAAAATCACATTAGCAATGAAAAACCATGGATGGGTTCTGTAGACTTTTCCTAAAAATCTAGGGACAAACTTTAGGGACGAAAAATTACTTTTTTTTTTGCGAGTCTTAGCCATAAATGGATTATCAATTGTATTGAGAAATTTCACGCAAAGAACGCAAAGCTTACTGCAAAGGTATTAAAGTCATAAGCATTTCAACTTTACTTTATGCTTTGATACATCTCTAATGAAATGAATTTTTATAAATTAAACTCATTGACTCACAAACTTACTGACTTAATGGCTACTTAGTGAAGTTCATCACATCTTCACCCTTCTCAATGTATTCTTTACCTTTTTATATTTAGCTTAACAGCTTTCTTATGTCTTGTATCTAATATTTTAAATCTAATTTCTAATGGACTTGATTCTTAAAAACAGTTAAGAGTCAAGAATCCTGATGCGTACTTTTTTTGTTTTCAATCTGGAGTTGTTCAATTTATCCACTAACGCCTCGGCTAAACTTGAGGGAACACCTACAAAGGCACAATCTGGTTTTAACTCTATAGTCCCAAGTTGATCTTTATTGAGCCCACCTTGCTTAAAAAATAATCCAGCAATATCTCCTTTTGAAATCTTATCCCTTCTCCCTCCGGAAATAAATAAAGTTTCCCAATGCCTGGGTTTTAGAGTTGTTTTTTTAGAAATATCGGCTTTTTCAACTTCACCAATAAAGTCAGGTAAAGACTCGCGTTCCCATTTTAGGATATAAGCCGTTCCTTTAGCATTTACTCTTGCTGTTCTACCGTTTCTATGAATGAATTCTTCCTTGTGACGTGGGAGTTCATAGTGAATAATAAATTGCATCTCTGGAATATCAATTCCCCGGGCAGCAAGATCGGTAGCTACTAAAAGCTGTGAGCTCCCATTCCTGAATTTAATCAATGCTCGCTCCCGGTCTTTTTGCTCCATTACCCCAGAAAAACAAGTATAACTAATATTATTCTGACTTAAATAGCTACTCACTCCCTCAATGCTGTCTCTCAAATTACAGAAGACTATACCTTGACTGTTGCCTAGATGTTGAACCAACTCCACCAAAGTTTTTAGCTTATTCTGAGAAGGTGAGACTACAGTTTTAAGGCTCAATTTAGAATTAGTTTTTTTATCTAAATAGTTAACGGTATTCGGTTTACCCAAACCAACGAAATTTGGAATCTTAACCCCTTGGGTAGCGGAGGTCAATACTCGTCTGTTTAGGTTTGGCAACTGACTTATGATCGACTTCATATCTTCTTCAAAACCCACTTCCAGAGATTTATCAAATTCATCCAGAATAAGCGTTTCAATACCTTCTTTAGAAAATTGATCGCGATTAAAATGATCCAGAATTCTTCCCGGTGTTCCAATAAGAATTGCGGGATTGTGTTTGATTTCAATTTTATCTTTCGATACAGGTCTACCACCATAAACCGCGTTGACTTTATAACCTGAACCCATTGAGCGAATCACTTGTTCAATTTGAATGGCGAGCTCTCTGGAAGGCACCAATATTAGAGCCTGAACGTCTTGAGATTCCGGATTCAAAATACTCAATAAAGGCAGTGAAAACGCTAAAGTCTTTCCAGTTCCTGTTGGAGATAAAAGCAAAGTATTTCCCTTATTTTCAATTAAAGGGATAGCTTCAGTTTGCATAGGGTTTAACCCCTGAATATTTAGTTTTTGCAGAATCTCTTCTTGCGACTTTATTGGATTTGCCATTGAATATTATTTTTTAGAAGGTTCTGTTTTTGTATGCTCAGTCTTAGATTGACCCAGTTGATAAGCAAGTACTTTATCGATGAGTTCTTCTTTGGTCAAATGATGAAATACTGTATGGATCTTTTCTTTAAATTCAGTAGAAACTTCCCGATTTGGTTTGGTCTTAAATATTTTTTTCGCCCATAATAAAGTATTGTTTTCCTCAAGACTTTGAGAATCTGCTTTTTTTATTTCATTGAACTTTATTCCTAGTTCCTTTTCAAATTCAGCTACTTCTTCGACTTCATCTTGCTGTAAAACAGTAAATGAAAGTCCTTCTGCTCCTGCTCTGGCAGTACGTCCGCTTCTATGAACATAAGCTTCGTAAGTATCTGGCAAGTGATAATTGACCACAAAAGACACTGCTTTGATATCAATGCCTCGAGCAGCGAGATCGGTAGCAATCAAGATGTCAATATGTCCTTCTCTAAATTGTCCTAAAATACGATCCCTTATTCCTTGAGTTAGGCTTCCGTGAATGGCTCCTGATGAGAATTTGTTTATAGCTAATTTCTTCGCCAGTTTGTTCACCGCCGCTTTAGTTTTACAAAAAATAATACCGCGCTGCCGTGCTCTGGAATTTAAAAAATACATCAACACCTCTAATTTTTCAATTGGCTCAACAACCACAAATTGGTGTTCAATGCCTTGATGACCTTTCGTGGACATCCCTATTTCGATTTGCAATACATTCGAAGACATAAAATTCTGTACCACTTGCTTAATGGTTCCTGAAAGAGTAGCTGTAAACAGGAAGGTTCTTCTGGATTTAGGAAGAGTCTTTATAATCGAATCTACTTCTGTTTTCAGAGCAACCAGCATTTCGTCTGCTTCATCTAAGACCAAATGCGTAATCTGACTTAGATTTATAGCTTTTCGTTCTACAAGATCCAATAAGCGGCCAGGTGTGGCCACAATAAGTGAAGGAACCTGTTTTAATTCTTCTATTTGAGGTTTTATAGGCGTTCCGCCAGTCAAAGAAACTGTATGAAGTGAGTCAGAATACTTAGCAAATGACACTAACTGATTATAAATTTGTTGAGCAAGTTCTCTTGTAGGAGCCAAAATAAGCACCTGCATCTCAGTAGTTTTTAAATTCAGCAACTGAAGTAAAGGTAACCCAAAAGCGGCTGTTTTTCCTGTCCCTGTTTTGGATAAAACTACGAGGTCTTCTTTTTGATTTAAAATATGAGGGAGGGTTTTCTCTTGAACCTCAGTAGGTATAGTAATCTGTAAGTCTGCTAAGCTTTTTTGTAATGACTCATTTATTCCTAATTCTGAAAACTGCTTTGGCATGAATTTTTTTGCAAAGGTATAACTTTGAAAGCCTAAAACTTTCAGGTCGGTAATGAAGTTAGCCAGTTTTCAGTTCACAGATTACGGTTCAACAATGTATTCGTAAACTTGAGATAGAAATAATGCAAAAATCAAATAGTCTAGAATCTAATAGTACCAATTCATAGTTCCTAACGGTCAACGTGATTTAGGGAAAGTCATCATTCCTACTGCCCAACACCTACGACCTACTTAAACATTAAACCTAAAGTTCATCACATCCCCGTCCTTCACAATATATTCTTTGCCTTCCACATTTAGTTTTCCTGCATCACGGACTTTAGCTTCGCTGCCATAGCTTACAAAATCATCATATTTTATGACTTCCGCACGTATAAACCCACGTTCAAAATCCGTATGAATCACACCCGCCGCTTGTGGTGCGGTCGCACCAACTTTTACAGTCCAGGCTCTCACTTCTTTTTTTCCAGCAGTAAAATAAGTTTGCTGATTTAATAATTTATACGCCGAACGAATCAATTTTCCCGCACCAGCTTCTCCTAGACCTATATCTTCCAGAAACATGGTACGTTCTTCATAATCATCCAATTCAGCGATATCGGCTTCTATGCCAACAGCCAAGACCAGGACTTCCGCATTCTCGTCTTTTACAGCTTCTCTTACCCGTTCTACGTGAGCATTACCGCTAACAGCAGAACCTTCATCCACATTACACACATACATCACAGGCTTATCTGTAATCAATTGCATCGGCCTCACGTAATCAGCTCTATCTTCTTCCAAAATATCTAGTGCTCTAACAGATGTTCCGCTTTCCAATCCGGTTTTTAAAGCTTCCAAAACACCCATTTCACGTTGTGCCTCTTTGTTACCAGTTTTAGCAGCACGCTTGGTCTTTTCCATTTTTTTCTCAACCGATTCCAAGTCTTTTAACTGCAATTCAATATCGATGGTTTCTTTATCCCTAATCGGGTCAATATTTCCATCCACATGCACGACATTATCGTCATCAAAACAACGCAATACGTGCAAAATCGCATCGGTTTCTCTTATATTTCCAAGAAATTGATTGCCAAGCCCCTCGCCTTTGCTTGCCCCTTTTACCAAGCCAGCAATGTCTACAATTTCCACTGTAGCTGGCACAACCCGCTCTGGATTCACCAATGACTCCAACTTTTCCAATCTCGGATCTGGCACGTTTACCACTCCAATGTTGGGCTCTATCGTACAAAACGGAAAGTTCGCGCTTTGCGCTTTTGCATTGGACAATGAGTTAAATAAAGTGGATTTTCCAACGTTGGGTAGGCCTACAATTCCTGCTTTCATAGTGTGTAATCTTCAGATTTTTGAAGTTGCAAAGCTAAGGTTTTTTGGTCACTTCGCATTAGCTTTACTTTTATCAAATTCAGCAGATCATATTTTTCTTTTCTTCTGATTTTGATACCGTTAAATTTAATGTGAATTGCCTGTTAGCTTTAAGCTTTAGCGTTCGTCTATTCCCCTCGCTTGGCTGTAAAGTTCCAACTGAAGGTTTTACGTTATCTTAAATTAACTTCAGCACATAATACCGTAATTTATTTATCCAGGTTTAATAATGCCGATGCACTTGCCTATTTAGTCAGACGGGGCTTCCGAGAGCTCAGGTGGGTATTTTAAATCTCGACATTCTGGATACAACTTGTCCTGAGAATCGTATTAAATATCACATGTGTTCAGTCTCGAATAAAGGTCTTTAAGATATTTTTTAAATGGTGATTGCTATGATCTACTTTTGTCTGTTTTCAGGCTAAGATGTCAGGGCTCTGCCCCTCAATACCGCTAGCCATTGTTTTATTAAGAAGATTTGAGGGCTCTGCTCCCCTAGCGTTAATATCTTTACTTTGGTTAGCTTCATACAAAACGTGACATGTAAATAACCTTTTATGAAGATCAGTATTTAATTACTTATTTTAAAACATTATCGAAACCAAATCATTTTCAGTTACTTTTTCAAAGTAATTTTTCAAATCAAACTGACTTAATACTTTTCTTATTTCACTCTCTTCATGCTTTGTATTTTCCAAAGCTTTTTCAATTTTCGAAATATCTTTTATGTGAAAAAAGTCTCCTGTAATTCGTAGGTTTTTGATTTTACCTTCAGCAACATTCATATTTACTTCGACAGTACCACCTTCAGTTCTTGCTCCTTGCTTGAAGTCATAATTTGGAAAATAACCATAATTCCACTCCCAAGTAGCGTATTTTTCATCTCTTATTTTTCGAATGTTTTCAATATCTTCTTCAGTAAACTCGTAAAGTCTAGCGTTTTCAAAGCGACTTGTAATGTGATTCATTACTTTGTCTGTAAATTGATCTACTGTAATATCTTCTTCAAGATGATCACTTATATTGGTAACTCTATTTGGAATTGACTTAGTTGCTCTGTCTTTATACTTAAGAGGTTTTACCTTTAGCGCTCCACTTATATCTTTCATTTCTGATGAAAAAAGTAAAGTTCCATGATGTAAAACTTTATTTCTGAAGACATGCTCTGCATTACCTGAAAATTTCTTCCCATTTATGGTCAGATCGTTTCGACCTTCAAATTTTGCATAGACCCCTAGCTCTTTTAAAACCTCTATAATAGGTTCTGTATAACGTTCAAAATCAATCATTTCATAATTTTCACCCGTCCGCGTGAAGCTATAATTCAAATTTCCTAAGTCGTGGTACACCGCGCCTCCACCAGAAAGGCGCCTTACTATTTTTATATCCTTCTCTTTGACATACTCATAATTGATTTCTGCTAATGTATTCTGATGTTTTCCCACGATTATGGCATTGTCATTACGCCACAGCATGAAGCAATCTTCTTCAATATGCTTGAAAATATACTCATCTGTAGCAATGTTAAAATACGGGTCTGTGGATTGATGTTTTATACAAAGCATACTTTTGATTTTTTCAAAAATAAAGAAATAAATTCACGTCATAGGCTTGAATTTATTTCACTTATCTTTTCTTCTGTTGATCTTAATATGAGGATTTATTTGCTTTCTCATCTTTATATTTTTATAAGGATCCGATTGCTAATTATTCTCATTGTTTCAAACACTCACTTTCAATTCGGCTTCTTCTTTTTCTTCATCATTTTTACAGTTTACTTCAATCACCTCATCCAGATTTGTCGTGTAAGGTTTGGATAAATGTTCCCGACGCATTTTCCAGACTCTGCCCAAATCTTGACTTCCAAAACGCACTGAGCCTGTCCCATAAACGCCATTAAGCCGGTCAATTTTTTGCATCAGTTGTTTGTGTTTTGGATTTTCCGCAGTGAAAAAAGCGAGTTGCCGCTCATTTTCAGGAACAAGTCCCATCACAATCACACCTGCTTTTTTGTAATAAAAGTCAGGATGGTATATTTTCTTAAGTCCTTCCACTGCAAATTTGACTAAATCTATGCTAGAGTTGGTGGGATACCCCGTTTGTACTACAATGCTATTTTGGTACTGCGGCAAGTCTTGGCGAAACTTATTGGTTTTTAAAAACACATACACCATTTGGCAACAACTCCCTTGCTTCCGCAACTTTTCCGCTGACTTGATAGCAAAGCTACTCACGCGCTCACGCACATAATCGAACTCTTTATACTGCTTGTCAAAAGAACGCGTGGTCGCAATCGCTTTTTTATTGGCTTGTGTCTCCAGTTCCAGGGTTCGGCGACCTTGCAATTCTTTTTTAAGCCGCAAGCCAACCACGCTCATCTGTTTTCTTACCCATTCGTCTGGTAGTTCAGAAAAGTCATAAGCCGTGTGGATATTGTGCTTTTTCAGACGTAAGGCATGTTGACGACCAATTCCCCAAACATCTTCAATTTTCAACCATTTTAAAGCTTTTATTCTGGCGGCATCGTCTTTCATAATAAAGATGCCTTTGGTGCGATCAGAAAACTTTTTAGCAATTCTATTGGCAATTTTGCTCAAAGCTTTTGTGGGCGCTAACCCAATACTAATAGGAATACCAGTCGACTTTTCAACCACATATTTTATCTTTTCACAGTAGGCCTGCATATCATAATCTTCAAATCCTGTAAATTCTAAAAACGACTCATCAATGCTATAAATTTCAACATCTGGCGTAAAGGTTCCCAAAATATTCATCACTCGAGCGCTCATATCACCGTATAACGCATAATTGGAGGAAAACACCTGAATGTTGTGTTGCTTAAAGATCTTTTCAAATTTATAAGTCGGTGCACCCATAGGAATACCCAAAGCTTTGGCTTCATTACTTCTGGCAATCACACAACCATCATTATTAGATAAAATAACCACGGGCCTGTCTCGCAGACTGGGATCGAATACGCGCTCGCAGGAAGCATAAAAATTATTGCAATCGACTAGGGCAAACATCAGTTGACTTTTTTGATGACTGTGGTCACGACTCCCCATATGATGAATTCATTATCGGAAGTGACCTTTATTGGTGCATACTCTTTATTTTCTGGCATGAGCCAAATTTCACCGTTTTCTTTATGGATGCGTTTCACTGTAAATTCACCATCGATAAAACACACAGCTATTTTTTTGTGTGCAGGTTCCAGGCTTTTGTCGATGATCAATAAGTCTCCGTTACTAAGTCCCGCTCCTATCATGCTGCTTCCGCGAACACGAGCATAAAAAGTGGCGCTGGGATTTTTAATAAATTCACGATTTAAATCGATTTTGATATCTAGAAAATCATCTGCCGGACTTGGAAATCCTGCGCTAATACCTTGATTTACAAATGGTAAATCCAAGCTTCTAGATAAATCTGGAGGATAAATTTCTAAGGCAGGATGTGCCTGATGAACCAAATGTAACATAGTCTTTTTCTACAAATTTAGGATATATTCCTATTTATAGGAATATATCCTAGTTAATTAACATTCGTATAATTAAGGTTTGATTTTGTAATTTTTTTGTGAAAAGAGAGAAAATCTGAAAGAAGTCGATGGCTAGTCTATGACTAAAATTATAAAAAAGTATACCTGAAAACAACTGAAACAATTTTGTACACTTTCAAAATTTAGTGTGGCTGTCTATTTAAATTTTAGACTATGACATAATATCATTACTCACCATCAGAATCTCCTAAAATGATTTTGCTCCTCTTCCTCATATCTTCCAGATCATGACTTTCTTCAAAAGAATCTTTGGCTACTTTTAAAACCATTTGAGCATGTTCTTTTATAGCATCCTTATGGACTTTGAATCGAGAATACTCATGAATAGTAATTAAAGCTTCCATCAACCGGATTACAACCGCTGGACTGCCTTTGGAGAATTGTCGAATTTGTAAAAATGCGGCATCCAAAATGCCTTGATAAGTCAAAGGTCGATAAACGTACCGCAGTTGTTTTTCATCATCAAATCTGTACCTGGAAGGAAATTTCACCCTGGTGAGATAACATAATGTAGAGGTTAGATTATCTATACAGGCTATGGCGGTAAACGGATCGTTCACTCCAGGAGACAATGCCCGGCAAGCTATCTCAACCATTTGGTTAATGGAATGTTCCGCATCCTGCTGTGTGGTTCTGGAATTTCCAATCACAAAATTGTTATGGAAGTTTATAGAAGATTCCTCTGTAAATTCAGATTTGGAATGAATAGTAATAATAGGCTCCCCTTTTACAATATGTCCACCAACTCTATGGTGCAAAACAATCAAATAGTCGTTTGCTTTACCCGCTTCAAAAAAAGATTGGTTGTGAATATATTGTAAGTATCCGCTTTTAGATGATTTTAAAGTCTTGGAATATGAGTAATCTTCTAAATAATGCTTTAAATCTTTAGTTTTATTCAAAGGAGTAGAATCTTCATCTTCAAGCTCTTCAGAAAAAATCCTTTCTATATTGATCATCAAGGATTTGGAAATGTCAGAAACCACTTTATCTGCTTGTATGCTCATAGAAATATGGTGAATAAATACGATAAGAAGAATTATGTTGCCGATCGCGGCTATAATAGCTACAAGAATTGAAATTGTCGGAATAAAAACTTCACTATCATTGTCTTTTACGACATTCAATACTATAAGACAATAGACATAGGTGGAAATATAAGTTCCCAAGACTACTTGGTTGATTCGCTCGTGCATAAAGTTTTTCAATAATCGAGAACCAAATTGAGAAGAGGCCAATGTCAAAGCCACGAGTGTAATTGAAAACACTGTACCAGCAACACCTATCATAGCTCCAGAAATAGTAGAAAGTACACTTCTTGCAGAATCTGCACTTTCGGTAAGAATCTGCCTCAGATATACTACAGAACCAAAATCTATGCTTCTGTCCAATAAAATAAGTGAAGAAGCCAGTGCTATTGAAAACAGAATAATAAGAATAGGGACAAACCAGAAACTGTTCGTGAGTTCATACCATATTACCTTAACTTTCCCCATAATTATATTTTGAAATTTAAAAATAATCTTTTTACTGCGTTTATAACTACGGATTTATAGATTGCATAAAAAAAATATAGTATGTCTATTTACAACACTATAACTCACCTTAAGGATAACAAAAGAAATGAATCGAAAGCAAAATTAATAGGAGATTTTTTGAACCATAGCAAAACTATCCTTGATATTGGGACTGGCAGCGGTGGTTTGGCCAACTATTTAAAAAATAAAGACTTTGAAGTCACCAGTGTAGATGTCGTCGATAAAACAATCCATCAACATATTAACCCAGTCATCTATGACGGGCAAAAATTACCGTTTACTGATAATTCTTTTGATGCATCGATGCTCATCACCGTTTTGCATCATTGTCCAAATCCTGAGCAGGTGTTTGCAGAAGCCGTTCGGGTTTCAAACGGAAAAATCATCATTTTGGAAGACGTGTATTCTACCTGGCTTATGAAACGGCTGACCTGGTTCATGGATTCCTTGGTGAATATGGAATTCAAAGGTCACCCCCACTCCAACAAGTCCGAAGCCGAGTGGGAAGCTTTATTTCAAGAACATCGTTTAAAAATCAAAAAAAAGACCAGAACTAAGGTTCTAGCCATTTTTACTCAGGTCATGTATCAACTTGAAAAAATATAGTCTACGGTTTAAACCGTAGACTATATTAAGTCAATAATTTTAATCGTAACGATTTATTTTAGCGCCAATAGCTTTCAATCGACCGTCAATGTCTTCATAACCACGATCGATTTGTTCGATATTATGTATCGTAGACGTTCCTTTTGCTGAAAGTGCTGCGATCAATAAGGAAATACCAGCTCTGATGTCTGGACTAGTCATCGTTGTCGCTTTTAGTTGAGATTCAAAATCATGACCAATCACAGTAGCCCTATGGGGATCACAAAGAATGATTTTGGCACCCATATCAATGAGTTTATCTACGAAAAACAATCTGCTTTCAAACATTTTTTGATGAATCAGAACACTTCCTCGGGCTTGTGTTGCTACAACCAAAATGATACTCAATAAATCTGGAGTAAATCCTGGCCAGGGTGCGTCACTGATGTTCATAATAGATCCATCAATAAAAGTAGCAACCTCGTATCCATTAGTATGAGCAGGAATATAAATATCATCGCCTCTCTTTTCTAACTGAATTCCAAGTTTTCTGAACGTTACCGGGATAATTCCAAGATTTTCCCAACTTACATTCTTGATAGTGATTTCGCTTTTGGTCATTGCCGCCAGTCCGATCCAAGACCCAATTTCAACCATATCTGGTAGAACTCTATGAGTGCAGCCAGACAATGCTTCTACACCTTTTATCTTCAATAAATTGGAACCTATTCCTTCAATTTGAGCGCCCATAGACACCAGCATTTTGGACAATTGCTGGATATAAGGTTCGCAAGCTGCGTTATAAATTGTTGTAGTTCCTTCTGCGAGAACTGCGGCCATCAAAATATTGGCTGTACCAGTTACCGATGCTTCTTCGAGAAGCATGTCTGCACCTTTTAAACCTTTCGGAGCTTCTACGCCATAGAAACGTTCTTCTTTATTGTATCTGAATTTTGCACCCAATTTTATAAACCCGCCAAAATGAGTATCTAAACGTCTTCTTCCAATTTTATCACCGCCAGGTCTAGGAATATAGCCTTTACCAAAACGACCCAAAAGTGGACCTACAATCATAATAGAACCTCGAAGACTACTTCCCTCCTCTTTAAACTTCTGACTTTCCAGATAATCTAGATTTAATTCATCGGACTTAAATGAGAAACTACCCTTGCCAAGCTTTTGTATTTTTACCCCAAGATTTCCAAGAATTTCAATTAATTTATTGACATCCCTGATGTCTGGAATATTATGAATTTTTATTTCGTCTGGAGTAAGTAGAACTGCGCAAAGAATTTGTAAAGCTTCATTTTTTGCGCCTTGAGGTTGGATTTCACCCTTTAACTGGTGACCTCCTTCTATTTGGAAAGTTGCCATTTAGTATTTTCGTTTGCGGTTGCGATTATTGTTTTTCTTGAAGTTTTTGGTTTGTGGCTTAGAACGTTTATTGGCCTGACGAACCAAGGCATTGGCATCGCTCAATTCTTCCGTATCAGCTTTTAAATCTAACTTTCCATCACTCAAGTCCCTTAGGTGGTCAAAAATAATTTTATCTGACACGGAATCTTTATTCCAGTTCAAATAACATTTTTTCATGTGATTAGCGATATTAAACATCAAACCATCTTTCAACTCTCCATCTTCGATTTTGATGGCTTCATCTATCATTCGCTTGATGTTATTGCCGTAAAATCTATACTTAGGAAAATTTTGTGGATAAGCCAGTGGCTCTGGTCTGGCGTATAACTCTTCACGGGATGGTTTCGGAAAAGGGGAATCCACATCCAGCTCAAAATTACTGATGATGAAAAGCTGATCCCACAATTTATGTTGAAAATCGGGGACATCTCTTAAGTGCGGATTCATGTTTCCCATCACATCAACAATACCTTTAGCTGTATTGTTTCGTTTTTCATTATCCTCAATAGTTTTGGCATATTCTACCATCTTTTGGATATGTCTTCCGTATTCTGGGATCTTTAATTCGTTTCTTTCAGAATTATACTCAAGGTAAGTTATCAATGGTCTTTGTTTTTTTGTAAGGATTGCAAAATAAGGAATTAATTTTACTCTGGTTATAAAGAAATCACATTCTCAATTTCTTCACCGACTTGTTTATACTTTTCTATAACAATATCTGGCGATTTGAGGGTGACATTTATAGAAACGCTGGTATATTTGCCTTTTGAAGATTTTTTAGTTGAAATAACAGCTCCAAGATTATCAAATATAGCTATAAGCTGATCTAAATTTTTTTGATCTGATGAGGGAACTATAAATTTGTAGAGATATGGCGCTGGCCAGTCGCTCGTTTTTTTGAGTCTTTTGCGCAGCGTTTTGTAAAATTCATCAGAAGATTTATCGGACTTCATGCTCAATTGTTTTATGCAAATATACTGTTATTACCTATTTTTATAAATTCTAGTCGCATTAATCTATGACCAAATTAAAACCCGTTAAAAATTTACTTATTGGTGGTCCAAGTACTGGAAAGTCAACCGTTCTTGAGGCTTTGTCTGACAGGGGCTATTGGTGTTTTCCAGAGGTGTCCAGAGAAGTCACTTTGGAAGCAAGACAACTTGGTATTGAACACCTCTTTCTGGATGAGCCATTAAAATTTAGTGAAATGCTTTTAAAAGGCAGAATAAAACAATTTGAAAAAGCTGAGATTCTAAATACTCACCAAGTTTTTATCGACAGAGGTATTCCAGATGTCACTGCTTATATGGATCATTTCAATGAAGATTATCCAAACGAATTTGTAAAGGCCAATAGAAATTACAGATATGACCATGTGTTTTTATTTCCGGTTTGGAATGAGATTTACACACAAGACAACGAACGCTTCGAGGACCTTGAACTAGCAAGGAACCTTCAGGACGCTTTAATAAAAACTTATGAAGACCTCGATTATAAACTTATAGAAGTACCAAAATCTAGAATTCATGACAGAATAGAGTTTATATTGAATACTATAAAATCAAGATGAAAACTTCTCCCCGTGACATACTAAAAACCTACTGGGGATATGAAAGTTTTAAACCTTCACAATTACTTGCGATTGAATCTGCTATTGAAGGAAAAGATACTTGTGTATTTTTACCAACAGGTGGAGGTAAATCCATTTGTTTTCAGGTTCCAGCACTTTTAGAAGATGGGATTTGCATTGTAATATCTCCTTTGATTGCGCTAATGCAGGACCAAGTTGAGAATCTCAAATCCAGAGGAATTAAAGCTCAGTTCCTGAGAAGTGGCATGCCTTACAGAGAAGTAGATCAAAAACTTGATAATTGTGTGTATGGGAATTATAAATTCCTATACTTATCTCCAGAACGGCTTCAGCAAGATCTTGTTCAACAGCGTATAAAAAAGATGAATGTGAACTTTATAGCTGTAGATGAGGCACATTGTATTTCACAATGGGGACATGACTTTAGACCGGCTTATAGTCAAATTCAAATTTTGAGAGATTTACACCCTAAAGTTCCGGTCATAGCACTTACCGCTACCGCAACAATTCAGGTTAAAAAAGATATTGCGGAAGAGCTAGAACTGGATCAACCCACAATTGTTGAAGAAAGTTTCCAAAGGGCTAACATTTCTTTTCTGAATGAGTTCTCGAACGACAAGATGAATGATTTATTTGACTTATTACAAAGTTCTGAACCAAGTACTATTGTATATGTTCGAAATCGATCAGCTTGTATGGAATTATCTAATTTTTTAAATAAGAAAGGATTGAAGTCTACTTTTTTTCATGGAGGGATTTCTCAAACCGAAAAACAGAAGAGACTCGCATCTTGGCTTGCAGAAGAACAGCACATTATGATTGCTACAAATGCCTTTGGAATGGGCATCGATAAAGCCAATGTAAGGCAAGTTGTTCATTATCATCTGCCAGAAAGCATGGAAAGTTATTACCAGGAAGCCGGAAGAGCTGGAAGAGATGGGATGCCATCTAAAGCAATCATTTTGTATAATGAAAGCGATAAACAACGGTTAAATAATCAGTTTGTTAAGACTATTCCAACATTTGAAGCTGTTCAAGCGGTTTATAAAGCGATCATGAGTTACTTTAGGGTGGCTTATGGTGAGGGCGGAAATAAAAGCTTCGATTTCAATTTCCATGATTTTTGTTCTCGCTACAAATTACATACTATACTTTCATACAATGCCTTAAATCTTTTGGACAGGTTGAGCATTTTAAGTTTAGACAAGTCTTTTCAGAAAAAAACCAAATTAAAATTTCAAGTATCTAGCGAACGACTTATTCGTTTCATAGATAACAACACGCAATTTGCTCTGCTTGTAAGGACATTATTAAGAACTTACGGAGGTATTTTTGAACAAGAATTAACTGTTAATACTCATCTTTTGAAAAAGAAAACCGGTTTTAGTGATAAAGAAATTTACTCACAGCTGGAAACTCTTGAAAAACATGGTTTACTTGAAGCAGAATTCATCAAACAAGACCTTAGCATTACATTGATTCCTCCACGTGAAGACAACTACACCTTAAACCCTCTTAGAAAATACATAATTCAATATCAAGAAAATAAGCTTGAGAAAGCAAAAACTGTTCTAAATTATATAGAAGCAGACTCTCAATGTTTGCAAAATTTTATCCTAAATTATTTTGGCGAAAAAGACTTCAGTCCTTGTGGAAAGTGCAGTAATTGTTTGAATAATAAAATGAACGCCATAAAAGGCCAAGATTCTAAATATTACAAAAAAATTGAAACCCAAGTCTTAAAGCTTTTAGATCAGTCAGAATTAAATTCAAAAGAAATTATACAAAAAAGCAATTATCCGAAGCATGCAATGCTTACGACATTGCAATTTCTACTAGAAAAGAATAAAATAAAACTCACAACAAAAAACACTTACACGATAGTTCTATGAATACATTAAGAATACTTTTTATGGGAACTCCAGATTTTGCGGTTGGGATTTTGGATCACTTGGTCAAGTCTAATCCAAATATCGTAGGAGTTGTAACGGCTCCAGACAAACCTGCAGGAAGGGGAAAGAAACTTCATTCGTCTGCTGTTAAGGTTTATGCTGAAAAACACAGTATTGAAGTTTTACAGCCTACAAATTTAAAATCTGAAGAATTTCAAGCTGATTTAAAACGGCTTGATCCTAATCTTATTATAGTAGTTGCATTTAGGATGTTACCAAAAATAGTCTGGGATTATCCAGAATTTGGTACGTTTAATCTGCATGCATCTTTATTACCAAAGTATCGCGGTGCGGCTCCTATAAACTGGGCGATTATCAACGGTGAAAAGGAAACTGGAGTCACAACATTCTTTATAGACGAAGAAATAGATACAGGTAAAATTATCGACTCCAAGCGCATTCCAATTGAAGCTAATGATGACGTTGAAAGCCTCCACGACAAACTGATGGTGCTTGGAGCTGAATTGGTAAATGAGACAGTAAAATCCATTCAGAATGGCGAAATTGAAGCTGTTTCTCAAACACACGAAAAATCTTTTAAGCCTGCTCCAAAACTTACTAAAGCTAACACTAAAATAGACTGGAAACAATCCGCTCAAGATATCGTAAATTTCGTAAGAGGTCTTACCCCATTCCCCACAGCGTGGACTGAATTGGAAATGAACGGTGAGATTTTGAAAATTAAAATTTTCAAAGTTGAAGCAAAGCTTTATCATCACTCAAATAAAATTGGGAGTTCATATTACGATAAGGAAAAAAAATGCATTTGTGTTGCCGTAGAAGATGGGCTTATCTTAATAAAAGAGCTACAATTTCCTGGTAAGAAAAGAATGCCGGCTCAAGCATTGGTAAATGGTATGGGTTGGGAATATGAATACAATTTTGTCTAAATAAGTGAACTCATTTTTGAAAATCAAGATTTAAAGGCTCAAAAACCTAATTTTCGCCCATTCTACAAGGATTTTATGGCTATTTTCTTGCACAGTAATATTTTCCATATAAATTTGTAAAGTGTTAATAAAATGTTTAATCAACAAAATCTAAATTTTACATTATGAACAAAACGAATTTAATCGATGCCATGGCAGAAGATGCTGGTGTTACAAAAGCAGAAGCAAAAAAAACTCTTGAGTCTTTTCTAGAAAACGTTGAAGGAGCTCTTAAAAAAGGAGACCGTGTCTCTTTAGTTGGATTTGGATCTTGGTCTGTATCTAAAAGAGCTGCACGTGAAGGTAGAAATCCACAAACTGGAAAAACTATCAAAATCGCTGCTAAGAATGTAGTAAAGTTCAAAGCTGGGTCAGATTTGCAAAAAGCAGTCAACTAAGCTTAACAACTTACATTTCTTTAAAATTTAAAGACCTTTTTGTAAAAGGTCTTTTTTTATTGTCTTTTTTGATTTTTTTTGTTAAATTGTTATATGTAAACTTTAATTATGGAAAGACTTCTACCTAACCGAGGAGATGTATTGGTGTCGGAACCATCTACAATTGGTGATATCACATTCAATCGCTCTGTCATATTACTTGCCCACTTGGATAAAGAAGGTGCTGTAGGATTTATCATCAACAAGCCTCTTGATTTTAACCTTGAGGAATTGATTCCAGAAATTGAAGAGAATTTTAAAATTTTCAATGGTGGTCCTGTAGAACAAGAGAATCTTTATTTCATTCACGATGTGCCACATCTTATAACGGATAGTGTAGAAATAAAAGATGGGATTTATTGGGGAGGCTCTTTTGAGATGATTGTTAATCTGATTAATACCAAACAAATTACACCTAAGAATATTAAATTTTTTCTTGGCTATTCAGGTTGGGATCCCGACCAATTGGAGACCGAGATTGATCTAAGAACCTGGATAATCGATTCTGAAACCAAATCCAACGACATTCTTAATTCACTTAAGGATGGAGAATACTGGCAAGAAAAAATGAAAGATCTTGGAGGAGAATACCTATTGTGGTCTAATGCTCCAGATAATCCTAATTATAATTAAACATCTACCAGTCTTGCTTTTGCATTAAGTTTACCAACTAAGCTTTTAGCTACAGTATTTGCATAAGTTTTTTTCCTGTATTTCGTTATGGACTGTACACCTTGTATAGCATTGGTGTAAAAAATTTCATCCGCTTTTTGAAGTTCAAATGGAGAAATAGATTCTTCTTTTAATGTATAGTCCTCAGATTTTCCTAAAATTTCTATCAACTGCTTTCTGATAATTCCGTTAAGGCAGCCATCCGAGAGTGGTGGTGTTTTGATTTCTTCACCTTTAACCACAAAAATATTCCCATTAGTCACTTCCAGGACAGATTTCTTTTCATTGATAAGAAAGCAATTGTCAAAGTCATTTTCTTTAGCATAAACTCCTGCTAAAATATTGACCAACTTGTTGTTGGATTTAATTGTAGAGAGCATTCCAGATTGAACGTAATGGTCTTTAAATAATTCTACTTCGTAAGGCTCTTCCTTTAGAGTAAAAAATGCAGTTTCCAATTCCTTTGTAGAAATAACGTAACCAACAGAATTATCTTCTGGAGTATAATATCCACCTTCATTTCTGTGAATATTTATTTTAACTCGAACAGAAGCTTTTTCTAAATGATTGGCTTTGACGAGCTCAACTATTTTTTCTTCTAAATATTCTGGAGAAAAATCCATTGGAATCTTCATTCTCAATATTCTCATAGAAGACATTAGTCTAAAATAATGAGCTTCCCAAAACATGATTTTAGAATTGATGACTCTCAGTGTTTCAAACAACCCGTCACCATAGTTATAACCTCTGTTGGTAAGCTTTAATGATGAATTCTCGACAGATTGTATTTCACCGTTTATAAAGACGTTCATAGACATTAAAAATTTATGAGGATCCCAAAATTTGTTTTAGATCAGATACCATGTTTTCCCACAGCATTTTTCCTTCATCCACCTCATCTTCCTCGGCAAAATCTGTGATCATAAGTGATACATCTTTTGTGATTTCATCAACTTGAATTTTCATCTCAAAGAAGTAATTCAATCCATCTTCATCATCTGCAGTCCATCTAAGCTTTATGCGGTCATCTGTTTTTTTGGAAAGTAATTTGGCTTGCTCTTCACTACCTTCCCAGATAAAGTTGAAAAGCTCACCTCTGGAATTCACGTTATCAGCGAACCATTCACTTAAACCAGAAGGAGTAGATATATATTGATACAGTAAGGATGGAGAAGCTTGAATTGGAAATTCTAGTTCGTATTTGACTTTATCACTCATTACATTCTATTTTATATTGAAAAAGCAATATATGGATAATTGGGTGAAGTATAAAAACTTTAATTGAAATTATTCTATAAACAAATTTGCTAAAGCAAAAGATAATATTATCTTTGCAATCCTTAAAAATGGCGTGGTAGCTCAGTTGGTTAGAGCGTCGGATTCATAACCCGGAGGTCATGAGTTCAATTCTCATTCACGCTACACTTACCCGAAAAGGCTGAGAAAACTCTCAGCCTTTTTTATTTCAAATT
>Ga0306865_1000090_pt1 | contig 51741 bp, 41 predicted proteins | sample AntRauTorckE5431_FD_190441 | JGI IMG/M metagenome (GOLD analysis project Ga0306865, IMG submission 190441) | Saline lake microbial communities from Rauer Islands, Antarctica - Metagenome Torckler E5 #431 (v2) (version 2) | ecosystem: Environmental > Aquatic > Non-marine Saline and Alkaline >... | reverse complement strand
AAGCTACCTTTAGCAGATATGCTTACCTATTGGGAAGTTTCTATCTTACTACCCAAGAAGGAACTGAAGTAGTACTGGACAGTCAATACGCACTCATAGAAGCTCACAATGAAATGACGACTTTCACACTTACAGATGTTCCTTTTGGCACATATACTTCATTAGGCTTCTCTGTAGGATTAGACTCTGAGACGAATCACGGCAATCCAAATCAGTATGATAACAATCACCCACTAAACTCTAATAATAACTCACTGCATTGGGGGTGGACAGGTGGATATATCTTTACTGCCATAGAAGGTAAGGATATAGAAGGTAACGAAAGTATTAGCTTTCACCTTGCTGGAGCTCAAAACAAAACTGACTTTGTATTAGATACCGAATTCACTCACGGTGAGGTTGGTTCTGAGGTGATAATAAAATATAATATTGCTGAGATGTTTACCGCACCTAGTACGTATAGCTTTGCCATCGATGGACATTCTACACACAGTGTTTCCGATCCTGTGACTACTAAGTTATTTGACAATATGGTAGATGTCTTTTCTTTGACTAGTGCTACATCTAAATGAAAAAGGTAGCTGTATACATATTTCTGATAGCAGGTATATATAGCTGTAAAGATGTAGTGAATGAAGTGCCAGATACTCCGTTTAGCACAACTGCATATGTACTTAATTATCCCACTAATATGCTGCCACCTGCTCGTATACCAAGTGATAACCTGCTTACCAAGGAAGGCGTTCAGCTAGGCCGAATGCTTTTTTATGATCCGATACTCAGTGCAGATAGCACGCAGAGTTGCCAGAGTTGTCATAATCAAGCGGATGCGTTTACCGATAATCAGCGTGCCTTTAGTACAGGTATAAGAGGTACTATAGGCAAGCGAAACTCTATGCCTATCCTAAATCTGATGTGGCACCTGGATGGCTTCTTTTGGGATGGTAGGTCAGATATACTACGTCATCAGGCACTCGAACCTATAATAGACCCTACAGAGATGGATGAGACTATAGGTAATTTACTCGTAAAGCTAAACAACTCTGCTATGTATACTGAAGCATTTAAAAATGCGTACAATGTCACTGAGATAGACGAAGAGTTGCTAGGTAAGGCGTTAGAGCAATTTATGCTTAGCTTAGTATCTGGGAATAGCAAATACGATAGGGTACAACTGGGACTGGAAGAATTCACAGTTCAGGAAAAAACAGGTGAGACTATTTTTAACACTGAGGCTACTACTATTTATGACGAGTCAAACCCCGATCAACCGAAAAACTTTGGTGCAGATTGTTTTCACTGTCATGGTACGGGTAGCGGACTCTTTTTACGAAGAGAATACTTAAGTAATGGCTTATCTGACAATGGAGACCTTGGACGTGGAGGTGCAAATGGGAATGCCTTGGACAACTATAAATTTAAAACTCCAACCCTTAGAAACATAGACAAAACTGCTCCCTATATGCACGATGGAAGATTCAGTACACTGGAAGAAGTAGTACAGTTTTACCTGAGTGACATGAATGCAACAAGTGCCATAGACCTGAGTGATGCACCAAATCTGCACGCTCTCAAAGACTCTATTTACCTAAGTGAAGCTCATAAAGCAGCTTTGGTATCATTTTTGAAGACTTTAACAGACGAAGAGTTCCTTACTAATGAAGAATACAGTAATCCTTTTAAGTAAGACTTTGATACGCTCTATCAGTGGGCACAACACTCAGTCTGACAAAAAAGAAGAATTGAATAGATCAATAAAAAATAACCGAATACTTAATTAAAAGAAAAATGAAAAATATATTTATAGCACTATTAATGGTGTGCACAGTAGGTGCATATGCCAAGACCATCACAGAAACCATCCTAGTAAAAGGAGAATGTGGTAAATGTAAAGACAAGATAGAGGCAGCTCTAGACATACCGGGTATATCATTCGCAGAATGGAATAAAGAGACTAAAATGCTCACTATAAGGTACAATGACAATAAAGTATCTGCGACTGACATACATACGACTATCAGTAAATTAGGATATGCTACGGATAAAATGGCCGCAGATAAGGCTGGTCAAACTGCACTAGATAAATGCTGTAAGCCCAAAGAGGTGAAAGCTTGCGGCACTAAAAAAGGCTGCTGCTCAGATAAAAAGAAGTCGTAGACTTTTCTTCTCATAAAAACACAAAGGGTCATTTACCGAAAGGTGAGTGGCCCTTTTTACGTTTTGATATACCTTTACAAGATTGAAACACCATAGTATTTATAAAGCCATTGCTCTAGTCTGCATTCTAAGCTTAAGCTCCTGTGCACTATTGGAAAAGAGCAGCAAGACGCTACTGCAGCCTCACCAGCTACTTCGTATTACTGCCACAGACCTAAGCGAAGACCGCTCTATTCTTTCTTCTAAAAATGATGAAATACTAGTATCTATATTTTTTGGTTCGCAGCAAGATGATATCTGGTATTTCAATGGTTATCGACTAGAGACCATAGTATTTGACTCCGCACACAGCAGCTACACATTGGACTCCGTAGAGCTCAGCACAGATTTCGACTGTCACGATTGTACAGCTTTCATATGTCTTACAGAAATGGATACCGATGATAGTGAGGATAGCACACAAGCAGCCTTAAAACATTTACTCAATACCATCGGCTATATGGGACTAGATACTAAGTCCATAGTAGACTCGTATCTAGCAGGTAATGATTTTCTGGGAGTACTAAAACTGCCCTATTTTATTCCTGAACTAGCGACTGAATATAGAATCCGAGGCAAAGATCTCTTGGATAGTTACGCTTACGATATTACAATTAGTACAAAACCAAAATAGTCTTCAAATACTAAAATCACTACATTTGGCGTTACACGATAAAAAACAATGTTATGAAAAACATACTCTTTACGCTTTGTATTCTTTTTTCCTTTGGTGCGTTTGCACAACAAACTACTGATGACGGACCACGCTTAGTCTTCGGTGAGCTGAAACACGAAGGCCCCTATGACCGCAGTGAAATACTTCTGCAAGATCGACTAACAATATCCTCTGAGGATGGAAATCAATATATGATAGCCAACTTTAAAATGATAATAGCACCAAAAGAGGGTGATTCTATGCTATTAACGGGTACAGGAGACAAACTAACTCCACAAATGCAAGGAGCACTAAATCAGATAGTAGCAGGAGATAAAGTACACATAGAATCCGTGTTTGCCATTGTAAATGGAGACCAATATGATGTAGTGGCACTGGAACCTATCGTCTTAGTAGTGAAGGAATTCGAAAATGATGGGCCATATGATTCTAAATTTGATGATTCTAACTCCAATAAAATAGATAGCTTACTAATTGCGACATTTGGCTCTATTGACTCCTTTGGTAAAAGCCATACCAAGGAAGAAGTCCTTAAACAAACAGAGATAAGGGTCTACTCCAAAGATGACTTAGAATACACCGTGATGAGTTTTAAAATGATAATTGCTTTCAAAGACAATCCAGCTATTATGGCATCCTCAAGCAGCAATCAACTTACAACAAAGATGATAGAAATGTTATCTCGTATAAAAAGTGGCGATCGAATTCTGATAGAAGGAATAAGAGCCACCGCTATATATAAAGACCAAACTTTCAAGGCTAACCTCAGCCCTATTGTTATTACTATTCATTAATTCCTCCTCACTACCACCTTACCACTCACCCATCGCTTGCCTACGGGATAGCGTATCAGGTAGATACCGCTGGCATACCCACTTAGATCTGCTTGTACTACCTTATCTGCTTTTATATCTTTCACTACTTGTATTACCTTACCACTGAGGTCTGTGATGTATAGTTCTGCTATGTCCACACTCGCTTTTATATTCACTATACCTCGTGTAGGATTAGGATAGTAGTTCCAAGTTACATTTACTGGCTTAGTAGGATGATCTACTACACTACTCGTATCTGTAAGCGTAGTATCTGTAAAGGTATAGGTGATCGTATCTTCAGGGTAATTGAGATTGAGCTCTGGCAACTGCTGATTACAGTCTGGCATATACGTATAGCTCTTAATCACACGTACTAGCAAATCATTTAGTGTTTCCACTTCATAACTATCGGTACTCGGTTTTAGGTGACTCCCTCCTATCCCACTATCATCCGTCAAGAAAGCATACGTTCCATTGGTGGCCAAAGCTATACTTCTCATGAGGTATTCTGTTCCTTTATTGATTCCACTTGCTACTAGCGGTACTATACGTATTCCTTTAGCCGCAGCTTGTAGACTTATTCTAATCAGTTTTTCTTGAATCTCTGGTGTATTGTGCGGCGGTGCATCTAAGATTAGGAAGATTATTCTGGCTCGTGCTTCCGCACTCCAGTTCAGTCCATTTACAGCCGTATCCAGGGCCACTTCCACCGCCTCTTCAAAATCACCACCTCCGCCTGCTCGCTGGTCGCTGATAAATGATACTGACTCAGAGAGTACACGCGTAAACTCTTGCTTCTGCGTGAGATATGCATCTCCATGATCACGGTAAAATACATTGGCAAAGCTAAAATTAAGTGTAGTGCTGATTTCTTTGCTCTTAAACATCACATCATTGAGCTCAGCAGTTAAATAACTGAGCTCATCACTCATACTTCCTGTGGCATCCACTACAAAGGCTATATCCACTTTCTGAGATTGACCGCAGTCTATAGCTAACTCCACGGCATTCATCCCATAGTCTATTCTCACTGCTCTACGCACTGTAAAAGTATTTCCTCTGTACTCCCCTACTATGCCAAAGCGTTCACGCTTACTCTCTTTATAATCACTTAAAATGCTCTCCCAAAGCTCAGCCTTCCCCGTATTATCCGTCCTAGCTTGGTAGTAGACTTTCCCTTCTTTATTAATCAAACGCACAGTAGCGTCTGCCAATGGTAATCCTCGACTATCTGTAAGCTGAAACATATATCGATTACTCGCATTGTAGTTCCACAGCTTACTGTATTGTTCAAATTCCGCATCTTTCAAGTCAGTCCAAAGATCCCATTTACTAAAATCATTGATTTCACCTGCAGTAAGTCTACCTGCTTCACCTTGTTCTGAAGGGAAGCGATAGTCTCCCGAAACTATACTTTTTTTATCGCGTTTCATTATTAGAGGAGATGAGCTTATTGCTGAGAGATCACTTCTTTCATACACATCTCCCTCAACGATACTTTCCTCTAGCTCCATTTCATAGCTGTACGCTGTTCCATAATCATCTGCACTTCCGGCAGACGGTGCTTTTTCCTTGCTTGGCTTATACTTACTCTCTGAGTCTTCTTTCAAACTGAAATAAGCCTTCTCATCATCCGTCACATGTACCTTTTGCGTTATCTTTTTATACCCTGCATAGATAATCTCAGTGCGGTACATCCCCGTATCCAGTTTCACATTGAAATTCCCATCTTTATCTGCTAATACAGAAGCTATTAACTCAGTGCCTTTATAAATATCTACATTGGCATAGCCAAGATTTACCTCACTGGAAAACGCGTTTACATTACCGCTAATACTTTGTGCGGAGAGTGTAAGTGACAGGGTAGAAAGAAGAACTATAGAAAGTATGTTAAGATGTCTCATGTGCTGTTTTTATGATTGTGAAATATACTGATTAGTACGAGAAGGGATAAAAAGGTAAACGCAGAAAAAAATAAGTCTAAACTTAATTCGAATTTTCTAAGGGTTAGGCTGAAGCCATTTCATAATCCACACAGTAAACGGTGCTAAAGCATCGTCAAACTGACTCCAGATAGATTTGAATTTGAGTCCAAGTCATCAAAAAGACCTAAGTCAAATAATACTGAGTCCTTTCAACCTAAATGACATACCAAAAAATACTGAGTCAACCAATACTGAGTCAATCTACCTTCAATCATCCATCAGAAAAGTCCTAAATCAATACATTATGTGTCATGAGTTAATCAGTCTAAAATCAAACATACTAAATCAATCACTCTCAAGTTAAAAGTCAACCAATAATTCTTACATTTGCTCTTCGTAAAAAAGACATGGCAAGACAACTGCAAATACGTGAAGCACTTCGGGAGGCAATGAACGAAGAGATGAGAAAAGATGAAAATGTTTTCTTAATAGGAGAAGAAGTAGCCGAGTATAACGGTGCCTATAAGGTAAGTCAGGGTATGCTTGACGAGTTTGGTGAGAAGCGAGTAATAGATACTCCTATCGCTGAGCTTGGTTTCACAGGCATAGCTACAGGTGCTGCTATGAATGGACTTAAGCCTATCGTAGAATTTATGACATTTAACTTTAGTCTAGTAGCTATAGATCAGGTAATAAACGCTGCGGCCAAGATAAATAGTATGAGTGGTGGCCAGTTCCAATGTCCAATCGTATTTAGAGGCCCTACAGGAAGTGCAGGTCAGCTCGGTGCTCAGCACTCACAAGCTTTCGAAAACTGGTATGCAAACTGCCCAGGACTAAAAGTAGTCGTACTATCTAACTCGTATAATGCTAAAGGACTTCTGAAGTCTGCTATAATAGATCCAGATCCAGTAATTTTCATGGAGAGTGAGCAGATGTACGGATTTAAGCATGAAGTGCCAGAAGAAGAGTATTATATACCGATAGGTCAAGCTAATATCCAAAAAGCAGGTACAGATGTGACTTTAGTATCTTTTGGTAAAATGATGCGTACAGCAGAAGAAGCTGTAACTGCTCTAGCAGAGAAAGGAATAGATGTGGAACTTATCGACTTACAGTCTGTAAGACCTATAGATTATCACACTATAGCTGAAAGTATCAAGAAGACCAATAGGTGTGTAGTACTAGAAGAAGCGTGGCCTCTAGCTTCTATCTCTTCTGAGATTAGCTATATGATGAGTCAGATGGTTTTTGACCATCTAGATGCTCCTATCAAGCGTGTAACTACACGTGACACTCCACTACCTTATGCTCCTACACTAGTAGATGCATGGTTACCTAATGTACAGCGTGTGGTAGAAGCTGTAGATGCTGTGATGTATCGTAAGTAAAACGTAACAAATATAAAAAAGCCTTCCCAATGATTATTGGGAAGGCTTTTTTTATGCTATCAGTTGTTATTTTTTATAATCACTAGCCTTTCAATAAAACATAAAGTAAAACTAAGCTCTCTAGCCATTCGGAAAAATTACAACTAAAATGACATCGATGTGCATAAAGTATCATTCTACTAGCACCAAAGACTTATAACTAACTCCTCTGGAACTGGTTACTAAAACATAATATCCAATTAACTGCTGAGCAGTATATAACGAGGATTATACGTATCTAAAAAATAGTTTGAGATGTCTAAAAGCTTTTAGAGAACTAAAAAATATTTGGTAAAGCCCACATAGGGGCAATTTGCTAAGAATGAGTTATATTGAGCATATGCAAATGGATAAAGATATAGTCAGGTTAGGAGCTTTTAAGGGAGAGAATGAGTTAGAGTTCATTTCTCGTTTTGGTACAAAGGAGAGTTGCTTGGAGTATTTGGCAAATTATAAGTGGCGAGATGGTTTTTACTGCATAAGTTGTGGTTGTACTGAGAGTTACCAGAGTAAGCAAAATAAACATTACAAGATTTGTAAGTCGTGTATTCGATTGGTATCACCGACATCTCAGACTCTATTTCATAAGGTCAAGTTTGGTATAGAAAAAGCGTTCTACATTGTGTTTAAAATGAGTGCAACAACCAAGAGTATTTCAGCAGAACAACTGGCCAAAACAGTGGGAATAAATAGGAAGTCAGCCCTGTTGTTTCAGCATAAAGTGCGTGCAGCTATGACCAGTGATGGAGACCATCCTATGAAAGGAGAAGTAGAGGTAGACGAAGCGTTTATAGGAGGATACGAGGAAGGAAAAGTAGGTAGAGGAGCCGATAAAAAGGCTCTAGTCTCTGTAGCTATCCAGAAAAACGGTGCAACAGGAATCAAGCGTATGTATGCTATGGTTATCCAAGACGCTAGCACAACTGAGTTGAAGAAAATCTTTGACAAACATATCTCAAAACAAGCGGAAGTATTGACAGATAAGTGGCGTTCTTATACTAGAATAAGTGAGGACTTTAGCGTCACTCAAGAAAAAAGTGACCCAGGTAAAAACTTCAAACTAATGCATAGAGCTATCCAGCAACTTAAAAGTTGGATTAGAGGAATACATCATAGTGTAGATAGTAAATACCTCCAAGGATACCTTGATGAATTTTGCTATCGGATCAACAGATCTATCCACAAAGACACCATTTTTGATAACCTTTTACAAAGAATGACATATGCCCAGCCGATGACCAAAAACCAGTGGAAATCATCAAATTGTGCTTAAATGGGCTTTACCAAAAATATTAACTATCGCGTATAACGCCATATTCACCCAAATTGAAAGGTTTTTTTGAACGCTATAATTTCAATCAACAAAACATTATCTAAGTAATGTGAGCGTTCCTTTTGAATAATATACGTTTTTGGTTCCTCTTAACAATGCTTGATCTACAGTAAGAACATAGATATATACACCTTGAGGGGCGGGTAAACCAGACTGGGAAGTGCCATCCCACCCCTTATTGCCATCATATATTTTTGCTCCCCATCTATTATAAACCTCAATCTTTACTAATGTCTCATTTGATAGTAATTTAGGACTAAATACTTCATTCAGATTATCTCTATTAGGAGTAAAAGCATTCTCTGTAAAAACCTCTTCTCTTAAATGAACAATTTCAACTGTATCACTATGTATACAACCTATGCCATTATCTACAGTAAGAACAAATTCACCCGCTTCTCCAAAGGTTAAAATTGGTTCAAAACAATCAAAACAGGACAAGTCTATACTAGGAGTCCAATTCATAGATGTCAATCTTGTTAGATAACCGTCACCCTGGAGTTGGTATATGCCACCGTCCCGGTCTACAGCATCTTCACCTGCGTATGCAAATGGTTGTTCTACTCCTAAAGTCATATAATTTCCCTTGTTTTCAGTTTGCGTACCAACCATTTCAAAAATAGAAAAATCATTTGAATTTGTTAGTTTTTGCCACTCAGCATTTCTCCAAATTGCCATTTTAGTATAATTGCTCTCATCTGAAGTGAGCTTTAACGAATAGTTTAGGCTAGACGAAGCAGTCTTTAAATAATAGTAATACGCATTCTGAATACTGCAGATACTATCATTTAAACTTAATTCATCAAAACCATCAACAGAAGGATTATTCCCATAAAGTCCAAATTCATATACTTCCTGTGATGGATCCTTCAAAATAAAAGGTCTATAATCGTCAGGATCTATCGAAAAACCTAACGGTAATTCTATGTTTCCTGGACTAAATATATCCATATTGACACTGACTGTGCCAGGGAACTCTGTTGAGATATAGCCCACTTCCCTCGTTACTTCAATACTGGCTTTGGCTAGCGTCAATATATTGTTTTGTACGGCTAACTCCACATTAGAAAGTTTTAAGGAGTCTTTGACAGTTAATGAAGCTTGAGCGGTTTTAATATCCCCAACATCTCCTTGCAAGATAAGATCATAAAACGAGCTTGATTCAGTGCCTCCAATGATTTGATTAGTACCATTAAAAACTACTCTACCATTACCGCTGGTATAGTTTCCATTATTAATCCAGTTTTGATCCACAAGTACTTGATTAGTTCCATTGACGGTACTTACAAAAGAGTCATTGTTGGTTAAACTACCCTCTATGACTAAAAGACCCGCGTGCTTAACGTAACCATTGTTTATCAAATTAGTATTGTTAAGAAAAACGATAGAATTATTTGTTGTGGCAATACTGCCTCCGTTGCCTACAAAAACTTGAGCATAGGTGAAGGGAGCAATTAAGAAAACGATTATATATAAGGTGACTCTATACATCATATTAATTCGATATCCCTTTATAATTTCTCTAATTTGTTCAATCTACTTTCAATTGAATCTGTTCTCATTTTTTGCTGCTGAATTTGATTTTCTAACAAGGAAATTGTTATTTGTTGTTCTTTTACAGCTTCAATAAGCAGAGCACTTAACTTTCCATAATCTACAGATTTATATCCTTCTGCATCTGTTTTGACAGCTTCTGGCAGCACTAATTCTATCTCTTGTGCTATTACACCCACTTGAGTAGTTGTATCTGTTCCTACTTTCCACTTATACGTGTATCCGCTAATTTGATCTAATTTTTCAAGTGCATTAGAAATTAATTCAATTTTAGTTTTCCATCTTCTGTCGGAGAAAGTATTCCAAGAATTAGCTCTAGCTGAAGATCCATCTCCACTATTACCTACTTGTAATTTGTATCCAGGAGTAGTTGTTCCTATACCAAAGTTTCCGTTATCAAGCATTCTTGCTCTTTCTATGAATGTATTATTCTTTGCTCCTGTTTGGAAAACTATATATCCTCCATCTCTAAACCCGGCATTGGCTTGAGTCTCATTCGCTCCAGATCGTATCACTACATGACCACCTCCTGCTCCGGTACTCCAATTAAATCCCTTGCCACCTTGAACTATTACATTACCTCCATTTTGAGCATTAAAACCGTTATTCTTATTATCAGAAGCTTTCAGAGTTAAACTAAATCCAGTACCATTAGATGTCATAACTTCAGTCTGCACTACCCTATTCCCTCCACTTAACTCAATATTTCCTTGTACATCTAATACTTCATCTGGAGTACTCGTTCCTATTCCTAATCTGTTAAGCTTAGCATGAGCAAATATCATATTGGCATTTACATCTGACTCTACTCTAAAATTCCTATCTAAACCTTGTTCGTTAAAAACAAACTGAGTATTTGCATCTAAGTCTACAGAAGTTATACCATTTTCCATTATTGTGAATCGACCATCATTTCCATCATCGAATACTTGTGCTAAAAGTGTTCCCCCCGTATTTCCATCTCTCCATTCAACGTCACCACCAAAGACTGCATTTCCATTATCTGATACCGCAAATGTATTCACTCCATTATCCTGAATATTAAAATCGCCAGATCCATTCAAATTATAGGTCATACCAAAAGCACCTTGTGTAATAGTAGTATTTTCAACTAAAGGCCCACCTAATCTAATTCTATTTGCCCCAGTATTTACATAAAGTCCATTGTTTACATCTGGAAGACCATTTTGCCACGTTGCTAAACCGTTCGCATCGGAGGTTAGCACTTTACCTAATCCTGGATTCCCTCCTCTTATTCTAATCTGTTCTGTTAAATCAAGTTGAGAAGAAGGTGAAGTAGTACCTAAACCAAAGTTTCCATTATCAAGCATTCTTGCTCTTTCTATAAATGTATTATTCTTTGCTCCTGTTTGGAAAACTATATATCCTCCATCTCTAAACCCGGCACCGGCTTGAGTCTCATTCGCTCCAGATCGTATCACTACATGACCACCTCCAGCTCCGGTACTCCAATTAAATCCCTTGCCACCTTGAACTATTACATTACCTCCATTTTGGGCATTAAAACCGTTATTCTTATTATCTGATGCTTTAAGTGTTAAACTAAATCCTGTACCATTTGCAGTCATAACTTGAGTCTGTACCGTTCTGTTTCCTCCACTTAATTCAATATTCCCAAATACATCAAGTTTTTCATCTGGAATATCAGTTCCTATTCCAATATCACCCGTACTTTTGATTCTCATATTTTCTACATTATTGGTCCTTAAAACAAAATCAGTGTTGTCTCTAGTTCCAATAAAATTGCTGAGTGGACTTGTACCAACGTTCCCATCTGTATTCCAAAAATCAGTTTCTGTTAGCTTTGCAAATCCACCTCTATCCATAAATATGGTATCGTTAGAAGTCGATAGCCCTTGTATCTCATTCGATGCAGAAGAGTCCTTGTGATATATACTAAGATTAACATCATTTTGATCAGATATAGAGAGCACATCACCAGTAAGGTCTATTGTTTGAGATAAAATACTTAAATCGTTATTGAATGTTTGTCCAGCTTCCGTTATACTCAAATCCTTGCTTGTGGTATTGAAGCTCGTAACTGTAATCAACTCATTCGTTGCAGACGAGTCCTTATGATATATGCTAAGATCCACATTATTTTGATCAGATATAGAGAGCACATCACCTGTAAGGTCTATTGTTTGAGATAAAATACTTAAATCATTATTGAATGTTTGCCCAGCATCCGTGATACTCAAATCTTTGTTCTCAGTATTAAAGCTCGTAACTGTAATCAACTCATTCGTTGCAGAAGAATCGTTGTGATATATACTAAGATCCACATTATTTTGATCAGATATAGAGAGCACATCACTTGTTAGGTCTATTGTTTGAGATAAAATACTTAAATCGTTGTTGAATGTTTGCCCTGCATCCGTTATACTCAAATCTTTGTTCTCAGTATTAAAGCTCGTAACTGTAATCAACTCATTCGTTGCAGAAGAATCGTTGTGATATATACTAAGATTAACATCATTTTGATCAGATATGGAGAGCACATCACTTGTAAGGTCAAGTGTTTGAGATAAAATACTTAAATCGTTGTTGAATGTTTGCCCTGCATCCGTTATACTCAAATCCTTGCTTGTGGTATTAAAATTGGTATTTGTAATCAACTCATTAGTTGCGGATGAATCTTTATGGTAATCACCCAAAAATATCTCGTTTTTATCAGATATAAATAACGTGTCATTGCTGAAACTCAAGTTTTGAGACAAAATATTTAAGTCCAAGGTATACGTGCCCCCTAAATCTTGCAAAGACAGTTCCTTGGTGGTTTCGTCAAATGTGACAAGCTTTATAACCTCATTAGTATTGGAAAAATCATCCATGATTTGCCATTTTCCTTGAGAAGCATCCCAATAAAAGAACTTATCGACGTCCGTATCAAAAACTAAAAGCCCATTTGATGCAGCAGGAATAGATGCACGCTCAATAGAGGTGACACGAGGTGTTAGAAAACCTTTATTAGTCGCAAACAGGTCTAGCACAGCATCAGCGGAAGGTGTCTGCGTTCCTATACCCACATTATTTTGGGCTATCAAAGTGAGCCTTGGGAAAAGTACAAGCGTAAAAACAAAAAGCGTCATGTATCTTAACATGATTCTGCGGGTTGGATTTTGCATAATGAATTGGGACGTAATTTTGACACAAAAATATTTATTTTTTTGTCATTTAATATTAAAAGTATTTTTTCATAATGTAAATCCAAACAAACGTCCAACTATTTATCTTGGCTTAGCAAACTTCTTTAAATTTTCCAAGCTTTGCGGTTATTGCCCTTCTTGTTGTGAAGAAAGACAAATCTATATGACGATTGCCACATCCTAATTCGGAATAAGAATTTGATTAAAATCCACCAGCTAATTCCTAAACTTGGTGACCGCTTGTCGATAATACTGCGACTGACTGCATCCTAATATACGTATTAGTAACGACAGTACTGAGACCTACATCACACCTACTAGCACTTAATTCTGAGTAAAACAGTGCTAAAACAACCAGTAATTCTCTTAGCATACGTACCACATAGACCTACAGTACGTTATGCGTAAAATCAAAACAGTCAGAAGTAATTGTATTAGAAACAATTACAATTTTAAAAAGCACTTCCACACCTCAGGCAAAACAACTAGACCAAACTCTACTTTATAGTAAGAGTTCTCCAATTACTTGGTGGGATAATTACTAACTACTCAAATATCTAGTCCTGAACTATGGTACCGCACGAGAACGAGAAACTCAGGAAAATCAAAATGATCAACTATGCACAGCCAACAAAGAAAAATTATTCTATTTCTTTTAAGCTATTAAAATGGATTTGAAACTTTGGTTGCATATATTTGTTAAGTAACCAAAGCCAATCTGACGTGTTTGAGAAAAAGATTTTCTAGAAACTTACTAGTTCTCTTAAAAGAAAACTTCAGATTATAAAGATGATAATTTGCCTAAATATGAGGTAAAATTAAATCTCACAATTTTACAATAACCACACATAAAAAATGTTCAATAAATTTAATTTAACAGACAAGTTGCTCTTTGTATCAGCTATACTTTCATTAATCTTTTCAGAAGTTTTATTCTTTAACGGTCATGAAAGTCAAGCAATATTCATAGGCCTCTGGGTACCTTCCATACTATGTTTTGGAATTTACCTGCACTTACTAAATAAAAGATGACAGAAATAGTTCCATATTTTGCTGGATTAATCACCATACTATTTGGTGTTGGATTCGGTTACGCAATAGTGACTGTTGGGAAAGACGTTTACAAAGACGAATAAATGTAGACTCCACCAGCACACTCAAAACACATACCCAAAAGACGAGGTCTAGTGTTCAATAAATAGTCTAATTATTACTTAAAATTTATTCCTTTTTAACATCAGTTTTAGCAATTCATTTTTCATTCAACTTACTTTTAAGAAGTAAGATTTAACCACGCCAATAATTTTGTTTGCTAGATTAATTTCAACACTACTCACAATGTCTTTTTCCGAAGACATTGTGCCCTTCATAGTTACCTAGTTTATTGCTTTAGGATGGATACGCCAAAATATGTTTTCTATTACTTATCAGACAGTTTCCCCTTAGCGAATCTTCCTTTACTAAAAATACGCACTCCTCTATCTTTACCCCTACGAAGTTCTCTCTGCTCTTCTTCTGGCAAAGAAGTTATAGTCTGACAACGGACAGAACACGTACCTGCATATCGATCTCTACATTTCGGACATTGGATAAACAGTAGATTACATGCCTTATTTTTACAATTAGAATGATTATCAAATGAAGCATCGCATTGATGGCACTTTGCTATCACGTCTTTAGTAATCCGCTCGCTTAATCGCTCATCGAAGACAAAATTTTTTCCGATAAATTTATTGTCTAGTTTATTCTTCTTAGCTTCTCGAGCATATCTTATGATTCCACCCTCTAAATGGTGTACGTCTTTAAATCCCTTGTATTTTAAGTATGCACTTGCCTTTTCGCACCGTATACCGCCTGTACAGTACATAACTACTGTTTTATCTTTTTGACCTGCGAGCTCCTCCACTACTAGCGGCAGCTGTTCTCTAAAAGTATCTACATCAGGACACCATGCTCCTTCAAAACGCCCCACCTCACTCTCATAGTGATTTCGCATATCTATAAGCACTGTACGCTTATCATCTGTCAGCTTATTAAAACGCTCTACATTTAAATAATCTCCTGGGTCGCTTACATCAAAAAGGTCATCATTAAGCCCGTCTGCTACTATTTTATGTTTTACTTTTATGGCCAATTTAAAAAAAGACTTCCCATCGTCATCTACAGCATAGTTTAGCCGTACACCATCTAAGAAAGTGACATTAGATAATTCTTTATTAAACGACTCTAGATTTTCTGTAGGTATACTCAGTTGTGCATTTATACCCTCATTAGCCACATAGATTCTGCCCAGCACACCTAAAAAACTCCAATGGTAAAATATATGATCTCGGAACAACTGTGGGTTAGCAATGTGAGCATATTTATAAAACGATATCGTAGTACGTTTTTTATCACACTCTTTAATTTTCTCCTTCAGCTCATCACCGTTTATAGTATTATGCAATATCATGTCACACCCTTTTTAATCCAGCTACAATAATAGGCTTGTGACTTACTTTATACAATTCCATCTTGATATAAAAGTATATCATGATCAATACTATCAGCGAATAAGCCAACTAAACATAAAACTCACAATCAAATAAATGAGGCTTCATAGAGATAGTATATAGCTCTATGTCAGGGGATAACTGTGGTACAAAACACTACAACAAAGGATAAAACAGGCAACTGGGCACTTAATAATGACCATAGAGAACTCATTAAAAAAGCGTGGGAACACTCACAAAACCTTGTTTCATCTATTTTTTAGTCTCTTTAGTGTAAGAAAAACAGCTTTGGAAATCAAAACACCCTTTTCAACCGTATTACTGTATATGAAGTCAATAACATACATCATATTATTATTTTTGGTATCGGCATGCAATGCCCAAAGCACGCATACATCTCATACCAAAACGAACACAATAACACAGCCCAATACTGAAATGAAATTTAACGTATTAACTGAAGAAGAAAAAAGAGTAATCCTGAATAAAGGAACAGAATATCCAGGCACGAGTGAATTCACGGATAGTGACGCTGAAGGAATTTATACATGTAAACAATGTAATCAGCCACTATACACCTCAGAGACCAAATTTAATAGTCACTGTGGATGGCCGAGTTTCGATGACGAAATAGATGGTGCAGTCACTAGAGTACGAGACGCTGATGGCCGCAGAGTAGAAATAGTATGCTCTAACTGCCAAGGACACTTGGGTCACGTTTTCGAAGGAGAAATGATGACACCTAAAAACACGCGGCACTGTGTAAACGGTGTATCTATGAATTTCGTAGAAGGTGGAGAAGAATTACCTGCTATGATCGCTGACGAGCCTATGGACATGTCGGGTATGGATACTGCCACCTTCGGAGCGGGATGCTTCTGGTGCGTAGAGGTACTATTCGAAAAACTAAAAGGAGTAAAACACGTAGAAAGTGGATACGCTGGCGGAATGCTCAAAAACCCTACCTACACGATGGTGAGTCAAGGGAACACGGGTAGCGTAGAAGTAGCTCAAATCATATTTGACACCAAAATAATCACTTACGAAAAGTTAGTAGATATTTTCTTTCACGTACACGATCCCACTACGCTAAATAGACAAGGTGCAGATAAAGGAACTCAATATAGATCAGTAGTATTCTACCACAATGATGAACAGAAAACTACGGCTAGTGAAGTGCTGCGAAAAATAGATGCAAGTGACTTGTGGGAAGATCCTGCAGTGACCACAGTAGAGTCTATTTACAATTATAGCACTGCTGAAAACTACCATCAAAACTACTATAATTTAAATAAAGAAAACAATGGTTACTGTAACGCTGTTATAAGACCGAAAGTGGCAAAGTTTCAATTGAAATATAAGAATCTGATAGAGGAGTGATTTCCTTTTGATTTAATTGGTTAGTTAGAATCCCTCGTGAGAACGAGGGATTTTTTTGTGATTGGTAAAACACTTTGGAAACCAAATAGAACCTAGAATAAAAAATAATTACCTTTACAGAATGGAATATTGGGAAGAAATCAACGACAAACTAAAACCTTGGATAGATACGGACTTAAACAAGACGGTTGTTGATTTATTCGCAGGATGCGGAGGTCTTTCTTTAGGTTTTGAAGCAAATGGTTTCAAAACAATAGGCTATGAAATGGACGAGAATGCTACAAAAACATATAATCATAATTTAATAGGAGAATGTTTCAATGAGAAACTAAATGTAGAAACACAATACCCCAAAGCTGATATAGTAGTTGGAGGGCCACCTTGCCAACCTTTCAGCGTAGGAGGAAAACAACTCGGATTAAAAGATTCAAGAGATGGATTTCCTATATTTCTATCCGCGATAAGACAACTAGAACCTGAATTTCTGCTTTTTGAGAATGTTAGGGGCATGCTATACAAGAATAAATGGTATCTAAGAGAGGTGATACAAGAATTAGAATATCTAGGTTACAATTTAGACTACTCACTTCTTAATGCCAAGAACTATGAAGTTCCTCAGAATAGAGAGCGTGTAATAGTTATTGGCTCGAAAGAAAAAATCAAGCTACCAAGTCAAATAGACAGAAACGTAACTGCCGGAGAAGCCTTAGGTAAGTTAGCATTTGAGTATGATAAAAACTCTAAATTCTTCACTGATTCAATGGACAGATATGTAGCAAAATATGAGAAAGCATCCAAATGTGTAAATCCTCGAGACCTGTATCTTGACAGACCAGCAAGAACGCTTACTTGTAGAAATCTGGCAGGAGCCACTGGAGATATGCATAGAGTTAGGCTCAAAGACGGGCGAAGACGAAGAATTACAGTTCGTGAGGCCGCCAGACTACAAAGCTTTCCTGATTGGTACGAATTCATAGGTACAGAAACAAAGCAATATAATCAAATTGGAAACGCCGTAGCTCCAAACTTTGCATACAACTTGGCAAAGAATATCAAAAATTACATCTACAATAAAAATCCAAATGAATACATAATTTCTGAGAACGAACAACTAATGTTATTTGAAAATGAAGCAGTATATCAACGTCGATAAATCTAAAACATATAAATCAAAATCAAAAAAAGTACGAGATCTAATAAATGTGGCTCTATATATTCTTGATTGTTTTGGGATCCCAATGGATTCAACTCCCCGACGGCTAGAAAAAATGGCTATTGCGTTTTTGGCATGCGGAGATATAAAAGAAATCGAGGACTTAAAAACAATTAACGACTCTAACACAGACTATTCTCTTAAAACTAGAGAAATCATCGGTTTTGTAAATAAACACTTTAAAGAAAAAATAAGCTCTGGTTCTTATGACGATATAAGACGTAAAGATTTGAAGCTATTAACAGTAGCAGAAATTGTGCTTCAATCTAGACCAAATTCTGCAACAAATGATTCAACCCGAGGTTACTGCATTAGTCCTATATATGCAAAGCTAATTAGGAGATATGGCACTACAGATTGGGAAGCAAACGTAAAAACTAAACTTGAAGGTGTAGAACCATTGAATGAAAGACTAAAGAGAAAAAGAGATTTAAAAAAGGTTTCCGTAAAACTTCCAACTGGTATAAAATTAGAATTCTCGGCAGGAGAACATAATGATTTGCAAAAAGCTATCATTGAAGATTTTCTCCCTTTATATGGTTTTGGAGCCGAGGTACTTTACGTGGGTGACACTTCTTCTAAGTACCTTCACTTAGAGGAGGAAAGACTGAAAGAATTAAATTTTTTTGAAATATCACACGAGGAACTACCAGATATTATTGCTTATTCGAAATCTAAGAATTGGCTATACTTAATTGAGGCGGTGCATACCTCAAACCCAATCACAGAGTTACGACTCTTACAACTTCAAAAATCGACTAAAAAATGCAAAGCAAACATTGTTTATGTCACTGCATTCTTAGACAGACCAAAATTTAGGAAATTCATGGTGGAAATAGCTTGGGAAACAGAGGTTTGGATAGCGGATAATCCAGAACACCTAGTACACTTCAATGGAGATAAATTTCTAGGACCTTATAAACACTAAGTTATTCAACAGGGGTTTCTTACTAGAAGTCCCAACCTACCGTTTACTTATCTTATTATTAGAAATAGTTCTTTGACGGCTGCACTTATGACGCCCTTCTACAAAACCACGCACTTTATTATGCTTAGTGCCTCTGCCCTGTACTCTCTTTCGCCACATACGGAAGCTACTTGGCTTCATCTCTCTCCGCATTATGATAATCACTTCTTTCTCTACCAGTCCAAACTGTAATTTGATAGTATCAAAACTGGTGCGGTCTTCCCACGCCATTTCTATTACGCGATTTATGTCTTGTGGTGAAAGCATACCGATGTAACACACCAAAAGACTAAATCGTTCAATCAAAAAGCAAAAACATCTCTAATTAGTCGCTTATTTACCAAATTGCATTCACACTTAACACATAAATACACCAAAAAAAACAACTAGATAGATGTACCTCTTTCCATCAAAACCGGATCCTAACACCATTGGCATACGCTTCTAAATATGCCCCAGAACGACCAATATGTTGGCGGGCAGATATCCCTTGGACAGCACCACCTATAAATAATAGTCCGCCTACTATAAAAATAGAACTCTGATAGGAAGAACTTACCATTGGAATAACAATCGTAGTCAAAACTGTACCACCCGTCATCAGTAGCAAAGACCTATTATATCCTCTTGTGAATTTTTTCATTTCTAAAGCCGACATATGCAACATCTCTCTAGCATCTGATGCTTCTAATGAAAATTGATGTTTCAATACTACAGAACTATCTATACGGTTTTCACCTATCGGATTACCATTACTCAACACGTCAGAGTATCTTGGAATTGTCTTCTTGACTAAAAATAGTTGGTTAGAATCTAACGCCACCTCAACGTCTAATTTATATTTGAACATAGTTTTTTGATCGACAACAATCAACTGTGCACGTTTTTCGTCTTGCAGTTCTATTAATTTAACTTTATGTATTTTCAAGTCAAATTCCTTTATCTCGGCATAAGAAACTGAACCTTTACCATAATTATCTTTCAAAAAAGACACCTCCAGTCTACGCTCTTCAAAATTGTCAAAGTAAACCTCACCTCCTACCGAATATACATCACCATTAGACCCGACATAAGAATTAGCCTTAACTCTAGTACTTTCATAACTATCTAAATCCTGAAATGTAATGACCTGACTGAATGAAGTAATAGAAAAAAATACCCCACCTAAAAACATAATAACTGATTTCATATCTAGCAAATATAGACGGATGTGTTAAATGTGAGGCCAGTAAGTTAGCCTATCCATACTGCACAGTACTGAGCAGAAAACCTTCTGATACAAATAACTGAGCAAAGTCTTCATGCTTATGGAGCTCTGCAATCAGTGGTAGTGGAGACTCCTACATTGGCCACCGGAGATTTAAAACACTACCAGACCACAGCATGAAATTAAACCTAAATTAAAAAGTATATTTTTCGTAACTTCGTGAAAGGAGCATGCGAAAGATTTTTGGATTAATAACACTATTGACAGGCCTTTTTATGGTCTATTTTTTAAGCACGCCACAGCGTATATCTGGCAAACCAATACCACCTCTAGGCAAACTACTCAACCCCTACAGCGGTGCTTGGCAGAATGTAGAAAAAGTGGAAGATTACACTGATTTTGAGCTGAAATCTGAGCATATTACAGACGAGGTTAAGATAGTCTTCGATGACAGAATGGTGCCACACATCTTTGCTCAAAATCTAAAGGATGCCCTATTCGCACAAGGCTATGTAGAGGCGTATCACCGTCTATTTCAGATGGATCTATCTACTCGCTCACCAAGCGGGACACTCTCTGAGGTACTCGGGCCTAATCTGCTAGACTATGATAAGAAACAGCGGAGACTTGGACTATCCTATGCAGCAGATAATGCGGTGAAAGGATGGGCCAAATTCCCTGAGGAACTGAAAAATGTAGATGCATACACTGCCGGTGTAAATCACTACATTTCTAGTCTGAGCGTAGCAGATTATCCACTAGAATATAAACTTCTGGATTTCACTCCTAGTGAGTGGACCAACAGACACAGTGCACTCTTACTAAAAGCGATGACACAGACACTCGCCGGATATGAAGAAGACATAGAAATGGGTAATGCACTCCGTATCCTAGGAGAAGAAGACTTCAATAGTATATATCCAGACAGGAATATAAAAGACATCCCGGTAACCGAAGGTCCATACACTAAAAGAATAACCCAAAATGCCACTGAATTAATACGTACTAACTTACCAAGTATAGTACGCCCACGCTCCCAAGACGGAGTAGGCAGTAATAACTGGGCCATAAGCGGATCAAAAAGTGCTACGGGAAAACCGATACTGGCTAATGACCCTCATCTTGGGCTCAGCCTGCCATCTGTATGGTATGAGATAGCCATAACCACTCCTGAGTTTTCTGCTCAAGGTGTCACACTACTGGGGATGCCTGGCATAATGATAGGCTTTAACCAAAATATAGCTTGGGGAGAAACCAATGTAGGGCATGACGTATCAGACTACCATACCATAGAGTGGACAGATGCTAGCAAAACTGCCTACATGCTAGACGATAAAATAGTACAAGCTACGCTCAAAATAGAAACATATACTGTAAAAGGCGAAAAAGAGAGCTATGATACTGTACGCTATACACACTGGGGCCCTGTAGTAGAAGACGAGACTAATCTAGCACTACGCTGGATCGCACATGATGAAGCTCCTACTCCAGATTTCATGGCTTTTGTAAATGGTATGCAATGCGATAACTACGATGACTACCTCACTGCCACAGCAGACTTTTATGCTCCTGCTCAAAACTTCTTATACGCAGACAATAACAACGAGATAGGCCTGCGTATAAATGGTGCTCTTCCTGTAAAAAAATACCGACAAGGCGTGACAGTAAGCTCTGGGAATAAAACCTCAGATGGATGGCTAGGTATCATACCTAGAGATGAAAACCCACAGGAACGGAACCCAAGCAGAGGATACGTAAGCAGTGCAAACCAGTACAGTGCTACACAAGACTACACCTATTATTACAATGGCAATTTTGAACCTTACAGAGGCCGTACGGTGCATAAGTACCTCACAGAGAAAGATACTATAGACGTCGCCTATGTGAAAATGATGCAAAATAGTACTTTTAGTATGCTTGCTAAAGAAGCTCTTTCAGTAATGCTGCCATTACTAGACTCTACCAATGCTATGCACGCATACGCTAAAGGACTCAAACGGTGGGACTTCAACTACGATGCTAACTCACTAAACCCTGTGCGATTTGATAAATGGTTCACCACTTTTCATCAGATGCTATGGGATGAGATCTACACCATGCAAGCTAATACAGCATTGCCTAATCCAGATGTGTGGGTCACCGTAAACTTGATAGAAAAAGAAACTAACAGCACATTTTATGATATCAAATCTACTCCTAATGTGGAGACTTTAAAACAGCTTATCAATATGTCATTTATGCAGGTTAAAGATGATACTATCTCACCACTCTCTGAAGAAAAAAATGCTCAGATCCTTCACTTAATAAGACTCCCAGCTTTTTCAAAGACTGATATAGATGTAGGAGGAACTAAACACAGTTTGAGTGCTATGCAGCAGACCTTCGGTCCTAGCTGGCGTATGATAGTAGCTTTAGGAGATACACCAGAAGCATACGGGACCTACCCAGGTGGACAGAGCGGTAATCCTGCCAGTCCTTTTTACTCCAATAAAATAGCCGTATGGGCCAAAGGAGAATATGACAGATTAATCCTATCAAGTACACCCGAGTCTATTTCTAAGTCACTTTTTACCATATCCATAACCAATGAAAAATAGCATATTATTTCTAGTCCTTTTCTTGGGCACCTTGTTAGTCTCTAAGTTCCTCCCGTGGTGGACTATAGCTCCTATCGCAGGTGTACTTACCTATAGCATAAAGGCTAAACCTGCCGCTGGATTTTCCATCTCGCTAGTAGCCGTATTTTTAGCTTGGCTGATAAGTATCTATATCACTGATAATGGCACGGTGGCCTCACTCATAGGCAAACTTTTCCAAGTTTCAGCCTTCATTACTCCTTTAGTCGCTGCACTATTTGGAGGCTTGTTAACAGGCATTTTTGGACTTTCTGGAGCCCTATTGGCTCCTAAAAAGAAAACCTGGATAAATGCATAGAGTCAATGTTTAGAGTGCAAGACAAGTATCTATTACTATGCCTAAAATCGTACCTCTTCATGGATACTAGACACTTCTGAATAATTCATTACTCTCTAGTCTAATACGGACTGAGCGATTAAAGACCCCAAGAGTATTTTGAGAAATGTGCATCATTTTTTAGGCATAAATATAGCCTGTCAGGCTCATAGCTTAAGTTATGAGCCTGACAGAAATTTTTAACGACAAAATTGACGATACAGAATAAGAACAGTCTCGATGTTTGACGACTCTATCCGTATAAGTCCAGAAGTTTGAATTCTTTTTATAGGTACTCCGATACTTATTCGGTTTTCTCAAAATCCTTAAGCCTTCTCTTCTACATTTATAATCTGTGATTCAAAAGAATCCCTTAAATCAATAAGTATAACAGTAAAAATTAATTAGCTATGCTGTACAGTATTTTACCTTCGGGAAAAAGTTTAATGAAAAGAGGTGCTCGGTTTCTAGTCTAAGCTATTGACCCACAGGATTTACGATAGCTCTGATGCTAAATACATGTGAATATAATGCTGCACTCTGATTACTTACATCCGTAAGTGCATAATCTATTGTGATTTTTTTGAGATTTAATCCTATACCCACATTAGGCATAAAAGTCCAATTGGTACCATAGATATTTCTAACTTCATTGTCAATTATTTCCTCTCCAATAACAACGTCGTTTTTTATTTCTTGAAAACTTCCTATTCCGCCACGTAGATATATGATATCTTTATATCCTGCTTCAATGCCCATGTGTGGATCTCCACTGAATATATTAGACTTTAACAGTGTATTTCTTCGCCCATCTGTAGTGAAGTCTACATTCACCTCCGTAAGTAGAGAGAAGTCTTCTCTTAGTTCTATCTTTTTAGCAGCTCCCAGTATCAGGGTGGGCAGTGTAAGCTCTAATGAGTTTATAGGGACTTCATTTCCTGTAGATTGCAACACATCTATCTCTGCGTCCGTAAAAGTATATTTCCACGCATTGAAAGTAGTAGTAATATCTCTTCCCATAGCCGCAAAACTCCAATTATTATCTGTCTCATAGCGAGCCCCTAAGTCTATCCCAAAACCCCAAGCAGTAGCAAAATCGCCACCCTTACGATGCACTATTTTAGCACTTCCTCCGAAACTTAGTCCATCTCTTAAAGCCTTTTGAGCATAGCTCACATAAAAACCATAATCCACCGCACTAAATGAGGTGACACGGTCATAATTTATCTGTCCATTTTGAATAAGGTCTAATGTATTGGCAATATTATCAATGCCGAGTCTCACCATAGAGAAGCTGAGTGCAGCATTCTCTTTTACCTTAGTGCTGAGGCCTATATAGTCATAGTTTGCTACGCCTCCTTGATAGTTAGAATGCATAAAAGACAACTGTAGCTTATCTTTCTGCTGAGTCAGTCCGGCGGGATTCCAATATCCTGCAGTGACGTCATCTGTAGAAGCTATCACTGAATTAGACATACCAAATGCTCTAGCTCCTACACCTATAGTTAGATAATCATTGCTATACTTCGGCGTAGACTGTGCGAAAGTACCTAATGCTCCAAATAAAAATAGACCAACAAGAAATTGAGTTTTGATAGGTGAAGTATTCATTAATTATAGCAATTGTATTTCTAAAGCTCCTATAGAACGCTCTAATTCAGGTTCTATTGTCTCACAAATATCAATTAACAACTGACGCTGATCATCATTGAGCTCTATCATATCTAGCTTACGGCAGACACCTTCTACAGCAGCTACTACGTTTTCTAAACTGGTGTAACTTTTAAGGAACCCAGCCTTCATAAAACGCTTATGCTGTCCTTTCCAAAGTTCATCGTCTTGCAAGCCTGCATATCTCATAAACTTGAGTATCCAATCTTGCTCTACGCTAGCTATCATACTATAGAAATCATCTGCTAGCGTAGGATTCTTATCCAATAAGATCTTATCTAATAGCACCTCTACCATGATGTGTGTAATAAAGTAATCTCTATTGATATCCTTATCTCCACTCTCTCTGATCATATCCGTAGCTCTATTAGTCACGTCTACAAAAGTCATCCAGTTATGGAATTTACGATCACTAGCAAAGTGCCTATTGGTGCCATCATTCATACTGGATATCTCCTTGGTAGTAAAGGTGATATTCTTGTACGGGCTAATTCTTAGCTTAGGTATGTGTGCTCTGGCAAGATCAGGAAGTATTAAACCAATGTTATAATACTTATTCTCCTCATCTTTATCGAAATAGTAATGACTTAAATAATTCACTAGTACAAAGAAACTGAAATGTAACCAATAAATAACAAAGTTTTAGTAGTAGGTGTCCATTTCAGTACTAAATCACTTTTATCAGTCCATAGTATTTACCAATAGTCATATACCGTTTTGAAATAAAAGATGCCCTACCTTCTGCTATATCTTTGCAGGATGAATAGTATAGGATTACCAAAACAACAAACAGAACAAATCGTACAAAAGCTAAATGGATTACTAGCCACTTACTCAATTCAGTATATGAATACTCGCGGTTTTCATTGGAATATAAAGGGGAAAGAGTTTTTTGAATTACATGTTAAATTTGAAGAAATATACAACGCATTAGTACTACAGATAGATGAGATAGCTGAGCGTATCCTGACACTAGAAGGTACACCGCTCCATAGCTACACAGATAATGTGAAACATTCCAAAATAGTAGAACGGGTAAATGTAACTAATGGGATAAAAGGCTTACAACATATCCTTGATGGATACAAGACCATCATCTCACTTCAACGTGATATCCTAGAACTAGCTGGAGAAATAAATGATGAAGGTACCGTATCACAAATGAGTGACTATATCACACTACAAGAAAAAGAAATGTGGATGTATAGATCTTACTTAGCATAGACTGTAAAATATTACTCTCGCATCTTTGAAAAAAAGCACAAAAACATCAGGGAAACTAGGGACCGAAAGCATTGGAAAACTACTACTTCAGCAGTCACTTCCTGCCTCCATAGGCTTTTTAGTAATGTCCCTATATCAGCTGGTAGATGTCTGGTTTGTGAGCAGGTATGCTGAAGGTGAATTAGCCATAGCAGCTATTACTGTAGTATTACCTATCACTTTCCTAATCTCATCTTTCGGTATGGCAGTAGGTGTGGGTGGTGCTTCTGTACTGGCCCGTGCCCTAGGAGAAGAAAACCCAGAAAAAGCTCAAAAAACTTTCAGTAATCAGATATTACTCACCTTAGGATTCGTAGTATCTTTTGTAGTGTTAGGTTATATTTATCAGACAGAACTCCTTACACTATTTGGTGCTAATGAGGAGATAATGCCCTACGCTAAAAAGTATCTCAATATCCTGCTTTTAGGTCTTCCTTTTTTGGGTTGGGCTATGATGAGTAATAATGTAATCCGTGCTGAAGGCAAGCCAAAAGTAGCTATGCTGACTATGATTATCCCAGCAGTATCTAATATCGTTTTAGATTACGTGCTTATCTTACACTTTGACATGGGGATAGCCGGAGCAGCATGGGCCACTACCACAGGATATGTACTTAGCGGTTTGTATACGCTTTGGTTTTTCTTATCCGGTAAGAGTGAGCTTGAACTAAGTAAAAGTGAGTTGCGTTTTGATCTGCCTATAGTAAAAGAAATAACCTCTATTGGTTCTATTACACTGCTGAGGCAGAGTATGTTTAGCCTGTTAGCCATCGTACTCTATGGCCAATTAGATAAATGGGGTCAGGTAGAATACGCGGCTACTCTGGGGGATAGTGGCGGATCACACGCTATAGCCGTATACGGACTTATCAGAGGATTTACGCTCTTCGTAGCTTTCCCTATTATAGGTATCATGCAAGGACTGATGCCCATAGTAAGTTTTAATTATGGTGCTAAAAACGGACAACGAGTAAAAGACAGTGTATGGCTAGCCATTAAGTGGACCACTGGAATCTCCCTATTACTCTTGAGTGTAATAGTACTCTTCCCAGAAGACCTCATAGCCATCTTCACAGAGGACAAATATTTACTTGCACATACTCCAAGAGTTCTTAAGCTTATCTTTATTTCGTTGCCTATTATGGGCATAGGATTTATAGGTGGAGCATACTTCCAAGCAGTGGGTAAACCTATACCCGCTCTGATACTTACGCTTGCACGTCAAGGGCTTATAATGATACCCCTAATGTATATTCTAGCTCACTTCTTCGGGCTAGACGGTGTATGGATATCCCTGCCTGCAGGTGAAGTAGTAGCAGGAGTGTGGGCTGCAGTCTGGTTATATATAGAGTTAAACAAATTGGCTAATGCTGAGAAAGAGGCCTAATTTTCTACCTCAGTTTTTGTTAACCTGAACGTATTAAAGACGTTTTGCACCAATTAATTATTAGAAATCTCTATTTTCACGGTTCATGAAAGCAATTATTATTAGTTTATTTCTTCTTACTGTTTTTCAAGCTAATGCTCAGACCTCAAACTGCTCTCCTACCTTCTCAGAAATATACGATTTCAAAGTAGGTGATACGTTTCACTATTCCATAAAAGAAAATCCAGGTGGAGGCACACAAGAATATCGGTATTCTAAGGAAGAATATACTATTTTGGATAAAATAACATCAGGAGATACCACTATATATTATAGGCAACTGGGAGGTATCAAAAGAGATACTATAATTTTAGTTAATGATAGCTCACACTTCCTAAACCAATGTGATTCATCCTATATCTTAGTCAATCCACACTTCCATTACCCTTTCTATAACCCCAGAAATATAGAAGTATATGCCCTACTCAGGGTGTACAATAATGATACTGTACGCACTTATGACAATGATTATCCACGTATCGTAAAATCCATCTCAAATCATTATAATTTAAGAAGCGGTTTCTATACCAAATCAGATTCCAACTCCTATTCCCCCTTTGATAGTGTTGGAATGACTATCACCAAGGAATATGCTAAGGGTGCTGGCTTACTCTACGATGACCACCAGCAGTTTGAGTCTCACTATAAAAAAATCCTCACACATAAAATCAACGGAACAGATACTACCCTATATAAAACTGCTTCTATTACAAGACGACGAGAAAACCCTCTGCATATCTCGATATTTCCTAATCCCGTAAAGGATAAACTCACCTTGAAGTATAAAGACAGATCAACTGTAAATTACGCTATCGTGAATACAATGGGGACGACTATAATCTCTGGCATATCAAAAAGCATTGAACACACCATTGACTTATCTCACTTACCAGCAGGTATTTATATTATTAATAGTACTACCTCAGAGTCCAGTGGATCTTTACGATTTATAAAAGAGTAGAATTCTACACATCAAAAGCCTCAGAGACAATCGTTTCTTGTTCTTTCTTGTGTACTGCTGCATATCCAGTAGCGAGATCCTACACTATCTCAAACTCATCCCATGGCCACACTGTGCCAAGTGTTCGCTTTTGCTTCTGTGATCCAGCATACACCAGATGCTCAGTATAACCGTCTTCCTCTGATACTGACTTAAAATAGTTAAGTCCATCAAATAGCTTAGGCATAACTGTACTCGTGCCTTTTATCTCACAGATGTGTACGCCACTGTCACTTTCTACTATTAGATCTACTTCTTTACCATCGTAGTTATTCCAAAACCAATAATCGTCTTGCTTATACTCATGTGCATTCTGTTTCATTTGTTCTGCTACTATCAGATTTTCAAATAGAGCACCTCTCACTGTTTGGTTAGTGAGCATTTTCGTACTTCGTATTCTGAGTAGGTGAGCTACTAGTCCCGTATCATAAAAGTATAGTTTGGGACTTTTTACCAGACGTTTATTGTAGTTTTTATGGTAAGGTTTTATAAAGAAAACGATAAAACTAGTTTCTAAAATACTGAGCCAAGACTTAGCAGTAGGTGAAGATATACCGCACTTATGTGCCAAGTTAGATACATTAAGCAATTGCCCTGCACTGGCAGCACATAATCCTAAGAACAACTTAAACTTACTTGCTTCTTTTAGATTAATGAGTAAGCTTACATCTTTTTCTAAGTACGTATTTACATAGTTGGCATAAAATACTTTTTGCTCTACTCCTCTATCATAGATAGCAGGATAAAATCCATTGATAATAGCTTCTGATGAATCCTTAGAAAGTAAGTTAGCAGACTTCATCTCCTTAAAATCAAAAGGAAATAACCTGAAAAGTGCAATACGACCAGCAAGACTTTGAGTGACACGCTCCATTAATTGAAAATTTTGAGAACCACTAAGGATGTACTGCCCCATAATCTTATCATTATCCATCTTAGTTTGCAAATAGGAAAACAACTCTGGCACCAGTTGTACTTCATCCAGTATGACGTACTTATCATACTCTTCCAGAAAACCATTGGGGTCTTTAGCCGCATATCTACGATTATCTGGGTTTTCTAAACTCACATACCTATAGTCTGTAAACTGAGAACGTAACAAGGTAGTCTTACCTGACTGACGCGGCCCAGTAAGTGCTAGCGAAGGATACTTCGTAGCATATATTTTCATTACGGCTATAAGTCTTCTGGATACTTCAGACATACCACAAAAGTACACCAACTTTAAATATTCGAAGTACTAACTTTAAATATTCGAACTTTTAACTTTAAAAAATACACATACTAACTTTAAATATTCGACATATTAAATTTAAATAATTGAATCATAAATCACTGATTAAAAGGGTATACCAAATAGTATTACAAAAAATGGGCAATACGTTTAAGTAAACATATTGCCCATCAAAATTATAAATACCTTACCTACACATCAAAAGCCTCAGAGACTATCGCTTCTTGCTCTTTCTTGTGCACTGCTGCATATCCTGTAGCTGGACTTGCACTACTCTTTCTAGTAATTTCTTTGAAACCTCTAGCCCAGTCATAGCGTAAGATGTGCATCCACGCTCCCATATTCTTTGGTTCTTCTTGTACCCAGCAAAATTGTGCTTTTGGATATTTCTTAAAGAGTGCTTCCATCTGAGTCTCAGGCATAGGGTAAATTTGCTCCAGACGCACTACAGCCACATCCTTACGTTCATCTTCTTGCTGCTTGGCAAGTAGGTCATAGTAGATTTTACCCGTACATATATTTACTCGTTTTACTTTTTTTGTATCTACGTAGTTATCGTCTATCAGCTCCTGGAAACTTCCTTTGGTAAACTCCTCCGTCTTACTTACAGCCAGTGGATGACGTAGTAGACTCTTCGGACTCATAATGACCAGTGGCTTGCGGAAATCTCTTTTTAATTGTCTACGAAACACATGAAATAGGTTAGCAGGTGTAGTGAGGTTCATCACTTGCATGTTAGCCGCTGCACACAGTTGTAAGTATCGTTCCAATCTGGCACTACTATGCTCGGGACCTTGACCTTCATACCCGTGTGGTAATAGCATTACTAAGCCACTGTATCTTCCCCACTTGGTTTCTCCACTCGCTATGAATTGGTCTATCATTACCTGACATCCATTAGAGAAGTCACCAAACTGTGCCTCCCATATCGTCAAACCGTTTGGGCTGGTCATGGAGTAGCCATATTCAAAGCCGAGTACCGCATACTCAGAGAGTAGCGAGTTATATATGTCAAACTTCGCTTGTTTATCGCTAATATTATTTAATGGGACATACTCCCCTTTGCCGTCTTCCATATTCACTACAGAGTGACGATGAGAGAATGTACCACGCTCTACATCTTGGCCACTCATACGCACAGGGTGCCCTTCTTCTAGCAAAGTACCGTATGCCATGAGCTCACCCATAGCCCAGTCATACGTATCTTCAGCTATCATCTTCTTCCTGTCATTGTACAGTTTAGTCACTTTTTTGATAGGAGTATGGTTTTCTGGCAGATTAGTGATGGCCTTAGCTACTGCATCAAAATCCTCTTTAGGGACCGCAGTATTACTCGCTAATTCAAAATCCGCTTTAGTACCACTTTTCAGTTCGCTCCACGTGTTCTTTGGCAGGTTGTTATTCTTAGGCTTTTTGTCTGCACGCACATCTTCTAGATCTTGCTGCAGCATGGCCTTAAACTCCTTTTCCATCTGCTTCGCAAGGTTAGCTTCGATGTTACCTTGCTCGCTTAGTTTCTTAGCATATATCTCACGCGGGTTAGAATGTTTGGCTATCGCTTTGTATAGCACCGGTTGAGTAAACTTAGGTTCATCACCCTCATTATGCCCATATTTTCTATAGCCCAATATATCTATAAATACGTCAGACTTAAACGTCTGTCTATATTCTGAAGCTAATTTAATCGTATATATAACTGCCTCTACATCATCACCATTTACGTGAAATACAGGACTCTTAGTAGTCTTAGCTACATCTGTACAATATATCGAAGTACGAGCGTCTGTATAATTAGTCGTAAATCCTATCTGATTATTAGTCACTAGGTGAAGAATTCCACCCACATTATAGCCATCTAATCCTGCCATTTGCACCACTTCATACACTATACCTTGTCCTGCTACTGCTGCGTCACCGTGTATGAGTATTGGAGTAATTTTACTTAAATCGTTACCGTACTGCTGATCTAGTTTTGCTCTCGCTATCCCTTGCACCACAGGATCTACTGCTTCTAAGTGACTCGGATTAGGAGCTAAATTTAGTTTTATTTCTTTACCAAGACTAGTTTTAACTTTACTAGTGTAGCCCAGATGGTACTTTACGTCTCCTTCAAAAACAGACTCTTCATATGCCTTTCCTTCAAACTCATTGAAAATCTCAGCATAACTTTTTTGCATGATATTGGCGAGCACATTGAGTCTACCACGATGTGCCATACCTATCACAAATTCCTGTACACCGTGGCTAGCTCCTAACTCTATGGCAGAGTCTAGTGCTGGGATCAAGGTTTCTAACCCTTCTAGTGAAAACCGTTTTTGGCCTACATACTTAGTATGCAGAAAATTCTCAAAAGCCACTGCTTGGTTTAGTTTCGCTAGCGTTAGTTTCTTTTGCTCCAACGTGAAATCTGGCGTATTCTTACGCTTTTCCATTCTACTCTGTAGCCACTCTATACGCTTAGGATCAGTCATGTACATATACTCTACACCTACGTGTCCGCAGTATGTAGCTTCGCAATGAGCTATTATATCTTTTAGCGTAGCAGGACCTATTCCTATAGCCACCCCAGCATTAAATTTCTTATCTAAATCATCCTTAGACAATCCAAAGTTCTCAATGGATAAGTCTGGAGTGTACGTTCTACGCTCACGTACTGGGTTGGTTTCGGTAAATAAATGCCCCCGAGTACGGTATCCGTTATTAATAAGGTTAAGAACATTAATTTCCTTTATCATCCAGCCAGAGGCTGCCGTGTTATCATCAGACGCAACAGCTCCACCTTCAGCACTCAGACCATGGTCTCCGTATGCTAGGTCAAACCCTTCAAAAAACCGCTGCCAGCTTTCGTCTACTGAAGATTTATCATCTTTGTACTGTTGGTATAAATGCTCAGTAGCATCTACATCTGCGTTGCTTAGATAGGAATGATTTAACATGATTTGTATGTTGTCACAAAAATAGAAAAGAGGTTCGTAATGCCATCCTATTTTTTACCTAAATATCAGCAGTTTAGCAACGATTATTGACATCATTGGAAAAGGCAGCTCAAAACTTTAATCCTGATTTCTATCTTTGTTTAACAATTATCAAATTGAGCTTCACCTATCAATACAAACTGGAGGATTCAAAGTGGTCAGTAGAACAAGAGATTGACCAAGACTCATCCATATTAATATGTCAAAACTTTGCTTGGCCAAGGGACGACTTATTAAAAAATGCAGAATGGGACAGCTATAAATCTGCTTTACTTTTTAAAAAAAAAGCAGCCTTGAAGAACTAGAGTTCGCTGCTATAGACTCTGAAGCCATTGTTATCTGCTACACACCAAATGGTCTAGCCGGTTTTCAACGACACATTAGCACAGTAGACCCCGAGCTAAATGAGCACTTTATTGATCATATAAAGTTGTTTTTTGATGGCGGTCTTGAAGAAACTATAATTCTTAATAGGTATGATAGAGTAAACTATTCTCAATACTCAAATGCCACTAAACTTGTCATCATAGCACCTAAAATCAGACCAGAAAGTCTAGATATACACCATTATATCCTCGAACTATCTCCCGTAATTATGCTTCTTTTTTTAACATTCAAGCTAGATTGGAGCTTCCTTGTCACACTCTTGACAAGGATTACCCTTGCGGCTCTTTATATGCCAAAAGTAGTATTATTAGTCTTTCACTACTACAATTCCCTTAAGTACAAATATGTCTATTCCGTTTCTGACAATACATTATTCCAATTTAAGGGTGACAGACTTCTGAAAGAACTTTCACTTATCACGGAAGTTCATTTTGTCTCAGAATTCTTTTTATTTCCTGGTCCCAGCTATAATCAAACTGAGCTTGGTTACACCAAGTTCATAACTGAAAATGAAGAAATTAAAATCAGTTCACTACAGATGTCTTTTAGCACAATTTCAGATTTGAGAATTAACACCAAAACTAAAAGCTATCAACGCAGTTATCCTTGGGTCAATTAGCATACAAAAAACATTAATTTTGCAAACCTCTAAATGAACAGTAGAGAATTCGTACAACTTTTTAATGAATACCCGATTATTGAAGAATTGGAGCGGGAAATCAGTGCCGGAAAATCTAGGTTTGGAGTACAAAACTGCATCGGTTCTGCTAAGTCACTTCTCTTTGCCCACTTACAAAAACACACCGAAAGAAGTATACTGGTAATCTGCAATAATCAAGAAGATGCAGAATATGTATACACTGATTTACAACTTTTCACGGACCACAATTATGTGTTCCTTTGGAAAGATTCCTTCCGTAGAAATTTTGATATGGGTGTGCCTGAAAGCACCAAAATACAAAGCAAAGCGAGCGTGCTAGATGCACTATCAGATCTAGATAAGCCCAAGATAGTAGTCTCTTATCCTGAGGCTCTCCTAGAAAAAATAATTTCTCAAGATACTTTTCAAAAAACCAAACTTACCTTTAAAATAGGTGAGGAAGTAGACTTAGATTTCCTCATAGAAATACTAAATGAGTACAGTTTTTATCGGGAAGACTTCGTGTACGAACCTGGTCAATTCTCCATACGAGGTGGTATTATAGATTTATTCAGCTACGCTAGTGAACTCCCTTTCAGACTAGAACTAGACGGTCGTACTATCGAAAGCATACGTGAATTTGACCCGATCAGCCAACTAAGTACTAAAATACTCGTCCGTGCCACCGTAGTCCCTAATGTGCAGGAGAGTATGAAGGAAGGTGAGCATACAGACATATTCGCCTACCTCGGTAAAAAACCGATAGTATGCACGTACGATCTTCCGTTTGTCATAGCTAAAATGGAAAAGGGATGGGAAAAAGCTACAGAAAAAGCTACCGCAGAGCATAATCCAGAGCAGCTCTATTTTGATGTAGAAGAAATAGCAAACCAGCTAAACAAGAAACCTGTTGTAGAGTTTAGCAGCCAAACATTTTTCAGACCTTCTGTAAAACTAAAATTAAACCAAGTACCGCAACCCCCCATAAATAAGAATTTTAATCTACTTATAGATACGTTAAAATCTCTTGACCAAAAAAAATATACAACCCTAGTATTCTCTGAAAGTGCCAAACAGATAGAACGTCTAGAGAGTATTTTCGACGACCTTCAATCTGGATATACGATACAACCGGTATATAAAAGTCTAAGTGAAGGATTCGTAGATCATGACCTCAAAATAGCAGCATACACTGAGCATCAAATATTCAATAGGTTCTACCTGGCAAAGTCAGGAAGCAAAAAATCTACTTCTGCACAGATTTCTCTCAAAGAACTCCAAGACCTAAATCCAGGTGACTATGTGGTACACATAGACCATGGAGTGGGCCAGTTTAAAGGACTCCAACGCATAGAAATGGGTGGAAAACTCCAAGATGCCGTACGAATAGAGTACAAAAATGGAGATTTGCTGTATGTGAATATAGGGGCACTTTATAAAATAAGTAAGTACAAAGGCAAAGATGGCACTGAGCCCAAAATCAATAAACTAGGCAGTGACGCTTGGTCTAATCTGAAGCGAAAGACCAAAGCTCAGGTAAAAGATATAGCCAAAGATTTAATAGCACTCTACGCTAAAAGAAAAGCAGAAAAAGGATTTCAATTTAGCCCGGACACCTACCTACAGACAGAGCTAGAAGCTAGCTTCTTGTACGAAGACACACCAGATCAAGCCAAGGCTACAGAAGAATTTAAGGTAGACATGGAAAGTGAGAACCCTATGGACCGCTTAATATGTGGAGATGTAGGTTTTGGCAAGACGGAGATAGCTATACGTGCCGCCTTCAAAGCAGTGACAGATAGCAAACAAGTAGCAATCCTCGTACCTACTACGATATTGGCACAGCAACATTTTCATACTTTCAGAGACCGATTACGTGACTTCCCTTGCACAGTAGACTATGTCAATAGGTTTAGAACTGCCAAACAACAAACCGAGACTCTAAAAAGACTGGAAAGTGGTAAACTAGATATCTTAATAGGAACACACAAACTACTAAGCAAGAAGACAAAGTTTCACGATCTTGGACTGCTTATCATAGACGAGGAGCAGAAATTCGGAGTAAGTGCTAAGGAAAGACTCAAGGAGTTTAGAGCTAATGTAGATACCCTAACTCTCACCGCCACGCCTATACCACGTACACTACACTTCAGCCTCATGGGAGCTCGTGATATGAGCATCATGATGACTCCACCACCTAACCGTAGACCAGTACAGACAGAAGTGCAAGTCTGGAATAACGATGTAATCCAAGAAGCTATAGGTGCTGAGATAGCCCGTGGTGGACAGTCTTTTGTCATACATAATAGAGTAAAAGACATACACGAAATAGCTCAGCGAGTGCGGGATCTAGTGCCTGGAGCTAGAGTAGCCGTAGGTCATGGTCAGATGAAAGGCGATGATCTGGAGCAGGTAATGGTTCAGTTCATAGAAGGGGAATTTGACGTACTGATAGCTACCACTATTATAGAAAGTGGACTAGATATTCCAAATGCAAATACCATTATCATTAATAATGCTCATATGTTTGGTCTAAGTGACTTGCATCAGATGCGTGGACGTGTAGGACGTAGTAATATAAAAGCATACTGCTACTTGCTAGCACCTCCAGTGCACACACTTCCAGAAGACGGTAGACGCAGATTGCAGGCTATAGAGGAGTACGCTGATTTGGGTAGTGGATTTAATGTGGCTATGCGAGATATGGATATCCGTGGAGTAGGTAATATTTTAGGAGCAGAGCAAAGTGGCTTCATTTCAGAGATAGGATTTCATATGTATCATAAGATACTAGATGAAGCTTTGCAAGAACTTAGGGACGGAGAGTCTGGCGAATTACTAGACAATGAAACTCCTAAACCTAAAAAACTAATGGTAGAAGCTACCGTAGAGCCGGATTTTGAGGCACGTATACCAGAGACATATGTAAGTAATGTAACCGAGCGGATAAATCTTTATTCTGCCTTATCGGCTATTAATGATGAAGAAACACTAGAGACTCTTACGCTAGAATTAGTAGACCGCTTTGGGGATATGCCCAAAGCCGTGAGAAACTTAGTCTGGAGTATAAAACTAAAGATAGCTGCTCAAAACATCTATGCTGAGAAAGTAAAGACTAGAGATAAAGAAGTTTTTTTATACTTCAGTAATAATCTAGGAGAAGAATTCTATCAAGCTCCTACTTTCAGCACTATCATGAGTTCTGTAAACCAAGAGCCGGAGCACTTTAGCTTCAAACAGGGTAAAAATCACCTTATTTTAGCGGTGAAAGGATTCAGCGATTTCAGAAGTGCATTAGAAAGAATAAATGAATTAGGCAGTCTCAATACAGTACTTTAAGTTTTGATTACACATTCGTGTAAACCCTACTTAACCCAATCTATCACTGTATCCACAAGGCTTTATTAGTTCCTATTATATGATACTATTCGTATCTCGATTATCCATTACAATCCATTCCCAAAAAACGTATATTCCCAAATATGGAATAATTTGTGTCATTTTAAGACTTATGACATTAGAAGCTTGGTATTGTCCACATAGAGAACTTATATTTGAATTAAGACATTTAAACTACTACAAATTATTAAATCTCTTATGCTCAAGGGAGTGATGATCCTAAGCAACAATAGTTACTGGGGAAGTACTACTTCCATCAGAGACGCGACTACCAGTTATGCAAATTTCTGGTAACATTAGTTAGAATAGTTGGGTTATAAGCCCAGTCGAGGGGCTGGGCTTTTTTGTGTATCAAAGACTTTTGGATACTGCAGATAGAAATAATGTGACCTTCAAACAAGTTGTTCAGGCTACAAAATCATAAAAACATCAAAACAGAAACAGCCACATACTATTTCAATGGCTCTGCCAAAAAGTACCACTCAAAATAACGGCTACTAACTTCAACAAGAAACGCTTCTTCAACCCTAATCTTATTTTTAGTGGACCTTTTCACATTGGACTGAAAATCTGCTGTATCAGAATTAATATGGACAGCGTGATTAAAAACCGTGAGAGTATTTTGAGAAATATGCATCAATTTTTAGGCATAGGTAGCCTACTCGCATCTGGAGGAAAGTCATAGCCCCTTTGACATAGCTCAGGTCGCACTCCGCTATGCCATTCCTGCCTTGCCGCAGGCAGGAATGTATAACAACGAAACTTATGACACAGAATCAGAATAGTCCCGGTGTTTTATGACTTAGTTCTTATAAAATAAATATAATGGTCAGTTCTCCTCCCTTGATTAATTAGCTTATCCTAAACAGTCATTTCAATTTTCTCCATTCTGTCACTTCTCAACTAATAAATTAAATTCATCCTAGAAATCATTACCAACAGAAAACTAGAACACATCTTAAGGACAAAATGACCAAAAACTTCAAGTACGATTTTTTCCAAACTTAAGTCTCGAAAAATATAATTTTTATTTAATTAAAAGAATACAAATAGCAAAGTGAATAATGGCAATGACAGCTACAACTTTCATATTAACGTTGAACCTAGGAGGAAGTGAAATTCCCGTAAGTACAAATAAGTTGTAAAATAAAAATACTACAGCGAGAATAAATAGTCCAACTATTACCATAACGGACAATTCTCCTAAAACCACCCTAACAAGTCAATTGCTTTATACTGACGACTCAGACATCATTAAATCAATCTACTTTTCCTAAAACTCCTTCAGTAACTCCCCAAACTCCCATACATCCATAAATGAATTGTAAAATGGAACAGGGGCTAGACGAATTACATTAGGCTCACGCCAATCAGTCAATACATCTCTTTCGGCAAGGTAATCAAAAAGAGCTTTGCCATTCTCATTAGTCAATACACTCAACTGGCAGCCACGGTCTGCCGGTGTGATCACCTCAAACTCTAGTTTATCATTCACTGCTTGAGCATCCATCACTACTTGCTCTAAGAAAGCATTAAGCATTTTACCTTTGGCTACTAAAGCATCCATACCCACTTCGTCAAACATGTCCAATGAAGCTTTATGTGCCGCCATAGCGAGTACGGGGGCATTGCTGAGTTGCCATCCCGCTGCACCTGGCTCCGGTATGAAGCCTTTCTTCATCTGAAAACGTTCACTCTCCTTGTGTCCCCACCAGCCTGCTAGTCTTGGCGTATCCGGATTATCACCGTGTTTATTGTGTACGAAAACACCACTCACTCCACCGGGGCTACTATTCATATACTTATATGTACACCAAGCTGCAAAGTCTACATTCCAGTCGTGCAATTCCATCTTGATATTACCTGCTGCATGTGCACAGTCAAATCCTGCATATGCTCCTACGCTGTGAGCCGCTTCCGTAAGTGCTTTTATATCAAAAGCTTGACCAGTATAATACTGTACTCCACTAAAAAATACTAGAGCACATTCCTCTCCTACTTCTTTTATTTTAGCTACTATGTCTTCTGTACGGAGTGCGTGCTCACCCTCTCGTGGGTTTATCTCTACTACGGCATCTTCATATGCAAAACCATGCTGTTTCACTTGGCTCTCTATCACATACATATCACTGGGGAAAGCACCGCCTTCCATGATGATTTTGGTTCTCTTATCTGTTGGTCTATAAAAACTAGCGAGCAATAAGTGAAGGTTTACAGTAAGGTTATTCATCATCACTACTTCTTCTGGATTAGCTCCTACGACCTTGGCTTCATTATCAAAAAAACGATGGTAACTAAACCATGGATTCTTTCCGTGAAAATGACCTTCTACACCCAGCATTTGCCAATCGTCTAATTCTTGTTGGATATAATCTTTCACTGACTTCGGCTGCAGACCAAGAGAATTTCCAGTAAAATAAAGTTGTTCTGCTCTAGTCTTACCCGGAGGCATAAAAAACTGACTACGGTACTTGGCTAACGCATCTTCATTATCTAATTTTTCGGCGAAATCTCTACTATTGGTCATTTGCATACTGCAAATAAAGCTAGAAAACTAAAACTGAAACGAGTGATTCTTTAAATAAGAAAGAGTAATAGATAAAGCCACAATGCCAAAAAGATTACACCCAATATTACTAAGATTAAACTTGTGATAAATACAACCAATGCCAGTGTTCTTCTTTCCAAAAAACCAGGATTTTCATAGTTTCTATATGTACTCAATGCAATAGCGGATAATATAAGTGCCACTATAAGGGTAATGCCTGTGAAGAAACCTAATATCAGCATTACTAAAGAAACAGTACTTAAAATGTTAGCATTATTATACTTACGCTTTACCTCTTCCTCATCTGGCGGATATAATTTGTTCTGCTTTTTATCTTTATCAAGATAAGAAAACACCTTCTTTTCTACTCTATTAACTAGATTTTCTTGTTTATCCAACTTTACCTGGGCAGAGTCACTTTCGTTAGTTTGAATTTCCTGCTCTGCCACAATTGCCTTTAACTCAAAATAGTCTAGCCCCGTTTCCTGAATGACCTTGTCTCTAGAAACATTAGCTTGAGACCTAACTTCCTGTTTATCATTTGTTTTTTGAGACTTAACCCTCAACATTCTATTAGAGTACTGACTGCATCCCGCCAACAGTACTATTGCTGATACTATTTTTATTGTTTTCATAATTATATTAAAATAACTTCAAGTATTTCCCACGAACATAGCCTAAACCCGTAGTAGTGATATACTGATAACTGAGGTTAAACACTATCTCATTACAATCATCTACCATCCCATATAATTCATTTCGTCGTACGATTATCCTATTCAAATTTAGAATCAAAGGGGGCAAGTCATATATGACCGGAAGTTTTAATTCTCCAAATACATTATATGCTCCCCACTTTCCTTGATGAGATTGTACAAGTATAATTCCATTTTTAGGGAGTCTAACGTCTGCAAACCTGAATGGCACTATAGCGTGCATCTTTTCATTTAGTATACTTTTATTGAAGCTATCCCCTACTATGGCATATCCATCTGTAAAATTACTAGCTACCGCAAATACGTATGGCGTTAGTTCCTTACCATTCGCATTTATATAGGCATACAGCTCACCACGAGAGACATACGCTTTATCTTGTGATAATTCACTCACTTCAGTGTATACATACTCAGAGATGAGTACACTATCCATTAGTATTGCTTTCCTAGTACTGTTTGGATGGTTTTTTACTTGCCACGACTGAGAAAAAGCAGTAACAGTAGCCAGACATAGTATACACACTATACTCCTCATTCTACTTCTCTAAAAGACAAATCATCCCCTAAAAACCAATGTCCATTGAGAATAATGGCCAAAAACTTTAGCTCATAGATATGCTTCCGTTTTTTGAACTCAGTAGTTACATAACAATACTCATATCCTTCCTCGTTTTCACCATAGTTATAGGCTACTTCTCCTCTTTCTAGCTTATGCATATTAATCCTACTCTTTTTAGCATACTTGATTATTTTCTTATAATCCTTCTGTAAACTTCTGTATAATAGCTGCTGCCGATAAATCACTTGCTCCTCTCTATACTCTATAGATAAGGTATCAAAAGTAGATTTCAAGTATCTCACCTCTGGGACAAAAGGCTTCAGTCCTGCTAAATCCTCTCTGATAAATGCTTTGTATAGCGTATCACACAGCTTCGGAAGTGAATCGTAGAGTATAGGTCTATTTGCATTGCTATCTAAAATATGATCCTTAAGCACATACAACTGTGCACTAGCACTGATGCCCATTAATAAAAAAACTATCCCAAGTATAACTGCCTTCATGTAACTATTTAGCAAAACAAAGTTAAGGACAAAAAAATACAGTACGGTGAAGTGTACAGGAGTATAAACGGATAAATCACTCTTTTTACAGATAAAAACCAAAGTAGCTAACTCCTACTCTCAGTAGATATTCATTTTTAATACCTTTGCTTGATGCTTATCATTAGAACACCAATGCTCTACATAGTTACCTTCTTGATAATCCTAGACGGATGCTCAGAAGGTCCTAAAAACAAAGGGATAACCATAGTAACTACCACAGGTATAGTAGGTGACTGCATACGAAATATAGTACCAAAAGAAGTGACCGTGCTGTCGCTAATGGGTGCCGGTGTAGACCCGCACCTCTATAAAGCTAGTCAAGGAGATATAGCAAAACTAGCTAGTGCAGATATCATAGTGTATAATGGCCTCCACTTAGAAGGTAAAATGGCTAAAATGCTAGAAAACTACGCAAAGCAAAAGCAGGTATTTTCACTAGGAAGCTATATAGACAAAACAAAACTAAAACGTGTAGACGAAACCTCTGATTTAGTAGACCCTCACATCTGGTTTAACCCAGAGATCTGGCTAGAAGGGCTGCAAGGAGTAGCTGCGGAGCTTTCCGAAATCAAAGGATTGGATAGTACCGCTATTCGCTGTGAAAAATATGCCAATGATATAAAGACCAATGTCAAGGCACTTTCTATAAACTTAGATACCAGTTTATCTCTTGAAAAACGCATACTTATCACCAGCCATGACGCATTCGAATATTTCGGTGATGCATTTAGTTTTGAAGTACGCGGCCTCCAGGGCATCTCTACGGCAGCAGAATACGGTGCCAAGGATGTAAAAGATCTCATAGACTTTATCACAGCTAGAAAAGTCAAAGCAGTATTCATAGAAACAAGTGTAAGTGACAAGAACCTTAGAGCCGTCATAGAAGGAGCCAATGCTAGAGACTATAAACTAGAAATAGGAGGCACCCTTTATAGTGACGCACTGGGACAAGACGGCACGCCAGAGGGCACTTATATGGGCATGCTAGAGGCAAATATTTATACGGTAATAAAAGGACTAAAATGAGCATTCCTATAATAGAAGCACATAACCTCACCGTAGTTTATGGCAGAAAACCTGCTTTATGGAATGTCGACTTTGAACTGCCAGCAAAGCAAGTAATAGGTATAATGGGGCCAAACGGAAGTGGCAAAAGCACTCTTCTGAAATCTATAATGGGTGTGGTAGAGCCTACAAGCGGTTTCACTAGAGTATATGACCAAGAACTAGATAAAGTCAGAAGTAAAGTAAGCTATGTACCTCAGCGACAAGAAATAGACTGGGACTTCCCAGCTAGTGTATGGGATATAGTAGCGATGGGTCGCTACCAAAAGCGTGGGCTGTTTAAAAAACTAACGAGTGAGGATAAAGACATAGTAACAGACAGTCTAGAAAAGGTAAATATGCTAGGCTATGCAAAAAGACAAATCAGTCAACTCTCTGGCGGTCAGCAGCAGCGAATATTTCTAGCACGTGCTATAGCCCAGCAAGGGGACTTATTCCTAATGGACGAGCCATTTGCAGGCGTAGATATAGCTACAGAGGAGATGATCATAGCACTGCTTAAGGATATGAAAGACGCGGGAAAAACACTCGTAATAGTACATCATGATCTTCACACTGCTCAGTCCTATTTCGATCACTTAGTCCTGCTTAATACGCGACTCGTAGCAAGCGGGCCTACTAGCGAAGTATTCACAGATCAAATCCTCACTGATACTTATGGTGGCAGACTCACGACCATCGCTAAAATCAGTCAAGAAATGGAAAACAAAGAATTTCCTATGAGACATAAGTAGCACTAATGAGCATCTGGGAACATATCATCACCTTTTTCTCTGCTGAAAACTATACGCTATTTGTAGTAGGTATAGGGTCTGGTATTCTTTGTTTTGCAGCAGGTATAGTGGGTACATTTACTTACCTACGAAAGCGTGCACTTATAGGAGACGTCATCTCTCACTCAGTATTACCAGGCGTTGCCATTGCATTTATGCTCACTGGAGTCAAAAATCCAGTATACTTTCTACTAGGAGCTATATCCTCTGGACTACTTTCTATATGGATAGTAGACTATGTACAAGCTAAGTCTAAACTAAAACCAGACACTATATTAGCACTTACACTCAGTGTATTCTTTGGTGTAGGAATAGTACTGCTCACTAAGATACAACATAGTGGTAACGCAGCTCAGAGCGGTTTGGATAGCTTTTTGTTTGGCAAAGCAGCATCTATGGGCATGTTAGATGTCCAATTATTTTCAGTAATCGCAGTAGTAAACGTCTTGTGTATTTGGTTTTTCCTTCGCGGATTTAGCCTAGTCAGTTTTGATGAAAATTACGCCAAAGGACTTGGGTTTAACACCTCCTTTCTCAAATCATTTTTAGCACTCATTACTGTGGTCACTGTAGCTATAGGCGTACAAGCAGTAGGTGTAGTCTTAATGGCCGCATTACTCATCACTCCAGCTGCAGGTGCTCGATTCCTTACTAACTCTATCTCAAAGATGCTTATATACGCTGGGTCATTCGGTTTCTTAAGTGGCTTGATAGGCGTGGTCATAAGCTATAGCGGTACAGGTATGCCCACAGGACCGTGGATAGTAGTAGTGCTATCATTATTTGCACTTCTGGCTATACTTTTTGGCAAAAAAAGAGGCGTAGTGGCCCGTATGAAACTACGTAACGCGAATAATATCAAAATCAACAACGAGAATGTGCTAAAGGATACTTACAAAATAGCAAATAATGGTACGAATACTATCTCAATAAACGAACTCGTAGATAAAGAAAAGTACCCTGTACAAAAACTAAAATCCACACTTAGAAGACTAGAGCACGAAAACTACATAGACCAAGTACGTGGACTTATAATACTCAGCGATAAAGGAAGACTAGCAGCTAGAGAAGTAATCCGAAAGCACAGGCTTTGGGAGATCTATCTCTCTAAGTACTTCCAGCTGGATGCGGATCACCTGCACGATGATGCAGAAGGCATAGAGCACGTAATCACGCCAGAGTTAGAAAAAGAACTTATACGACTCCTGAAAAGACCCGAAACGGACCCACATCAAAGTGAAATACCTTACTAATGAATGATTTTTACATCATATTCACTGCTAGCTTAGTAGCTATAAACTGTGCTCTTATGGGCAGTTTCCTAGTAATGCGAAAGATGGTCATGATAGGAGACGCTATATCCCACTCTGTATTGCCAGGCATATTCATAGCCTACTGGATATCAGGATCTACCGCTAGCCTACCCATATTAATAGGAGCCTCACTCAGCGGTATACTCGCTACACTCATGATCGAGTGGTTTACTAAGAAAGCTCGCTTACAAAGCGATGCAGCCATAGGTGTATCCTATACCTTATTATTTGCCATTGGCATTATACTTATATCAAAGTTTGGAGCAAATGCAGACCTGGATCAACAATGTGTATTATATGGAGAGATAGAGTATGTATCGCTTTGGCTACAGCCTATTGTAGGAGGGCTTATGCTACCCCAGCAAGCTATCATCCTTTTGGTAGTCTGCATTCTACTCATAGGAGCCGTTATCTGGGGATACAAAGGCCTTTTTATCACAACCTTTGACCCCAATTTTGCATTATCTACAGGTGTAGCTGTCACTTTTTGGCACTACTTCCTCATGTCAGGAGTTTCACTTACTACAGTGGTTAGTTTTGAGTCTGTGGGTGCTATACTAGTCATAGCATTTCTCTCTGGACCACCAGCTATAGCCTATTTACTTACAGAAGATTTTAAAAAAATGATCCTCTTAGCTTGTACAATAGGTATCGCTTGCTCTGCTGCAGGTTATTATGCTGCAAAGTGGTTAGATGTGTCCGTAGCTGGATCTATATCTACAGTCATAGGAATTGTCTTTGTGATAGTTTTCGTCTCTACTTCTATAGTCAAAAGTAAAGCAGCTGTAATATCTGCCTAGATTTAGTGTCATACCCTCTCGACTGTGCACTAAGTGGACATTTATCTCGGTATTATTGTATTGATAAAAAAAACATAGATTTCCTGAAACGTAAAAATAACATACTAAGAAGTTTGCTATGTTCTGCTTTTATAGCGGTCATCTCGTTTTGTCACGCTCAGGACTCATCGGTATTTTTTAGATTAGATAAAGAAGAAATCCTCATTGCAAATGCTCAAAATCTAGAAGAGGTTCTAGCACTGATCCCAGGATTAAATCAATACACATTAGGTCTAACTACGCATACCAGTTTTTCTACACTAGACTTGAGTCAAATTGCCATTATGAAAGATGACTATCCTCTTCTGATGGATCAGAATGTAGGCTATGATCTTCAGTCTATACCCGTATGGGATTTAGAATATATCGAAGTAGCATTTTCTCCTATTTCCACGCTAGCCAAAAATAGCACTATCGTTATACGACTGTATACTAAGAAATTCCTAGATCAACCGTTTTGGATAGAAACGAGTGCTACTAACACTACTGCAAATGATCTTCATGCTAACGTCCTCTTAGGGCTTAGCAATAAGGTACATACGCTACAAGCTGGACTAGGGAGAAGCTTCACAGGAGCTCTATATGATTCCGAAGGACTCCGATCTACAGCCGTAGGAGGTGCAGAACGGTATGATATGAATCTCCAGTATAAGTATCAGATACTAAAGAGCATGGAGCTGAACATACGAAGCGACAACAGTAGACTAAGTGTGAGAAACAAAGGTTCTATATTACCAGGTCTCTCTAGAGTTCAAGATATAAACCAGCAAGTTAATAGGCACTTACTTTTCGGCTCCTTGAAGACACAGGTGTCTAAAAACCACACGCTAACCCTCGACGGTCAGATACATCGTCTCAAAAACGAGATTTCACTTATAGATAAAGACCTAAACTCTGGTATATCAGAGCAGAACCATACAGAACAAAAGCCGCTTAGCACAGGATTCGACTATGGATATATGAGACTTAAACTAGACGCTACACAGGACCAACTTAACTACTCTATGGGCATAGAATTAAGTAACACTTCAGATAATACATACGCTACTATCACAGGGATAAGAAGTAGCTATGGAGATTATACGGCTTTTGGCAACATAAGCTACCAGTACAGAAACACTATACGGTTAGAAGGTGGTGCTAGGCTCTTAAATAATAGTCTCACTGGAAGCTATTTACTTCCAACAGTAAAACTCACACTTGCTCCTCAGAAAGAATTACAAATATCTGGGACCTACAGCCAAACTTTAAGCTACCCCAACTTTAAGTATCAGTTTTACCCCACACGATTAACCGGTGAGGCAATCAACAATATATTACTAAAACCGAGAGTAAATAACACTCTCCACATAAAGCTTACTATAGATAATCCACTCATACAAGGCAGTACTGGAATACTGCACGTACGCTCGGCAGATATACCTCGCACCAGTGAAAATAATACCTATACAAATGCGGGCAAAAGTACAAGTACCACCACATACGCCAGTCTGAACTTCAGCAATGACTTTATAACGATAAAACCAAGTGCTCTTATTCACGGGAGTAATTACCTGAAAGACACCAGCGGTTTTAACTTTTTTCATCCTGAAGTAAATATATTTACACAGTTACATATCCCAAATACTTTCCTAGATCTAGGATTTATCGGACGATTCTTAGGGAAAAATACTTCCTCGCTAATTACTGATAACACAATATATCAGGAAGAACAAAATGGAACCCAACAACTTTCTGCATATCTGAGGTATAAGCTATTTGCTGAGAAGCTTCACTTATCACTATCCATCACTAATATCTATAACGAAAGTAGAATAGCTAGAGACACCTATATAACGAATGAGATAGATAGAGAACTCATAGGTACTGCTCAGACAGTAGTAGCTAAACCTATAACCTATGCTATTAGAATAGCTTACGCTATATTATGAAGTGCTCAAAGTATATATTGATATTCCTTTTACTGTCTGCTTGTTTTGAGCCAGACGAAATATTGCCAAAAAGCAAAATTCAAACTACTGAAATACGCCTAAATACTACTAATAATCAAGCAGCATATCTATGTCTTAGCGAGCTAAGTCGATCATATGACAGTACAGGTAGTAACTGGCACCTCCGATTTGAAAACGATGCTAATAAATGGGGGATTTTCTTAAATACACTTAGTCAAGTAGCTGTCTATAATACTAAAAATACCAATTTCGATAGTATAACCGAATACTATAACCTATCACAAGCGGATTGGCAATTTGACATATCCACTAGTGAAGGGCTTACCCCATCAATCGGAGATTGGGGAGACTTCAGTTTTGACAATCCAAAATCTTTCAAAAACATTTATCTAATATCTTGGCCAGGACATCTCTCCCGATTAGTCTACAAATTTCAACTACTTGATGCCCAAAACGGCTCTTATCACTTCAGATACGGCACTTTGGACGGCTCACTAGATAAAACCATATGGCTCCCTAAGGATGAGCAATATTCATTCGGGTATTTTTCTTTTGAAAGTAATGAAATTGCTACAGAAGTGGAGCCAAGGAAAGATAGATGGGACATTTGTTTTACATTTTTATCAGACTCCCTAGCAAAGCATGAGGGCATACCACATTTACCTACACTAGAAGCTGACATAGGTCTGTATCAAGCAGTGCTGCTAAATGAGAGACTAAATCAGGCTGCTATTGATACCGTGATGAGTTTAGAGGATACAGATTTTTTTTACGCTAAAAACCTTCCTTACCTAGAACAAAAAGAAATATATGAACTCTTTTATACGTGGGATGACGATTTAAAGATGATAGAGGTAAACCCAAAACTGATCGTATACCTTACAGATGGCAACAGATACTATGCTATCAGAGCTACCAATTTCGTACAGTCACCAGACGGCACTTTTACTACTGAACTCAACGTGAAACAACTCTAACTGAGCGTAAACTGGGCATTATTAAAAGTGCCAGAGCTCATGAGTAAGATATTGTCTCCATTCTTGAAAGAAGCATCCACTAAGCTCTCTAATACCTTTGCTTCGTGCACTATCTCCACATCACCAAAGCACTCTTTTACATAAGCAGCATCTAAATATTCCATCTTTTTATGTGCAAATACTTCGTCATTGTAAAAAACAATTCGTCTATCTGCAGAAGACATAGCATCCTTATAAAGAGGCAAAAACGCTTTAGTAAGACTACTAAATGTATGCAACTCAAAAACTGCTAAAACTGCTCCTTCATACGTCTCTGCTACAGCTTTAGCAGTAGCTTCTAACTTACTAGGAGAGTGAGCAAAATCCCTAAAAACTACCTGATTTGATAGATCTACTATCTTTTCCATTCTTCTACCAGCACCAGTAAAATCAGCTATTGCTTCTAAAAACTGCACAGGAGAAACTCCTAAGTGCTCACTTACCAGCAACGCAGCTTGCATATTTTGGAGATTATGCTTTCCCACCAGTAGTGTTTCATATGAATTTCCGTCCAGTTCTATGACTGCCCCATCTCTCCTATTTACAAATATAGGTGTATCATATGCTTCATTTAATACACTAACCTCACCACTGAGTGCAGCTAATTCCTTATCTCCCGCATACCAATAGTACTTGGCATCTTGATTATGTGTGTTTATATATTTCCTAAAAGTATCAATGTATAAATCAAACGTGGGGAACACATTAATATGGTCATACGCTATACCCGTAATGATAGAGTAATGCGGATCGTACCATAAAAACTTAGACCTCAGATCTAATGGAGACGTAAGGTACTCATCCCCTTCTATAATAATAAGAGGAGCATCAGATAGCTTAACAGAAAGATCAAATCCATCTATAGAACTTCCTACTAAATAGTCAAAGGCCAACGCTCTCTTCTGCAGCACATGCATTATCATAGCGGTAGTACTTGTCTTACCATGACTACCCGCTACTACCACCCGTATCTTATCACTAGATTCTGCCGCTACAAATTCTGGAAAGGACATTACTTTCAACCCCAGTTTTACTGCCATCAGCAGCTCAGGATTATCCTTTCTAGCGTGCATACCTAGTATGACGAAGTCGATATCAGTAGTTATCCTAGTAGCATCCCATCCAATAGAAGTCTCTAATGCTGCTTTTTCTAAATTAATCTTGGCTGGATTATATATAGCATCATCACTACCTGTGACTTTGTACCCTTTCTGCTTTAAGGCTATTGCCAAATTATGCATTATCGCACCACCCACCGCTATCAAATGAACTCGTTTCAATACTCTTTTGCTTTATACATTAGTGATACGAAGATAAATACTGAATACATGAAAAAAAGACTACTTGTAGGGAAACTCCTGCTAGCTGGCTTATTTAGTTTACAATGCCTAATGTAAGATAAGCAAAACTATCCAGCTACCGTCTCAAATACCCTCAATAATAGTCCATAATAATGAGGTATACTTCACTTATAGTCAGTTAGTTTCCTAGTAATAGTAAGTTAAAGCCATTACGCCATTATGGCCGCAGTCAAATTAGCACAAATACAAAGAAAAAAAAGACTCAATCCTTAGTAAACCATAGGATAATCACAACACTCCAGGTACTCCTTTTTTCTATTATCTTCGCATTGTGATTTCCATCATACTACCTATATATAACGAGGAAAAGGGACTAGTACAGTTCACTCAAAATCTGAATGATTCGATACAAGATATTCCACATGATTTTGAAATTATTTTTGTAAATGATGGAAGCCAAGACCATTCACTATCTGTCATCTTAGAGCTTTGCCGCGAGAATTCTACGTATAAATACATCAATTTGAGCAGAAACTTTGGCCATCAGATAGCTGTAACCGCAGGTATAGAACATGCTAAGGGTGACTATCTCATACTCATGGATAGTGATGGCCAAGACCCACCTGAAGTAATACGCCGTCTGCTAGCTAAAGCAGAGGAAGGGTATGATGTGGCCTATGCTCAACGTATAAAACGCAAAGATGAATCTTGGTTAAAAAAAATTACTGCTTCTGCATTTTATAAGGTGCTAAATAAAATCACCTCCGTAGAAATACCTGTGGATACCGGAGATTTTAGAATCCTAAATAGAAAAGTAGCGGATGCCCTTATCCGAATGCCAGAGAAACAAAGATACCTCCGAGGACAAATAGCATGGCTCGGATATAAGCAAGCTGCTGTAAGCTATGAGCGTGAAGGTAGAAATGCTGGAGAAACTGGCTATACCTATAAAAAAATGATCAGTCTAGCCTTAGATGCGATTACTTCATTCTCTAACTTTCCACTGCGTCTGGCTACCATCTCTGGTTTTGTATGTGCATTTATAGGATTACTTCTTATTATATATACACTCTATGCTAAGTTCATCTTGAAGATCTACGAACCTGGTTGGCCTTCGCTGATGATCACGATTGTATTCTTAGGGGGTATTCAGCTGCTAGGTATAGGTATGATAGGTGAGTATATCAGCCGTATAAATGACAATGTAAAAAATAGACCACTCTACCTTATTTCGGATACCAATATAGAACATGCATAACATAGAGCCTTTTTACTTATGGAGGGATATTTACAGCTCTGATCAGGATCCCGAGGCACTAAATTTTGAGAATGAATACTCAGAATTTCATTATACCAATAGAGTCTACAACTATCTGCTTCATCCACAGTGGGATAATTTTGGCAGCGAAACGCTTTTTTATAAGCTAATCTATGCTGACTATGAGGAGTCTTTCTGTGTGATAGAACTCATAGGAGAATGGAATGATGCCATTAATAATGACATAATGCTGCTCAAGACTGAACTCATAGACCACTTAATAAATTGTGGACTTGAAAGCTTTGTGATTATAATGGAGAATGTCCTTAACTTTCACTCTGCCGACGACGACTACTACCATGAGTGGAAAGAAGAGATAGAAGGCAGTATCTATTTTATAAACGCACTGCCTCATGTGCTGGACGAGATGGACAGCATCAATCTAAAGCACGCAGTATCATACGGAGATAGGCTCAATGATGTAAACTGGCGGAGCAGTAAACCGGATCTGCTGCTAGATCTACTAGAAACTAGGTATCTCGATATTTAAT
>Ga0306865_1000083_pt1 | contig 52820 bp, 48 predicted proteins | sample AntRauTorckE5431_FD_190441 | JGI IMG/M metagenome (GOLD analysis project Ga0306865, IMG submission 190441) | Saline lake microbial communities from Rauer Islands, Antarctica - Metagenome Torckler E5 #431 (v2) (version 2) | ecosystem: Environmental > Aquatic > Non-marine Saline and Alkaline >... | reverse complement strand
TCCGATCACCGATTCTGGAAAAACCGGCAAAAGTGATCGGATAAAACCAGAATCAGTGATCGCAAAGTTCCAGAATGGGTGATCGGATTAAACCGGAATCAGTGATCGGAATGGGCCAGAATATGCAGTAATATCATAACGCAATAACGAAACTGCCACGCGATGACTAAAAATACCCAGCCACTATCTAAAAAAAAGGCCCGAAGCAAAATGCCGGGCCTTCTCTTTAAATCAGCAATCCATTACCTCAACCACACTTACTGTCGCCACAATTCAAACAAGTCTCACAGCCATCCATCACAATCACCGCCTTGGTGCTGCACTTGCCACAGGTGGTGGCGTTGGGTGGAAAGTCACCGGACGTGTCGTCGTTGGTGGCTTTGCTCTGATTGGCTTCAAAGTCAGCGCGCTTTTCAGCCAATATGCGTTTGGTGTTGTCGCTCATTTCTTCGCTTTCCATCAGGCCAACGGCCTTCAGGTGCTTTTCAATCACGGCGCCAATCTCGGCCACCAGTGAGGGCATGAACACGCCGCCTTTTTTGAAGTAGCCGCCGTTGGGGTCGTATACCGAGCGCAGCTCTTCCACCAGAAAGGTCAGGTCGCCGCCTTTGCGGAACACCGCAGAGATAACGCGGGTGAGGGCGATAACCCATTGGAAGTGCTCCATCGACTTGGAGTTGATGAACACTTCGTAGGGCTGACGGCTTTCGTGGTCGGTGTCTGCGTTCAGCAGAATGTCATTAATGGTAATGTACATTGCGTGCTCCGCCACCGGCGGCTTGATTTTGTAGGTGGTGCCCAACAAAAAATCTGGCCGCTCGATGTACTCGTTCATCTTAACGAGCGTGCTTTCTACAGCCGGTTTGGGCTGGTCTTTTTCGTCGGCTTTGGTTACCCGATAACCGACGATTTTATTGCTAATTTTTACTGGCATGTCTGTATTCCTGTGTCGGTTCTCGGATCAGTACTTACCGTAAGTGCCTTCTTTCAGCGCATCAAACAGATTGGCGGCGGAGTGAATCTCGCCGTCGTAATCGATCTGTTCGTTACCCTTCAGTTTTACTTTGGTGCCATCGTCCAGAGTGAATTCGTACACGGTGTTTTCCAAGTCGGATTCTTTAACCAGTACGCCCTGAAAAGCCTCGGCGTTGAAGCGGAACGTGGTGCAACCTTTCAGGCCTTTGTCGAAGGCGTAAAGGTAAATGTCTTTGAAGTTCTTGTAGGGGAAGTCGGTCGGCACGTTGGCGGTTTTGGAGATAGACGAATCTATCCACAACTGCGCTGCGGCCTGGATGTCTACGTGCTGGGCCGGGGTTACGTCATCTGAAGTGGTGAAGTAACTCGGCAGTCTTTTATCCGCATCGTCCGAAAACGGCATGGCGCGCGGGTTGCTCAGGTGGCGGTAGGCCAGCAACTCGAACGAGAACACGTCGACTTTCTCTTTGGTTTTACGGCCTTCGCGAATGATGTTGCGAGCGTAATGGTGCGAGAAGCTAGGCTCTATGCCATTACTGGCGTTGTTGGCCAGTGACAAGCTAATAGTACCGGTAGGCGCGATGGAGGTGTGGTGGGTAAAGCGGCCACCTTTTTCGGCCAGTTGTGCCACCAGTTCCGGTTCTACTTCAGCGATGCGCTGCATGTAGCGGCTGTACTTGGCGTGCAACACGCGGCCTTTGAGCGTGTCGCCCAAGTTGTAGCCGTCTGCCGTCAGCTGCGGGCATTTGCCCAGCAATTTCGGGGTGATTTCGAACTCGTCGTCCATGATCGGCGCCGCGCCTTTTTCTGCGCCCAGGGCCAGGGACTGGCGCCAGCCTTCTACCGCCATTTCACGTACAACATCTTCAGTGAACACCACAGATTTGTCAGAACCATAAGGCATACGCAGCATGGCGAGGGTGGAACCCAGGCCTAGAATGCCCATGCCGTGACGACGCTTGTAGGTAATTTCGTGGCGTTGCTGTGCCAGCGGCAGGCCGTTGATTTCTACAACGTTGTCTAGCATGCGGGTGAAGATGCCGACGACTTTTTTGTATTTTTCATAGTTGAAGCTAGCTTTGTCAGTGAACGGGTCGTCCACGAACATGGTTAGGTTTACCGAGCCCAGCAGGCAGCTGCCGTAAGGGGGCAGGGGCTGTTCGCCGCAGTTGTGGGCGTGAAAACCGTTGGCATCGAAGGTATTGATACCGGGAACCTGCACGTCGTAAACGGCTTCGACAGACGCTGTTTCTATAGCAGTAACACGGGCTACGAAGCGCTCACGATTCATTTCCCGCTTGTAGCTGGATAGTGACGTTTCAAGCTGACTTTGTTTGTCGGTGTCGGCAAAACCCACTTCATCAGCAAAGCGGCGAAGGTTCTCTCCGCTTATGATCAGTTCGTGCTGGGGCTGGGTGGGGTAATCCTGTTGTCCGCCTTTGCCGTTCGGCAGGGTAGCGGTTGAGGCGGCGCGCCGGTCTTCGTAAATGCTGGCAACGATGCCAAGGCGTAACAGCATGCGCTGGGTTGCCTTCAGTCTTTGCAGGTCAGACTGTGCCAGGCGAACACTCACGCCTTTTTGTTGGGTGCCCTGTACAGAACCGTCGGCGTCGAAAAAGCCCCGCAGGAAGCCGCGATAAGCCGCTGAAGATGCTTTTTCAAGACTTGCGGTAATAATCTTATTACCCGGGCTCATGCCCACGTCGTGTGCAAGCTGTTTCAGGGCAGCGGTGCTCATGCGGTATTCGTTACGGCCGCTGACTTGCTGCCAGCCGTTAAAATCGGCACGGTGGGGCAGGCTGCGCAGGGCTGTTTCAGCCGCCTGCATGATGGCGCTGTGGCCGGTGGCTGCCGGGCCGCCGTTAACGGCGATGGCGGGTTGCCATACCGACAGAACGGCTTTGTCTTGCTTCAGAGTGCCGTCACCGACCAGCAAGCCCAGTAAATAGCCTTGGTCTTCATTCAGGGTGCCTTCCCAGTCGGCCAGCTTACGCTGATCTTGAAGGAGTACGCGGTCGCCCTGTTGTAGTTCACCAGCGGCACACCATTCGGTTTCTGTGCGATAGCGGGTGAAAGCACTCACGCGGCGCACACGGTGATCAGCTGTCAGCTTGAGTTCGTAGCCTTCTGCAGTTTTCAGCACCATCGTTTCTTTGTCGGCGGTTTTGAAGAAGCCTTCGGCGCCGGATTCGTGGGCCTGGCCGTCCACCATGGCGGTGAAGGGCTTGCCAATCAACTCGCTGACCTGGCGTGGGCCTTGGCTGGTCTGAACCCAGGTGTCACTGGTCACGCACGGGTTGGTGGCGCGGATGTCCTCGCAGAACCAGTTGTTGTTCATCTGGTTTACTTTGTCGATCAGGATGAAACCTGGCTCGGCGTAGTCGTAGGTGGAGGTCATAATGGTGTCCCAGATGAACTGGGCCTTCAGGGTGCGGTAAATGCGGCAGGCTACTTTGCCTTCGGCGTTCATCACGTAATCTTTTACCACCGGGAAATCACGGTATACAAATTTGGCTGGGTTGGTCAGGTCCAGGCCTTCTTCTTCTACTTCTTTGGCGGTCACCGGGAAGGACAGGTTCCAGTCGGCGTCATCACGCACGGCGTTGATGAAGTCTTCGGTGATCAGCAGCGACAGGTTGAACTGACGCAGGCGGCCGTCTTCACGCTTGGCTTGAATGAAGTCGATGATGTCTGGGTGGTTAATGTCAAATGTTGCCATTTGAGCGCCGCGGCGACCACCGGCTGATGACACGGTGAAGCACATACGGTCGAAGATATCCATGAACGACAGCGGGCCGGATGTGGTGGCACCGGCGCCGGCGACGTAGGCACCGCGGGGGCGCAAGGTAGAGAATTCATAACCGATACCACAGCCGGCTTTAAGCGTTAGGCCTGCTTCGTGGTTTTTCCCCAAAATGTCGTTCATTGAGTCGGTGATGTTGCCACTAACGGTGCAGTTGATGGTGGATGTGGCAGGCTTGTGAGCCTGTGCGCCGGCGTTGGAAATAATGCGTCCGGCAGGAATAGCGCCGTGTTTCAGGGCCCAGGAAAAGTCTTTGTAGTGCTTGGCGCGCAAATCTTTGTTTTCGACGTCTGACAGGGCGCGGGCTACGCGCTCGTAAGTGGCCAGAATGTCTTTGTCGACGGCGTCGCCGGTTTTGGTTTTCAGCTGGTACTTGCTGTTCCAGATATCGAGTGATGCGTCTTGCATCGGAATGGTTGTGACCAGTGCTTGTACTTTAGCGTTCATTGCCGCCCTCGAACTGTGTGTGTCGGAAAAAGCGTCGCCGTGTACGGTGCGCCATGTCATTACTTTGTCGGTGCTGTCGCCAGACGCTCATGGTGAGTGCCGTGCTGGAAACGTGTGCCTAAATACGATTCTATTTCAAAACAAGATGGGTGTGTAACCCTATATATGGGTCTTGTTGGAGTAAGTATAACAGGATGTAGTGTTTTTAAAAGAAAAGCCCGGCTATTGCCCGGGCTAATATGAGGGTTAAAATCAATGGAAAAGCGCTTGCAAAACCGCAACAAACTGAAAATTAAAGGGCTTCAATGTACCGGGGGCGGGTGTATTTTTTTCAGATGACCGTTTTGTAACGGAGATTAGCTCAGCAGCAGGCTGTCGTCGTCTATGGTTAGGCCACGCTGTTGCTCAAACAGGTTGAGCAGGTCTTTCACTTCCAGCCCTTCGCGGTCTTTGCCGGCAATGTCGAACACCACTTCGCCCTGGTGCAGCATCACAGTGCGGGTGCCGACTTCCAGCGCTTGCTTCATGCTGTGGGTGACCATCAGTGCGGTGAGTTTCTGTTCAACGACGATATTCTGAGTCAGCTTAAGTACGAAAGACGCAGTTTTTGGGTCCAGCGCAGCGGTGTGCTCGTCCAGCAGCAGAATGCTGGACGGTGTCAGGCTCGCCATCAGCAGGCTAACGGCTTGGCGCTGGCCGCCAGAGAGGAGCCCCATTTTATCAGTCAGGCGGTTTTCCAGGCCCAAACCCAGAGTTTCCAGGCTGGAGCGAAAGCGGTCCAGATACTGTTTTTTCACCGCAGTGCCCAGGCCGCGGAGCTTGCCGCGTTTGATGGCCAGGGCCAGGTTTTCTTCAATCGACAGGCCCTCACAGGTTCCTGCCAAAGGATCCTGAAATACCCGCGCTACGCGCCCGGTGCGCTTGTGGGTAGGCAGCTTGGTAACGTCGATGTTATCGACAAGAATTTTGCCACTGTCGACCAGTACTTCGCCGGCCAGGGCGTTCAAAAAAGTGGATTTTCCAGCGCCGTTACTGCCAATAACGGTGACAAATTCGCCCTGATTGACGGTCAGGCTCATGCCACGCAGAGCCGGGTTTTCCAGTGGGGTGCCTTCGCCGAAGGTCAGCCGGAGGTCTGTTGCGGTGATCATGGTGCCTCCTCAGGCTTTTCTGCGTTTGAATTTGTTCATCAGTGACACGCGGGCACCGGGCAAAACAATGGCCAGGGTGACCAGAACGGCGGTAATCAGGTTCAGGTCTTGCGCTTTTAGGCCCATTACATCGGCGTTCAGTGCGAAGGCGATGGCCAGGCGGTAAATGATGGCGCCGACCACGCAGGCCAGCAACGCACGAAATACGCTGGTGGGTGTGATGACCGCCTCACCGCCGATCAGTGATGCCAGGCCGATCACAATAACGCCTACGCCCATGGTGACATCGGCCGCGCCCTGGCTTTGGGCGAACAGTGCGCCGGCCAGGCCCACCAAGCCGTTGGATACGGCCACACCCAGAACAATCATGCCACCCGTGGCGATGCCCTGGGCCCTGGCCATACGAGCGTTGGCACCGGTGGCGCGCATGGCCAGTCCGATTTCAGATTTCATGAAACGCCAGAGCAGAAACAGCGAGACACCAATAACGAGGGTGAACAGCAGCACCGATACCTGATGATATTCAAGCCCTAAGTTGTACCAGGGGGTCAGCACGGTGTCTTCCATTAACAGGGCTACGTTGGGGCGGCCCATAATGCGCAGATTGATGGAATAGAGCGCAGTCATGGTCAAAATAGACGCCAGCAAGTTCAGGATTTTCAGCTTTACGTTGAGCAAGGCGGTGACGGCACCGGCGGCCATGCCGGCCAGTATCGCGGCACCGGTTGCCAGCCAAGGGTTCCAGCCGGCAATAATCAGCATGGCGGCTACGGCAGCGCCAAGGGGAAAGCTGCCGTCTACGGTTAAGTCAGGGAAGTCCAGAACACGGAATGACAGGTAGATTCCGAAGGCAACCAGGCCGTATATCAGGCCGGTTTCTAATGCGCCGTAAAAGGCAATGTTACTGAGCATGGATAGGGTTCGCTGTTAAAGAAAACGGACAGGTCGGTTGGGTTGCCGCCTGCCCGTGTAAGTCAGGCTTTACTTGGCGTTGGAAACCACTTCTTTGGCTTCTGCAATGATGTCATCGGCAATGGTCATGCCCATGCGCGCGGCGGCTTCAGGATTAACAAACAGGTCGAGAGCGTCCATGGTTTCTACCGGCATATCGGCGGTGCTGGCCCCCTCCAGAACGCGTACAACCATGGCACCGGTCTGGCGGCCGTGATTGTAATAATTGAAGCCCAGCGCAGCAACGGCTCCGCGGGAAACCGTGGCGGTGTCGGCGGCAAAGACCGGAATTTTGGAGCGTTCACCGACAGAAATTACGGCTTCTGCTGCGCTGATGACGGTGTTGTCGGTGGTCAGGTAGATGGCATCGGCTTTGCCCACCAGCGAGCGGGATGCGCCCAGCACCTCGGAGGTTTTGGTGGCAGCGGCTTTTACCAGCACCATGTCGCGCGCTTTCATGCTTTCCTCAATCATGTCTACCAAGGCCACGGCGTTGGCTTCACCCGGGTTGTAAACCGTGCCAATACGCTTGGCGCTGGGTACCAGGCGTTGCAGCAAATCCAGATGCTTCTCGATGGGCAGCATGTCTGATACGCCGGTGATGTTGGCGCCGGGTGCATCCAGTGATATCACCAGCTTGGCGCCAAGCGGATCGGTGACCGCGGAAAACACAACCGGAATGTTGCGGGCTGCGGCCGCAACGGTTTGCGCAGACGGCGTGGCGATGGCGACAATAACGGCCGGGCTTTCACCTATAAATTTGCGCGCAATCTGGGCGGCAATGCCGGTGTTGCCCTGAGCGCTTTCGTGGATGATGCGAATGTTGTCGCCGTCGGCATAGCCACGCTCTGCCAGTTCATCTTTTATGCCTTCATAAACCGAGTCCAGAGCGGGATGCTCTACAATCTGGGTAATAGCAACAACGGGGAGCTCCGCGGCCTGAACAAAACTGGCAGCGGCAAGCACGGATGCACCTATTAAGGTGCGCAACATTCTCTTGGCCATACAACCATCTCCGAGTTGATTAACTGATTTTGTGTGGGTGATTTTGCTGTGCGTCTATAAGGAGCAAAAGTTTACCACAGGACTTGCGCTTGCGGGGTAAGGAGCCCGGCGCGATTCTCCATCGCTGTGGTGGACGTTACAAGGCCGGCCGGCGATTGCGGATATCGATAGCACTTTATGTTTGGTTTACACATTTCAAGACATCATGCGTTGGTGTAATGTGTGATCGTGATACGCAGACTGATAAGCGCCTACTTCTAAGTTTAAGAGGCTGTTTTCCAATCGGACTGAACGAGCAGGGCATCTAATGAAAACAATGAGTAAGCTACCTCTCGACTTGATTTACCATTGGGAGTCCACCATCGGAGACTCCTTGTATCTGACCCAGCCGATAGGAAACGGTCAGGTTGACGAGTTTACCTGGCGCCGTGCAGCCGACGAGGCCCGGCGCATGGCCGCGTATCTGAAGTCGCTGGATTTGCCCGCTGGCAGCAGTATTGGGCTGATTTCAAAAAATTGTGCCCAGTGGGTAATGGCAGACTGGGCAATCTGGATGTCGGGCCATGTGTCTGTGCCCATTTATCCGACGTTGAACGCGACCACGGTTGGCTACATCCTTGATCACTCTGAGTGTAAGACCCTGTTCGTTGGCAAGTTGGACGACTGGGACATGATGAAGCCCGGTGTGCCAGAAACCCTGCACTGCATTTCGTTTCCTTCTAGCCCGCCCACGGACTTTGTGACCTGGAATGACATCGTTCGCGACACGGCGCCGCTGGCAGGCCAGGTGAAGCGCGAAGCCGGTGAATTGGCCACGTTGGTGTACACGTCTGGCAGCACCGGCCAGCCCAAAGGCGTTATGTTGAGTTTTGCGAACATGGCATTTGCTGCCGAAGGTGCTACTCAAACTCTGGGGCTTTCACCCCACGAGCGCATGCTGTCTTATTTGCCGCTGGCGCACGTGTTTGAACGCGCTTTTGTCGAGCTCGCCTCGCTGTATAATGGCTTTCAACTGTTCTTTGCTGAGTCCATGGATACCTTCGTGGCCGATGTGCAACGTGCGCAGCCCACGCTGTTTCTGTCTGTGCCCAGACTGTGGGTGAAGTTCCAGCACGGCGTACTGCAGAAACTGCCGCAGAAAAAGCTCAACCTGTTGTTGAAAATTCCACTGGTTAGCGGTGTTATCAAGAAAAAGATTCTCAATGGCCTGGGGCTTGGCCAGGTGAAATTGGCGGGCAGCGGGTCTGCACCGCTGTCCAACGATGTGCTGGGCTGGTATCGCAGCCTTGGGCTGGAATTGCTGGAAGGTTATGGCATGTCTGAGAACATCGCCTATTCCCACATGAACAAACGGGGGCGCTCGCGAATCGGTTACGTTGGCGAGGCCTTGCCCGGTGTGGAGGTGCGCATCAATGACAACGGTGAAGTTCTGATAAAAAGTCCGGCCACTATGATGGGGTACTTCAAGGATGAAGAACGCACCCGCGAAACCATGAGCGAAGACGGCTTTTTGAAAACTGGTGATAAAGGCGAGCTGGACGAGATGGGGCGCCTGAAGTTAACCGGCCGTACCAAAGAGATGTTCAAGACCAGCAAAGGCAAGTACATTGCCCCGGCGGCCTTGGAAAATCGAATGATGGCGAATCAAAATATTGAAATGGTCTGTGTTTCTGGTGCCAATCAGACCAATCCGTTTGCACTGGTGCTGCTCAATGAAACTTTGCGGCCGCTGATGGCAGACCCGGCGGTGCGCAAAACCGTTGAAACAGAGCTGAACACCCTGCGCGAGCAGGTAAACTGTGCGGTGGACCCGCATGAGAAACTGGCGTTTATTGCGGTCGTTATCGATGAGTGGTCGATCGAAAACAGTTTTCTGACGCCTACTCTCAAGTTTAAACGTAACGTGGTTGAAGCGGCTTACGAAAGTCATGTTGAAGGCTGGTACGCCGAGCGTAAAGCGGTGGTTTGGCACTAAACACCGGTAATTCTGTGAAAAGCCCGGCAATGGCCGGGCTTTTCTGTTACAAAACCAACGTTTATTTGTGGGTACGCCGTTATCGGGGCGTCCCTGTTTTTTCAGAAGCATGTTTTCAGGAGCATGGCATGTCGCGCCTCGCGCAGTTTCAAAAGCGTATCAATCAGCAGATTCCATTAACCAAGGCCATGGGCCTGACATTGCTGGAATGGGACGGCACAGCACTGCTGTTGAGCGCGCCGCTTGCACCCAACAGTAATCACCAAGGCACGGGCTTTGGTGGCAGCCTCTACGGCGTGGGCGTATCGACCGCCTGGAGCGTTGCTGAGCTGGCGCTGGCTGACCTTCAGTTGAAAGGCACTGTTGTGGTGCAAACGGGCACGATTGACTACAAGTCGCCGGTGGATGGGGATTTCTTTAGTGTGTGCCGTTTACCGGACGGCGGCATGCTGGACCACTTTCGGAAAAGTCTGGCTCGTCACGGCCGTGCGAGGTTGGAATTGGCGGCCGATATTTTTTGCGGTGCACCCACGCTGCAACCGCAGCAAGAGCCTGCGGCTGTTTTTAGGGGACGCTTTGTGGTTTCTGACGTGCGTTCGCGATCCTGTTAACACGCCGCGCTGATAACGCCCTGAAAACCTTTTAAAATAGAAAGAGCGTCCTTTTTAAAATAGAAAGGGCGTCAGTTCATGGCACGCGAGTTGGAAATAGAGCGACTCATCAGAATAATGGGCACGATGCCGGCCACTACGATAGTCAGTGCTGCGGCAATCAGCCAGCGTTCAGACGTGCGCTTGATGTGCAGCGGTTGAGCCGGCGCAATGTTGGCGCCGGTGGCGGCTTCAGACATGGGAATCCTTCTTATTCAGCCCGGCACAGAGGCTGAATGGCAATAAACCATTGATGAAGACTGGCTCAAAATGATGATGAAGAGGATTCTTGGTTGAAGGGGCAGGATTCTGTCAGAAATGGGTAAATAAATATTAAAAACGCAAACTACTTTTATTCGTATTACCTAGAGAGTCAACACTGTCTGTCGGTACTTTGAAAAGCTTGATGGTATTCTTCTTGGAGATAATATCCCTTAGCCTTGGTGCACATTCTATGACCCCAGATGACCCCAGATGACCGCCGCGAACACTTGCGTACGTCTGTAAATGCGATTGTGAAAGTTGAGCACGAAACCCTGGGCCACTTTGTGTTTGGTACCCGCGATATATCTGACGGCGGCGTGTTTATTGCGATTGAAGGTCAACACTTTTGCCCTCAACTTGGGGACAAAGTGACCGTTCAAGTGCAGGGTTTGCCGATGGAAGCTCCGATTTTGCACATGGTGGTGCGGCGTAAAACCTCTGACGGTTATGGTTTACAGTTTGCCGACAGCAACCCATAACGGTTAGTATTTACGCCCGATTAAGCCTGCTATGCGCCTTAAGAAACGGTGCGGCACGCAGTCTACAAAAAGTGACGCAGTGTCCAGTCACGCAGTTTCCGCATTCAGCCTCATGTTTTTCTGTCAGGAATGTCTATGGCTTACGCTCTGGAAATCCAGGGCCTGATCAAAACCTATGGCAATGGTTTTCAGGCCCTTAAAGGTATTGACCTCAAAGTGGCCAAAGGCGACTTTTTTGCGCTGCTAGGCCCCAACGGCGCGGGTAAATCCACCACCCTGGGGGTGGTGTCATCGCTGGTGAATAAATCCGCCGGGCAGGTGCGAGTGTTTGGCCATGATTTGGACACCGAGCTGTCGGCGGCCAAGCTTAACCTGGGCGTGGTGCCTCAGGAGTTCAATTTTAACCAGTTTGAAAAAGTGCTGGATATTGTGACCACTCAGGCCGGCTATTACGGTATTCCGCTGAAGCAGGCGTTGGTCTCTGCTGAGAAATACCTGAAACAGCTTGGGCTATGGGACAAGCGCAATAATCCGTCGCGCACGTTGTCTGGTGGTATGAAGCGTCGCCTGATGATTGCCCGCGCGCTGGTGCACGAACCGCGCTTGCTGATTCTGGACGAACCCACCGCGGGCGTGGACATTGAGTTGCGCCGTTCTATGTGGACGTTTTTGCAAGAAATGAACCGCAATGGCACCACTATTATTTTGACCACTCATTACCTGGAGGAAGCCGAAGCCCTGTGCCGCAACATCGCCATTATTGATCACGGCCAGATTCTCCGAAACACCAGCAAACGCGAGTTACTGCAGCAACTGAGCGTGGAAACCTTTGTGCTGGATCTTGCCGGTGGTCAGCAGCAGCTGCCCGAGCTTGACGGTTACGTTCACCGCTTTGATAAAGACGGTGCTTTGGAAGTGGACGTGCAAAAAGGGTCTGGTTTGAATCAGGTTTTTGTGCAGCTGCAACAGCAGGGTATTGAGGTAGACAGCATGCGCACCAAAGCGAACCGTCTGGAAGAGCTGTTTGTACGCATGGTTGAAGCCAACGCCGACAACAGTGACAACGACCCAAAGGCACAGGTATGAACTCGTACGCTCTGTGGACCGCATTTTATACAATTCTGAGCCGTGAAATTCGCCGCTTCACCCGCATCTGGCCACAAACCCTGTTGCCACCGGCGGTCACTATGACCCTGTATTTTGTTATTTTTGGCAATCTGATTGGTTCCCGCATCGGTAAAATGGACGGCTTCGACTACATGCAGTTTATTGTGCCGGGTCTGATTATGCTGGCGGTTATTACCAGCTCTTACGGCAACGTGGTGTCGTCGTTCTTTTCGATGAAGTTTCAGCACAGTATTGAAGAGCTGCTGGTATCGCCGGTGCCAAACTGGGCGATTCTGGCCGGTTACGTGTGTGGCGGTATGGCTCGTGGTCTGAGCATCGGAGTCATTGTGACGTTGGTATCGCTGGCGTTTACCCATTTGCAGATCCACAACCTGCTGATGGTTGTGGTGACGGTGTTTCTGACCTCGGCGCTGTTTGCCCTGGGCGGCTTTATTAACGCCATGCTGGCGACAAAATTCGATGATATCTCCATTGTGCCTACATTCATCCTGACGCCGCTGACCTACTTGGGTGGCGTTTTTTATAGCATTAATCTGCTGCCGGACGTCTGGCGCATGGTGTCTATGGTCAACCCAATTCTGTACATGGTGAACGGCTTTCGCTACGGCATTTTGGGTGTGTCAGACGTCAATCCGTTTGTCTCTTTGGGTATGATTGTGCTGTTTATTGTGGTGCTGGCGGCGGTCGCATTGAATCTGTTGCGCCGTGGCAAAGGCATCCGTAACTGATTTAGGAAAATGTATGGCACTTGATAACGCGCCGCTGGGGAAAACCAGCAAATACCCGAACACCTACGATCCCGGCCAGCTGTTTCCGCTTCCGCGGTTGAACAACCGCCGGCGTATTGGCCTGGAAGACGGTCGCTGGCCCTGGTTTGGCGGGGACTTATGGCAGGCTTGGGAAGTGTCTTGGCTGCGCCCTGGCGGCGTGCCGGTGGTGGCCTGGGCAGAAATCGAGTTTGCGGCAGAGTCGCCGCAGCTGGTGGAGTCCAAATCGCTGAAGCTGTATCTGAATTCACTGAACCAGACCGTGTACGTCAGCGCTGAGCGGGTTTGCGACGTGATCGTTGCAGACTTGTCGTTAGCCTCTGGCGCCGCGGTTCGGGTAACCCTGCACAGCGTTGATGAAGGCGCTCAGGCCCAGGGGCGGCCACAGGACTATCAGCTGATTGATGACGAACCTTTGACGGATGTGGTTTACAGCTACGCGCCGGAGTCCTTGGTAACCGGTACACAGATCGTTAGCGAAAAGCTGTGTTCACACCTGTTGAAAAGCAATTGCCCGGTTACCGGGCAGCCAGACTGGGGTTCGGTATTAATTGACTACACCGGTCTGAAACTGGATCGGGTGGGTCTGCTGCGTTACATCGTGAGCTTTCGCCAGAAGCAGGACTTTCATGAGCACTGTGTAGAGACTCTGTTCACGGATCTGATGCGCCACTGTAAGCCGCAAGCGTTGACGGTAACCGCCCGCTATACTCGCCGCGGCGGCCTGGATATTAATCCGTGGCGCAGCACCTGTGCTGACGCCAATTCTGGCCCGCGCCTGATACGTCAGTAGCTTTTTATGAGCCGCGTTTGCGCCAGTCAGTTTCGTTGATGGCGCAAGCGGCTAGAGGCTTCGTCCAGCGCTCGCAGTATGGCGATTCGGTCGTTTTTGTTCACTTTTTCTGAATCCAGATACAAGGCAAAGCCACTGTGTTCGTGTTCCAGAAAGCTGCGGTTGCGGCCCAGGTCGCAGCGGTAATCGATGACCTGATACACCGCAATGGGTCTGCTGAAGCCCTTAACCGTTAACTCTCCCTTATCGCGGCACATAATGCTGTCTTTAATCAGCGCAAAGGCTTCGTGGGTGACCAGAATTTCACCGGGCTGCGCCAGATGCTCCAGGCGGCTGGCAAGGTTCACCTCCTTACCAATAATGGTGTAATCCATACGATTTTCGGCGCCAAAGTTGCCAACGGTGGCATAGCCGGTGCTGATGCCCATACGAATCTGTAGCGGTGTTTTGATACCCTGACTGCGCCACTTTTGGCGCAATATTTTCATGTGTTTGCGCATGTCGATGGCCATGGAGACGCAGGCCAATGTGTCCGCCCGTTGACCACGGCTGGTGGGGTCGCCGAAAAAGATCATGATGGAGTCGCCTACAAACTTATCGATGGTGCCGCCGTGCTTGAGGGCAATTTGCGACATTTCATTGAAGTAGTGATTTAGCACATCGGTCAGCGCTTCCGGTTCCATTTCTTCCGACAGCTCGGTAAAGCCCCGAATATCCGAGAAGAACACCGCCAGTTTTTTGCGTTGGGTTTCCAGGCGTACATCCCGCTGGCCGGTAAAAATGGTTTGCCATACCTGCGGCGACATGTACTTCGACAATTTTTGCGACAGTGCGATGGACTGCTCTCGCTGGGCTTGAATCAACAGGGTTGCGTGGCGCAGCGCTTTGGTTTGCCGGTGGGAAAACAAAGCGGTTGCGCAAATGTAAACACCGGCGACGGTCACTGCCAACAAATCTGCAAGCGGAGGTAGGGTGATGGCATGGTCAGGGTTGAATAAAAAGAACGCGGCCAACGCCGACGCAGAAAGTACAAGGCTGCCCCAGACCCACTGCTTTAAGCCACCCACTACAAAGCAGGTGAACATCACCATTAAGGCGATGGTCGCGGTGGAAACGTTAATCAGCCCCAGGCTTCCGATAAACACCCCGGAAATGGCAGAATCCATGAGCAACATGCGCTGGCGAATAGTGGGTGAGCTGCGTCTGCGCGCATCCAGTGAAAACAGCTGGGCCAGGTGGGGCCATACCATTGCAAATCCGGCCATACCAAAGAGCCACACGGCGTGGAACCCTTCGACAACACCGGCGACCATAATGACGGCCATGGCGGCATAACCCAACGTGCGGCCAAGATAGTCTGGCATGACAGGTACGGCCGCCGACGGTGCCCTTCCAGCGGTGTTAATAGCGCCAGCGGAAGTTGTTCCGGTATCGCGAATGTGGGCAGGTGTTCTGATCATTTCAGAATCGAATCCTTCCTGTCAGCCTGTCTTTGAACACAACCCAGTTGCCGATCAAGTTGTATAGAAGATGGCGAACCGTAGCAGAACGATCTTTCTCATAGCCAAAATGACCTGTCCAGGCAAAGCCATATTCGATCATTGGGGGCACCGGTGAGCTGCCAATACAGTGCAATCGTTCACAGGTTCGGTTACGGTGGTCGTTTAAGCAAAAGGAATAGAATTCAGCAAAGCTGTGAAAGATTTTTGATGCGCTCACAATAGCTTCCATGTTGCTTTTAGCTGTTGGTTTTACACGAGGGCACTCAGCCTAACAGGAATGTTTGATTGCTACCATTGAGTGCTATAACAAGGCTTTATTTCACCATCTGACAGGATTTTATGACGGCTACCAGCGATTTTATTCTTGCCCGAAGTTCCCAGCCGCGCCTGCAAGCACCGGCGCCGGGGCCGGACGTTCTGGCGCGGGCTTTTGCCTGTGCGGCGCGAGCGCCCGATCATGGTCTTCTGCGGCCCTGGCGTTACTTGGTGGTAGAGGGTGAAGGCCTTGAGCGCCTGGGCGATTTGTTTGCAGACACCTACGATTCGGACGCCGACGAAAAACTCCTGGCGAAGCTTCGCAAAAGTCCGCTTCGGGCACCTATGGTGATTGTTGCGATTGCGTCACCGGTTGAACATCCAAAAATTCCGGCCAGAGAGCAAGTTTTGTCCGCTGCCGCGAGCACCACTTTGCTTGAACTGGCGCTTCAGGACGCGGGCTTTGGTGTGATGTGGCGAACCGGGTCGCCGGCTTATAATCCGGCGGTTACACGGGCGCTGGGTTTGAACGAGCAGGAATCGGTGATTGGCTTTATTTATACGGGCAGCGTTGTCTGTGCCAAGCCTGCGGTGTTGCGCCCTGAACCGGTGGCGTTTGTGTCGCGCTGGCCGCAGTAGCCAGCGCCTATGTATTGTTGGAGAGCGCCTGCCAGGGCGCTCTTAGGGCATTCTTCAAAGCACTCTCTAAATTACTCTTCAAAGCACTCTCTAAATCACTCTTCAGAGGTTGTTCAGCAGTTCCAGCGTGCGGGCTAGGCGCTGGGGCGCTGAATCCATTTCCAGAATCTCCTGCATAAGTTCAGGCTCAAAGTGCACCACGCCAAACAGCGCCAGGCTGAACTGGCCGTCTGTTTTTGCCTGCCACTCTTCTGATTCCGCCAGCTGTTCCACCGACTTTCGAATCGCCGGATCGCCGTGGCCCAGAGCAACCAGCCGGTGCAGAATTTTATCCCGCAATTCGGTGCCATCGCGGGTTTCACTGTCGCTGAGCGGCAGGTCACTAAACTCTGTGCATTCATAGATCTGATACGGCAACTGTTGAAGCTGCCTGTCGAGCCGGTAGCGCTGCTGTATGTGCACGTTCAGCAGCAGGCGACCGTCTTCCATGGTTTCCAGAAGCTCGCAGCGGCCCGCGCTGAATACATCAAAGGGCCGATAGGTGGCCTGATTAGAACTTAGCGCCTGCTCTAGAGACTCTGTCTGTTTGCCTGGGCTTAACTGTTTTTCGGTGTGACAGATAGCCAATAGGGTTTCAGTTTCCAGGCAGTGTTGAATCATCGCGCGGTAGCGCGGTTCGAACACATGCAGTGGAAACACGGTACCGGGGAAGGTGACGCACCCGGGAATAGGGAAGATGCAGATTTTGGCCACGGGCTTGCTCCAAGAGGGTGTGCGGAAAGTGGTCCGCTAAAGGTTGTCGACTGTAAAGATGTCTACACACTCTACGCTGTCGCCGCGCTAACTGCTCACATCCGGGCGGCAAAAACGTTGTGATTGGTGAGTGCCTTGAGGGCAGTGGCTTGCCGTTTTTTTTGCAGTGGCGTCGGCGTTACGTTGTTCAAGCGGCCCAACACCGACATTATTCAAAGGTGCTGGGCCTTTTAAAGCCGAAAACGCCGCTGCAATCCTGTTAGGCCAAAAATTTCCACAGTTTTTCCATTCTGGCATCGCACTTGCAGATAACTTTTCATACATCTGAAACTGGCAATCTTTCGTTAACCACCGGCACAGAATTGCGGAGGCAGTATGGCAATCACATTCGACAGTGCACTGGGTATTCACCAATACGCCCTTCAGGCACGGGTTCAACGCGCAGAAATTCTGGCTAATAATCTCGCCAACGCCGACACCCCGGGCTTCAAGGCTCGTGACATCGACTTCCAAGCGATCATGAAGCAAGCGCAGAGCACCGCCAGCGGCTTCGACATAAACACCACCCACAGCGGCCACATAACCGAAGGTGGCAGCGCCCCCGGCTCTTTAAGCGACAACGATTTGTTGTATCGCACACCGCACCAGCCTTCGGTAGACGGCAATACGGTAGACGCCCAACAAGAACAGAGCCGCTTTATGCGCAACGCCATGGACTATCAGGCCAGCTTTCAGTTTCTTAGCAGCAAATTCAGCGGGATTAGCAAAGCGCTGACAGGCCAGTAAGTCGCAGTCAACACGGTGAACACAGGAGATTTTTATGTCACTGGGCAACATTTTCGATATCGCCGGTTCTGGTATGACTGCGCAATCGCTGCGGCTGAACACCACAGCGTCTAACATTGCCAACGCCGAAACCGCCAGTTCCAGCACCGGTGAAACTTACCGCGCCCGCAAGCCGGTGTTTGCGGCGGTCCAGCAGTCGCTGTTAAACGGCAATCAGCCGGCGTTCGGCTCCGCGGCAGAAGGCGGCGCCGGGGTTCGGGTAGAAGGCGTAGTTGAAAGCGACGCCGATCTGCAGATGCGCTACGAGCCCAACCATCCGGCGGCTAGCGAAGACGGCTATGTGTATTACCCCAATGTGAATGTGGCAGAAGAGATGGCCGATATGATGTCGTCTTCGCGCAGCTTCCAAATGAATGTAGACATCATGAACACTGCCAAGTCGATGATGCAGCGCATTTTAACTCTGGGCCAGAACTAACAGGCGGTAATCAATCATGAGTGCAGTAAACGCAAGCCAGACATCGGACGTCTTAAGCCAGCACCAGCTCAAGCAGCAGTCGGCAAGCGGCAAAGGCGAGCTGGGCAAAAATGAATTCATGGAGCTGATGCTGGCCCAGTTGAAGAATCAAAACCCGCTGGATCCGCAAGACAACGGCGAATTTATTTCCCAATTGGCGCAGTTCAGTTCGCTGGAAGAAATGCAGAAATTGTCTGGCAACGTGGACAGCGTGATCGGCGAATTCCGCTCTACCCAAGCCCTGCAAGCCTCTGCCATGGTTGGCAAAACCGTGCTGGTGGCGTCGGATTTGGCGATGCTGGGTGCCAGCGGCGAGGTTAATGGAACCGTTGATGTGCCTGCCTCAACCGGCGGTGTTCAGGTGTCGATAATGAACGGTTCGGGTGAGTTGGTGCGGCAGATGGAATTGGGCGGCAAGCCCGCCGGTTCGGCCAAGTTCACCTGGGACGGTAAAGACGGCAACGGCAGTGCTGTGCCGCAAGGTTCTTATTATACAGTGGCCTCCGGGGCCTACCCCGATGGTTCGCAGCAGCTGGGCACAAAAATGAGCGCAAACGTCGACAGCGTGTCTTTGGGTAAAGGCGGTTCTATTTCTCTGAATCTTGCGGGCATGGGGTCTATTGACCTGTCGCAAGTTCAACAAATTAATTAATACCGGCGTCAGCAGGGGTGAATCATGGCATTTAACACAGGATTAAGCGGTCTCAGGGCGGCGGCGGTAGACTTGGACGTAACCGGCAACAACATCGCAAACGCCAGCACCGTAGGCTTCAAAGGCAGCCGCGTGCAGTTTGGGGATTTGTACTCCAATGGTTTTTTAAGCTCTGGTAGCGCGCCGGTTGGTGACGGGGTGCGGGTGCAGGGCGTAAAACAGTCTTTTAGCCAGGGTAACGTCAGCTTTACCGACAACGGGTTGGATCTGGCTATCGACGGCGACGGCCTCTTCGTGTTGAACAACGGCGGGGAACTGCGATATTCCCGCGCCGGTCAGTTTGGGACCGACAAAGACGGCTTTGTAGTGAATAATCAGAATATGCGGGTGCAAGGCTTTGTGGCAGATGCGGTGGGCAACTTGTCTGGCGTTCGCGACGACCTGAAAATTGTGAGCGACAACCTGGCGCCGCAGCGCACCACCAATCTGCGAACCAACCTTAATCTGGACGCGCGGGAGCCGGCGCTGAGTGCCACTGGTTTCGACCCGCTCAATCCGGGCACGTACAACCACGTTACTGCAACCACTGTCTTCGACAGTTTGGGCAACCCTCACGAGATCACTCAGTTTTACGCGAAACAATCCACACCGGTACCCACTCCCGCCACAGGGGAGAGCAACTGGTCGCTATACTTACAAGTAGATGGGGAAGATGTCGGCTCAACGGACAGCTCTGCTGATCCCGCTGTTCCCGCGACCAACCTGGTGTTCGATCAGAGCGGAAACCTGACATCGCCCACCAATGGCGTCATTCGAATTTCTAACTGGGTGCCAAAAGACGGAAACGGAGCCAGCAATGGCGCCGCAACAATGGCTGACGCGGCGTTTGATTTGGATTTGGCCAGCACCACTCAGTACGGCGCCAACTTCGGTGTTAACGATCAACGCCAAGACGGTTACACCACCGGCCGGCTGTCGGGGCTGGACGTGTCGCAGCAAGGCGTCATTTTTGCTCGCTACACCAACGGCCAGTCAAAATCGTTAGGGCAGGTGGCTTTGGCCAGCTTTACCAATACCGACGGCCTGTCACCGTCAGGTGACACCAGTTGGGTGGAAACGTTCGAATCCGGCCAGGCGATTATTGGCAGGCCCGACACCGGCACCCTGGGGGCGATTCAGTCCAGCTCAGTTGAAGAATCCAACGTAGACTTGTCTGCGGAGCTGGTGAATCTGATTATTGCTCAGCGTAACTATCAGGCGAATGCCAAAACCATTGAAACCTCGGACGCGGTTACCCAAACCATTATCAACCTGAGGTAGGCCATCCAGCGCCCGCGAGGGTGCTTTTAGCAAAGCCGGACCAGATAAGGCCCGGTTCTGTTCACTTCTGAACGCTTCGTATTTCATTGCTACTAAAACTGGCATGACTTCTGCTTAAACATTGGTAACAGTCAAATATCCGGCAGGAGCCTTCCCCATGGACAAAGCCCTTTATATCGGCATGTCCGGTGCCAAGCAGAACATGCTGGCCCAGCGCGCCCACGCCAACAACCTGGCCAACGTGACCACCACCGGTTTTAAAAAAGACTTCGCCCAGGCCCGCAGTATGCCGGTATTCGGCGAGCATCATCCTACTCGTGCCTACGCCATGACGGAACGTTCGGGCACCGACTTGTCTTCGGGTGCACTGATGGAAACCGGGCGCAAGCTGGATGTAGCGATGGAAGGCGACAGCTGGCTGGCGGTGCAAAACAATCTGGGTGAAGAAGTGTTCACTCGCAGTGGTTCCTTGCAGATAGATGTAAACGGTCTGTTGCGATTGGCTAACGGTGAACTGGTGCTGGGCAATGGCGGTCCGGTGGCTTTGCCGCCGTTTGACAACGTTGAGATTGGCGCCGACGGCACCCTGTCTATCGTTCCGGTGGGTGGCCCGCCCGATCAGTTGGTGGAGGTGGACCGGCTCAAGCTGGTGACGCCACCACCACAGGCCCTGGAAAAAGGCCCGGATGGCTTTATACGTCGCAAACTCGATCAGGCGCTTGGTGGTGTTGAACCGGCGGATGCCAACGCCCGGGTTTCGGGAGGTTTTCTGGAAAGTTCTAACGTGAATGCGGTGGCCGAAATGATTTCCAATCTGCAGCTTTCGCGGCAGTACGAAATGCAGGTGAAAGTAATGAGCACCGCCAAAGAAAATTCTGAAGCAGCGGCACGGCTATTGCAGAACCTTTAATAGTATGGGTATCAAAACTTGAAACAACACGCCGGCGAGCGGGAAAGCGGCAAGAATTCGCCGCCATCTACAACCGCTTTACGGTAGGGAGCGAAAACAATGCATCCAGCACTATGGGTCAGTAAAACCGGGTTGAGCGCGCAAGACACCAACATGTCCACCATTTCTAACAACCTGGCGAACGTGAACACCACCGGGTTCAAGCGCGACCGCGCGGTGTTTCAGGATCTGCTGTATCAGGTGAATCGCCAACCGGGTGGCCTGAACACGCAGAACACCGAACTGCCCTCTGGTTTGCAGTTGGGCACCGGTGTGCGGGTTGTGGGCACCGCCAAACAGTTTACCCAAGGCAACTTGCAGATAACGGAGCAGCCACTGGACATGGCGGTTAACGGTCGCGGCTTCTTGCAAGTGCAAACGCCAGACGGCCAGACCGCCTATACCCGCGACGGTCAGTTCCAACTGAGCTCTGATGGCGACGTGGTAAACCCAAGCGGTTACGCCTTAGAACCCAATATCAACATTCCGGCAAACGCCACTAACGTGACCATCGGTCGTGACGGCACGGTGACCGCAGTCACCGACGACCAGGCCGCTCCCATCAACCTTGGCCAGATAACTCTGGTGGATTTTATCAATCCGCAGGGTCTGCAGGCGATTGGTAATAACCTGTTCAAGCAGACCAACGCCAGTGGCGACCCGGCGGAAGGTGAACCCGGCCTGGCTGGCTTGGGCTCGCTGGAGCAGGGCTCTATTGAGTCTTCCAACGTGGAAGTGGTGGAAGAGCTGGTGAATATGATTACCACCCAGCGCGCCTATGAAATGAACTCGAAAGTTGTATCGACTGTTGACCAGATGCTGCAATTTATCACCAACAACATTGGTTAATGCCGTTTGTTGCCAGCCAGGGGTTTCGCGATGACAGCTAACGCTGTTTTTTTACAGTTCCGCCGCTGCGCCAGCGTTGCGCTGATTCTGCTGCTGGCGGTGCTTCAGGGTTGCACTGCCATGAGCCGACCCCGTGCTACGCCGGATGACCCGGAATACGCTCCGGTGCGGGCCCAGGCGATGATGCAGCGCGACCTCGAAACCGGCTCTATTTACCAGATTAGCCGCAATTACAATTTTTACGGCGACACAGTGGCGCTCAACGTGGGCGATGTGCTTACGGTGACCCTGAACGAGTCTACCCGCGCCAGTAAAAACGCGGAAACCAGTATTTCGAAAGACAGTGACATCAGCCTGATTGAGCCCAACATACTGGGTAAAAATCAGCTGGGACTGGCAACGGCTATCGAGCAACAGCGAGACTTTCAAGGCGCCGCCGAGGCCGATCAAAGCAACAGCCTGGCCGGCAGCATCACCGTTACGGTGATCGAAGTATTGCCTAACGGCGTGCTGCGCATCCGCGGTGAGAAGTGGCTGTCGCTGACCAATGGCGAAGAATACATTCGCCTGACAGGACTGGTGCGGCCTCAGGATATCAGGCCGGACAATACTCTGGCGTCTAACCGCATCGCCGATGCTCGCATTGCTTACGGTGGCACCGGTGATTTTGATCAAGCCAACCAGATGGGCTGGATGGGGCGTTTCTTCAACAGCGAATGGTGGCCCTTGTGAACCTTTTCAACGCGAATGTTTTCAACGTGAGCCTGGGTAAAACGAATGTGCGCAAATGTTTGGCGATAGCATTAATGGCGTTAATGGTGGCTTCGCCGGTGCTGGCTGACAGGCTTAAGGATTTGGCCCGCATCAAAGGCGTGCGTGATAACCAACTGGTGGGTTATGGCTTGGTGGTTGGCTTGGCTGGCAGCGGCGACAAAGCGCCATTCACCAACCAGACCTTCCGTAACATGATGAACCAGTTTGGCGTTACTTTGCCGCAGGGCGTTGATCCAAAACTGGCGAACGTTGCTGCGGTGACGGTGAACGCTACCATTCCACCGTTTGCCAAGCCCGGTCAGAAAATCGACATTACCGTGTCGTCTATCGGCAACGCCAAAAGCTTGCGCGGTGGCACCTTGCTGATGACCACGCTAAAAGGTGCTGACGGCAACGTGTATGCGCTTGCGCAGGGCAGCCTGATTGTCGGCGGCTTTGGCGCCGAAGGGCGGGACGGCTCGCGTATTACCGTTAATATTCCCAGCGCTGGCCGCATTCCCAACGGCGCCACCGTCGAGCGCGAAGTGGCTTCGCCGTTTAATCGAGGCGATACCGTTACGTTTAATCTGTTGCGCTCAGACTTCACCACCGCCCGTCGAGTTGTTGAAGCCATCAATGGCACTCTGGGCCCGGATATGGCTTACGCCCACGACGCCACTTCTGTTTCGGTGCGCGCCCCGCGGGATGCTTCCCAGCGAGTTAGCTTTCTTTCGATTCTGGAAAATATTGACGTGAATCCGGCTGAAGCCGCCGCCAAGGTAGTCATCAACAGCCGCACTGGCACCATCGTGGTGGGCCAGAATGTGAAGGTCAGCGCGGCTGCGGTCACCCACGGCAGCCTGACGGTGGTCATTCAGGAAAACCCCAATGCGGTGCAGCCTAATCCGTTAGCGGCTGGCAACACCGAAGTGGTGCAAGACTCTCAGATTGCGGTGACCGAAGACCCGGCTCGCATGTTTAAGTTTGGCCCTGCGGTCACCTTGAACGAGATCGTTCAGGCGGTAAACCAGGTGGGCGCGGCTCCGGGTGACGTAATGGCGGTACTGGAGGCGTTAAAACAGGCCGGTGCACTGCGCGCCGAGCTGATTGTTATCTAGAGTAGCAGGGGCAGAACAATGCAGGACCACCGGATTCAACAGGCCAATGTCTACACCGACTTCGAAGGCCTGAATGCGCTGAAAACCCAGGCTCGTACCGACAAGGAATCGGCGCTGCGGGAAGTGGCACGGCAATTTGAAAGCTTGTTTCTGGCGGAAATGCTCAAGTCTATGCGCAAAGCCGGCGATGTGATGGCAAAGGGCAACTACTTGAACACCAACGAAAGCAAGGCGTATCGGGACATGTTCGACAATCAAATCAGCCTGTCGATGTCTGGCAACCAGGGTACCGGCCTGGCGGACGCTTTGGTGCGCCAGCTCAGCCCGCAAGTACCCGGTATGAGATCTGACGGTAGCCCGCTGGCCGGCCAAAAATCGACGTTGGCCGATTACGATCGCAGCGTGCCGCCTTTGTCACTAAGGTTGCCAGCGGAAGTTAAAAGTGTGCAGCGGCTCGCGGAAGCCTTGCCGGTCATGGTTGATGGCTCCCAGGACGACGCGCCACTGCCCGCGCGCTTTGAATCTCCGAAACAGTTTGTGCAAACCCTACTGCCCATGGCGCAGCGCATCGCCAAAGACAGCGGCATTAACCCACGGTTTATGGTGGCCCAGGCCGCGCTTGAAACCGGTTGGGGCAAACACATGATTGAAGGTAAGGGCGACAGTCCAAGCTATAACCTGTTTGGCATAAAGGCTGATCAGCGCTGGCAAGGTGATTCAGTGGCCGTTACCACCACCGAATTTCGCGAAGGCGTACCGATGAAAGAGCAGGCGGAGTTCCGTGCTTATGCGGACTACGAAGCTAGTTTACGGGACTACGTTGATTTTCTGGAATCCAACCCGCGCTATCGGGACGTGTTGGCCGTGGCGGACAAACCGGCCCAGTTTGCCGAAAAACTGCAGCAGGCCGGTTACGCCACCGATCCGAATTACGCTGAGAAAATTCGCAGCATCATGAGCCGGGATTCTCTGATGACGGTCTCCATGGGCCAAGCTGAGGCCGGGGAGTAAACGCAATGGCAGGACTGCTGGGCATTGGTTTAAGCGGCATACTCGGGCATCAGGCTGCGCTGAACACCACCGCGAATAACATCACCAACGCCAACACACCGGGTTATAGCCGCCAGGAGGTACAGTTTGACGCCCAGACGCCGCAGCGCACCGGCGCCGGCAGTATCGGTACCGGCGTTAACGTGGAAAACATTCGCCGCCTGGCAAACGAATACCTGACCCAGCAAATTCGTGAGGATTCCAGCCTGGAGGGCGAACAAAGAACCCTGAACAACGAGCTAAGCCGCCTGGAAAACCTGTTGGGTGGCGAGTCTACGGGCCTCAGCAAACCCTTGAATAACTTTTTTGCCAGCTTGCAGAACGCCGCTGAAGACCCGACTTCATTGCCTCAACGCCAGCTTGTCATAAGTGAAGGCGAGCAAGTGGTAAAGCGCTTCTCTGCGCTCAATGAGAAGTTTATTCAGCAGCGTGAATCGGTCAAAACTCAGATGCAGCAGGGCGCCAAAGATGCCAACGCGCTGATTGCCAGTATTGCCGATTTGAACTCGGCGATAGCCCAATCCCCCGGCCTTGCCCAGGGCAGAATGCCCAACGATCTGTTGGATCAGCGTGATGAAAAACTACGCCAGCTGTCGGAATTGGTCAGTATTAAAGTAAGCCCAACCGAAGGCGCGCAGGTGAATGTCACCCTGAACAACGGCCAGGGCCTGGTCATAGGCAACATCGCTGCAGAACTGGGCACCCGGCCCAGTGTCTCTGACCCCTTAACGCTGGAGTTTACGCTGGGCAACAGTGGCCGGATTGCCAACGTTGACAGCCAGATTGACGGTGGAAAGCTGGGCGGCCTGCGCCACTTTCAGCAGCAGGCCCTAGCGCCGGCGTTTGACGAGCTTGGCCGTATTGCCATCGCGCTGGCCGATACCGTGAACAGCCAGCATCAGATGGGTATGGACTTGGAAGGTGAGTTGGGAGGGTTGTTTTTTAAGGACATCAATAGTGAGGCGTTAACGCGCAACGGTGCCGCTGACATCGCCATGCAGGTTCGGCGAGAAGAAGACCTGGCGTTTGCTAGCCCTGTGCGGGCGGCAAGTGGTCCAGACAACAAAGGTACCGGAGCAATTAGCCAAGGCACCATGCTGGCGGTTCGTGATCCGATTGCCAACGAACTGTTACCGGGTTCTACTGGCCTGGATAAGTTGGCAAACGAGCCGCTGGTTGTGGAGTTTTCCAAGGATGGTGACGGTAAGCTGTTTTATACCGTCAGCCGTAAATATGACGATGATACCGCTGATGATGATGTCGTTGTTGTTGCCAGTACCCTTTTTAAACCTGGCGAGGGCCTGTTTAGTGACAATCCGTCGGAGGATTCCGTCTATCAAGGCTTTCAGTTTAACGTGACTGGGCAGCCTGCGGGTGGTGACAGCTTCGAAATTCAATTCAACACAAACGGCGTATCTGACAACCGCAACGCCGAGGCTTTGGCGTCGTTTGGCACAAAAAACACACTGAACAACGGCAGTCAGAGTTTTGCCGAAGGCTACGCCGGGCTGGTGGCAAATGTCGGTGTGCAAACCCGCCAGAGCCAGCTGGATCTGGAGGCGGGAAAAACTCTGCTGGAGCAGTCGTTCAATCAGCGTGAGTCTGTTTCCGGGGTGAATCTGGATCAGGAAGCCGGTAAATTGATTCAGTACCAGGCCGCTTACAACGCGTCGGCCAAGGTGATTACTGTTGCGCAGGACCTGTTCAACACATTGCTGCAAACCTTCCGCTAAATCGGGCAAGGTTCAAAAAGGTAGGGCGAAATGATTAGACTATCGTCACAACAAATCTTTTCTGGCGGTATCAACCGGCTGCAGGATTTGAGCGCCCAGCTGAACAAAACCGACGAGCAGATTGCCACCGGCAAGCGCGTTAACCGGCCTTCAGACGACCCGGTTGCGGCGGCGCGTATTCTGAAGCTGGACCAGGAAGTAAAGCGCATCGAAACCTACGAGCGCAACGCGCAGCTGGCCAACAACCGGCTGGACCAGGAAGAAAGTGCCCTCTCCAGTTCCCTGGACATTCTGCAGCGCGTGCGTGAGCTGACGGTGCAGGCGGGTAACGGCTCACTGTCTGCAAATGATCGTTTGTCTATCAGCTCAGAAATGAAAGAGCGCCTGCAGCAGTTGGCGCAAATGGCCAATACCCAGGACGCCTCAGGTGAATATATTTTTAGCGGTTTTCAAGGTGGCTCCCCGGCTTACACCAAAGATGCCGGTGAATGGACGTATCAGGGCGACGAAGGGCAACGGATGCTGGAAATTGACGACGGCGTTACCATCGCCATTAGCGATAATGGTAAGGGTATTTATGACCGGATTCCCACGGCGGTTAGTGGAGCGCGGACCACAGTGGCGGCTGGTTCAGAGGGGCGCATTAACAGCGTTAGTGTGATCAATCGTTCGGAGTTACAGGCGGGCGGTCTTGCTACGTTCAAGCTGCTAGTGTCAGGAGATCCGGCGGATACGCTCACCGTGAGGGGTTTGGATAATGCTGTACAAAGGACTGTAGATTTCACTCCCGGTGAGTCGGTCACCGTAAACGGTGTGCAGTTCACTCTGACAGAGTCAACTGAAGGCGATGAATTCACCCTCGAAACCAGCGCAAAGCAATCCGTTTTCAAAACCATAGAAAATCTGATCAGCGGCCTGGACAACCTGAGCAAAAGCGATAGGGCAGGGTCAGACGCCTACAACGATCTGATCGCCGGCTCCCTGGCCAATCTGGACAACGCCCAGGAAAGTTTTATTTTAAAGCAGACCGAACTGGGTGGGCGGATGAATTCGGTGGCGTCCACCCAGGCGTTTCTGGAAGATTCTGCACTTTACAGCAAAGAGATTCGCTCTCAGCTGCAAGATATTGATTACGCCGAGGCTATCAGCACGTTGAGCTTTCAAAGTTTTGTATTGCAAGCGGCACAACAGTCGTTCGCACGGGTATCTCAGCTGTCTTTGTTTGACCGTCTGTAAATTATTGCCGGGGCAGGGCAATTGTTCTACTTTTGTCATTGATTTCAGGCTCAACGTCAGTATACTTGCCCCTCTTCTGATGGCGGCGTGGTGGAATTGGTAGACACGACGGATTCAAAATCCGTTGCTAGTGATAGTGTGGCGGTTCGAGTCCGCCCGCCGCTACCATATATTTATAAGCCGCACCCTGCGGTTTCGTACATAGTCCTACTCATGAATGTCTCAGATTTTCGTTTTGACTTACCGGATGAGCTGATTGCCCGCTACCCGTTGAGTGAACGTTCTGCTTCCCGTCTATTTTGCCTTGATGGTCTGTCTGGCAATATGAATCATCGCCGTTTCACAGATCTGCCCGATCTTTTGCAGCCTGGTGATTTGCTGGTGTTCAACAACACCAAAGTGATTCCTGCGCGCCTGTTCGGGAGAAAAGAAACCGGCGGCGCGGTAGAGGTTTTGGTGGAGCGCATTACCGGCGATCAGCAGATGCTGGCCCACGTGCGCGCGTCCAAATCCCTTAAGCCTGGACAACAGGTTCTGTTGGAAGACGGGACTGCGTTGAACGTTATCGCTCGCGCCGATGCCTTGTTCGAATTGCAGGCTGACGGCAGCGAATCACTGCTGGATATTCTTGATCGTCTGGGCCATATGCCCCTGCCACCTTATATTGATCGCGCGGACGAAGCGTCTGACCGGGAACGCTACCAAACCGTTTATGCTCGCGAGGCAGGCGCGGTTGCTGCGCCAACCGCTGGCCTTCATTTTGATGAAGCGCTGCTGCAGAAGCTCGCAGCGATGGGCGTAGAATCTACGTTTGTGACCCTGCATGTTGGCGCAGGCACTTTTCAGCCGGTGCGGGTAGACAAGCTGGAAGATCACGTTATGCATCATGAACTGGTGCATGTGCGTCAAGACACGGTCGACGCCGTGGCTCGTACCCGCGCCCGCGACGGCCGAGTGATTGCGGTGGGCACCACCTCGGTGCGCTCGCTGGAATCCGCCAGTCGCCAGGGCGACTTACGTCCGTTTACTGGTGACACGGACATATTTATTTACCCTGGTTACAACTTCCAAGCCGTAGACGCGCTGATTACCAATTTCCATTTACCCGAATCTACGCTGATCATGCTGGTCAGTGCTTTTGCCGGTTACGAACACGTTATGGGCGCTTACAAAGAAGCTGTGCGCGAAGGTTATCGCTTTTTTAGCTATGGCGACGCCATGTTCATTACCGGACAAGTGCTCAGCCGTGGCACGTTGCAGCATTCTGCAGCGGATTCGCAGGGCGGCTCCGGAACACAAGAAATTGACGGAGAAACCCGGTGACTGACGCTTGTTTTATGAGCTTTGAAAAACTGGGTGAAGACGGCCGTGCGCGCCGCGGTCGCCTGACGTTCCCCCGCGGCGTGGTGGAAACGCCGGCGTTTATGCCCGTTGGTACTTATGGCACAGTGAAAGGCATGCTGCCTCGTGATATCAAAGAAATCGGCGCGCACATCATTTTGGGCAATACCTTTCATCTTATGCTTCGCCCTGGCACCGAAGTGATCAAAGCCCACGGCGACCTACACGACTTTACCCAGTGGCAGGGGCCAATTTTGACCGACTCTGGTGGTTTTCAGGTGTTTAGCTTGGGCGAAACCAGCAAAATTACCGAGCAGGGCGTGACTTTTCGCTCGCCGGTGAATGGCTCGTCGGTGGAGTTGAACCCAGAAATTGCGATGCAGGTGCAGCGCGATCTGGGTTCTGACATCGTGATGATCTTCGACGAGTGCACGCCTTATCCGGCTACTGAGAAAGAAGCCAAAGAGTCGATGGACTTGTCGTTGCGCTGGGCGGCTCGCAGCAAGAGTGCTCATGAGGGGAATCCGGCGGCGCTGTTCGGCATTGTTCAGGGCGGAATGTACGAAGGCCTGCGCCAACAGTCGCTGGACGGCCTGACCCGCATCGGTTTTGACGGTTACGCCATTGGCGGGCTGTCGGTGGGTGAGCCCAAAGAGGATATGATTCGCATTTTGGACGACTTGCCGTCAAAAATGCCGGCGGACAAACCCCGTTACCTGATGGGCGTAGGCCGTCCTGAGGATATAGTCGAAGCGGTGCGCCGCGGTGTGGATATGTTCGACTGCGTCATGCCTACCCGCAACGCCCGTAACGGGTATCTGTTTACCGCTGCCGGCACTGTTAAGATTCGCAACGCCAAAAACCGCCACGACACCGCGCCGCTGGATGACAGTTGTGACTGTTACACCTGTCAGAATTTTTCCAGAAGTTATCTGCATCATCTGGATAAGTGTGGAGAAATGCTCGGTTCGCAGCTGAACACCATTCACAATTTACGCTATTATCAGAACCTGATGAGTGGATTGCGTGGGGCCATTGAAGCAGGTACATTGTGCAACTTTGTAACTGAGTTCTACGCCTTGCGCGGCGCAACTGTGCCTGAGTTCAGCGGCGCCTGACCCTGTTATTCGCACTTTACAATTTAATTAACGGAGAAAATGCATGAAATCGATCAAATTACTCGTTGCCGCACTGCTGGCACTGGCTCCTACGCTGGCGATGGCGCAGGACGCGGCCGGCGGCAGCATGGGAGTGATCGGGCAAGTTATCTTTTTTGCCGGCTTTATTTTGATTTTTTACTTTCTTATCTGGCGTCCGCAGTCCAAGCGCGCAAAAGAGCACAAGTCATTAATGTCTGGCCTGAACAAAGGCGACGAGGTGGTTACTTCTGGCGGTATGGTTGGCAAGATCACCAAAGTATCTGACGACTTTATTGTTCTGGAAGTGGCCGACAACGTTTCAGTTCGCATTCAAAAAGTAGCGATTTCCGGTGCTTTGCCAAAAGGCTCGTTGAAAGATATCTGAGCCGCGCCAAAGAACGTTCAGCCGGGCTTTTCAGCCAGGCTGGTTCTATCTGGCTGAAACACCACGGTCGGCGCCAGCCCGGCTTATAGGAACCTCATGCTTAATAAGTATCCGCTCTGGAAAAACCTCATTATTCTGGTTGCCTTGGCAATCGGCTTTGTATACGCACTCCCGAATTTGTTCCCGGATGATTTTGCCGTTCAGGTTACCGGCGCCCGCAGCAGTACCGAAGTCGATGCACGCGTTTTAGAACGTGCGGTGCAGGCTTTGGAAGCCCAGGGTATTGAGGTAAAAAGTAGCAGTCTGCAGGATCGTGATGCGCTCATTCGCGTCACCAGCGGTGACGATCAGCTTCAGGCGCGTCCTGCGGTGCAAGCGGTACTGGGTAACGATTATTTGGTTGCGCTGAACATGGCCGCTTCTACGCCAGGCTGGTTGCGCAGTTTGGGCGCCGGTCCAATGAAGTTGGGCTTGGATTTGCGCGGCGGTGTTCACTTCCTGCTGGAAGTGGACATGGAAACCGCGGTAAGCCAGCGCCTGGAAGCGCTGGCCGGGCAGATCAAACGTGAGCTGCGTGAAGAGCGCATTCGCTACCGCGGTGGTGATCTGGAAGGCGACCGGGAAATCATTCTCAGCTTCCGCGATGACGAATCCCGCGCCGAGGCCTTTACCCTGATTCGCCGTCAGTATCTCCAATTTTCAATGGATGAGCGCACCCGCGGCGATGAGCGCTTGATTGCCCTGACTCTGTCGGAAGCCGAAGTGCGCTCGATCCAGGAATATGCCCTTGAGCAGAACCTGACCACCATCCGTAATCGGGTGAATGAATTGGGTGTGGCCGAGCCGCTGGTGCAGCGCCAAGGCTCCAGTCGCATTGTCGTTGAATTACCGGGCGTTCAGGATACCGCGCAAGCCAAACGTGTACTGGGTGCAACCGCAAATCTGGAATTCCGGATGGAAGCGCGGCCAGACACGTCAGCCGGTAGCGTAGAAACTTTTGAGTTTCGCGATACGCCCCAACGCACCGCACGCCTAGAGCGGGAGCTCATTGCCACGGGTAACAACGTGGCGAACGCTCAGCAGCAATTTGATGAAAACGGACAGCCACAAGTCAGCATTACTATGGATTCTGTGGGCGGCGATTTGATGAACCGCGCCACCCGTAACGCTGTTGGCCGGCGTATGGCGGTTCTGTTCATTGAGTTTCGCACCGAAACCGAAGACCGTATGGTTGACGGCGAAGTAGTCACTGAAGAAAAACGGGTAGTGGATAAAGGCATCATTAGCCTGGCTACGGTGCAGTCTGCCCTGGGTGCGAGCTTTCGTATAACCGGTCTGGACTCGATTCCGGAAGCGTCAGAGCTGGCACTGCTGCTGCGCGCCGGTGCACTGGCTGCGCCCATGTATTTTGTGCAGGAACGAACCATTGGTCCTAGCCTGGGTCAGAAAAATATTGACGCCGGTATGATGTCGGTATTGTTAGGCTTTGTGCTGGTGCTGATTTATATGGCGCTTTACTATCGCGGTTTCGGGCTTATTGCCAACGTATCGCTAACCTTGAACCTGATGCTACTGATCGCCTGCATGTCGATTCTGTCGGCCACGCTGACGCTGCCGGGTATCGCGGGTATCGTTTTAACGGTGGGTATGGCGGTAGACGCCAACGTTCTTATATTTGAGCGAATAAAGGAAGAGCTTAAAGCGGGCACCGCGCCTCAGCTGGCCATAAATGCCGGTTACTCGCGGGCTTTTGTCTCTATTTTTGACGCCAACATCACAACGTTGCTGGTGGCGCTCATTTTGTTTGCCATGGGTTCCGGTCCGGTGAAAGGGTTTGCGATCACCTTAAGTCTGGGCATTATGACATCGATGTTCTCTGGCCTTCTGGTCAGCCGCAGTATCGTCAATGTGGTTTATGGTGGCCGCAGGGTTGAAAAACTTTCGATCGGAGGGAAGCAGACTAATGCATGACGCTCAGGAAAAACCGTTTGATTTTATGGGTTTTCGGAAGATTGCTACGATACTCTCGATGACCCTGCTGGTGCTCGCTATTGGCCTGTTGGCGGTGCGCGGGCTAAACTTTGGTATGGATTTCACCGGCGGCACCTCAGTGGAATTTGAATACGAACAAGCGCCAGCTCTTGCTGAAATACGCACAGCGTTGAGTGATGCCGGCTATGACCAGTTTGTAGTGCAGAATTTCGGTTCTGATACAACGGTTTTGGTGCGCTTGTCAGAGTCGGCTAACGACACGCTGGCGCAAGAAATTACTCGCACCTTAACCGCTGGCGGAGCTGGACTGAAGCTGATCAGTTCGGAGTTTATCGGCTCCCAAGTGGGTGAAGAGCTGAAAGAAGACAGCGGTTTGGGCATGCTGATTGCTCTGGCGGTGGTGCTGATTTACGTTGGCATGCGCTTTCAGTTCAAATTCGGTATTGCTGCTGTGCTGCCTCTGGCTCACGACGTTCTCATTGTGCTGGGTGTTTTTTCGCTGTTTCAGTGGACTTTTGATCTTACTGTCTTGGCCGCTTTGTTGGCCATCATTGGCTATTCGCTGAACGACACAATCGTGGTGGCAGACCGTATCCGAGAAAACTTTCGCGCCATGCGGGTAGGGGACTCATGGGCGGTGATCAACACCTCCATTCACCAGACCATCAGCCGCACCATCAATACCTCGGGTACCACGCTGGTGGTACTGATTGCGCTTTATGTGTTCGGCGGCGAGGCGATTAATAAATTCGCCCTGGCGCTGATTATCGGTGTGGTAGTGGGTACCTATTCTTCTATTTACGTGTCGGCGAACTTGCTGATTGCGCTCGGCGTGTGTCGTGAAGATCTGATTCTGCCGGTAAAGGAAGGTGCGGTTGGTCAAGATGAAGACGAAAAACCACCGGAGTGGCTGGATCGTATGTAGTTTTTTTGACTAAGGCTGTGAGGAGATCCTGTTGGGAAGCCGCGCTGGTTTACCGGCGGTGATTTCCGGGCATAAAAAAACCGCCGGTCTCTCGGGACCGGCGGTTTTTTTATGTTTGCCTTGCGAACAAGGCAAGCGTGTTTTAGCGGGGCAAGCGGCTGCTGAACGGATGCAGTTCTTTCAGCAACTCACGAAACAGCTTAGGATTTGCCACGATCAGCTGCTTGGCGTTACTGACTGACGGGTTGCCAGAGAAGTCTCCGGTCAGGGCGCCCGATTCCATAGCCAGGGCAACGCCCAGATCCAGTTCGGCGCCTTCCGGACGAAAGGCAATGACGGCGTCCAGGTGGCCGGCCGACGCCCGTGCGATATCCAGCACGACGCATCCGGATGTACGAAAAATGCGTGAGTTGGTCGCCAGAACAGTGGCCATTTCGCCCCACAGCTGTGGGTTATCGTCTTTGCGGGCTTGGTCCAAAACGTTAGTAGCCAGAGCCGCGCTGGTTAACTGGCGCACTTCTGATACCCGCACTCGGCGGCTGTTCAACGCGGCACCGTGGCCGCGGCTGGCCGAGTACTCTTCGCCGGTGATTGGGTTGACAATCAACAGGCTTTCAATTCGGTTGTTCTTTTTCTGAGCCAATGCCAGAACAAACTCTGGAATACCTCGCAGAAAATTGTCGCGACCCAGAACCGGAAAGATGTGCCAGCTTTTTTCGTAAGTGCCAGCATCTGCTTCGTTCAGGGGCGCAATGTTGTGGTCTTTGTAGGCTTTTTCAAGCTGCTCTACGAAATTATCGTAAATGGCCTGTTCGACGCGATCCAGCTGGCGCTCACGCTCGTTGCTGTCTTTGTCGTTGGGTTCCTGGCGCTCGAAATGTGCTTTCAGGTAGTCTGACCCCTGACGCGCAACGCGCAGGGCCATTTTAATCGCTGGTTGCATCTGAGTAATCATTATCCGGGTGTATGAAGGCCGCGTACTATATCAGTCGATACGCGCTTTGTCTGTTTTTAGACCTCGTACAAGCACGGATGTTGGCTACTGGACACTTGAGCTGCCCGTCGGCTTTCGTGCTTTATCTGTTATTATTGCCGCCTAATCTTGCTGACAGGCCGTTACCATGCACACACCGTTGCGCCCGCTGGGCTCACGCGACACTTACAACGACCGAATTCGTATTGTTCTGGTGGAGACCTCCCACTCTGGCAACATTGGCGCAGTAGCACGAGCCATGAAAAATATGGGGTTGGGAAACCTGTGGATGGTGAATCCGCGTTCGTTCCCGGATGAAACCTCGTACGCGCGTGCCGCCGGAGCGTCGGATGTTCTGGACGCTGCAACCGTAGTGGACAGTCTTGATGAAGCACTGGCAGATTGCGTGCTGGTGATGGGCACCAGTGCTCGTGGGCGCAAGGTGCCTTGGCCAGTGATGCCACCGGATCAGGCCGCAACTGCGGCGGCCGGTCATTGTGGGCAAGGCACAGTAGCGCTGGTGTTTGGCCGAGAGAATCATGGTTTGAGCAACGACGAACTGCAACGTTGCCACTATCATATACATATTCCGTCTAACCCAGATTACAGCTCACTGAATCTGGCGATGGCGGTTCAGGTCATGTGTTATGAATTGCGCATGAATTATCTGAAGGGCCTTGAAGTAGATGCCCGGCGGCCTTACCTAGAGCCGATTGCGCAACCTGGTGACGCTGGGTGGGACGTTGCTCCTGCCAGCGTTGGCGATGTCGAGGGCTTTTTTGGCCATTTACAGCAGGTGTTGGAAGAAATCGATTTTCATCGCCGAGACAAGCCGCGCCAACTGATGGCGCGTCTGCGCAGGTTGTTCCAGCGGGCGAAGTTGGACCAGATGGAAGTTAATATCCTGAGAGGTGTTTTGTCGGCCGTTCAAAAAACAGCAGGCGCCTCGAAAATCGAGCAACCAACCTCCGGTGCCGGGCCACGGGCGCCGGAGCAGGACCAAGGCAAAAGTCATGTTTAGACGTTTAAGAGAAGATGTCAGCAGTGTGTTCCATCGCGATCCCGCTGCGCGCAATACCTTTGAAGTTTTGACCAACTATCCTGGTTTGCACGCACTTTTATTGCATCGGGTGGCACATCGGTTATGGGAGGTGGGTCTGAAGTGGCTGGCTCGTACCCTGTCCACGCTTACGCGTTGGTTTACGGGTATTGAGATTCATCCCGGCGCCACCATTGGTCGGCGCTTTTTCATCGACCACGGCATGGGTGTGGTGATTGGTGAAACTACGGTCATTGGTGACGATGTTACGCTGTACCAAGGCGTTACCTTAGGCGGTACCAGTTGGAGCAAGGGCAAACGCCATCCCACCATTGGTGACGGGGTGGTCGTAGGCGCCGGAGCTAAAATATTGGGGCCCTTTGAAGTAGGTGCCGGTGCCAAGGTGGGTTCTAACTCTGTGGTTACAAAAGCGGTGCCAGCTGGCGCAACCGTTGTTGGCATACCGGGCCGGGTGATTGAAAAAAACAAAGACGACCGCAGCTCGCGGCGCCGGGAAATGGAAGAGCGCATGGGCTTCGACGCCTATGGCGTTACCGAAGAAATGCCCGACCCCCTAGCGCGGGCAATGCGTTCGCTGCTCGATCACATGCACGCGGTAGACGATCGCATGGAAACAATGTGCAAAGCCTTGCGCAAGGTAAGCGTCGACTACCCGAACGGGGACTTGCCGGTGCTGTCAGAAGACGATTTTGATTGCCTACGCGACACAGACAGCGACGCCTTGCGTAAAAAAAACCGCGAAGACGCAAAAGTGGCTGCGGCAGCGGTCGGGCCGAGCGCCAAAGTGAATAGCATCGCCAGTGCGCAGGAGAGTGCTAAAAAGAGTGCTAAAAAAAGCGCCGAAGAGGGCACCGAAAAGAATGCAAGCGAGCCTACCAAGGATAGCCGCTGAATACTTGACTGAATTAGTAGGTCAATTCATACTTGTGCCTGCGAATCGAAGTCAATTCCCATCGCGGGGCGGAGTTTATGAAATTGACAACAAAAGGTCGGTATGCGGTAACCGCTATGCTGGACCTTGCACTGCACGGTGACCAAGGGCCAGTAACGCTCGCTGACATATCAGCCCGCCAGGAAATCTCTCTGTCGTATCTGGAGCAGCTATTTTCACGGTTGCGGCGCAGTCACTTGGTGGCCAGCATTCGCGGCCCGGGTGGTGGTTATCGCCTGAGTCGCGGCGCCGATGCCATTTTTATATCAGAGGTGGTAGAGGCGGTCAGCGAGTCACTTGATACCACACGCTGCGGCAACAAGGGCGATTGTCAAAGCGGCGAGAAATGCCTGACTCATCACCTATGGTATGACCTCAGCGAGCAGATTCATCAGTTTTTGGACAGTATAAGCTTGAACGACCTGATGAAAAAACGTGAAATCCGCCAAGTGGCGGACCGCCAAAATCTGCGCCAAAGCGCAGCAGGTTTTGAAACGATCAACACCCGGCGGCTAAGCGAACAGGCTCCGGTTTAAGTCTGGTTTTAACGCCATGAAGAAACCTGTTTACCTCGATTATGCGGCCACCACGCCCGCAGATTTTGCCGTTGCTGAAGAAATGATGCGTCACCTGACGTTGGATGGCGTTTTTGGTAATCCTGCCTCGCGAACCCATGGTTATGGCTGGCAGGCCGAAGCGGCAGTGGAAACTGCGCGCCGCCAGGTGGCAAACTTGATCAACGCCGACCCTCGCGAAATTGTATGGACATCTGGTGCGACCGAGTCTGACAATTTGGCGATTAAAGGCGCAGTGGCCGGGCGCGATGCTCCCCATGTCATTACTTCCATGATCGAACATAAAGCCGTGCTGGACGTTTGTGGTGTGCTGCAAGACGAGGGTGTGAAAGTTACCTGGCTGAAACCTGATGCCTGTGGGCGCATTCACGTTGGACAAGTGGTTGAGGCGCTGACGCCAAAGACCGTGCTTGTGAGCTTGATGCTGGTAAACAACGAATTGGGCAGCATCAGTGACATTGCGGCCATTGGCGCTCAACTGCGCGGCCGCGGCGTGCTTTTCCATGTTGATGCCGCCCAGGCTCCTGGAAAAATACCGGTGGATGTAAAGGCCTTGAGCGCTGACTTGTTATCACTGTCGGCGCATAAGGTTTATGGCCCCAAAGGGATAGGCGCGCTTTACGTGCGACGCTCTCCGGATGTGCGTATTCAAGCCCAGATCCACGGCGGCGGTCATGAGCGTGGCATGCGCTCTGGCACTCTGCCGGCGCATCAAATTGTGGGTATGGGTAAGGCGTTTGAGTTGGCGGCAGACAACCTGTTTTCCGACAGTGCCCGGCTGGAGCAGCTGCGTGGGCGTTTTCTGGGGGCGCTGGCAGAGCTTGAAGGAGTTTCTTTAAACGGGAGTCTCAACGGCAGTGAATCCACTGACGACGCCAAATTACGAGTGCCCGGCATCATTAATTTATCGTTCGCGGGCGTCGATGCGGAAACCCTGATGCTGGGTCTGCGTGAATTAGCCGTGTCTTCCGGTTCTGCTTGCTCGTCGGCGACACTTGATCCGTCTTATGTCTTGCGGGGCATTGGGCTAGACGATAAACAGGCTCATCGTGCGCTGCGGTTTTCATTTGGCCGATATACGAGCGGCGAAGAAGTCGACTTTGCGGCGGCACACATTATTGATATTGTTGGCCGCCTGCGGTCTGCGCGGTAGGCACCGACCTTGTGACTGCGTATAATCGTGGGCTCGTTTTTTATCTAACCTTTAGTGGAGATTTACCATGGCAAATGAACGCACGCTGTCGATCATCAAGCCTGATGCCGTTGCAAAGAACGCAATTGGTAAAATTATCAGCCGTTTTGAACATGCGGAACTGCACGTTGTCGCAGCAAAAATGGTGCATCTGAGCCAAGACCAGGCTGAAGGCTTTTACGCCGAGCACAAGGAGCGTCCGTTCTTCAACGACCTGGTTGCGTTTATGACGTCTGGCCCGGTGGTTGTTCAGGCTTTGGAAGGCGAAGGCGCCATTCTGAAAAACCGTGACTTGATGGGCGCTACTAATCCAAAAGAAGCGGACGCTGGCACCATCCGCGCCGACTTTGCATCGTCTATTGATGCTAACGCGGTTCACGGCTCAGACTCGGCGGCTTCCGCAGAGCGCGAAATTGCTTATTTTTTTAATGATAACGAAATTTGCCCGCGCGGTTGATTTTGTTCACCGGGGCGGCGTTGCTGCCCCGGAATGGTTATTTGATCGAGGTTATTTAATGACAGCACCCGCTGAAAAAACAAATCTTCTGGGAATGCCCAAAGCCAAGCTTGAGGCTTATTTTGAGTCCCTGGGGGAAAAACGTTTTCGCGCCACCCAGGTGCTGCAATGGATTCACCAGCGTGGTGTGGGTGACTTCGATGAAATGACCAATATGAGCAAGCCCCTGCGGGACAAGCTCAAGCTGATTGCCGAAGTACGTGGTCCAGAAGTGGTCTACGACGAAGTGGCCAAAGACGGCACCCGTAAATGGGTGATGCGCATGGACAACGGCAACAACGTAGAAACCGTGCTGATACCCGACGGTGAGCGTGGCACCCTGTGCGTGTCATCACAGATTGGTTGCAGTCTGGATTGCAGTTTTTGCTCAACGGGTAAGAGGGGCTTCAACCGCAACCTGACTTCCGCCGAGATTATTGGGCAGGTGTGGGCTGCGCGCAAAGCGTTCATGCCCTACGCTCCGGGTCCAGACCGTCCGATTACCAACGTGGTGATGATGGGCATGGGCGAGCCTTTGTTAAACTTCGACAACGTCGTAGACGCCATGAATCTGATGATGGAAGACCTGGCCTACGGCATCTCCAAGCGCCGGGTCACTCTGAGCACGTCGGGCGTGGTTCCAGCGATCGACAAACTGGGTGAGGTTACCGATGTTTCACTGGCTATCTCTTTACATGCCGCAAATGATGAACTGCGCAATCAGCTGGTACCTATTAACAAAAAGTACCCAATAGCACAGTTGCTGGCGGCTACCCGCCGGTATCTAAGCCGTCTGCCAGACAAACGCAAGGCAACGATTGAATACACGTTGATGGCTGGAGTGAACGATCACGTCGATCAAGCACGAGAACTGGCCGTAGTTTTGCGTGGCTTGCCGTGTAAAATTAATTTAATACCATTCAATCCGTTCCCGGAAAGTGGCTATGAACGCCCAAGCATGAATGCCACCCGGCGATTTCAGACGGTGTTGAACGAAGAAGGGTATATTGCAACCGTACGCATGCCCCGTGGCGATGACATAGACGCTGCTTGTGGGCAGCTGGTGGGCAAGGTGGAAGACCGAACCCGCCGCAGCGCTCGCTACATCGCAGTGCAACAAGTTTCAGCCTAGATTCCCGGCTGTGGATGCAGCAGGCCCTCTTCAGTAGCCGCTTCAGGATGAGTTCACGACGATGGTAAATCAGTTTGTCAGTGCCCGTTTTGTGATGTCGCTGATATTGGCGGCAGCGATGTTATCGGGTTGTGTGACGACCACAGACAGCGGCTTTGCCCGCGAAGCCGATCGCCAAAAAGCGTTGGCAGATTACGTTCAGTTGGCATCGGCGTACATCGGCCAGGGAAATTTTGAGCGAGCCCGTCATCATTTGGATCGGGCTCTGGAAATTGATTCGAAGAATTCGCCGGCGCTAGCCGCAAAAGGCCTTGTTTTCGCCAACGAGGGTGTACCTGCATTGGCTGAAAGCAATTTCAGACGCGCGATCTCCGCCGACTCAAAAAATACTCGCGCCAACGTCTACTATGGCGCTTTTTTATATGGCCAAGGCCGAATGGAGCAAGCACGCGATCAGTTTGCTAACGCCTCTGCCGACACCGGTTATCGGGATCGAGGGTCTGTTTTTTTCAACCTAGGGATGACTCAGGAGCAGCTGAGCGATTTTCCAGCTGCGGTTGGCAGCTATCGCCGTGCGACCGAGTTGGCACACAGCAATCCCAAAACATTGTTGGCATTGTCCCGAGTTCTGCTCGAAACCGGCGACGTGAAAGCAGCCGATTTTTATTACAGCCGGCTGCTGACTACAATGCAGCGCAGTGACCGCCTGCAGCATTCATCTGAAAGTTTGTTGGTGGGAGTCCGTATTGCCCGCCTACTGGACAAACGTGACCAAGAGGCCAGTCTGGCGTTAATGTTGCGGAACAATTTCCCCGAATCAGCAGAGCTCCGGCTATACAAGGTACTGATGTCTAATGGCCAATGAAGAGAATCAAGCCGCCCCTGGCAATCGGCCAGTAGGCCCGCAGTTAAAAAAAGCCCGCGAAGTAAAGGGGCTTAGCGTCGTCGAGGTGGCCGAAGCCCAGTACCTTCGCCCGGTCATTATTCAGGCCATCGAAAATGGCAGATACGAATTGATTGATACAGAGCTCTTCCTGAAAGGCTACATACGCGCTTATGCGCGCCAAGTAGGCCTGGACGGCAATGCTCTGATTGCCGACCTTAACCGTGAGCTGGAGCCCATGCGCGAGGAGCAAGCGCAGGCTAAAGCAGCAACTACGTTGGTTGATATAGAACGCCAGCGCTGCAAAAAGCGTCGTGTAGCCAAAGCCGCATTGTGGCTGGTTGCACTGGCAGTATTAGGATTTTTGATGTTTTCGTTTATTGACAGTCCTTCGCAGCTGGCGAATTTGCCGAGCGCTGGCGCACTCACCGGTGACACAGCAGAAGAGAACGTTGTAAAGAGCGGTTCAAACGGCGTCGCAAGCAGCATCGGCGATGACTCAACACCACAATCTACGCCAGATGGATTCCTGCAAGGCGACACGAGCAACGGCGATGTGTCGGCCTCGCCCGCGAACGCAGAGGGCGCGCTAGAACCGCTTATAGCGGCAGCCACGGGCGCTTTGTCTGAAGAAGAGGCTCCAGCTGACGGCTTGGAGTCTTCGCCAGCGGTAGGAAATCTGGCCGTCATCGTCGACAATGATCGCCCGACGATTGATACGGAACAAGCACCCCAAATCGTTGATAACCGGGGCCGGTTGGAAATTGAATTTATTGATGATTGCTGGGTCCAGATTCAAGATGTGAACGACAGAATCCTGGCCAGCGGTCTGAAACGCCAGAGCGACCGCATTGATTTGCGCGCTGAAACCGATATTCGTCTGGTGATTGGTGCCGCTAATGCGATAGGAGCCATACGCTTTGGAGGCGTCTCCGTCGATCTTGGCAGTAAGGGCATTGTTGGTAATCGCGCCGAGTTTGTTTTGGCTTTGAATCAATAGCTCAACGTAAACGCCGATACTTTTGGTTTTCACAGATGGGTTCTCCCAAATGAAACACGAATCTCCGATTAAAAGACGCAAGTCCCGCCAGATCATGGTGGGCAATGTACCCGTGGGTGGCGACGCGCCGATTGCCGTCCAGAGTATGACCAACACCGAAACCTGCGACGTGGAAGCAACGCTGGGGCAGATACAGGCTCTTCAAGACGCCGGCGCCGACATTGTTCGCGTGTCTGTGCCGTCAATGGAAGCCGCAGAAGCGTTTGGCCGCATTCGCGCCCGCGCGGGTGTTCCGCTGGTTGCCGATATTCATTTCGATCACAAGATCGCGTTACGGGTGGCAGAACTGGGCGTTGACTGCATACGCATCAACCCGGGTAACATTGGTCGCGAAGACCGCATCAGCGCGGTCATCAGTGCCTGCCGCGACCGCAATATTCCCATTCGGATCGGCGTTAACGCAGGCTCATTAAGCAAAGACCTGCAGCGTAAGTACGGTGAGCCTAATGCAGACGCACTGGTGGAATCTGCCATGCGCAACGTCGATATTCTTGATCGCCATGACTTCCAGAACTTTAAGGTCAGCCTTAAAGCGTCCGAAGTGTTTATGACGGTAGAAGCCTATCGCAAGATTGCCACGCAGATTGATCAGCCTTTGCACTTGGGCATCACCGAGGCCGGCGGCTTCCGCTCCGGTGCGGTGAAGTCGTCTATCGGGCTCGGCCTGTTGCTGATGGACGGCATTGGCGACACCATTCGCGTATCGCTTGCAGCAGACCCGGTGCAGGAAATCAAGGTCGGTTATGACATACTCAAAAGCCTGCGTTTGCGCTCCCGCGGCATTAACTTTATTGCCTGCCCCAGTTGCTCGCGACAGAATTTCGATGTCATCCAGACTATGAACGATCTGGAAGTGCGCTTGGAAGACGTGCAGGAGGCTTTGGACGTGGCCATTATTGGCTGTATCGTGAACGGCCCAGGCGAAGCCAAAGAAGCCGATATTGGTTTGACCGGTGGCAGCCCGAAAAACCTGTTTTATATGAATGGTAAGCCTCAGCAGAAATTGGATAATGCAAATTTGACTGACGATCTCGAGCGACTGGTTCGCAAAGAAATTGCTCGCCGTCAGGAGACCGAAAAAGCCATTATTGCCCGTTCTGCTGACTGACATGCAACGAATACAATGACGGCTGTCGGTAACATTTATCGATGACAACAGCCACAACAGGTAGGCAAAGCACTGGCGCAGCGCCACTGCACAAACCAAAGAGACGTTTAAGGGTTTAACTTGGCTAAGATTCAGGCAATTCGCGGGATGAACGATATTTTGCCCGAACAGACTCCGGTCTGGCAGTATGTCGAAGCAACGGTGCGCAAGGTGTTGGGGCAATACGGGTACCAGGAGATCCGTATGCCGGTTGTGGAACAGACCGACCTGTTCAAGCGTTCTATCGGTGAAGTTACTGACATCGTTGAAAAAGAGATGTACACCTTTGAAGACCGTAACGGCGACAGCCTGACTCTACGGCCGGAAGGCACTGCCGGTTGCGTGCGCGCGGCCGAAGAGCATGGCCTGCTGTTCAACCAGACCCGAAGGATGTGGTACACCGGCCAGATGTTTCGCTACGAGCGCCCGCAGAAGGGGCGCTACCGTCAGTTTCACCAAGTGGGTGTTGAATGTTTTGGTGTAGCTGGACCAGACATAGACGCAGAACTTCTTATTCTGACGGCGCGTTTGTGGAAAACGTTGGGTCTGGCTGACCACGCGCGTCTTGAAATCAACTCGATTGGCACCGCTGAAGCCCGCCGTAACTATCGCGAGGCGTTGGTGTCCTACCTGCAGCAATTCAAAGTCGAGCTCGATGAAGACAGTCAGCGTCGGCTTGAGAGCAACCCTTTGCGAATTCTGGACAGCAAAAGTGCGACGACTCGTAAGATTCTGGAGCAAGCACCAAAACTGGACGCCTGGCTTGACGACGAATCTCGCGATCATTTTGAACGTTTGAAGCAACTGTTGGACGCCGCCGGAATCGCGTACACGGTGAATCCAGCGCTGGTTCGCGGCCTGGACTACTACGGTAAGACGGTATTTGAGTGGATCACAGACAGCCTTGGCGCCCAAGGCACCATCTGCGCCGGTGGCCGCTACGATGGGCTGGTAGAGCAACTGGGCGGCAAACCCACGGTTGCTGTTGGTTTTGCCATGGGCGTGGAGCGTCTTATTCTGCTGTTGGAAACCCTTAGTTTGATACCCGAGTCGGCCAACAATCAGGCCGACGTGTACGTTACCGCCATGGGCGATCAGGCGGTTGCGCCAGCGCTGCTTCTTGCTGAAGAACTGCGGGACTATCTGCCGGGCTACGTCATTGTTAGCCATTGCGGTGCGGGCAGCTTTAAAAGCCAAATGAAAAAAGCCGATCGAAGCGGTGCCCGCTATGCGCTGATTATTGGTGATAACGAGCTTGAGAATCACTGTGTTGGCCTTAAATCTTTACGTACAGACGAGCCCCAGCAAGAGTTCCCTCGGCCACAGGTTGCCGAGGCCCTCGCGCAGGCGCTGTCGCACTGATTCTTAAAAAGCGCCGTTTCTAATTTATAACAGGAGTTATTATGGCTGAGTTGCGTACAGATGAAGAACAAGTTGAAGCAATCAAGCAGTGGTGGAAAAACAACGGCAGTTCGCTGCTGATTGGTATTGGTGCGGCTTTGGCGATTGCGTTCGGCTGGCAGGCGTGGCAAAACCAGCAGGCCCAGCAGCGTACCGAGGCCGCCAGTCAATTTGTCACCCTGATGAACGCTTTTGGCACCGAAGATGAAACCAGCGCTGATACAGTCGCTTTCGTGGCTAAAAATTTGCGCGATGATCATGCCGACAGCGCCTACGCGGTTTACGCTAATTTGATGCTGGCTCGGGTTCAGCTCATGCAAAACAGCGACGTCGAAGGCGCTGTTGAATCCTTGCAATGGGCACTGGATAAAGCGGCACAGACCCAGCCTTTGGCCCTGGTTGTGCGCAGCCGTCTGGCGCAAGCCCAAATGGCTCTGGAGGATTATGACGCGGCGTTAGCCACTATTGACGGTGCTAAAAACAGCGACGCTTTTGGTGCTATGTTTGCCGAGTTGCGCGGTGATATTTTGCTTGCGAAGGGCAATCAGGACGGGGCACGTGAAGCCTATCTGGCAGCCCGCGCACAGGGTGAAGAAAATCGCAGTGGCGTTTTGCAACTCAAACTGGCGGACCTGGGCGTCGGGGGTGATGCGTGACGTTAAACGCAGGTTTTCGGCAGCTGCGTGCCAGTGCTGTAGTGCTTATGGCAGTCGCTTTTATGATTGGTTGCAGCGCCAGCGACACGTTTGAGCAGCCTGCACAATTGCCTGATGTGAATCAGCAGGTGTCATTTGAACGGGTTTGGAACGTTACGGTAGGTGATGGCCATGACGGCGAGTTTTTGTACCTGGCACCGCTGAACGCCGACGACGTTGTGTATGCGGCATCGACTGACGGAGAGTTGCTTGCCCTAAACGCAGAAACTGGCAAACAGATCTGGAAGAATTCGGTGAAAGACCGAATTTTTGCCGGTGTGGGCGGCGACGCCAAGCAACTGTATCTGGTAAGCCGTGACGCCGATTTGTTGGCGCTGTCGCGGGAAGACGGCCGCGAGCTTTGGCGTGCGTCACTGCCGACCGAAGTTCTGTCGGCGCCGCAGTCCAATGGCAGTCTGGTGGTTGTGCAAACCACGGATGGCCGCGTGCTGGCATTCAATGCCGCTGACGGTGAAAAACGTTGGCAGTACGACAGTGTTGTGCCGGCCTTGTCGGTGCGCGCCGCAGCAGCGCCGCTGGTCGGTGCCGACGTTATAATAAGCGGCTTTGCCAACGGCAAACTGCTGGCTTTGTCCGCAGAATCTGGCCAGCCGTTGTGGCAGTACGAAGTCGGTGCGCCTCAGGGCCGTACCGAGCTCGAGCGCTTAGTCGACATTACCAGCCAGCCTTTGGTGCTGGAAAACGCGATTCTGGCGGTGGGCTATCAGGGCAAGTTGGCGCTGATTGATTTGCGCACCGGCAATGACATCTGGAGCAAGACAGCCTCCAGCCTGCATTCGCCAATGGTCAGCAATGGCAATATTTTCCTGGCGTCCGCTAACGGCGACTTGGTCGCTATGCGTGGTTCCGATCGCCGTGATCTGTGGACTCAGGATAAACTGGCCTGGCGCCAGCTGACCCAGCCGGTGCCTTTCGACGATTACCTGGTGGTAGGTGACTTTGACGGCTATCTGCACGTAGTGTCCCAAAAAAGTGGTGAGCTGGTAGGGCAGATGAAATTTGATGGTGACGGTATCCGCGTACCGGCTCAGCGCCTGAGTAATGGTAATCTGTTGATCTTTGGCAACGGCGGTAAACTTGCCGCTTATGGGTTGCAATCAAAAAACTGACACAACACGCGGCCCGGCTCTTAAACCGGGTCGATTTCCTTTGTGAGTAGCGAATGACATTTTTTTTGAGTAGTGAAACACTATGAATCCAGTCATTGCCCTGGTGGGCCGCCCTAACGTCGGCAAGTCCACACTGTTTAACCAGATGACCCATTCGCGGGATGCACTGGTCGCCGATTTTCCAGGACTGACCCGCGATCGTAAATACGGCGAAGGCAATTACGAAAACCAGCGCTTTATTGTCGTCGATACCGGCGGTTTGATGGGCGACGAGCTCGAACTTGACGCCGCCATGGCCAAGCAGTCTTTGCAAGCGGTTGAAGAAGCCGACATCGTTTTGTTTATTGTGGACGGTCGCGCCGGTGTCATGCCGGCTGATCAGGCGCTTGCCGATCAGCTGCGCCGATCGGGTAAGCACGCGCACCTAGTGATTAACAAAACCGATGGTCAGGATCAAAACCTAGTAGCATCCGATTTTTACGCACTGGGTTTTCAATCGCAATTCCGCATTGCCGCATCCCACAATCGCGGCGTTCGGTCTATGTTGGAGATTTTGCTGCCAACGCCGGAGGAAGACGCAGATATAGACGCAGCGCACAATCACCCCGGCATTCGCATCGGTATTGTGGGCCGCCCCAACGTGGGCAAATCGACCCTTGTAAACCGCATGCTCGGTGAAGAGCGCGTTGTCGTTTACGATCTGCCAGGTACCACTCGCGACAGCATTTATATTCCCTACGAGCGCTTGGGCCAGGAATATACCCTGATTGATACGGCTGGAGTGCGGCGGCGCAAAAATGTGCGAGAAGTGGTAGAGAAGTTCTCGATCATCAAAACCTTGCAGGCTATAGACGACGCCCACGTGGTGATTTTGGTGATTGACGCCCGCGAGGGGCTGGTTGATCAAGACATGCACCTTATGGGTTTCGTGCTAAGTGCTGGCCGTTCGTTGGTGATTGCTATCAACAAATGGGACGGTATGAACGGCGAAGACCGTGACAAGGTAAAGGAACAGATTCGCCGGCGCTTGGATTTTCTGGACTACGCCGACAAGCATTATATTTCGGCGCTGCACGGGTCCGGCGTGGGTGTGATGTACAAGTCGGTCAACGCCTGCTACGAATCGGCTATGGCGAAGTGGCCAACCAATCGTTTGACCACGATCTTGGAAGACGCAATTGCCCAACACCAACCGCCCATGGTTCATGGCCGTCGGATTAAGCTGCGCTACGCTCACCAGGGTGGTTCCAATCCGCCGACGGTTGTGGTGCACGGTAACCAGACAGACTCCTTACCCGGTGCTTACAAACGGTACCTGGAGAATAGCTTCCGTAGGGTGTTAGCGGTAACCGGCACGCCGATCCGCTTCGAGTTTCGCTCCAGTGAAAATCCGTTTGCCCATAAAGTGGACCGGATGACGCCGCGACAAAAAGTTAAAAAAGACAACGATGAAAAGAAGGGCGGGGGTAAGCCCAAAAGAGCGCGTCAGAAGAGTCTGAAGCGCTGATCGGGTAAGGCCGGGCAGGGTCAGGTGCTGCTGGCGTCTTCCACTTGCTTGGCTTGAACCGCGGTTATGGCGATGGTGAATACGATGTCTTCCACCAGTGCTCCCCGGGATAGGTCGTTCACCGGTTTACGCAGGCCCTGCAGCATCGGCCCAATGCTGACCACGTTAGCGCTTCGCTGCACGGCTTTGTACGTGGTGTTGCCGGTATTCAGGTCAGGGAACACAAACACGGTTGCGCGGCCGGCTACCTGGCTATTGAGTGCTTTGCTAAAGCCTACGCTTTCAATGGCAGCGGCGTCGTACTGTAGGGGGCCGTCAATCAGCAGGTCCGGGCGCCCTTCGCGCGCCAGCCGAGTAGCTTCGCGTACCTTTTCCACATCCCGACCGCTGCCAGACTCTCCGGTGCTGTAGCTGATCATCGCCACGCGCGGCTCAATGCCGAATGCTTCGGCGGATTGGGCGCTCTGGATGGCAATGTCTGCCAGCTGCTCCGGGTTGGGGTCCGGATTTATGGCGCAGTCTCCGTAAACCACAACCTGCTGCGGCAACAGCATGAAAAATACCGACGACACCACTTTGGCGTTATTGTGGGTCTTGATCAGCTGCAGGGCAGGGCGCACGGTGTTGGCGGTGGTGTGGATGGCACCCGATACCAGGCCGTCGGCTTCGTCCAGTGCGACCATTATGGTGCCCAAAACCACATTGTCTTCGAGCATCCTTTCCGCCATTTCGGCTGAAACGCTTTTGTGTTTTCGCAATTCCACCATGGACGCCACGTAGCGTTTGCGCACCGCAGACGGCTCGATAATTTCCAACTCGGGTGGTAACTCCAAGCCTAAGGAAACCGCCACAGAACGTATCTCGGTGGCATTGCCGATCAGCGCGCAACGCGCAAGTTGGCGCTGATGGCAAATGATGGCCGCTTGTACTGTGCGCGGCTCGTGGCCTTCTGGTAAAACAATGCGCTTGTTGGCAGCACGGGCGCGCTCAGAAAGCTGATGACGAAACGCCGGTGGTGACATACGGGTTTGGCGCGGTACCTTGAGATGCTCCTGCAGCCAGTCGGTATCAATACGCGGCGCAATCAGGTTCATGGCCGTGTCGATTCGCTCCGGATCGTCGATAGGGATAGACCTCGACAGGCTGGCCAGCATGTGTGCGGTTTCGTAGGTGTTGGTGGCGATGCTAAGAACCGGCATGCCGGTTTCCATGGCCCGGCGACATAGTTCGATCACCCTCTGGTCTGGTATTAGACCGCCGGTGAGCAGAATGCCGGCCATAGGCACCCCGTTCAGGGCCGCTACTGCGGCGGCCACAACGATGTCTTCCCGGTCTCCGGGGGTCACCAAAAGGGTGCCTGACTTGAGGATTTCGGTCATGTTGCGGATGGAGCGGGCACAAACAGAAACACGGTGTACCCGGCGGGCTTGCATCTGGCCCTCGTGCAGTACGTTCACCTTCAGTTCGCGCGCTATGTCTGAAACCCTTGGTGCGAGCAGGCTCGGTTCCCAAGGTATTTCGGCCAACAACCGATACTGTCCGCTATTAAACACGTTGCATTTGTTGCGGTAATCTTCAGACGGTGTCACGGTGAGGTTTGTCATACCGGGTATGTTGCGTTCTTTTGGCGCACCGACTTTGTTCAGAATGACGCCCAAAACGTCCGCCTCATTCTGCCCCGAAAACAATCGTGCAGAAAAGCCAAGTTGTTCGTCCAGCTCGACGGGGTCACAGTCTTTAGGCGACGTTAGCAGAATGATTTCAGCACCCAGGTTTCGCGCGACTTCGGCGTTCAGACGGGTAATGTAGGTGCCATCCTGACCGGGTTCCAGGCCCTCTATAATCACCACGTCGACCGTGCACGCCACCTTCTGATACTCACCCACCACACGCTCAAGCAATAAGTCAGATTGGTTGTGATTGAGTGCGTGCTGTGCTTCTTTCAGGGTAATCGGTGTCGGCGGTTGAAGATGGCTGTGGGTGCGTACAAACTCGACGGAAGAGTCTTTGCCTTTATTGTGGGTTGCATCGGCCTGGTGCACCACCTGGCAAAACGGCTTATAAAACCCCACGCTAACCCCCACCCGTTCCAGTGCCCGCAACAGGCCAAGGCACACAGACGTCAGGCCGGAGTCGGTGGAAGTTGGTGCAATAAAAAGACTTTTTGCCATCGTTAAAAATTCCGTCGCCAGGGGTGTACAAATCGGTTAGCTGAGTTTTGCCAGGCGTGCTGCTTCGCCAGCGATGACTCGTTCTTCGTCGGTAGCAATCACCAGTATTGGGAAACGCGACTTTCCGCAGTCAATTCGGCCATTGCGATTCAGGCCGTTGTCATCGTTATCGTGCTCATCAATGGCGAACCCGAGCAGCGTCAGGTGATTGACGGTTTGCTGGCGTACGCGGGCGCTATTTTGGCCAATGCCACCGGTGAACACCAGGGCGTCAAGCCGGTTCAGCGACGCCATCATAGCTGCGACATATTTGGCCAGGCGGAAGCAGAACACATCGATGGCCAGTTGCGCTGACAGGTCACCCTGACCCGCCAAGTCGCTCAGGGTGCGCATGTCGTTGGTTTGCCCCGACAGCCCGAGAAGACCGCTGCTGTGGTTGAGTTCGTTGTGCAGTTGTTTGGCGCTTATACCTTTGTTCTGCAAGTAATCAAACAGTCCGGGATCGACGTCCCCACTTCGGGTACCCATTGCCAGCCCCTCCAGAGGTGTCAGGCCCATGCTGGTGTCAACGCTTTTGCCATCGCGAATGGCGGTAATGCTGCAGCCGTTGCCCAGGTGCGCGGAGATAATGGAGCTCTCAGCCGTGGATTGCTTCAGGCAGAGAGCCGCCTGTTGCAGCATGTAAGCGTGACTGATGCCGTGGAAGCCGTAGCGGCGAACGCCCCAGTCACGGTAGTAGTTCTGTGGCAGCGCGTAATGAAATGCGTGTTCCGGCAGGGTCTGGTGGAAAGCTGTATCAAACACCGCCACTTGAGGCACCAATGGAAACAGCTCGCGAGTTGCCATAATGCCTTCAAGGTTAACCGGGTTGTGCAGTGGAGCCAGCGAATGACAGGCTTCTATAGCGGCCAGCACGCCGTCGTCGACCAGTACCGCCTCGCGAAACGCTTCACCACCATGAACAACCCGGTGGCCAATGGCCACCGGGTTGTTCGGCATCAGGCCTTTTTTCTGTGTGATATCCACCAGCACGGCCAGGGCTTCCCGGTGTGTGGCGTTGGGCGCCAGCCTGGTGACGCCCTGCTGTTTTCCAATGCGATAGCAGGCATTGGGAGTGTTCAGTCGTTCTGCCAGCATTGAGGCAATCTTTTGTCGATTGTGGTCGAAAAGCGCAATTTTTAGCGACGAACTACCGCAGTTCACCACTAATAATGTGTCTTGCATAATGCTGGATTTCCGATTTTTCAGATTCTTTAATGGCCTATGTACGAATCCAGCCACTGACTGAATTCAATAGCAGGCAGTGGTTGACTGTAAAGGCAGCCTTGGGCGTAATCGCAACCTGCTTTTTGCAGAAATTGGATCTGTTCTTCCTCTTCAACGCCTTCTGCGATCAGTCTGAGCCCCATGCTGTGCACCATATTGATGATTGCGCTAACAAGAGCTGCATCATCCGGGTCTTTGATAGCGTCTTGTACAAACGATTTATCAATTTTGAGTGTATCAAACGGGTAGCTTTTCAAGTAACTGAGAGCGGAATAGCCGGTGCCAAAGTCGTCTATCGACAGGCGCACGCCGTGCTCGTCAAGCTCCCGTAAAATCTGAGCGGTTTCAATCGAGTTGTCCAGAGTGAGGCGCTCGGTAATTTCCAGTTCCAAAAACTCGGCAGCCAAGCCGGTGGTAGACAATGCGTTCACCACGGAGGCAACAAAGCTGGCGTTGCGGAACTGGCGGGGTGAAATGTTCACTGAAATCCCAACATCCCGACCCAGTTGATTTTTCCAAGTCATGGCAGCTTGGCAGGCCTGTTGAATGACCCACTCACCAATAGCCGTTATAAGCCCAGTCTCCTCGGCCAGCGGAATGAACCGGTCGGGCATGATCAGGCCAATTTCCGGACTGTTCCAGCGCAATAGGGCTTCTGCCGCCAGCAGGTTGCCGTCAGAGGTATCTACAATAGGCTGATAAAATAACTCGAATTCCCCTTGTTGCAGAGCGCGCCGCAGGCGGGATTCAAGCTGAAGGCGTTCGTGGGATATTTCGCTCATCTCTGGCGAAAAGTGTACGTAGTCGCTTTTGCCTTTACGTTTGGCCTGATACATAGCGGCATCGGCGTGTTGCATCAGTTCGCTGCTGTTGTCAGAATCCGCTGGGAACGCTGCAATACCGATGCTGGTGATGACGTACACTTCGTGACTGTTTAACTGATAGGGCATTGAAAACGTTTCGAGTATGCGTTCGGCTACCTGAGACGATACTTCGGCGCTCTGCAGCCCCGGTAGAATCACCAAAAATTCATCGCCGCCTAGGCGGGCGACTGTGCTATTGCCGCGCAGGCAGCTGGAGATGCGCCTTGCAGCTTCGATCAGCAGGGTGTCACCGGCGTCGTGGCCCAAGGTATCGTTGATATGCTTGAAGTTGTCGAGGTCAAGAAACATTACTCCAACTTCGGTGCTTTCGCGCCGGGCTTGCGCCAGCGCGAGCTTTAGGCGGTCCAGTGCCAGCATGCGATTTGGCAGTCCGGTCAGGATATCGTAATTGGCCTGGCGCAGTAGCTGGCGCTCATAGCGTTTCCGAATACTGATGTCTTCACCCAGAATGAGAAATCCGGTGGTATCTGCTTTTGTGTCCTTGATGGGCGTCACGATGAGCTGCTCCCAGAAGCGCTCGCCGTTGCGTCGGGCGCTGGTTACTTCGCCCTGCCAGACACCCACTCGCTGCACCTGCAGGCGAATGGACTTCCACAGTGTTTCAGCATCCCGGTTGTCTGAGTTACCGCTGCCCAATGACCCCGGGTGTTTGCCGATGATGGCGAGGGCACTGTGACCAGTCAGTTGGCTGAATTTTTGATTAACAAACTCAATGTGCCATTGACGGTCACAAATGATGACGGATGACGGGCTTTGTTCAATGGCCTGAGAAAATTTTTGAATTTCTAGGGCATCCTGCGCTTGGCGGGCGATGTCCTGGTTCAGGCGTTCGCGCATTTGGTTAATCGCGTCGGCTACCTGGCCCAATTCGTCTTGACGCCGGCCGGGTGTATCAGGTCGATTCAGCGCTAGTGTCCCTTAACAAAAATTCGTATAGATAATTTTTCTGTCCTGTATAATCTGACAAACAGACACAGGAGAGGTGCTCATGGCGCGGATAGCTAGACCCCTTGAAGTTAGTGACTCTGAACGAGA
>Ga0306865_1000082_pt1 | contig 53188 bp, 62 predicted proteins | sample AntRauTorckE5431_FD_190441 | JGI IMG/M metagenome (GOLD analysis project Ga0306865, IMG submission 190441) | Saline lake microbial communities from Rauer Islands, Antarctica - Metagenome Torckler E5 #431 (v2) (version 2) | ecosystem: Environmental > Aquatic > Non-marine Saline and Alkaline >... | reverse complement strand
TAAGTGTAAAATAAATTGACAGTTATGACTTTGGTTAACTGACTGTAAATCAATTAATCACAATCTTTTTACTGGGCTGAGAAGCATTTCAATATATATTGTTACTATGAAGAGCTTGGTTTTATGCGTTTCTTATCCCCGTACAAAGAAAATATAAATATGTTACACTACCAAAATTTGTGTATAAAGTGCTTATACGGTAAAGTTGTGGGGATGGAATACTATATATGGCGAGTCGGGCGCGTGAAGGAAAACAGGAATATTTGACCCACGGGGCCTGATCCTAGTATTGAAATTGTGAGATTTTCAGCTTTTTTAGGCTAAACTATTTTTAAAATCGTGGCCCTAACTACTTCTTAATCTCATCAGGGTAACACCTTAAACCTTGTTAACCCCTGCTAGTGCTAGGAAACTTATAATTGTTAGCTTTATTTTCCCGACATTATCCCGACAATATGTAAACCCCTGGTTAACGGTCAAGATCTCACGGACTAATAAAGAAGGAATTAAAAATAGTCTGGAGATCTTTTCCAGCTTAGAATTTTGAACGCTTTCACGAGGTCCGGCCATCGGTTCAAACCCTCTACCCTTCCCCTCCTTCATCTTAAAATTATTTAACCCCTTATATCTTAATATTTATATCATTATTATATTTTCATTTAATTTTATGAAAATAACCCCTTGTAAACCCCTATAAACAGTACGTTATAAGAAAAACTTATAATTTAACTCTAAAAATGTGCAAAATTCCAATGACTTATAGTATTGTTATATCGTTTCTCTGTTGTACATTTGTACATCGAGTAGAAAGAAGCCCAATATATATAGGGTATGAGGTACAATAAGTTCATTGACATATTTATTTTATTCTGAGTTAGGGCGGTCTTAAGCTGTGATGTACTACGATACATTGATAAAACGGTTATAGGCTTAGACTTATAAAGAATTAGATAAGACTTAATACAAGCTTATAGAGCGTAGAGAATAACTCTATAAGCTGCTAACATTAAATATATAAAGGATTATGAAGAAATTAATCAGTAAGATAAACCACCTTGAGGAAATATTAAACATGGGTTTGCTATCTCAAAATGAAGTGAGCCAAGAAATAAGAGAAATTTATTGTCAAATATTAGATAAATATTCTGAGGGCTCTAAAGAGTTTGAAAGATTATCCAGTCAATTAGTCGAAGTTCAAAACCTAGCCTTTGACATTTACGAAATTGATGCTTGGTATTAAACCCCAAACCGCTGATATAGCCTAGCGAATAACTCTATAAGCATCTAACATTAAACAAATAAACTATTATGAATCTAACTACAGTATTAAAAGAAATAGAAGCAATAAAAACAGATTTTATTGAAAATAAATTGACCATGCAGGAAGTAATAGAGTGTTTTTATCAAATTGAAAATCACTCTAAATATTGCTTCACTCAGATCTATAACGCTTTTTATAGTTCGACTCCTGCAATGTATTTTGAATAAAAAAAATTAACAGCCTTCACGGTGTAGAAAATATTCGTGAAGGTACCTAACTAAATATAAACCCAAATAAATTAAACATCATGAAAACAGGCCCAAACGCATCAAACAAGAATTTTATTAAAACTCCTTCAGGATATACCCACACGCCAACGGGCGCAACTCTTGAAATATACCTAAGCAAAGGAGAGGAGGACGATCAAAGAGAGATATTAAAGCATAATTTATACTATGTTTTAGACTTTGACGGAAATAAGATTTCGTGCGATTATGAAGACTATGAGCAAGGCAAACACGCAATTTTGGATCATTACGAAATTGAGGAGTAAAAGAAAACCAACGGGAAACAATAACAACCATTTTAAAACTTAAACACATGAATTATTTCAAGGACTGCAAAAAATTAGACGAAGCCAAAACACTATTTAGAAAGCTGTGTTTAAAGCTTCACCCGGACACGGGAGGAACAAACAAAGACTTTATTTATATGTTTAATCAGTTCAAGAGCTTCAGACCATTAGAAGGATTTGAGGAACCTTTCAACGCTGAAAAATTCTATAATAACGAGGTCAAAGCATTTGATATTTTGGACGATGTGAAGGTAAGCTTTGTTGGTTCCTTCATATGGTTAGAAGACAATGAAAAAGGAGCCACATACAGACAGAAGGATGTAATTAGTTCAATGACGATTCAAGGCAAGAATAAAGCCCGCTTTGCTAGACTAAAGAAAGTTTGGTATTTCTCCCCTGAAGGCTACAAGCAAAAGGCAAAAAGTGGAAAGAGTTTGGCCCAAATAAAAAGCAAGTACGGAAGTAAAGAATACGCGACCAAAGGCAAACAGTTAGTTTCTTAAATACATAAACCCCAAAAAAAAAGCTGTGATTTATTGGTTTAGATCACGGCAACTAATTTTAAAACCCTTTTCACAATGTCAAATCTAATAAGCACTAAACGCAATGTTTACACTCTTGAATTTAGAAGTAGCCACGAACTTTATTTTTTTTCAACTGATGAACAGTTAAACGAAATTTTAAGGCTCCCGAACACTAAGCACGGAATCGAAAAAATTAAAGTTTACAACAATAAGGACCGATTTATAAGGGTATCAAAAACCGACTTTCAAAACTGGTTTAGCTACAACACGGAAGCAATGGAGATACTAAGAAACATTAATTTTTTAAAATAAAGTAATTATGATTTATCTAAAAAAATCAAACGTTCAAGAGATTGACAAACACATCAAAGACGCTTTTAAATCCAAGATAATTGAGGGCAAATTATTTGCCCTTTTAAAATTAGTTGAGACAAAAGGCGAGCCAATGCAGGCAGAGGACAACGAATATTTAAACGGCCTTAAAGTACTGGAATATAAAAAAGACTTTTATATAGGATTTAAAAAGCAGGAATTTTTAAATGGATCCTTCAAGCTTAACACAGTAGCACTAAAAACCACTTAACAACAATTCAAAATTTAATACCATGGAAAATTTAAACAGTTACAAAAAATTTGCGCCTAATGTATTTGTCGCAAAATGCCACGAACAAAACGAGAAAGGCGAAACGGTAATTATTACAACCAAATACGGGCAGGAGCACGAAAACGAAATACACAATTATTTAGGCAAAACGGCTGATGATTTTTATTTGTATTCAATAACCAGGTGCGACGGGTTCAACAGTCAAGAGAGAGCCAAAAAGAAAGCAGAGAAGCTTATCGGCTACGCGTCAAACGCTGAGAAGCGAAGCAATGAAGCATATGACACGAGAGCTACAAAGCACGAGAGAGATTTTTTAAGCCTTGGAGAGCCTATAAAGGTGGGACACCACAGCGAAAAAAGACACCGTAAACTCTTTGAGAAGTACGACAACAAAATGAGAAAGAGCATAGAAGAAAGAGACAAGGCAGAAAATTACAAGAGCCGCGCGGAATACTGGGAAGCTAAAGCCAGTAAAATTAATTTGTCTATGCCTGAAAGCTTGGAGTTTTACGAGTTCAAACTAGAGGAGGCAATCAAGAATCACAAATTTTTAAAGGACAACCCAAGCGAGAGGCGCCACGGTTACAGCCTGACATATGCGAACAAGACAGTGAAGGAAACCCGTAATAATTTAAATCTAGCGGTTAGGCTCTGGGGTTCTGATGAAGTTATAAAACAAATCGCAGACGAGAAAAAAGAGAAGGCAGAAGCCGAAGCAGGGAAAAGCAAGAAAAAAACGGATATAGTTTTAAAATACGGTGGGTTTTTCGCCTTCAATACCGATCAATTTAAAAGTGGTTATGCTAAAATTTTAGAAGCTGGCCACGTTGAAGATGGGGAAAAAGTAAGCCATTTAAAACATGGCCTATATATTCCATCTAAAAATGTAGACGCATTTTTAAAAGAACTATAAATTAACAACAGCCTGCAAGATGTAGAAAATATTCTTGCAGGTATCTAACAACAATTCAAACCAGATCCACGGATCACAAAACCCTAAGACATGAAGACAATTAAAACAGAATTAACGCCAGATCAAATTTATAACCAGCTTCACGCGCTAACGGCTAAGCACGTTAAAAATTACATTGAAGACCTAACAAAGCACGACAAAAACTCGATAAATAGTTATCCTGAGACCCCTTTTATACATATTGCAAGGGAACACGGAACAAGTTTAACGCGTTTATTTGTTTCAGAAGTTTACCCAAAAGAAGGGGAGAAAGTTAGATATATGTTTAACGCTCATGCAGACAGGAAAGAGCTCTTAAAATCAAATTTGCAATGTTTAGAATTTTACCTAGAAAACAACCCTAAAAGTATCTACTATTTTAACGGTCAAATCTTCAAAAAAATAACAGCAAGCCAAGCGATAGAAATCCACAAAAGGTATGCGCATAATCTAATTAGCAAATGGGAGGAGGAAGAAAGCCTTAACGAATTAGAAGGGCAAAACTATTAATTGCGCTACACGAAATTTTAAAAAGCTTCAAGCCATTGGTTTGGCTTGTAGCATCTAACTAATTCAAACCCCCCAAACATGGAAACACACGAATACGACGCATTGCCAGAGGAAGTAAAAACCATTTTAAGTGCCTTTGATGATAACCAGGACCTTTACAAAGAATGTGTAAAGATTGAAACCAAGTTAGCCGGTATAAATTACCAGTGCGACTATGGTTTAGCCGGTATAATTTACGACGTCAAACCCCTCATCAAAAAAGCTAAATTCTTTGAGGTTGACGGATATTGGAAGGACGACAAAACAAGCTTCAGAGACGCTTTATTTTCTGTAGATGTTCCAAATATCGACGCTGAAAAAATCAGCGATACGACCCAAATAAATGGGGTAAATGACGAGGATATATCTTACTATGGCCTTGACGAATCAGAGATTAAAAGACTAATAGAAGAGGGAGCCAAGAACGATCAACTGGATTTTGTGATCACTGCTTACAAGCCTTTTTTTCCACAACTAAAAACCCAGAAATTATGAATACACCAACACAAAGAGTTTTTAAATGTTTAGATAGTGGATATTTATTTCGCTTGCACACGAACGCTCAAACGCATGAGCCGAGCTTGTTTATAGAACCTTCAGAAAACCCAGAGGCACCAGCCAAAGGAACGGAGGTAAACGGGTGGTATTTATCAATGACAAATGAAGTTGATATAAAAATCAACGATACGAAAGTTGTAAAAATTCCAGTAGGTTTTTTCTACAATTTAAAAGAGGATGAAATAATAACGCATAAAAAGTTTATTGGATTCGATAAGCGTTTTAAAAAAGCATAAAAACCCAGAAATTATGAGTTTAAAAACTTACAGCGATGAAACGCTTATGAGAAGATTACAAAATTACGATGAAAAATACTTTTTAAACCATTCAAAATCAGTAGAAAAAGTTTCTGATGTATTGGACCTTAAAATGAGGGGTAAAGCGAATGAGATAGCCCAAGAGCTAACAAATAGAGGTGTATTTTTTTCAGCAGTACATCTAAAAATCAACAATTACTAAAAATCAGATCAAATGAAATATAATGCAATAGCTTTTAATGGAAGAAAGCAAGAAGCCTATTCAACAGATAAAAATTACTCGCAAAAAATAGATGAATTTATTTTAGAAAATGAAAATAAAGGATTTAGAGTCATTGTTGATGCTTTACAAAATGGCAGGGTAATAAGAAATGCTTACAGCACAAAAAATCAATAATTACTAGAAACCGTTAGAGCGGTTATAAAAAGGTGTTAAGCTCTAAGCGTGGAGGGTTCGCCCTCCAGTCACATTAATTTAAAAAGCACGGGAAATGCACAAAAAATTTAACAAAAAACTTATGAAAAACTTATTTCATAAACCAAGACGTTACATGGGTAAAAAGACCCCAAAGAACGACAATTTAGGAAACCTGATGCAAGACTATAATTTCAGTATTGCAATACAGGAGAACAGTTCACAAGTCAAGATCCAAGGCTTTATTTTATGGATCAATTAATTTTAAAAACAAGAAAAAATGAATAAAGATTTAGCAAAAAATAAGTATTACAAAGATGCTTATAATAATCCAGGACAATACGACTTTAATACTATTGTAACGAAGTTAGAAACAGTAAAAGACCAAAAGACGGTAACAATGCTTTTAAACATTTCTATTGGAGTTAAGGACGCTACAAGAGACAAGCAAAACGACAATTATAAATTTATTAAAAACCAAAACCAATGAAAACCGAAATTTTAAATCCAATAGGAATAAAAACCCAGATCCAAGACGAATTAACAGGGGTAAGCGCAAAGCAAAACAAAAACGTTTCTTTAAAGATTCAATTTGTAAAAGATAACATTGATAATATTGAAAAGATAAACGGTAAAAAAGTTTACAATCCAATAGCTGATGAAGAGTATATAAATTACAACCTTCAAAAATGCCCGAAAATGTTTATTAAATCATTATTAGAAACTAAAAAAAGAAAATATTACTATCCTATTCAATATGCAAATATTAAACTTAAAAACAATAACCAATGAAAACTTACAAAAAACAAATCAGCCAATATTCACTGAAGAAGAACAAAACCGATATTAATTCTATCAAAATAACGTGCAGCAAAGATGCTCAGAAATATGCAAGGCAATTTTATTTTGATGATATAGATATTTTCGAGAGCTTTTTTGTAATTATGCTCAATAATGCCAATAATACTATTGGTTATGTGAAAATAAGTCAAGGAGGTATCACGGGAACCATGGTTGATGTAAGAATAGTGGCGAAATATTGCGTTGATTCATTGGCTGTATCTTGTATTTTGGTCCATAATCACCCCAGCGGTATAATGAAGCCAAGTCAATCAGATAAGGATATGACCAATAAGCTAAAAAAAGGACTGGATTTATTAGATGTGAAAATCCTTGATCACATAATTTTGTCACCTGAGGAAAACGAATATTTCAGCTTTGGCGATGAAAATTTAATGTAAAACTATATATTTAATAATCAAAACTAGAAACGATGAAACCAAAAACTAAAAAAGATGTGCTATATTGGAGCATTATTATAATGCTAGGAGCCGCAGTAATAATTTTACTATAAAAAAAGGGAAATGTCAGAAACAGAATATTTGGAAATAGAAAAAAATGATACGGATTTGGTTCAAAAAGTAGCTGCTCTAATAAGAACAAGGCGCGACGAACTAGGAATGAGCTTGTCGTTATTGTCAAAATTAAGTGGAGTAGAAAGAGCTAATATAAGCAGGCTAGAGAGAGGTAAGCGCCCAGGGCTTACATTTTTAATCGTAGTAAAATTATTCACTGCTTTGAAAATTGACTTTGCTGAGATTGACAATTTGTAAAGTAAAAAATCTATTAAAAAAGGTCCTCCGATTATTCGGCAGGACCTTTTTTTATGTCTAATAATTTCTTGATCATGTCTTCAATTCGATTTAGCTGTTCAGGAATAACAGATATTTTATTGAAATCGATCAATGCAGGAGGAATTTCGGTTTTCGGCAAGGCAATATTCAATAAATTTGCTTGAGATTGAAGATCACCGCCAGTCAAGAGCACCGGTAACTGTCCAAATTTAAGAAAATTCATATTTACCTGCGGAAAAGTGTTGACGATACGCTCCTTTATTCCACGACTTAGGCTATTCCTACCCTTTAAAATGTGAGGAATGGTTGATGGTGAATTGTACTCTAACTTTGTATTAAAACTATTTGGATTGTGGTCAAGTGCGTTTAAAACCTCTTGCAAAATTTGTGCGTCTGTTAATCCCGATTCTTTTTTCATTATTTCTATTGTTTAGGTTTATTAATATGTTGTGTGGCATTAGCCAAAACACGGTCTTGATTCTTGCAAGAACATTATTAGTTCGTCCAATTCTTTTTGGTTTTTTATTGTGGCTTGTAATTGAATTTCATCAAGTTTAAATCCTCTAAATGTAGCTTCAAGATTTCTTGCGTTTACTGCTGTTTTTTGTCGCTCTCTTTTTTCCTTTAAAAAGCCTTGTACTTTGTAATTTGGTTCTTTCATAATTTCTATTGTTTTAGTGTATTTATATCAATCGCTAGTCCTTTTTCTATTAGTCCAAATACGTCAAAATGATTTTCAAACAAATAACACCATTCATAATAACCTAATTCAGAATCAGCTTCTTTGTCAATTATGTACTCACGGTTAAATATTCTGTTTTCGTATTCTTCATTTTCTAAATCAAATAAAGGTCTTAGTATTGGTTTAATTGTTAACCCGTCTGGGTAAGGCAATTCTGCTAAATCTATGTCCATGCCTCCTATCTCAATAGTTTGCTTTTGAAGGTCATGAATTTTAACAGTGGGTAAATGCTCGATTTCTCTACTATCTTCGTCTAAGCAAAACCAAGTTAAACCATAAGGTAAATAAGGTGCTAAGTCTTCTAATTTTAATTTCATTATTTCTATTGTTTAGGTTTATTCATATTTAGTATTCCAATATTTCTTAAGCTCATCCGCTGACTCAGTTTTTGTTTTTTTGATGTAGTGCAGCATCATATCTTCTTTTGCCCATCCGCAAATATTCATCAGATCTCTATTGGAAATATGCCCGAATAAATTAGAAGCAAAACTTCGGCGACAAATATGAGAACTTACAAGCTTATACTTCTTGTGAAGGCCATAAACTTTTCGTTTTTCCTTGGTTTTTTCATCAACTACAATTACACCTCCTTTAATTTGCTGGTCGATTTCCGCAAGCATACAAATAACTTTGATTTGCTCGTTGAAATGCTTGTCGCTTGTTTTAACGGGAAGATTTCCATGTCTTTTTTTGATTACTTCCCTAACCTGGGGATGAAGTGGAATTGTCACCCATGCCCCTGTTTTTTGCGTTTTGATTCTAATATAATCCCCATCAATGTTGCTAATGTCCAGATTTTTATTGAAATCGCTGATACGAAGCCCTGTCCATAGCCCAATAATAGCATTATCTCTGATGTTATCGAGACTCAGATCATTGCTTAGGTCTAAATCGTACACAGAATCAATTTCCTTCTCATTTAAATATGGGTGATCGATTTCTTCTTGGTCTTTTTCGACAAAAACTCTATCCTGATAGGTAGGATCTGTTTTTATTCCTTCGGTTTTAGCTCTTGAGATAAAGAATTTAGCTCTTGCTATCTGTCTCTTGGTCGTGTTCGAAGCATAATCCTTGCTAGTCATGAATGTGGTAAATTGATCTAGTATTTCATTGCTTACATCTTGGATTTTATAAGCATTATTACCCTCAAAGGATTTCCAGATCTTCAAAAAGGATTGATATTGCATTATAACACGCTTGGAAAGCATTTTATTTTTATCAGTTTTCCATTTGGGAGCCTTATTTTCTATCCACCAAAGGGCAAAAACAGAATAATACACGTAATGTTTCTCAATTGAAAGACGTTTCTCTTGCTTAGGTCGGTTGAAATATGAACTCACAGCGTTATTTAGCCAATTCTTATCTATAATATCACCGAGCATGAAAGAATCGTTGTACGCCTCTAAAATACCTATCTTAAGCTTTTCGAATTTAGCCTGCTTCTTTACCCGATCTTTTATTGACGAGAGGTTTTTGTAATTCGATTTTTTGCTATCCCATTGCGCAGGATCAACACTTAAATTAGTTGAACAAGTAATATCGAAGCTCCTGCCATTAATAAATCGAATGTATAATGTTGAAGGATTTTTAGTGCTTTTTACGATTAGTTTTATTGTTGCCATTTCCCGAATTATTAAATGATTTCTTTTAAAGCTTTTTCATATGCTAAATGAGCCATGTGTTCGTCAGTAAAAAGTCCTAAATATTTTGTTATGCCTTTTATTTCTATTCTCGAACCCCATTTTTTACTTTGCTTACGCCAATGAACCCCTACATATTTAGAAGAACCGCCTTTTCTGTCTTTGGAGGTGTTTTTTTCTATGAGTTATAATTTGTAAATTTTCAACATTATTATTTAATGGGTTGTTATCTATATGATCGACTACAAGTAAATAATTATTTGGTTTATGATTAAGAAAAGCCATGGCTACAAGCTGATGAATATCAAAAGCTTTTTGTTGGCCGTTTTCACATAGAGTAACCTTAAAATATCCTTTATGTAATGAAGGCTTTAAAAACCTATTCATTCTAACGTTTTTTCTTTTTAAACTTTTAACCCTTCCTAAATTAGAAACCTGATACAACCCTTTATAATTAGGTATGCCTTTAAATTTTTCCATAAGTTTTAATAATTATTTTTTGTTTCCTTGCTTACAATCTTCATCACATTTACATTCAGAAAAGCGAACAACGCTTGATGTGGTTAACGGCTTTCTTATTGCTTCTCTATAATTTTCGTGAAGCCTTGTATATTCCCTTTTTAAACGAGGATAGTCTTTAATCATTTCTTCGTCTGTCATTGTAGACCTTGGTGTATCTCTTGGTGTTTCCATCCTATTTATTTAGACCTCATTCTCCAGAGGTTAATATTATTATTTACTTTTTAAGCTACTTTTTACCTTCTTTTACAGCTTTCCAATACGTTATCTACAAGCACTAACACTTTGCTTAATCTCAAGTTCAGTCGTTGTAACCGCAAAAAATAGATTCTGTAATTCGTGAACATATTTCACAGTTAAAAATCGGTGCTGCCCTAAATCAAAGCAATAACTTTCTTGCCATTCACCCATAAATTTTGGTTTTGTAAGAACAAAGTCCATTATTAGATTAGTTCTAAATTCAACGCCTGTATACCCTTTTTTATATTCGGCATCACTAAACCCAAATTTATTAAGCCATTCTATATCTAACTCAATTCCTTTTGTGTTTTCTTCGGTACAGTTTTCAGGCAGTGGCAATTCAACCACCTCTTGTAAACAATTATGTATTGTTATGAAATTACCTATTCTTAATTCAGTTGGCTTTATCATGATTCTATTTCAATTTTAATGTTGTCATTAGTCGATCCTTTTTCAGGCTTTAATCCGACCATTTCTGCACGTTCCATAATATCTGCATCATCAAATTTATTCTAAATTTCAGATGCGGAATTTATCTTAGCGAATCTTTCCTTGTGTAAAAAACATATAGAATTTACTAATTCTTGAGGTTCAATTTCAAGTAAATCACTCAATGTAAAAATTGCTTTTTTGACTTCAATTGCTTTTAATGTTTCCATAAAATTTAGCTTCTAAAAAATAGGGTTTTGGTGTGTTGGCTTTATGAGATTAACCTTTGATTTTTTCTTAGGTTTTAAATGATCAGGTAAAAAATCACTAAATTCCCTTACCATATTTGTTTTTCCTAAAATATGATGTTTAGCTTCTAAATCAAAGTCCTTGGCTAGCACGTTCCAGGCTAAGCCTTTAGTCATTCCTTTATTTACTAAACTTGTTTTTGTCCAGTCTGTAATTTTAGCCTTTGCGTTGTCAAACATTTGCTGAATTTGCTCATTGCTGATAGTTTCTGCAATTTCTCTTGCTGCTTTTCTGTTCATTTTTTTAGTCTTTATTCGCTGATTGTTTCCCGACATATTCCCGACACGTTGACCGTGTATATATATCTAATACAACAAAAGTAGGGATAATAATTGTATAAATCTGTTTTTGGTATAAAAATAAATATAAGTACGGTATAAACGCTAAGTCCTGCTACGATAACTCATTTATTGTTTTGGAATAATCGAACAGTTAACTGTTTATTATTGAAATAAATTATTATATTTTACATATACATATACATAAGGTAAAAAAAACAGTATATTAGCCGTCTTGTTATATGGATATATGCACAAAATTTAATTAATCTAAAAAATTATGAAAACATTATTTTTTTTTCAAGAATCAATAAGTATAAGTATTGACGCTGGTAAAAGAGCGTTTGACTCAATAGAGCCGGCAAGTTCTAATTTTAAATTCTCTGATTGGATATTTGGAATTCTAGCTTTAATCTGCGTTATATACACCGTTATTGCTCTAATTAAAGCTTATTTCTTATTCTATGAATCGCCAAAAAAACAAAGCAAATGGCTTAAAGAAAGATTTCAAGAAAAGAAGGATAAAATTTAAAACACATAACTTAATAAATAAATAAAAATGGGAAACACGCAAATTGAATTACAATCACTACACCTTGTCTATTTTAAAGGTTGCAAAGATTTTAAAATAGACTTTGTAAATCATGTTACTACAGTCCGTGGCGATAATGCAACAAAAAAAAGTACAATATTTGACAGCTTTGTATGGTTATTTTTCGGAAAAGACTCTAATGACTCAAGCGATACTAAGTTTAGTATTAAGACGATTAACTTAGAAACAGAGGAGATTATCCGAAGGGTTGATCATAGCGTTGAAGGAGTTTTTTTAATTAACGGTGAAAAAACCACGGCAAAAAGGGAATTAAAAGAGAAGTGGACCAAGAAAAAAGGAGCTTTAGAGAAAGTCTATACTGGAAATGTGACAAATTACTATTGGAACGAGGTACCTCTTTCTCAAAGAGAATACCAGGACAAAATAAGCCAGTTCATAAGTGAGGACGTTTTTAAGCTTATAACCAACCCTTATTCGTTTAACTCACTACACTGGGAGAGACAAAGAGAAATACTTACAGAATTAGTTGGTGGTATTTCTGATCAATCTATCGTAAGAGGTAATGTTGGTTTTGCAGATCTACTTTCAAAACTAACCAATAAGACTTTTGACGAGTACAAGAAGCAAATGAAATTCACGCTTAAACGTCTTAAGGCTGATAAGGACGAGATTCCTTCTCGTATTGATGAGCAATTAAGAGGTAAGCCAGATGCTTTAGATTTTAAATCTATTGAATCTGAAATTGAGAAAAATCAAAAAACTCTAGAAACGATTGATGAAAACATTTCTCAAGTCAATAAATCTGCTGACGCTCTACATAAAAAGTATGATGGTTTTAGAAAAGAGAAGTCTGACCTTAATTTAAAGAACAGCGATATCTTTTTTCAAGTTCAAAAGCAAGTACAGGATGATTTGTCAAAACAAGTCAATCCTGCTGATGCTACCATTTTAGAAATAGATGACAATAATCTGAATATTCAAAAATTCCAAAGAGTTATTCTAAAATTGGAAAACCAAATTGAATCAGACAAAGCTTCGATTAAAAGAGTCATTGCGAAAAGAAAAGTCAAATCAAATGAGTGGGATGAAGAGAACGCTTCAGAATTAAAGTTTGAAGATGGTGATTTTGCTTGCCCTACCTGTAAAAGACCTTTAGAGGTCGAAGACCAGGAAACCGAGAGAGAGAAAATGCACTTGGATTTCATTAAGGACAAGCAGAACGCTATCGCTTCTATCAATAGAGAGGGTTTAGCTCTTAAGAATCAACAGGAAACTCTTCAAATTGACATAGATCAAACTGAAAAGAGAATTGTAGATGGCAAAAAAGCCTTGAAAAGCCTTAAAAACACTGCAACAAATCTTCAATCTGAATTAGAAAGACTTCAAAGTAACTCAACTCCTGCTCTAAACAAAGACGAAGAAATTAAAAAGCTTATTGATGTTCATGCAGAATACAATAAGAATCTAAAACTAATCGCCAAGCTAGATAAGTCACTATCAAATCAAAAAGGTGTTGACGTCTCATCTCACAAAATAACAAGAAATAATGTGCTAGAAACTATTAGCTACCTTAAAATAAGCCTTAGCCAAAGAGCTAAAATAGCAGAAATAGATAATCGTGTTGCAGAGCTAGAAAAAGAGGAGAAAGAAAATTCACAACTCATTGCTGCAGCCGAAAAAGAACTTGACACTATTCAACAGTTTGAGGTTGCTAAAATGACACTCACGGAAGGTATAATCAACGACAAGTTTGAGAAAGTAAAATTTAAAATGTTCACTGAATTGGTGGATGGAACAAAGGTCCCTTCTTGCTTATGCTTATTTGGAGGTGTTCCTTTTCATTCAGTAAACTCAGCAGGACAAATTGAAGCTGGCCTTGATATCATAAATACATTATGTGATTACTACAATACTCAGTCCGTGATTTTCATTGATGGCGCTGAAAGCATTACAGAAATACCAAGTACAAAGAGTCAACAAATTCGCCTTCTCGTAGAGAAAGGCACTAACCCCCTAATAGTAGAATAATTATGAACGAAATAATTAATGAATTGAGAGATTTCTGTTTTAATGAGTCAAAAAAAGCTGGATGGCACACCAATTTGGAAACAGGAGAACTGTTAGACAGGAATAAAGGAGAAATGCTTTGCTTGATTCATAGTGAAATTTCAGAAGCAATGGAAGGTGAACGTAAAAACCTAATGGATGATCATTTGCCATATAGACCAATGGCAGAAGTGGAGCTTGCTGATGCAGTAATTCGCATAATGGATTATGCAGGCCGATTTAATTATGACATAGGAGGAGCCATAATAGATAAGATTTCTTATAACAGATTAAGACCTGATCACAAAATGGAAAATCGATTAAAAGAAACTGGTAAGAAATTTTAATAAGAGAATATGACTTACCAAGATTTAATCACAGTAGAAGAAGAAACTAAAAGATTTCTCAAAAAACTAGACGCAGCGAAAACTCGTATAAAGGATGATAGCTACGCATTACTCTCAGGAAGCAAAGAAACTGGAGCAGTCAAAAGAGCTGCACTGGACTTAAAAATGGAATTAACAAAAATCACTCAATACTAAATAACTATGGCAACAGAAACAAAAAAAACAAGTACAGAAGTTGTAAAAGCTTCAAAAAAACAGTCTGAAATTACAAATATTGTACTTAAAAGGGTTGAAGCTTTTCAAAGATCTGGAGAGTTAAGACTTCCTAAGAATTACAGCCCTGAAAATGCTTTAAAAGCTGCTCAGCTATTATTGGCGGAACAAAAGGATAGAAATGGTAAATCTGTTTTAGAGGCTTGTACTCGAACGAGTATTGCAAGTGCTTTGTTAAAAACGGTAGTATGGGGGTTGGCTCCACACAAAGGGCAAGTTTACTACATTCCATACGGACCAAAACTAGAATGTAGTATCTCATATACTGGAAATATTGCGATTGCTAAGCGTTATGGTAATTTAAAGAGCATAAAGGCAAATTGCATTATGGAAGGTGACGACTTCGAATTTGAAATTGATAGCAAAACAGGTTTAAGAAAAATAATTAAGCACTCGCAAACTTTGGAAAGTGTTGGATCTGGGTCTATAAAAGGAGCTTATGCAATTATTGAATTGAACGACGGAACTTTTGATGTTGAGATTATGAGTTTTTCACAGATAGAAAAGTCTTGGCAACAAGGAGCCACAAAGGGAGATAGCCCAGCTCATAGAAAGTTTCCTGATCAAATGTCAATAAAAACAGTTTTGAATAGGGCTTGTAAACTTCTCATAAGAACAAGTGATGATCAAGTTTTATACGAGGATGATGATAATAAAGACTTGGACCGAACCAAAGAGGACGTGAATCAAGAAATTAATGACAATGCCAATCAAAATATTATTGACGTTGATTTTGAAGAAGAGGAAGAGATAGAATCCACACCTGATCCTACTCAAACAAAAACTCCTCCTAAGACTTTTAAAAAACCAGAACCTAAAGAAGAACCGCAGCCTAAAGAATCTCCAAAAGCAGGAACTCAAGAAAAAGCATTTTAATCTATGGAACTAAAAGTTATCGGCTCTGGAAGTCAAGGCAATTCCTACATCTTAACTAATGATACAAATGTATTGTTAATCGAACTTGGAGTGAATTTCAAACGCATCAAAAAAGCATTAGATTTTAATATATCGAATGTAGAAGGGGCTTTAGTGTCTCATATACATTCTGATCATGCAAAATCTATCAAAGATGCGGTTGAATGTGGAATTGACGTGTATTCTGGAGCTGAAACTATTGAAGCAACAGGCTTAAAAAATCATAGGCTAAAACCCATGAAGGCAAAAAAAGCATACATAATTGGATCTTTTAAAGTCATGCCATTTGAATTGCGTCATGATGTTCCCTGCCTTGGATTTATAATTAAGCATGAGGACTGCGGTAACGTCGTTTTTATTACAGATACTTATTATTCCCCATTTAGGTTTAAAGACGTAAACCAATGGATTATTGAGGCTAATTACAGTCAAAGCATACTAGATGGAAAAGATGGCTATGGTAATCAAAATGATTTTCTAAGAAATCGAGTAATGAGCAGCCATTTATCCATTGAAAATTGCTCAAGCTTATTGGCTGCAAACGATTTGAGCACCACAAACAATATTTTGCTTACTCATCTATCGGATAGAAATAGTAATGCAGTTGAATTTAAAAAATTAATAGAAAATCAAACCGGTAAGACTGTAAACATTGCAGAAACCGGACTAACAATAAATTTTAAAAAACGCCCTTTTTAATGATACAAATAAAAGCAAGCGATTTAGTCGAAATCGATGAAGAGTTTATAAATCGAGTTTCCAACCGACTTAAAGAAATTCAAGATAAAAAAGAGTTAGAAAATCCTTACTACTCAACAAATGAGGTAGCCGAGCTTCTAAAAATCACAAGGCTCACAGTAGTTAGATACATAAATTCTTATTTATACCCTAACAAATACCCACTTACACAAAGATTAAAGGCTGTAAAAGCTGGAAAGTCCTGGTTAATTAGAAAATCAGACTTAGAAATCTACCTTAAAAACCCTAAAAACCCGAGTTATGATGAGCAAGAATAGATTTCACACAACTGATGAACTGAATACTGAAATAATTGATAAGCTAGAATTATTAGGATTTAGTAAACTTCCAAATTGCATGAGCAAATCTTACGCACATCTGAAAAAAACTATAATTGACACAAAGACTAAAACGTTTTGGTGCCTTGACCAAGTTTGTTTTGAAAACTCGGTAGTTACTATAAGTAATCAATTTCAAGAAATTATATTAGAATTTAATATTGATGATTTGATCTTTAATGAAGCAAAGGAGCTGGATTTATCGAATGAAACTTCATTCAAAAAACCTCATAAAGCTATAGGTACTGAAGAAATCACTTTACTGGATTACTTTGCGGCTAAAGCCATGCAAGGGGAGCTATCTAATCAAGATGAAAACACTTCGTTTAGAACTTCAGGTGTATCTCAAAGAGCTTATCAGATAGCTGGTGAAATGATGGAAATTAGAAAGATCAATACGGATAGTGTTAAATAAAAAACCAATGGAAATAAAAGGAACATTAAAAGTAGTAGGCGAGACGAAATCGTATGGCAGAAATGATTTTCAGAAACGTGAAATCGTAGTTACTACCGATGAAAAATTTCCCCAAGACATTTTAATAGAATTCGTTAAGGATAAATGCCAAATCTTAGACAATTATGCTGAAGGTCAAGAAGTTCTTGTTGGCATTAATTTACGTGGGAGAGAGTGGGAAAGTCCTCAGGGAGAGGTTAAGTATTTCAACAGCATTGTTGGCTGGAGGATAGGATTACAAGAAGGCCAACAAAAACCTACGCCACAGCCCTATAAAGAGCCAGAGTACCCTAACGAACCTGATTTACCAATAGATGATGAAGAGGAAGATGAAATTCCCTTTTAAAATGGTGTAACAATAGTATAATTAAACTAATAATTTTAAAAAGGCAATGAGATGGATTATAAATGGAAAGAAGACCCTTTTTTTATGATAGTACCACATCTTTCGATTCCTAATGTGCATTTTGTGTTTAGGAAGCTAAGCCCTACGGCATATTTAGAGATAGAATTTGAAATTAAAAATCGATTGATATACCCTGATAGCAGGTTAACGGATTCTGAAAATGAATTTATTTCAAAAAATTTGATTTAATTATTATACTAAAGTTATACTATATTATATTTTATTTATATATTTGACACGGGAAGAAATTAACATAAAATATTTATCAGGGATAAAACCCGAATAATTGCCCGTACTCTCCTCTTGATTTCTTCCCAGATTCAAAAAAAGTACGGGCTTTTTTGATTTTGAATATTAACGGAACCTCGCAATACTAGGTTTATTATTCCTAGTAAAATAACATAGGTTTTAAAAAATATAGCATGAAAATTAAAGTAGTAATGAAGAGGGAAAAGTAGAACCAAGTTTTCTTGTTTCTACAACTAAGGCTACATAAAGACCTTTAATCAACTCCAAGAACAACTTAGAGTTTTATACAGAAATAAGTATAATAAAATATCAGCATAATGAGCAAAGGATGGATAAAGCTTCACAGAAACCTAATTGATTGGGAATGGTATGATGATATAAATGCTAGAGTATTATTAATACATCTTCTCCTTTCAGTCAATTACGAGGATAAAAAATGGAAGGGAAATTTAGTCGAAAAAGGAACAATGGTTCTTAGCTGGAGCACACTTTCTTTAGGTTGTGGCCTTTCAGTTAAGAAATGTAGGACTGCTATGAGTAAACTAGAAGATAGCGGTGAAGTGACAAGGTTAGCGACAAGCAAATTTCAGGTGGTAAGGCTAGTAAAATGGGATAAACTACAACAAATAGATGAGGCAGAGGGCAAGCCAGTAGACAAGCAGACGGACAAGCTGAGGGCAGACAAAGGGCAGGCTGAGGGCAGACAAAGGGCAACAACTAAAGAAACTAATAAACTAAAGAATATAAGAAGTAAAGAAACTAAGAATATTCTTTTATCCGAAGTAAAAACTTCGGACTTAGTGGATTTAGAGATTACATATTTTGAAATAGCAAAAGCGTTTAAAGAATTATTTATTAAAAATATTTCAGAAAACGGAGGTTCAAATCAAAACCAAAAAAATGCTAAGTACAAAAATTACACAGACCCAATCCGATTGATGATGGAGAAGGATGGAGTGACCAGAGATCAAATAATAAAAGTTTGGAAATTCTTAGGCAGCCAAGAAGGAGATTTTTGGAAATCTAATATTCTATCAACCCAAAAATTAAGAGAAAAATTTTCACAATTAATAATAAAAGCGAATCAAAATGAAAACAGGGATAACAGCAAAAAGTTCGGAAATCAATCAAGTGTCAAAGGAACGTTCAGCATTATTGATTCGCTCGTTAGCGACTAATGATTTTGATTGTTTTTTAGAAATGGAAAGAAGCACTACAGTTGCAGAAGCTATTTCAGGAAGTTCTTTAAAAAGCCTTACCAAATCAATTAGCAGAAGAGATGTTATTAAATCAATTTCATTTCTTATAAATCGCTTTAATGAAAACTTCAATGCTAGTGGAAAGTTTACTGATATGCAAATCGCAACAGTATCAATGGATTTATTCGACATATTCCAATTTGAATCTCTTGAAGACGTGATGTTGATGTTCAAATACGCTAGACAAGGAAAAATTGGAGACGGAAAGGATTTTAAGCTTGATAGCCAGACGATATTTCATAAATGGGTGCCAGAATACCTTGAGCTTAAAGCAAACGAAAGAGAGCTATCCCACAACAAGAAAAAAGGGGAATTGTCGGGAATGGCAAACTTCAATTGGGATAAAGAAAACCTAGACAAGTTTGAAGTTTCTGAAAAAGAACAGTTAGCTGGGAAAAACTTTGGAAGCCGGGTAAAGGAAATATTTACTACTGAGCACCTTGACAAACCAAAACTAGATCAAGTTCTTAAGCCTAATTTTTACGAAAGAGCCAAGGCTGATGTTGTAAATCACAGCACCGAAAACTTACAAGTTTATCTAAATGCTGAAAAGAAATCGGTTGTACCAGATAAATCGATGATTAAAATTGTTGAAACAGAATTAAAATCTAGAAAATGAAAAAAATGAAAAAACTGTTTAAAATATTATATAAAGAATTACAAAAATGGGGAGAGGCTGCTGCCTGGGCTAAAAGAAATTAAAGTAAATAATCATGATAAATGTAGGTAGTGATTTTAGTGGCGTTGGAGCTTTTAACCAAGCTTTAGATAGTTTAAATATAGTTTATAATGTAAAAACATATAATTTATGAAAACAGAGGAAATGTACCAATTATATCAGAAAGGATATAGTTTAGAAAATATTGGAAAAGCTTACGGGATAACAAGGCAATCGGTTTATTCAAGGTTTAAAAAAGAAAAATTAAAACTTAAATCATTAAAAAAGAAACCGTTTATTATTGTTGACGATTTAAAATTTACAATTAATAAAGATGGTTATTATGAATGCACAACTAATGATAGATTAATGCTTCATAATCATAATTGGGAAAAAAATAAAGGCAAAATTCCAAAAGGTTATGAGTTGCATCATAAGGATTTAGTAAAGATAAATAATGAAGTTGATAATCTTAAATTAGTTACACCAAAAGAACACACAACTATACACGCTAAATTGATTAATGGTAGCGGAATGAACAGAAAAGTTAGGTGTATTGAAAGCGGAGAGGTTTTCGATAGTATTGTTCAAGTGGCTAAAAAACATAATCAACACGCATCAAATGTTTCAAGATATTATATTGATGGCAACAGAAAACTAGAAGGTTCTACTTATGAAAAAATATAAAATAGGAGGTCAGTTTTCAGGGGTTGGCGCATTTGATCAAGCTCTTATACGGTTAGGTATTGATTTTGAAAACGTATATCAAGCGGATTGGGATAAATACGCAAGAGAAACATATTTACATAATTACGAAGCTCCAGAGTATTATATAAAAGATGTTTACGATACACCGGTACAAGAGATAACCGATAGACACGGAAGTTTAGATATAATGATGTTTTCGCCCCCGTGTCAAGCTTTTTCTTTAGCTGGTAAACGAAAAGGCGAAAAGGATAAAAGAGGTGTTTTATTTTATAATAGCCACGAATTTATTGTAAAAAACAAGCCTAGATATTTTATTTTTGAAAACGTAAAAGGATTATTAAGCGATGATTCAGGTAAAACTTTTAATCGTTGGTTGGATTATCTTGGAGGAAAATCTGTAAACGGAAACCCAGTCATATTTCCTTTAGAAGATGCAACACCTTATCACATTTACCACAAAGTCCTAAACGCTAAAAATTACGGTGTACCACAAAATAGAGAGCGTGTTTTTATAGTTGGCATACGGGATGATTCTGATAATATTTTTACATGGCCAAAAAAGCAACATTTAACTAAACGCTTAAAAGATGTTTTGGAGAATGATGTTGATGAAAAATATTATTTGAGTGATTTAAACATAAACAAATTAATTAATTCGAACTTTAATCAAGAAAAATCAAGACTACAAGAAAAAGATATTTCTGATTGTTTATTATCCAGAGACTGTAAAGATCTAAAATGTATTAAAGTAAAATCCGCAACAAAAAAAGGCTTTGAGATTGCAAACAAAGGCGATAGCATTAATTTATCACAACCTAATAGCGAAACAAGGCGAGGACGAGTAGGGAAAGAAGTAGTACAAACTTTAGATACTTCTTGTAGTCAAGCGGTAATAATAAATAAAGCAGAGATACAAGTAATAGGAAATTTAAAAGGCGATAAAGGTCATAATGTACAAAACTATTATAGTATAGAAGGAATTTCGCCAACGGTTATGGAAAATCATGGAAATGTAACTAAGGTGATGATGGGAGCTATTAGAGGGCGAAACCCCGAAAATCCATTAAGCCGAGAAGTAGGATTGCCAACAGAGCAACGCCTAGAGCTAAATCTAAACGAAACCAGTAATGCCTTGACAACCGTTCAAAAGGATAATGTGGTTGTTTACGATTTAACAAATGATTTTGGAGAGGATAAAACTAGAGAATATACGGAAGCAGCACCGTCTTTAAGAAGTTCAAGAAATGGCTTAGCTACAAATTATAATTCTAAAATCAGAAGGCTTACACCAAGAGAATGTATGCGTCTTATGGACTTTAATCCTGATATGATAGAAAAAACGCTAAATTCAAAACAAAATTTGTATTTCCAATTTATTTATAGTAAATTTAATATAAATAAAAAGGAAACATTATGGAATGCGAAGCTAAAGACTGTCAAAGAACCGCTAATACAAGAAAATTTGGAAACCTTTGTGTATTGCACTACAAAAGAGCTTCAAAAACTGGAACTACTGACGAATGCACAAAAAGAAAGGATAGAGAAGCCTCAAAGTGTAAATTTTGTGATAGAAAAATTGGCAGAATTGGAGCAAAAGGAATGTGTAATAAACATTACCAAATGGACAGACTTCACGGAAACCCTTTACACATCGAAGAAAGACAAAACAAACCCGGCAGTAGTGGTTATTTTAGAGACACAAAAGGAAGGCGAATACACAGAGGAGTTATGGAAAATTACATTGGAAGAGAACTTACCGATAGAGAAATTGTACATCATATTGATTTTATTAAGACAAATAATGACATTAGGAATTTATACTTATGCAAAAACCGAAGTGAACACGCAAAGATTCATAGCGGCTACAATAAATTACGAAAAAGAGTCGGGTCGCTTGCTGTTATCTTCTTTGAAGATGGAATATACAAAACAAATAATTTCTAATTCAATGCTGTATAAACAAGCTGGAAACAGTATTGTTGTAGCTGTTTTAGCTGGTGTAATATCAAAATTAAATTTATAAAACTTAATAAACCAAAAAAGGGAAGGGGAAAACTTTATAGAGTACTCAAAAATATTAAAATTACAATCATGACAGAAAAACTACAACTTATCAAAACTCTTCTATTGCAAGGAGACATGCTTGATGATATAAGAATAAAAGCTAAGACTTCTTGGAGAATGATTTATAGAGTTATTGAAGAACACGGAATGCAAGAGTTTCGTCAAGAGGTAACAAGAAGGCACAAAAGCAAAAGTTCAAAGATGTTAAAAGCTCCTAGCATTGCTAAAAAAACAAATACAAGTATAAATAGACTAAACCGACAATTGCTGGGCAACCAAGTAAAAAAACAATCTATACTTGATGAGAAAGTGCAGGCGCTTAATTATAAAAATTGTAGTGATTATATATCACAGCATGGAGCCGCAAGTTTTAAGGCTAATATTTTAGGGAAGTGATTAAGCGTTATTTATCTTTCTTCATCTTATCCATAAGCTCAGTGTATTCCTTAATAGTCTCATCGTCAAAAATATTCATTTTTAGCATTTGATCGAACACCTTATCATTTTTAGCTGATCCGTCAAAAACATTACCGTAATATTGAACAATTTTTAAAGCACGGGCCTCACGATCATTCTCAAAGGCAAGTCCAATAACGTAGCGATCAACATCTTTGTATTTAGCAATACTTTTTATTTTGCTCTCAACCCTCTCAAGCTCTTTTGGAGCATATCCTTTTAAAGCTTCTATAAATGCAGGAACAGAAATTTCGTCATTATAGAAGCTACTTGCTAACGCCTCTACGTCAATTTCTCGATAGGCGTTTTTTATTTTTATATTTTTAAGATCACCTTGTATTGGTCTTAATCTATTTACTTGTCTATTAAATCCACTTGTATGGCTTATGAGTCGTTTATTAAAAGATTTTAGTAAATCGTTTCCTAAGTCAGATCCAATTTTACTAATGTCTTTATCATCAGTTGCAACGGCATCTGCTCCAGCATATAATACCCCAATAAAAGGATTTGTGCTTGGCGTAGTAATTAAGCTTTCAATAGATCCTTTTAACCTGGAAGGAGATAAATGAGTACTACGCCCTATCTGTTTGTAAAAACCATCTATGTTTTTATCTTTCGCACCTTCCATTTCTGGTATGTCTTGGTTTTGATCGAAAGTTAAAGGTTGATTTCTATAAAAATCATATCCAGTAGTATAAGTCAATGCGGCTTTTGCGGTAGGTATTTTAGCAAGGTTAGCAGTTAAAGAAGTTATATCAATTGGTATAATATTGTTTTGAATTGCGGTCCATGCTTCAGCATAATTCACTTTAGAATCCTTACGTTCTTTACCAACAATTTGATTTATTAATTGCGTGTAAACATTATCAGCAATATTAAGAATAGGAGCTAATTGCTGATTTTTTGCAATTTTCCAGATACGGTATTCGCCATCTTCATTTTTTGTACCATCTACAATATTAAAATACTGAATACGTTGATACCTACTTACCCCTTCCATAGCCTCAAGCCATATCTCAATAGGAGATTTATCTTTATCTTCTTCGTCTTTATTTTTAGCAATTAAAGCTAGAGATCCAACTACGGCTGATCCACTTAAAATAACTCCAGCTTGTAGAATTTTTGAAGTAATTTTTTGAGGATTTTTCTTAAAAGCATCAACAGCTACACGGCTACCTTGTGTAGCTGTATTTATATAAGGAACGAAAGCTTCTAAGTCTTTTGTTACAGCACCGCCCTGATTAAAGTCTAATAAACTACGGGCTTCTGCTACTGCTCGCATATAAATTGCATCTTTTTCTTCTTGGCTTTTAACTTCTGAAATAGACTTTAATCCTTTTAAGTCTAACTGGTTTTTTATAGTTCTTTTGAATAATGCCATTCTAAACATTATTTCACTGTAATTCGAAAGCTTCCTTAAAGTCACAGCTTTGAAAAGAGAGCCACCAATAGCCTTAACTCTTGGAGTGATAAGTCTATCTAAGGTCTTAGCAAGCACGGTATCTTTTTTTAATCGACCTTGAGTACTTAAAAAAGCCATGTCTCCACCATAATAAATATAGTTATCAAGCATATTAGAACTGTCCATATTATAATTTCCCTTAGACTTTCTGATTTCATTTATGGCTATGAAAGTATCTTTAGAAACTTGAAACATTGCTTTAAAAACATTTGAAGAGTATTGATCACTAAATACAACATTAAAGATAAAGTCACGAGGTATGTTTACTAACGCAAACGCTGGGTTGTTTCCAGTTGCAATACCCTTTAATAAAGCTGAACCACTTACATAACTAAAACCTTCTTTTGATCTTGAATTTAAAAAGCCAGATAAATTATCAAACCAACTATTATGTAATTCTTCTTCAATAAAAAACTCATTACGAATACCATCTACATAGTAAAATGCTTTTTTAAAATTAGAAGGTGTTTTTTTAAATTTTCGCTCGTAAATAAATTCAGGAACCATTCCATCAATTACAGTTCGCTCTGTGTTTTCCTTTTTCTTAATTATAGGATTGTCTTTAATTTTTCTATTAAGCTCTATGAAATACTCATAAAAACGCTCATCTTCTACAGTCCATTCTTTGCGGTTAGAAAGATTTTTCTTAAGAGCATCAAAACGTTTTTTAGCAGCAGGAAATTCTTTAGTCATAAATACCTTATTAACAGTATTCATAGCCATAGCTCTTTGTCTTGATACAATTGAAGTAGACAATAACCATTCTGAATTACGAACTAAGTTACCGGAACTCCCTTCATTTAGATTCTTAATTTGATTTTGAGACAAACCACCAGTATCACTTTTTTCAGTTTGCGCGGCACCTAATGAAACATTGCCTTCAAAGTCTGTAATGTGCTGAAGAAATAAACGAGGTTGATAATCTAATCCACTTAAATCATCATATACTTTTTGGCTTATTAATCCATTATTACGCATTTCATCAAGCAAACTTTTATACGTATCAAAATAAATTTTAGCACGGTTTTCTAAATCCTTATATTTTTTAGTACCTATCTTCTGTTCTGCTGAATTAAGATATTTTTGAGCTATTATTCCATTCACAAATCCAGGATGCTTAACGGTAGGAAGTCCTTTAGCTGATCTATTTTTATCAATGGCAATAAATCGCTTAAGTTGTATAATTTTATCAAGCAATACGCGATCTGCATTACTCATGGGTCTAAATTCAACTTCAAAACCTCCTTTTACTTTGATTTTAATTCTGTCTGTGTAAATATCAGAATAAGCTTTATCAAAAATACGCCTAGCCTTCCCTGAAGCACCATGGCTATTTACCATAGCGTCTTTGGTTTGCTGAGCGCCAGCCTCGTCAACTAATTTTTTTGAAAGAAACTGACGATCAGTTATTTTTTCTATGAGCTTTCTGACTATCTTTCTCCTTACTGCTTTACGAGGTTGTTTGTTTTCAAAAGCTGCATCAGCTTCGTCAAAGTTATTTTCCACAAAATCAAAAGCCTCTTCATCTGTCATTGAGGCTTCTGCGACTGCTTTTTTAATAGTGTCCGTAGTGATTTCTCTCTGCTCTTTTTTAGTTAGAGACTTATACCAATCTGTAGATTTAATGTAATTAAGACCTTCCTCTAGGGCTAAAGCTGCTTTTTTCCCTGCTTTGTATGCTACTTTTACTACTTGTATAGCTTTTATTGCAATAGCAACGGGAAGATTTATTCCAAGAGTACCATCTCCAAAGTCTTTTAATTGCTTTTCGGCATCTTCTAATCCCTTGAGAAACGGATCTTCAAATAATCCACCTTGATTGCTTCCAGCATTAGTGTATTTACCTTTTTTCTGGAAAATTTCCTGTAATTTTTTACGCTCAAACCTTAAGTCTTGCTCAATTTTATCTAAAACTTTATTAGAGGTTTTAGAAATTTGATCATAATCTGAGCTGTTTGGATTTATATATTGTGGATTAGCTGGGTTGTTAAGCCGTTCTTTAATTTCTGTCTTTCTTTTTTCTAAATCAGAAATTTTACTTTTCTGATTTTCTACATCTTTATCATACTGCGTTTCACCTTCGGATTTATTTTTAAAGCGCGCAATGTTTAGAGGTTTTTTAGGATCAAAAAACATTTCGCCTGTAATAGCAGTTATCTTACTTAGAAAATCTGCCTTGCTCCTAAATCTTTTAGACTGATTTTTATTATTTAAAAAGCTGAAAAGTTCTCGTTCGTGAGCATTAGTAAGTTCTTTATTTCGTTTTCTGGAAGAGCCTATCCAATCTGAAATTTTCTCTATTTCACGTTGATTTTGAACGTCAGTAGATTTTTCAAAAGCCTTTAAAGCTTGCACTACAAGTCCTTTAGGATTTAAAAAAGAAAGACTCTCTATAAATGTTTTGTTTCTTCCTTCCTTCTTTTTAAAAGCATCTAGGTCAGCTTTACTATCGCCATTTTCCCGTTTTTTCCTAAGAATTTTTGCGCGTTCTAATGGAGTCTCCATTGATCGATTTGCATTACTTCGAACTTTAGCAAAATCAATAGCTTCAGCCCTGTCTGATGGAGGCACTACCTGTCCTGCTTTTTTGTGATCCGCAGGATAAGTTAATGCACGGGCAGGTATTGTCTTAAAGCCTAATTTTATTGCTGCTGCAAATCTGTGGTGGTTTAAAGTTATTTTCTGTCCTATTTCATTTACCCAATAACTGATAGGATCAAATTCGCTTGGATTATACTTTTCGACTATTTCGTCAACTTTGTCTTCGTTTAATCCATCTCTGTTCTGAAAAGATTCTTCGTCAGTAGATAATTCGGACATCTCCACGTTTTCAACGTCTGTTGCTTCGTTTATCTTTTCCTGAACTTGTCCTAGCTTTTCTTCTGTTTGAGGCTCTGTAAGTGATTCTGTAGTCTCTGCTTCACTTTCAATAGCCGCGACATCTGGTTCTTGCTCAGCGTTGTCTTTTTCTGTGAGTTTTTCATTTGCGTTTTCATTTTCTGCTATATCATCAACTATAATTATTTCTTCTTTTACTTCAACTTCTGCTTGACTTGGCTTAGGCTTAGCGGAGGGCTGTACTGAACTATCTTTCTCTTTTGCTGCATCTTTACCATCTGTAGGTCGAACGTCTGCATCAGTAGAAGTATTTCCTTCCGTTTGTGCTTCATTGGATATCTTATCTAATCCTCTATTGTTTTGAGCGTTTTTAAGGTTTGCCTTACGGGCCTGTCTTTCATACTCTATTTGATCTTGGCTACTTGTTCGAGTATTTTTAGCCTTTCTTTTATCGGCAAATTGTTTAGCTTTTTCTCTAGCAATTGATTTTTCTGTAAGCCTATCTGCTTCTGCTTGTTGTTCTGCGCTACTGTTTTCATAAAATTCCTTTAATCTAGTTTGATATGCTATTTCTTCGGCAACTCTACCTCTAAAAGTTCTTTTATTTCCTTTTGAATTCTCTAAAGTTACTGAATAATTGCCGCTTTTAGTTTTAATTATTGCTGTTGATGGCGTACTAAGGTTATTATTAAAAACTTCTCCATCAATAGTTACTTGATTTTCGTCAGAAATAGAAACTGAAACCTCTTTTTCTCTTAGAATTCCAAATTCATTTAATTTAGATTCTGAGATTTCATCTTTATTACCTAAATCAATTATGCTGTCGTCACTACTAAAGACAACTCTTTGTCCATCAATAATAATAAACCCTGTTTTGCCATCTTTAACATAAGGATAACCGTCTTCAATAGTTTCAGAAATAGTAGTATTACCTCCTAAATTATCGTTTTGCTCTTGAATCAAAGCCTGTTTTACCGCTTGAGCTGCTTCTTGCGCTGCTTGAGCCGATTCTCTCGCTTCTCTCGCTATCTCTTGTTCATTTAATACATCTTCTTGGTTGGCATCTTCTTCTTCTTCGGTGTTGATTTCTTCATCATTGGCTTCTTGGCTACTTTCTTCATTTGATTCTTCATTGTTTTCTAGGTTTTGATTTATTTGTGTTTCTGTATTTACTTCTGGATTATCCCCTTCTTGTCGTTCAAAAATAGATATAGCACGTTCAGTAATCTCTTGATCGGTTATTTGGAAGTCCTTAACCCCGTCAGCTTCGTACTCAGCAATTATCTCGTTTTGGGCTTCACCTTTTAGCCTTAGTGATTCTTCCTCTGTTAGAAGGTCTAAAAAGCTCTCCTTTTTTTCATCGACAACCATTTGCTTGCCTTCTAATATTTCATTTCTATCCTTTTCTAAACCATTAAATTCATCCAAAAGGTCTTTTAAAATTTCAGTTCTTTGTTCCTGAGATAAAGCTTTGTCTTCATTAATTAATTTTGCCTGTACCTGAAGGAAAGCTTGATTTTTTGTAATGCCATTAACTTTATTGTAGGCTGCTTCGCTTAAATTTGAAGTGGAGCTTTGAGCTTTCTGAATTAATTTATCATTACTAGCGTTGGCTTCTTTTATTTTACCTTCTAAAATGTTTCTTGTGGATTGATTTCCTGCGTTATTAAATGCCTTCTGAAGCTTAATAACTTTTAAATAGCCGTTCTTTATTTCTTCAATTTGACTCTTAGGCATGAAAGGCTTAATCAATTCTCCTGTTATTTTGCCACCACCAATAATCAAAGGACTGCTTGCAAGAGTCGAGAATGTAGTTTTATCCAGATTGTCTGTCAGTAAAACATCTTTTTTATCTAAAGCAAATCTGTCTAATAAGTTTTGAGAAAAAGTTGTGGCGTTTTCGGTAAGAACTTCTACACCGTTGTCTTTAAAAAATTGCTTAGTAAATCCTAAAGCTCCTTTGTTCAGTAATGCTCTATTGGCACTAGAACTAACGGATCGTCTTAGTATTCGAGAAGTAGGTAGTGCGCCCAAAACACTCTCAGCAGCACCGTAACCAAAGGGTATTGATATCTCTTGTAATAAAGAATAATTTGCAGGATTAATACCTGATTCTTCAGACTTCATTTCTGAAAACTTACTACCTCCTGTTGATATTCCAAGAGCTGTTATACCTGCCGTAGCTGAAAAGGGATTCATTATAGCTGCTAATATTGGAGCTTGTGTGACTGTCTCCTGAGCTATAAAATAACCAACGTCTTGAAGTCCTGTTATGTTATCGTATTCCATTCTAGGACGAAAGTTTTGTGCAACTTCTTGAGTCATTTTTTTAGTCTCCTCAGCAGACATAGCCATTTCATCAGACGCTATTTGATCGGATTCGTTACCTGTAATAGCTGCCTTTATGTTTAAGGCGTAAGCAAATGCTCCTTGAGATCCAGCAACTACCAAATCTCCTGTTGACATGGCTATCTGAGCCTTCATGTTATCCACAAAGCCGTAATTACGTTTTATCAAATCTATAGCCTCGGTAGTTTCTATTTTTTTATCTTGGTTTTGTTCCAACTTTTCTTCAAACTTTTTATACTTATCATCAAGAGTAGTGACAATCTGACTTCTTAATTCAAAGTTTTGTGCATACGTTTCGTTAAAACCTTCAGGCAATTCCTTACCCTCTTTATTCATTTGCCTAATAAAATCTTCATTGGAATTCACCCTACTAGCCACTCTTGTTAATTTCTCAAAATCAATTTCAAGATCAATCACAGCAGCTTTTTCTTCCATTTCAACTGTTTTATAGTTGAATACCTGATTGACATTTAGCTCTTCCCTGTCTTTTTCAGGAAGAGATCCAATATAATCTATCGTTCTTCTCTCCCTAAGCGCATCTGTTTCATCTTTGATGGTGATTTGCTTTATTGCTGAACTTATATTTTCGGGAGTTTGCTCTTTATCTTGTTCCTCTAAAAATTTAATAGCCTTTTCTTGCTTTCTTTCTTTGTAAGATGGGAATTTAATATCTGGACCTAATCCAAGGGTTGCTACTGTTCCAATTTTACTTAAAACATTTACAGCTCCTTGTGTGAATTTTTCGAAAGTAGAACCGTCTAGTTTTTCTTGAGCATCCCTTTCGATTTGTTGTGCATCTTCAGGCCTTACAGATGTAGCTCTTTCATAGTTATTTATGTTAGCAAAAACTGTATCTCTTTCCGCTAAATTATCTTTTAACTGACTTAATTCAGCCTCTTTAAAGTCAAGATCTGATACTCTTTCCTCTGGTGTAGGTTTTGGATTTTGGGTATTAGGTGCGGAAGTAGCCAATGAACCATCCTGAGTCGGAGGTATTGGGAGCTTTTGTTCCATATCCGAAGCAAGATCTGGACCAATAAAACCTTCTTTTTTTTTTACAGTTGTGTTGAACTCAGGAAACTTTGACAATAATTCCTGCTCGCTTCCATATTTACCACTATTAGAAGTAGCAACAAAATCTTTCAAAACAGACGTATCGTAATTTTGTAATTCTGGAAACTTTGATAGTAACTCTTTTTCATTTCCATATTTGCCGCTATTAGAAGTAGCAACAAAATCTTTTAAGGCTTGTAGTAATTCGTCTTCCATTATCTTGTTGTTCCCCCAGACATTGTAGTCGTGGCGTTGTTGTTCGGTTTAGTCTCTTCTTTCTTTGGTCTTCCGTCTGGGAATATTCTCTTCTCTAACTCTTCTATACCGCCAAAATAACTAGCGACCTTAGATTTATCTTCTATGGGTACAGTAACGATTTTTCTCTTATTTTGAGCACCAGTAGAAAGTCTATCAAGTTTTAGGTTATACTTTTTAATATCAGCATCCATCTTGTTGTTGATAGTTTCATCAGTAGTAGCTTCTTTAATTTCTCTAGATTTTATTATCTTCTCCAACAAGCTTTCTTCTTCAGCTTTATATGTTGAGTTCTTCACATCTTGATAAGAAATATCAATGACCAAATTATCATCCTTGTCGTAAATGACATTTTTTACTGTAGCATTTGTGATAACGCCACCCTCATCACGAACTGCATCAAGAACAACTCCTGATCCTGTAAAACCAACACTTTTGGCTGCTGGAGCAAAATTTGTATTTCCCCAAACCGCTTTAGAAGGTGTTACCGCCTCAGTGAATTTTACAGTGCTTCCACCATCTCCTGAAAGTCTTGCTTCTTTAGCTGCGGAAGTTCTGCCCGAATTATCTATTGTGTTTTCCTTTCTAGTGTCACTTCTTAAATTTACGTCTTTAATAAAAGCGTTTTTCACTTTTAGCATGTCATCTTCGGTTGCTTCTTCTAAAGGTATTCCTGATTCTATAAAAGCGCTTATAGCGTAGGAACTAAACTTGCCTTCACCGTCAACGGTAAACATTCTGTCCGCAGCTAATGTTACGAATTCTTTTTTTATGCCTTCTGTTTCTTCCGTTCCAAAACCACCTTCGGTAATTTTTTTATCTGCCATTATTCCTGCGTCTGCCGCTACAGTTTTGGCGATAGTTTCAAAGTTGTATCTTTTAACGGGAGTAAAACTTGCTTGACCACTTTCATGCTGATCGTAAGAAACAATATCTAAAACATTGTCGTTATCTATATCAGTAAAAGCACCAACTGGTCTAAATTGATCATCTAGCCCAAGCTTAATACCTTCCCATCCATTTTGATAACGCTTTTCATATTCGACATCTCTCCAAACATCACCTTTTTCAACAGCTGCTAAGTAAGCATTATATTCCTGCGTTCCTCTTTCTGTAAAAGACTTTAATCTTTCAGGAAGCTGCTGTAAACTATCCAATCCTAGTTTAGCTTTAATGTAAGCTTCGCTAGAAGGATCTGAACTTTCAAGAGTTTGTAATAAAGGTAAGTATTGATCTGTTGCTTTTGCAAGCAACCTTGCGTTTGCCTCGTTTTTTGACTTGGAACCGGTATCGTAATTATTTAAAGGCTTAATGTTTTTGTCGTAGAAATCTCGCTTAGCTTTCTTTGCAGATTCATCACGTTGAAATTGCATCTGATCATTAATACGATCTTCCTGTCTTCGATTAGCCGCGTCATTGTTCCAGAATTGTATATCACGAGAAAGCCCTTGAGTTGGCTGTAAGTTCTGGAATGCTGCGTAATTACCTTTCTTTGCCATTTTCTATAATAAAAATCTATAATAAATACAAATTTAATAGAAAAATAGTATCATAATAATTATATATAGTATAATTTAAAGAAAATAATTTATTATATGGGTATTATGTGTTTAATTCACTCTAACTCGCACGTCAACATCTCTTTGACCTCGATTCATTTTAACAAGCTTATTGTCATAAAAGTAGTAGAACATAACGTTTTGAGCGCTGGCTCCGTAAAAAACTCTGTAGATAGTCCATCCACTATCCATACTGACAAGCTCTTGATACTTAGCCTCATTAATAAATTCATTTACACTCATGCCAGTCCATATCTGTGGAGCTTTTATAGCAACGCATGAGCTAAAAAGCATTAAAGTTAAAGATAACACAACCAATTTTTGTAGTAAATTTTTCATAGTTCCCGACGTTTTTAGTTTTTACGCTAAGTTAAGTTAAAAATAAATTACACTCCAAATTGTTTAGGAGCAGCATCATCGTATAGTCTTCGTTCCTCTTGTTGTCTAAAAAAGTCAGCTAAAGAATTGCTTCCTACCGTACCCATTCCAGGCATCATTGATCCCATTGGAGCCATCATAGGATTTATCATTGCTCTAGGTTGTTGATTTAACGTACCAACACCAACGCTCTGAGTCTGCGGAGTTTCTTCACCCCCAGTCTTTCCAGTAAAACCAGAACCTATTAAGCCAGCACTATTAAAAGCACCGCTTATACCAGATTGTATATTTTGTTGTCCTACCGACATGAGTTGCCCTATTCCTGCTAAGTCCTGATTATCCCTATTTTCTTGAATTCCTTGAATTCTTCCCTCATCTCCTGCAATTGCAAAATTACGTCTCATGATTTGGTCGTCTACGTCCAATTGATTTACTCTTGCAGCTTGGTTACTTGAAGCTTGTATTCTTGGCAACGCTCCAAAAACACCTCTTATCCCAGATCCTCTTGCTGCCTCTGTTAAATTTGCAGTAGCTTGACTTGCATCTTCTCTCCTTAGATTAGAACCCAATAAAGAGATTGGCATATCGCTGTAAACATTTTCAAGGTCTTGTCTTTCAAAATCGTTTAAGGCAGAATTAGCTTCCCTTTCTTGTCTCATTCCTTGGGCTATCTGTAAACCTGATCCTGCTAAGGCAACCCCACCCATTATTGCAGCCGTCGTTCCTATTGCCATTTTTATTAGTTTAAAATTATACTTAATGCAAATTTAGTATAATAAAAACAGAATGAAACACTGGTTTATATATAAAAAAGATATATTTTTGAATCCGACACTACTGTTTTAAATTTTAGAACATTAAAAAATTACAAGACATTACTAAATTTTAAAGTTTTCTCTCAAGCTTATTACGGCTATAAATAAAAAGTAGAATACCAAAAATAAATTGTATGTTTGTAGGGTCTTACATACTTAAAGGCAAGCAGGAAGCTTGTCACGTAATTGTTTCAGGTTTTTTTTATGCCTAAACATTAAAAATACGCGGTTCAGAACCCCCGTGTAAATCTATAATAGATTTACTGCCTTTAAGGTGTAAGACAACGGGAAAGGCTGAACCGTTATTTTATTCCAGCCCTTACATAAATTGTACTGAAATGTCTTATTCAGGAAAAAGTCAAGCTCCGACAAAAAACGAGCAACCCTTCAACGTGGTAGACCACCACACAAAAAACTTTTACAAAACTATTGAAGACTTCTATGAGCTTGGTAATGCAAGTGATTTCACAGGAGCTAACAATGATTTATTAAACTCCTATCTCGAAAAAGATACGGAGGAAAAAGGCTATTGCCCTAAAGACATTCAAAACCTTGTCTTCATGGTTACATTTCAAAACCAATTTCTCACAGCCTTAAAAGAGAATTGGGAACTTTACAAAACATTTACTAACACTAAAACCGAGAACTTATGAATGAGTTAGAAAACAACAGTGGAAAAATGACAAGTTTAGAAATTGCAGAACTAAGCGGAATAACTCACGCTAATTTAATGAAGTCAATTAGAAAGCAAGAAGAAACTTGGTTAAAAATAGGTCAAGTAAATTTTGACTTAACCTCTTACATTGACAAATCCAATCGAGCAAAGCCAATGTACTCACTTTCAAAAACGGAAACTTTATACATTGCTACCAAATTTAACGACGAAGCAAGAGCAAGGTTAATTATTAGATGGGAAGCTTTAGAAATTGAAAAGCAAAAGCCACTATCTCAAATAGATTTAATCATACAATCTGCACAACGATTAAAAGCGATTGAGGAAAAGGAAATCGAACAAGATAAACGTATTCGATTATTAGAAGCAAAATCGGTAACAATTCCTGAATATTTTACAATTGCAGGGTATGGTACTTTAAACGGTGTTAGTGTTAATATCAAGTTGGCAAGTAGATTAGGGCGTGAAGCTTCTAAAATATGCAAGGATAAAAACCTATTAACAGATACAACCCCCGATCCAAGATTTGGTAAAGTAAAAATGTACCCAAAAATAGTGCTAGACCAAGTATTTAATACCGTGCCTTTGTAGGTAAATAATTATATTAAAAAGCCTCAAGTTAATCCTTGAGGCTTTTTTTATTGAGACAAAACTAGAGAGTAATTTAAATAAAAGTCTATATTTGTATTGAAAGTCATAATATCTTAATCATTCATTTTTGATTGTTATATGCTAGCTCTAATTAGTATAAAAAAAGCCCCTAACTCAAAATAGGGGCTTTTTCATTTAAACAAACAACAAACAAACTTAAAGCGTTTTTACCATTTCGCACGTATCTTGACTTCCCACAATAAAACCGCAATCTTCAAAGCGATTCTTTAATGAAGGATTTTTAAGGCTTGTAAATAAAAAGGTTTTACCCATTCCTTTACAAACTTCCGAAATTGTATTTATTAAAAGATTTAAAGATTCCTTTCTTAATTCCCTGTCTTTAATGTCAAAATTAGCTACAATATATTCAACCATGGCTCCCTTGGGAACAGTCGTGTTTATAATAAATCCAGCACATATTTCTTTATCACCGTCTTGTATAATTACACCTTGAAGCTCACCGTTAACCTGTGGCAAGTAGTCAATACCTGGAGGAGGAAATCTGCTGTCTTTCCACCACTTCACAAGAGTAGGATAGTTTTCATTTTTTAATAGTCTAGCTTGTATCATACGCCTGTTTTTATTGCATTAGTACTAATTGCAAAAAGCTCAGCCTGACCAGTAGATTCCAATTCAAGAGTCACTTCCATGTAGTAACCGTTTATTTCGGCTCCTTCAATTCTTGAAACCTTTTTTATAAAGCAAAAAGATCCTTGTTGTAGAGTTAAGTCTTCTGCAATAGAATTTAAGGTTATGGTAGTTTTTGTGTGACTATTAATAATTCCTATAAATTCAGATTGATTATTAACTACTTGAAATAAAGCATCACCATTGTTTGTGTTATCCGGTACCTTACCTACTGTTATAATCAAATTATTTACAGTATTAATATTCCCTATACCTTGCGTATCACCTCCTTGTGTAATTTCTGTAGACTCTTCTTGTCTTAGAAAAGCAAACTCCTTACTTCCTTGAGTCACAAATTCTGAGGTCCTAACCGTAGTTTTAACAAAGTTAGTTTCTATTTTAGATTTCCACTTTGCATCACCTTCTAAAATTAAGTTCTTAAAAATCTTATCGCTATCAAGAACATCATTAAATACCGTCTTTATTCTTGCGGTAAATTGCTGACCATAGAAATTACATTTAACATCATTATCCTTGTCATTATGTAAATATAGCTGACCATTTTTTAAGGTGAAAAACCTGTTATTTAAGCTTGTAATTCCCCCAGGAGTAAACGGAGATTCCCCCGTCCATCCTTTGTTTTTTTCAGAAAAATTTAATGTCTGTGCCATTTTAGTTATTGTGCTTGTGTTCCTTGATTTATACTGTATTGTCGTGTTACATCTCCTGTTGAGAATGTAAGTGTGGTGTTTCTACGAAGTCCACTATTGTTTTGTGAAACTAAAACTGTTACTGTTCCGTTACCAGACCCTGAAAGAGGACTAGGAGTGATCCATGTGACTTGCTTAGATACAGTCCAATTAGTATTAGAGTTTACAGTAATTGTGAAGGATTGTTGATCTCTGCTTAATGCACTGCTGTCTGGAGTTATTATTAGTCTTTCCTCAATTTCTTCACCCTCTTCAGTAATGTTTATTGTAACCCTAGCGTTTTCGCTTTGAACTACACCATTAGATAGTCTGTAGAAAAAAGAATCAGAATCCAAGCTTTCCGAAGTGTGTGTATATTTTATTGTATTATCATCATTTACTTCTATATGACCAAGTTGAGGCTGAGACATAATTAAAACCTCAATAGTTTGAGGGTCAACACCTATATCATTTGCAAGAACGTTTAGATTTATTACTGCTTTAGAAGTAACATCGAAAATATCATTATTAGCAATTAGTGGTGGGTTTTTGTCTTGATAATCCCATATAAGATATAGATCCTGAGTTTCATTTACACGGGTAAAATCAAAACTTATTTGATCTATAAAGCTGTTAATCGAAACTTGTGTTTGTGTTGTTTCGGGAAATGTTGCATCAGCTAAAATATCATTTATGTTAGATTCATTATACCCTTGGGAGCTTATCAAATAGCCAAGTCTATTCTCTCTGTTAGCGTGAAAAATGCCAGTAGTACTAGAATCTTTAAAGGATTGAATATTTACAGACCTTCCTCTTTCTGGAAACCTTGAATTACCTTCTAATCCTTCTTGAACTTCAAATTTGCTAACAAGAAATTCTTCAAACAAGTGATCTTCACTAAAGAAAGATCCAGCCCCCCATTTATATCTATTTATAATTGTCGTGCCTATATCGCTTTGGTCGGCTAAAACTATACTTATTACTTTCATTGGAATACCAAGAGGGCATACATTAGTAACTTGAATTGTTGCCGTATCGCTCACTGGTGTAATTGTAACCTGAATTGTATTTTTACTTAAATCGGTTCTAGGAATTTCCAAACTAGAGGACTCTATTACGGCATTATCGCTGTAAATAACTCCGTCGTAAACAGCAGAAACATTAACTTCTCCATTAGTTACCTCAGTATTTAGGACTGTTTCTCCCAAAAGAAAATTTATGTTTAGTACAAATGTGAATGCTTCAGTGATTGTTTTTTGAATAACATTTCCACAAAAAGCATTAAGATTTTCAGATATTTCATCTTCTATACTAATCACGTACTTTTTAAAATAAGCATCATACCCCCCTATCTTTTTGGAAGTAGGATTTTCTATAAAAAGATTTCTAAAATGAGAAGACATTCCGTAATTAATTTCAGTAACCCCATCTGCGGATAGCCTCATTGGAACTCCCCTTCTAGCATTTATCCAGTTTACTCTATTTCCGTCCACCGCTAAGCTTTCTGGATTTTTACCTATTCCATTATTTCCTGCGTATGGAATATATTTTCCAAGTATTTCAGGTATTGTTGCTAATACGCCTTGACCATTAGCCATTGATAATAAATCCTTTCCAAAAAGGACGTAGCCAGTTTTTTCTTCTTGAAGCACTAAAAGGTTGCCTTCTCTAGATAAAGTCCTCTGTATGCTTCCGTGCTGCTTATCTATCTCTTTAAAATTAGCATTACTTAGGTTAAATTCATTTAATCCGTTTATGTTGGTGCTTTCTATGTAAGGTTTTCCGTAAGTGTGATCCGCAAATCTTCTTATCTCTCGATACTCTTCTACACTAGTTGATGAAGGCCTTGTATCAATGCTTAAATAATTCGTGTTGAATTCATCTCTTATTCTAAAGCTTTCAATACCGTTTCCTTGCGTGTAACAATTAAAAAAGTCCATCTCAACTATTGCTGGGCTATCTGTAGAAAAATCTTGATCTTGAACGTTACCTTTATGTTGACCATCTACCACATCAAAGCACTGTTCTGTTTCAAAAAATATATCTGAATCAGCTTGTTTTGGAATTGTCTCAAAAACATAAACACCACTACCTAAGCGAATAATTATTTTAGCCTGTATTCTCCCCTTTCTTACCCTATTATAAACAATTCTATCTTCTGTGCTTCCAGAAAGTAGACCTATGACTCTTAAGTATAACTTTTCGTCAGAAGGATCTCCAAAAGGGCCAGTGCCTCTTACAAGGTCAATATTAGGTAAGTAGTCAAAGTTAAACTCTTCTGAGCCGTCGTCAGCTAAGAGCGTTGTTCTGCTTAATATGACCTCTCTAAACCATTCCTCAATAGTATCATAATTTCTTTGTGCAAAAAATTGAGTATCATAAGTGACATTTTTAAATCCACGATCATAATTTCTTGAACTGTTTAAAAATAGAGTTATTGAGGTTCCTGAAGGTATTTCAAGTTCTGAATCTTCAAGCTCTGAATCTTCAGGTTCAATTTTGGTAAACAAATCAAGGTAAGTTACTGGAAAAGTAAATGGACTAGAACCCTCTGTAGCTTCACTTGCTTTTACATCAAAATCGCCTCTATTCATAGAGAATCCTTTCGGCATTATTTTCATGTACACCCCTCTTCTTTCTATTATGTCATTTTCGTCTTCGTCTTGATTATTTAAGATAAAATCCTCTTCCTTAACTTCAATTTCCAGAACCTTAATTTTAATAGGATTGGTCATTACTATTTGTCCAGCCTTTTTAATAATTAAAAAATCACCTACTGAAATCTTGTCTTTATTGTTGCCTTCAAGTTTACAAAATGTATAAAAATCTTCTGAATAAAATTCAGTAACATAAAGTGTTTGGTAGGCAAGTGGATTCGATTTTACTACAAGCTTATATCGATCAGCCCAATATGGAGCAGGACCAGTAATTGTTGCGACTAATTTGTTCTGAAAAGAAGAGAAAGCTTGAGGAATAAATATAGTATTGCTCTTGGAAGTTAGGACACTACTTCTTCTTCCGTATTTATCCATATAAACTTTCCCAACTTCATAATTTCTATTCGTCTTAGTTGTACCAGAATTAATATCATTGGTAATCGAAAAACTAGTTCCTGCGGTAAATGTTATTGGAACTGTTACTGTAGAATTATCATTAACGTTTTTAAAAACTAGAGAATCAATAGCTAATGCAGAATCACCCCCAGAGGTGCTTTTAAATATTCTTGGAGGATCTTGAAGCACTAGGTTAGAAGGTGGACTGTAGCTATTTTGTTGATTATAGTTTTGTTGAAAATCTGAATTTATAATATCTATAAATACCCCAAAAGATGAGCTTCCAAATAAGCTAGTTAAGTTTGCATAATCAGAATCAAGAGTATGGAAAAAAGTATTGCCATAACCAGGAGCACCATTAATATCAGTCTCTATACTTATAACCATGATTAAACCCTCTTGCAATGGATATGCGTTAGGATTTGTTATTAAAATTCTTTGTGAATCTGCAAAAGAAATATCCAATACATTACCACTTTCTAAGGCTTGTGTTTTTACAGAAATAGTATAATCAATATTGATTGGAACACCTTGGCTATCCTCTATATTATAACCTTCAACATAATTACTAAAAACTGGAATGTTTTCTAATAAGGATAGAGCCTTAGCAAGTCTAGGTACATTATCAAAAGACCTAAATAGCTGATCACTAGGTAAAGGAGTGATAGTTTTGTTATTGGAAAACAAAAAGCTCTTTGTTTGATTGTCTCCCCATCCGCTTTTACTTTTACTAAAAGTTTCAATGATCATCAAAGAATTACTCAAAGTTTCTTTTACTAAGAGTTGGATTTCTGTGACTTGTTTTTCTCCAGTATTAAATTCAATTTTGGCAGCATTAAAAGAATTGATCATTCCTAAATTATCTAAAGTAAAATAATCTAAGTCAAAGGGTTGTGGAGTAAAGTTGTAATTACTAAAATCGGAAGGTGCGCTATATTCGCCATCAAGATATCTAAATCTAGAGGCAAATAGAAAAAATCTTTCTTCATTATTATTGCCTCCGTCCAAGGTGTAGGTCGGTGTTATTTTTGGAGCTTTTCTTGGCGGTTTTTTTATAAGCAAGATATCCTCTTCTACAAACCCATTTACCCCATAGGTTTTAGCCCTCTCGATGTTTATACATATGGGTTGCATATTATCATCAGTAAACAAAAGGAGGTCGCTCTTGACCTGTTGAGTGTTGACTTTAACAATTCCTGTAATAAGATGATCTTTGTGAAGAGAAAAAACACGGGAGCCTTCTTCTCTAGTATCTCCTAAAACCAATGATTGTACTTTATTGAGATCATCCCATTCGAATAAAAAACTTCCTAAATCAGAAAGAACTAACCAGTATATTTTTTTCCGAAATTCATCTGAAAAATTACCCATGTCTAGAGGATTTTCTCCCACGTCATAGCTAGTCAACTTTTTATTGGAAAGCATGACTTCTATGGCCCCCATATCATCCCCTTCGCTATTGATAACTTCAACCCCGAAAGCATCTCTATACTCTCCTTTTGGCATTAATCTTATGTCTGCATCTTTATTAAGACGGCCCTTTACAAAGTTTTGCTTAAATATCATTTTGGCATAGAATTAATTTCACGACCTATTGTTAAAAAATCGAAATTTAGAGAAGCAATTAAGGCTTTGTGTCTTTCGGTGTTGTATCTATTTCTAGCTGAGGACTTGTCGTACTGATTTGCATTCCTTCTTGTTGATATAATTTCAGAAATCGCAAACCACCTTATAGCGTCTTGCAGGTCTTTGTGAACTTTTATTTCCTCTTCTCTTATATTTTCAAGATCCAACCCGTCTGATAAATATTCAATAACAACATCTTGATCTTCAAGGTTACTGCTAAAATGAATAGTACCTCTTTCCTCGTTTACTTTAAACTCTCCATGTTTAGACAAAAGAGAAGTGTCTTGTGTAGACTCAAAAGTGTGTCTAATATGTGGTGTTTGGTAAGCATTAGCCATATCTGTTGTTAGCAGCTCTCCTTCGTGATTAAAAAGGATTTCATGCTTATAATTTTGAAGATATCCGGATGCTGTATTTATTTTGTTGTTGATATTCAAAGGTTGTAAACGTCCTTCTTCATTTATCACAGAAACCCTAATCCAATTAACATAGTTCTGGGGCAGGGCAAAATACAAACTAGGGCCAAGTGTTAATTGGGCCACATTAAACATTTTTTGAGTAGCATTATTTACTACTCGAATACCTTTTTTTAATTTTCTTACAATTTGGCTCCTTTTTGTATTAGCCAAAAAACTATCAGTATCGGTTGTGTCGGCAAGCATATCATCTACTAAATCCTTAAGAGTGATATATTGGTATTTGCCCCAATTTTTCTTATCAGCATAGTAGTCTGAAGGTTTTTGTATGGCCATAATTAAGAAGCGTTATCTTGGTTAAAATCTATACTCTCTTGCTGCATGGTGTATGATAATAAATCAGTCTCTTTAAGATTTACACCAAACGCCATAAGAACCCTTCTTACCATTTCATTTTCTTCGCTAGAGTGAATATCCGCATCTTGGAAGTTAGCGTCATCAGGGTTAAATAGCTCTACTTCATTTACACTTGTATAAGTCCATTTTGGATATTTTATGTTTCTCAAATATGATATCCTTACTTCGCTACCGTCTTTAATTGGAGCAATCAATATACTTTTTCCAATAATTGTGTAGACTGGATATTGAGTAGTGGCTAAGCTTTTTTGAATATTAAATTCCCTTCTGTTTCTGCAAAACTCTAGAGTTCCACCTTCTACTATTTCAGACTCATCTAAATACCTCCAATCGGAAGGAAGTTCTATGCGACTGCCTTCTACAGTAATTGGCTCTGATTCTTCAAGGTAGTGTAATATCTTTTCGCTGTAAGTATCTGGTATGTTAGCAATTCCTCCGCTAATTACACCTCTATTTTCTCTTACAATTAATCGATTTAAGTCATAAAAGTATTCTTCATTACGAGACTGTATGGAATCATGAAGAGCAAGCTCAAATTTTCCTGGGGTAAAGTTCCCTCTCATCTGAGTGTTTATAAAGAATTCTACCTTCTTTTTAATTTGATCTATCATTTTGCTATAAGTAAAATTTATATCTAATACAAAAATAATAGATTTAAAGTGTTATTTTAGTATAAATATTATATAAATCAAATATATATTTACAGCCATTGAATGATCTAGAAAAAAAAGTACTCAAAGAGGTTTTGGACTACCACGATAAAACAAACGGGAAGTGTGGTATAAGTGCTATGCTAATTGCAGAAAAACTCAACATAAGCTTTTTAGGATTAAGGGAAACACTAAACAATCTCAATGACAAAAAAGCCTTCACTATTAAAAAAGGAATTAACAGCATACTAATATTTAGAAAATGATATCACAAGAAAAATTACAAGAAAGCATACATTTTAATTCTCTGGATCATATCCAAAAACAAATGATATTGAAAAAGGATAATAGAGAAAAGATTTCTCTAGGATTAATAATGAGTCAACTAAGGAGCTTTGATTTTTGGCTTGAAAAATGCCAACCTTCGGATCGCCTTAAAACAATAGTGGAAGAATTAATTAATAAAAAAACAGATGGGAGGATTAGCGAGAATTTGTAAGATGTACGGCTCCATGGAAGTGGCTGACGCAAATGGAAAAAAGGTAACTTGGGTTTGGGATTATGTGAATCATAAAGCAAGGGTGAAAACTGAAATGACTTTAAGTGAGCGAACGGCAAGCGAGAAAGCGAAATGGTTAGGGAAATAATGGAAAAAATAGAAAAAATAGGATTACAAAAAGACTTTGTTTTTGGTACTGGTAGTGGTTGTAGTTCTGAGTGTAGCGATTAATATAAAAAGTAAGTAGATGAAAAGAAATTTCACAACAAAATACGAAGGATTATCATTAATCAATCGGTGGAAACAAAAGAAATACTCTAGGAATTGTGATTGGGTAATATTCGGAATACAACAATGGTATTCAAGCCCTCATAGTTATTGTATTAAACTATGCTTTTTTGGAATAGACTTGCATATTTGGTTTGAGAAGAGTTTTAAATAGAACCTATACCAAAAAAGAGAGCCCTTTATTGCTAAAGGGCTCTAGCGTCGGGAAACGCACAACCAGCAGAACTGGAAAGTATTGTTAGTTAGTCAGCTTTAGGACCTTCTGCTATTTTTTCTTTTATCCATTCCAAATCGTTTTTCTTGTTGATCGGAACTGGCTTATTAAAATCATCTTCGTACTCTTCACGAGCGTCTTTTAAGTCAAGATCATCGCCTTCTTTAGACTTATGCGAATCTACACTATCCTCGTCTTTATTTGCAAGTATGCTTTGGATTTCTTCACTAGCTGTATAGTCTTTTTTGAACTCGTAACTTCTAGTTATTTTCTCTCCAATTTCTTGAAGAGTAAGCTTTGCACTTTCATCCTTACCAGATAAGAATTGACCTAATTTGCTGATAGGATCTTGGCCTGCAGCAATGCTTATCAAGGATCTACCTGTATCAGCCCAACTAATTTGAGTATTGGTAGGGTTTATTAATAGAACGCCTCTTAGAACAGCTAAAGCAGCTACAGTCTTTGGTGCGTAATCTGGTTGCTTCATTTCTTCCAATACCTTCTCAGGATCGTCCATAGCGAATTGCTTGAGTTGACTTTCAATAAGCTTGTCACTTTGAGAAATCACATAAGCTCCTAGTAATACAAAAGCACGAGCTTTCATTTCCTCAGAATCCTTGCTACTTACAGCCTCATAAGCTTTAAATCTTAGCTCCATCAAATCAATATTCTTACTAGCAGTTACGTCATGGTCAACCTTATTAAAATGAATTCTATTCCATGGGTGCTTTGTTAGGATTTCGACTAAAACTTTGTTAGCGCTATCAACTTGTAAGGCTCCGTCCTCAAACCAAACCCCTGGTGGTTCTTGATCACCTTGATGATCTTCCTTAAAAATACTTACTTCACCGGGTATGTATTCGATATTCCTTAATCCAAGTGATTTTTTACCATCAAACTTTTCAAGCATGATGTTTTTAATAGGGAGCTGCCATGATGCAGGCCTTCTATTTTTTGTTAATTCATAATTTAATTTTGTTTTTGCCATTTCCGCTTGTTTTTTTATTGTTATTAAAAAAAAAGGGGCTGATATTTCAACCCCTTTTTAGTTTATTATACTTTAGTAGACTGCTGACCCCCTTCCTACTAAGAAGTTGTTAGCTCCTGCTACTTGATTCAAACACTCACTTGTGTAGTGAGCACTTTGAGCATCCTTTACTTGTGGAGTACCATTTGGGCCAAACAATTTAAGCTCACGCTTTCTATTGTAAGACTCGTCTCCTCTGTATCGTACACTTAAAAATGGTGTAGACACTGTGTTTCCATTGTCGTAAATACTTGTATTACCGTTAGGTATCATCAAGTAAGCAAGACCAGTTGCGCGGAATTTAGTACTACCCATTAATGAAGGGTTATCTAAAATTTCCAAAGGCTGGAAAAAGAAAGTAACACCATCAATAAACACATCATTAAAGCCAAGCGCCATAGACATATCACGGCTATTATTAAATGCTCCATAGTTTCCACCACCTGAATAGTGAGCGTTTACACCTGAAAGCATTCTGCGGAAAAAAGTTCCTTGTTTGTGATCATGCCATACGTTGTAAGAATTACAACCACCACCTTGCTGCTTAAGTCTTCTCACTATTTCAGAAAGCTCCTCAATAGTTTCGATATACTCGTTAGCAATGTTTCCTCTATCTTCAATTTGAGGAATAACACCTTTCATTCCTCTATTCTCGCCACTAGCTTTACGCTCATGAAAAAGATGGGTAAACTCTACCTTGTTATCAAATAACGTAGAAGTCCTCATCATCTCATAGTTGTGCCACTTAGGGCCTTCGGGAGTTTGAATCCATGTTTTATGAATCATATCCGAAGCATTGATTTCGTAATATTCCTTTACAATATGACTGAAGTTGTCATAAATGGTTGGGTCCCATCTACGAGATGTTGTAAAGTTAGCATCTCCTTTAGCCCAAGAGTTAGTGAAATCGATAAGTATATCAACACTAGCTGCAAAGTCAAACGCTTCACCTCTTGTTACTGCTGTAAAAACTTTAGTAGAAGTAATTGCTGTAACTTCTGCTTGCCATTCAGCAACACCATCGGTAATGAGTATAATATCTTTAATACGCGCATTGTGCGGAGTTGGAGACGTAAATACATTTCCTGAAGTGGTTACATTTTTTACTGCATTATGCAGTCTTCCTTCTTCTGAGTGTGATATCTTATCGGCAGCATAAGTGCTTTCGTTTCCAATAAGCTCAGTAAGCTTAAGTATTTTTCCTTTTCCATACGCGCTGTGAAGCTGTGGAATAAGCTCAGGGGCAAATTTCTGAGCATAGGTGTAGTCATCTATGAAGTTTTCAGCGGTGGCATTTACACCTCCTGGAGCTGCAATTACCGCTGGGCCTCCTGACAAGTTAGCGTCTAATAAATCAAAAGCCATTTTTTTATGTTTTAAAAGTTAAAATTGTTCTGGAGTAAGTCCTCCCAATCCCTTTCCTTTTTTTTGTCTTGTTGCAGCTCTCCAATTCATAATTGAGTCTTTAGATCCTGAGTTTCCACTTCCAGGTATAGACTTAACTTTTGGAGCTGCGTTATGCTCAATAGCTGAAAAATCTTCCGCTTGTTGAGCTAACGCCTTGTGTACAATTGCGGTTATAGCTTTTTCCCTTTTTGCTGGATTAGCCCAATGGAGGCCTTCTTGAAGTTTACCATAGTCTAATCCCTTATCGCCACCAAAAGCTTTTTGATAAAAACCGTCTATATCGAGTGCAGAGGAAGCCATATCACGCACTTCTTCTTTTGTGTACTCATAGCCGACGTTCATCACTTTTTCGGTACCGTTATCATCAATTTTGATATCATAAGCAGAAACCTTGATTTTATCCGAGGAGTCTTGAATGCTTTGTTGATACACTTTTTGTTGATCATATAATTTGTCATATTTTACTTTGGACATTTGCTCTCCATTTTCGAGAGTGACCATTTCAACATCGCCTTTTCTTTCGGCAGGTTTTTTGTATTTCTCTTGAAGTTCTTTTTGAGACTTTAAATAATCAGCTCCATAGTTTTTCAACTTCATTTTTTCGATTGGAGACAATCTTTCAAAATCAGAAACATCTAATTTTAATTCGTCTTCTAAATAATCATCTACGTTAGAGCTGTCTAAATAACCATCGCTCATTGCGATAGCTTTTTCTCTTGCTAGTTCGGCAGGGTTTGTCTTACTATAATCTCTATTGAGTTCTTTAAATTGATCATACTCTCGATTAGTTTCCTTATTGTACTTTAAAAATTGTAAGGCCTCTTCAGATAAACCCTCAAAAGGATCTGCTGCAGTCTCAGGATCTTTAAAAAAATCATCAAGGCTTGCAAACTCTTTACCTCTTTTTTCTTTAAAGTATTTTAAAACATCTTCATCGTTAATTTCGTTTACCGCTGGCTCTGGGTCAACTGGCTTGGGATCGACTGGATCGGCTGGGTCAATTGGCTTAGCATTCGGGTCTATAGGATCAACTGGTTTTGGATCTATCGGTTTAGCGTTTGGGTCAACTGGATCAACTGGTTTTGGATCAACTGGTTTTGGATCAACTGGTTTTGGATCAACTGGTTTATCACTAAATGCATTTAAAAAACTTTTCCCGATAGCCATAGTATTTGTTTTATCTATTATATATCACAAAAGTATAAAATATAATGATACAAATACAAATATTTTTATACTAAATCTATACTTTAATTATACTAAATTTTAGTGAATACACTTAAAACAGTGGTAAAACAAAAATCCCACTCACAATAATTTGCGAATGGGATTTTGAATTTCAAAATAGAATCAGATACTATCCAACTCCTAAAAGTTCATTTAAACTAAAATCTGGTTTAGTGAAGTCGAAAGATCCTGTGTCTTTTAATCTTTGATCGATTAATACACTTTGCTGACTACTCTTAACATCTTGTCTATCGTCTTTAGCCTTCTCTTTCATTTCATCACGCTTCAAGATTGTCAACCCTTTGGTTTGTTCCAAATAAACATCTTGTTCGAATTTTGACTGTCTTAATGGTTCTTCAATTTGCATCTTAGCTTGTAATTCTTTCAAAACTAATGCGCTTTTTTGAGCATCATATTGAATGTCAATCATTTTCTTTTGTTGGTACACTGTAATTTCTCCCTCTTGTTTTGCTCTTGCTGAATCTATATTGTTTTTAGACTGAGTTTTATTATTAAATTCAGTCTCCTTCATTCTTTGCTTAATATTTTTACCTCGGACAAAGTGCATGTACTGTCTAGCTTGCTTCATGTTATTTCTAGCAATAGCCAATATCTCAGATTTATCAGAAACATCTATACTTCCTTCTTTTAAGGATATACCTAAGTCCTCTCTGAGTTCGTCCAATTCTTCTTTAGCTGGTACCATTTCGAGTGTAAAACCAAACTCATGAAGGCTTCTATTTTCTAAGCCTTTAATTGCTTCAATGTTTTCACGTCCTACGGCATCCGAAAGTGTTTTTCTTAAATGCTTAAGTCTTTCGAATTTAAAAATCCCTTTGGTTCTTGCGCTTATGGTTTCGCATACACGCTTATCAAACATTACCGAAGCATCGACAATATGTTTAGTGGCCGTGTTGTTGGATAATTGAATCATTTGATTTGTGCCAACAAGAGATTGTGCTCCAACTGGATCTAATCCTGTAATGTCTTCAATCTGCTTGTAGTAGAAACTCCAAGAATTTAATAGAACACCCAAAGCACTACCTTGTTGATTTGGCATTGGTCTGGCGGCATTTCCATCCTTCATGCCATCTTCGCCCATGTTCACCCTTTTTTTAAGAACAATACCTTTTACGTTTAGATAAGAAAGAGCTTTTTTAATATTTTCTTCTGGGTTTCCTTTAGCGTCACTTATAAGCTCGGCCACTTGATCCATGTCAATTTCAATAAGGTCTGGTTTTAGCTCAGCCACTAAATGCTGTATTTTTAAGTGAATTCTTTGAAGCTGTTTACATAACGCAATTATGTTTTTAAGAAAACTCCTAAGTCTGTTTCTGTAAATGCTAGTAGCTTGGACTACAAAGGGAGGAAAAACCTTGTTCATTTCGTCCTTTGCTAAAATTTCACTTTCTTGATAATTATAAACAAATTCATCGCTACCAATTATATAGCTTCCCTCATACCAAGTGTCAAAACTTTTGGATAAACGGCTACTTTCGGAACCTTCAGGAACAACATAATTGTTGTCTCTTAATGATACTTTTTTAGTTTTATTGTTTTTATCAAAATATCTTTTGAACACAATTTTTTTATCGCTTTGGAATGTAAACCTTAATATCTGAATTTTAATATCTAAAATGGTTTGCATAGGCGCATGAGAAAAGTCAAAAGTTGTCTCATTAAATTTGTTTTGGCCAGCGTAAAGTTTTGCTATTTTACGGCACTTAACATCATTATATCCGCTTTCTCTTCTTAACTCATTTATGGTTATAGTATCAACATAGCCAAAATAGAAAGCATCACTAAAATCTTCCATTTCAGAAAAACTGTGAATGAATGTTCCTGGATCAACGTACTCAGGAACAACTCCATTGTTTTCATCTGTATAGATTCTAGAAACTTGAAGGCCAGTAATAACCGAATCCTTATCAGTTTTCTTTTTAGTTTGCTCCCACCTGTTTGTTTTTTTCGCAAAATTAATAAGTATCTCTTCTGAGATTTCTTGCAATGGTCTTTCTTTAATTTGACTGTAAAGATCAAGTTCGGCAACGTCTTGAGGAACAAATCCTTTTTCTGATAAATCTGGAAAGCCAAGAGCTGCTGCCTTTTTAAGCATTGGGTTGGCGGCCATGTTAGTTTTATGCCTATCGTATTTTTTCTTTTTTTCAAGAGAAGAGAATCTATCTATTGACCTAACATCTACTCTATAAAACTCACTACCCATGCCGTTAGCAACCTTATTTACAAATTTTTCAGCATAGTTTATAGGTGTAAAGTCTAGGTTGTGCAAAGTTAAATCGTCAGGCTGTCTTGCTGTGTGGTTTTTATCTTCTTCTAAATCTTGCTCACCACGAACATAGAGTCTTAGTTCATCAATCTCTATGTGTCTTTGGGTAAATAAGCATTGATTATTAATCATGCCACCACCAAACCATTCGGCTTGCATAGCAATAGCCCACTTTAAACCATAAGCAGGATCTTTCTTTTCTCCTTCTGAAGCTAATGGATCTGGTATTCCTATTACTTTTTTAGATTTTAAATCACTCATTACATGGCTATTTTAGAAACGGAACCGCTATTGTTATACACAGTAAAAGGAACGGTCATTCGTTTTTGTTCAACATCTTTTTTTATTGTCCTTCTTTGGTTCCCGACGTCAGCTAAACTAGCTCCAATATATGCATCAAATTTAGTTCTATTACTCGTATCAACTTCTTTATACTGATATAAAGTTCGTGTAAATGGCATATCTCCCATTTCACCCATTAATCGATAAGAATTATCTCTAGCAACACCCACATAATCTTCTATGTAAGCTTCTGTAGCGTAAAACTGAGCTTCCCCAATTTTGGTATCTTGTTGTGGTGCTCCACCAAACTCCTGCTCAGTAGGGGATAAATTAATCCATCCTTTTTTAAACGGATTATTCATACTAAAATGACGAAAACCCCATTCTTTTATTTTAGCTAAAAACCTTTCGTTTGATAGCTCACTTAAAAAAGGAATGCTATAATAAATCGAAGCCATAATTACGTCTTCAAAAAACTGTTCAACTTTTTTAGGTCTATCTATGTATTCTAAAATTTGAGCATTATTCGGTAAGCTCTCACACGTATGGGTTTTTGTTTTAAGTATGATCGCCCCGTTAGAACCTCTTCCGTCTGCATTTTTACTCCTGTTATAAGGGTCAACTCCAAACGTTCCAATATGTCCTGCCAATGGAGAATTAGCTAGTATTCCTCCATTTTTACGAACCATCTCATACTTATTCCTAAACTCTTTTGGAGGATGGCAACCTAGCTTGATAAAGAAACGCCCTTTTTCTGGGTCTGGATTCCATCTAACTGTTCCAAACCGAATACCGTCCACCCAAGAAAGATTACCCCTCTCTACGCCTGCATTACCTTTCCAAGTTCCGCTTTCGCTGTTATAAGTATCTTCAAGCTCCCATTTGTTATGCTCAATCTGTTCATCTATTTTGATTTCATTAAACTCGCAGTCACCGCTTTCATTTCTAAAGGCATCCTGTACGGTATCAGGATTTTGACGCATAAATTCGTTTAAATCTTCTGGATCATTTTTAAGCGCTTCAATTGAGTTTGCTAAAAAGCTTATGGCGCCAGTTTCTACATAAACTCCTTCATCTGTTTTTATGGGTTTTTTAGGGTCTTCTAGTATTGAAAATCCATACTCATCAAACATACCCTCAAGGCAATATTTTGAAGGAACAAATATTCGATAAAGTCCTGATTTTGTTTGTCCGTTAAGATTGCGCTCCCTGCAATCGCTTTGATCCCATATCTTTTTATATTCTGAACCTCCTTTTTTAAGTGAGTTTACAGTAGAGACAACCATAGATTTACCAGTGATTATAACTCCTTTTCTGTGTGAAGTTTTTACAATAGGCCAATATTTAGAAAAAGGAACATCTTTTGGATATTTTCCAGATTCATCAAGAAGTGATCTAAAAATAGCATCACCGTCCATTGCATTAATATCGGTGTTGTGCCATTCAACCATTGTTCCAAGTCCGTTACCCATTGAGACTGAAGCTCCAACAGATTTACGTTTTGTAGTCTCTTCAAGGTTTAGTTTTTTCTTAGGCGTATTAGTTCCATCCCATACAGGCCTAAAGAAAGAAGGAAGTCTTTTAAAAGCTGTAATGTATCGTCTAAATATTTTACTAGCATCATCTCCTTTTTTAGAGATCATTCCAAGCAATTTATCTTCATGCAAAGTAGCTGCTTCTAGCATTTCAAATATCGCTAAAAGGGAAGCTCCCATACGTCTATTTTTCACATACTGCATTCCAAAACATCTACGGTCAGCCTTGCAAGCTTCCCAGAATATCATAAGCTCACTTTGAATAACTCTAAAATTAGGGTGCTCAGCTATCTCCCTCACCCATTGAATACCAAACCAATAAGTACCAGTCATATAAATAGGTAATCCTTTGAGATATATCCAAACGCCTTGCTCTCTATTTTTGTATTGATCATCAATATAAGATTGATGCTTTTTAAATAACTTCTCTAAATAGGAGTCAATTTGATCTTGTTTTTTTTGAGCTGTTCCCGTAAATTTTGAGGTTATAGCATCTATGCTATTGTACTCTAATTCAGCAGGTTTTTTTTCACGATAAAACTTTTGCTGAGAATCAATTTTTTCGTGGTTAACTATATACTTTTTATTAGGCATTTCAGGCAGTCCAATCTTTAAGCCTTCGATTTCATAGACTTCGCCAAGCGTACCATCTTTGGAAATAATTACAACATCGTGTTCTTTGTTGTAACCATAACTCCAAGACTTAAGCTTATTTAAAATCTTTTTATCTTTGGCTGTGATCTTTAGCTCTACCTTATGTCCTAAGTAATGTATCATTTAGTTCTGGCTCTTTTTTTAGTTGGGTGTAGATATCCTTCTTTTTCTTCTTTTTTTCCTTCAGTAGTATTGTCTTTTTCAGATTCCTGAGACTCCTTTACATGGTGCTCAAGGCTTTCTATTTTGGTTAGAAAAAGATCAACTTGATCCAAGGCAACACTTCTCTTTTTTATCTTCTCAAGCTTCTTTTGTTCACTTTCTTCTTTATCATCTTCGCTAATATATTCCTGCTTGTTTTCATCAAAGATTTTAAACACATCGTCAATTAATGATTTGTATTTTTCAATCAAATTCAATGTTTTTTCCTTTCGATATTCTTTTACGTCAGCATCGTTTTTCATACGGCTTCTTTTAAAAGCTTACCTAAAGCATGATGATTCTTAATCCACATAAATTTCTGATCACGAATTGTAATATCAATAGCGGTAAATTCTTGATTATAAATTAAATCACCTTCATTAATTCCTTGACTTCTTGACTCTTTATTCGATATCATCACTCTAAGAAGAGGAGTTTGATCAGTATTTTTTCTACTCATATCTGGAATAAATATGGAGCCTATCTTTTCTATTTTTTCCTCTTTCTCTTTTGGCTCATATTTTTCGCAAATAAGATTATCTCCAAACGCTTTAAATTCAGTTCCTTCTCCCATAGAGTAGCAAATAATTAATCGAGGATCAACTTTGTAGTGTTTCTTTTCTCGATTAACAAGGTTTTGATTTTGTTCTTCGCCATGTTTTTGAAAAGTTTGATTATGCACAATAATAGGGTCTACTAAAAGTCTGTAACCAGGCTTTATTTTTCCTTTATAATCCATAGGAACATTGATAACTTCAAAAACATTATGAGCAAGATCCTTTCCTGAAAAGTTTTTGTCAAGTTTTATTTCGACACCATTTTTAGTTTTAACACCACCCTTGTAACGCTCTGGTATATGTACTATGAAATCTTTGTGTGCTTGCATTGCTTTATAGTTAGTTTGTAGTTGTTATTTTTCTAAAGTGTTCATATTCGAACACTTTAGAATCTTATTAATTTATAAGTAAGTCCTAAACCCAAATAAGGAATAAAGCCATTTGCACTGTAAGTCATTCCAACCGATGGACCAATTACAAATTGATAGTTTTTCACCTTCATATCAGTCTGCGCTTTTCTGGCTTTTAATCTGTAATCAAACGCCATGGA
>Ga0306865_1000080_pt1 | contig 55002 bp, 51 predicted proteins | sample AntRauTorckE5431_FD_190441 | JGI IMG/M metagenome (GOLD analysis project Ga0306865, IMG submission 190441) | Saline lake microbial communities from Rauer Islands, Antarctica - Metagenome Torckler E5 #431 (v2) (version 2) | ecosystem: Environmental > Aquatic > Non-marine Saline and Alkaline >... | reverse complement strand
CCCAGCACACGAAGTTCCATTAATTCAAAAACAACTGGTCCTAAAAGCAAAGCAAGCAAGAATTCCTGTCATTATCGCCACACAAATGATGGAAACAATGATTGATAGCCTAACGCCAACAAGGGCGGAGGTAAATGATGTTGCTAACTCTGTGATGGATGGCGCCGATGCTGTGATGCTATCTGGAGAAACTTCAGTGGGAAAATACCCCGTACAAGTTATCCAAAAAATGACTCAGATCTTGAAAAGTGTTGAAAATTCCCCACTTATCCGGGTTCCACATGAAGCTCCTCAAATTCAGACAAAGCGATATTTAACCAAATCGATTTGTTACCACGCTGCCTTAATGGCGAATGAAATTGACGCCAGTGCGATTTGTACATTAACCAATAGTGGTTATACAGCTTTTCAGATTTCGGCATGGAGACCAGCTTCGCATATTTTAGCTTTCACTTCCAACAAACGAATTTTAACTCAGTTGAGTTTACTATGGGGTGTACAAGCTTTTTTCTATGACAAATTCGATAGTACAGACGTTACAGTAGAAGACATCAACTCTATTGCAAAAGCTAAGAAATATGTTGAGAAAGGAGACTTTACCATCAACCTGGCAGCAATGCCAATTGAAGATAAGGGTATGGTGAACACATTAAGAGTTTCAGAGATTAATTAGTCTTAATAACATATTGGTAACAACCCTGAAAATGTTAAACTGTTTTATACAAGTTGATTTTTCAGGGTTTTTTATTCCTAAAAATTGAAGTGTTTCTAATATAAAAGACTCAACACGAGTATCTTTCTTAAGAAGTTTTTTGGCGAATGATGAATCATATCCTCTGCAAATTAAAAGAGCTCTTGTCACTGTTTTTGACTCAAGATGACAAACAACACTTGAAGAATTTCAATCATTTAGCTTTATGAACTCTTACCCGCCAATACGATCACAAATTCTCCTTTGGGTTTTTTCTCTTCGAAATGAGCTATGACCTCGGCTAAAGTTCCACGAATCGTTTCTTCGTAGAGTTTTGAAATCTCACGGGAAATTGAGACTTGACGATCTGCTCCAAAATGCTCAACCAACTGCTGTAATGTTTTAGGAATTTTATAAGGTGACTCATAAAAAATGATGGTCCTATCTTCTTCAGCCAATGCTTTCAATCGTTTTTGTCTGCCTTTTTTGGCTGGTAAAAAGCCTTCAAAGACAAACTTATCATTCGGTAAACCACTATTCACCAGAGCAGGGACAAAAGCCGTTGCCCCAGGCAGACATTCAATCTTGATGTCCTGAGCAACACAAGCCCTAACGAGCAAGAATCCAGGATCAGAAATGCCCGGTGTGCCCGCATCGGTTATAATCGCCATTTCCCGACCGTTTTTAATTTGCTTCACCACAGAATCTGTCATTCCATGTTCATTGTGCATGTGGTAGCTTTGCATAGGCGTTTCAATGCCATAATGTTTGAGCAAAATCCCGCTAACACGTGTATCTTCAGCAAGAATAACATCAACAGATTTCAAAACCTCAACAGCTCTGTAAGTCATATCTGCAAGGTTGCCAATAGGGGTTGGTACCAAAATTAATTTTGACATACTTACTCAAATTTACGTTCTACAATCTCCATGAATCTGACTTCCGTTGCTTCTTTTCCAGTCCAGTGATTATAATCGGGTTTCACTTGGTTTTGAATAAAAGATTCAACTTCAGAAAAAGAAGACATAGTATTGAGTTGAGAAAGTACGCGGTTGTAATCGTCTGTACTCCCTCCAAATAAATGATTGGTAAAGGCAATTCTATCGTTAAGTCCTATTTTTATGCCTTTTTTTAGTTTATCATTGAGAGATCGCTTTTCGGAATGTCCAGAGTTTAGGTTGGATTGAATTTCTTCAGGATCTGGTGGCGGAGATTTTGATTCTTCTTTAGGTACTTCTGGATTTTTCTTTGGGTATTCTTGTTTTGCAGGATCGGGAGCTGACTGTTCTTCAGGTTTTGGTTCAAAATCGGGCAAATCGTCGAAATGAACTCCGTAATTATTGAAGTCATCTTCTGTTGGATAGGGTTTATTTGAAGCTGGCTTATCCTCTTCAGTCTCTGGATCTGGTGACTGTTTATTTTCTTCTGAGCTTTCCCCACCTTTTTTTGGCGGGTTTGTTTCAGAACTAAATTTTGAACTTCCAGTAAGTTTTTGGAATTCAGCTAAAAGCAAATCTACTTGTTCAGATTCTGCAGGCATTTGTGAAACAATGTCCTTTATTTTTTCCGTATTGGGTTCTGAAATAGGATCAGGATTGTAATCCATTCCATCAGGTGACTTGTAATGACCGCTTTCTTCGTCAATATCGCTAAATTGCTGTTCAAAAGCTTCTTTAAATTCAGTTTTAGAAACTTCAGACTTCAGACCACCAAAATGTAATTCAGCAAAAGCCAAAATGCTCAACTTCTCATAGAGAATACCAGTTTCTTTTTTCAACTTATGAATGTCTGCTCTATTCTTTAATTTTAGAATTCGCTCTGCCAGACTTATCAGCTCATCCTCTAAAACTCTCTTCATAACATTTGTGATTTTCTTTTTTAAAGGCCCTATATTTTTTGCTAATTTTAGCCTTGATTATTTGTAGTGAAAACTATTTATTAACGCCCTAAATTACAAAATGTTTCTCGAAAACACTGTTAATCATAAAGAGCAATTTGGCTGGATCGAAGTGATCTGCGGAAGTATGTTTTCTGGAAAAACGGAAGAATTGATCCGAAGGCTCAAACGCGCCAAATTTGCAAAACAAAAAGTAGAAATCTTTAAACCTCAAATAGATAGAAGATACCACGATGAAGAAGTGGTTTCTCACGACGAAAATTCCATTCGCTCCACACCGGTTCCTGCAGCTGCCAACATCAGGCTGCTTGCAGACAGTTGCGATGTGGTAGGTATTGATGAAGCTCAATTTTTTGACGATGAAATCATTTCGGTTTGCAATGACTTGGCCAACAGAGGCGTGAGGGTGATTGTTGCCGGATTGGATATGGATTTTAAAGGAAATCCCTTTGGGCCTATGCCCAATTTGATGGCTACTGCAGAATATGTGACAAAAGTCCATGCCGTTTGTACTCGAACTGGGAATCTAGCGCAGTACAGTTTCAGAAAATCCACCAAAGAGGACCTGGTTTTATTGGGTGAAACCGATGAGTACGAACCATTGAGCAGAGCAGCTTACTTCAAAGCTATGCTGAAGGAGAAAATAAAGCATATCGACGTTAAAGATCCTGAAGAATTGACCCAACAAAAAAAAGCTGAATAATGTCCAAAGTTCTAGAAACCCGTCTGGAAATTGACCTCAAGGCTTTGGAATACAATTTCAATTTGCTGAAAAGCAATCTGAGTCCGAATACCAAAATGATGGGAGTTGTGAAAGCTTTCGCTTATGGAACAGATTCTATTATCATCGGAAAACATTTGGTTAAGCTGGGAGCAGAACATTTGGCAGTTGCCTACATTGAGGAAGGTGTTCGATTAAGAGAAGCTGGTGTTCAGGTGCCTATTTTGGTATTCTACCCTCAACTCGAGAAAATTCACAATTTAATCGATTATCAACTTACGCCAAGTGTTTATACCCATCGCTTTTTGGAAGGACTATGCAAAGAATTACCTCATCATGAAGTAAATGAGATCGGAATTCATTTGAAAATCAACACAGGATTGAATCGGCTAGGATTTGAGTTAACTGAATTGGATTCAATCTTGAAGCATTTAGAGTTAGAGCCTAAAATTAAAGTTGCTGGAGTTTTTTCACACCTGGCGGCTTCAGGAAATAAAAATGAAGTTGAATTTACCAAAGCTCAGATTGCTAAATTTACGGAAGCAAAAACCTTTTTTGAATCTCATTTAGATTATGATTTCCTTTGTCACATTTGTAATTCTAGTGGGATTCTGAATTTTCCCGAAGCTGAATTTGACATGGTACGTGCCGGAATCGCTTTATACGGTTATGGAAATAATCCGACTGAACACAAACTATTAAAAGCGGTAGCCAGCTTGAAAACTGTGATCGCCCAATTAAGAACCATCCAGAAAGGTGATAGCGTGGGTTACGAACGTAAATTCAAAGCTGAACACACCACCAAAATCGCTACACTGCCTCTTGGCTACGCCGATGGAATTTCCAGAATTTTTGGAAATGGCAAAGCCCAAATTCTGGTCAATGGGAAAAAAGCACCGATTATAGGCAACGTTTGTATGGATACCTTGATGGTAGACGTGACAGGCATCGATTGTGAAGAAGGTGATGAAGTGGAGGTTTTTGGAAAAAATAACACAGTAATTGACTTTGACATTGAGCAACAAACTATTCCCTACGAAGTGATTACCAGAATTTCTCAACGAGTGACGAGGGTGCTGGTTTAAAATTTCAAATCTATTATTACAGATTTTCTTCTCTTATATGCTAATGGCTTATATAGCACATCAAATTATTACGTCTGTCTAAAGTATTCTAACAATGATATCGACATGCTGCAATATATAATTTATCATTTTCATATTTGTATACCAGTCGATGTTCTGAAGTGATACGTCTGGACCAATAACCGTGTAAGACTCCTTTTAAAGCTTCTGGCTTTCCAATTCCATCAAAAGAAGTTCGCATGCAACTTTTGATAAGTTCATTTATGCGTTTAGCTATTTTCTTGTCAACTTTTTGCCAGTACAAATAATCCTCACATGATTTAGTCGACCAAGTAATACTCATTACTCAATTAGTTCTTCTTGAGTACCCTTACCTTCTTCAAGTTCCTTAATAGAATCGAGTAAAATATCTCTGTTCTTCCCAGTCAGCAAATAGGTTATTTCTTTAAGAGAATTATATTCGTCTAAAGAAATCAAAACTAAATCCTTTCCGTTTTTTCTTTTGATAACGACATCACTCACGTCATCAATGACTTTGTCAAACCAATGCTTAAGGTTTGATCTAAAGTTTGTGTAATTTACTATTTCCATAGAATAAATATAAACAAAAGTACTTATACCTGTACTTTCAATTTCATAATGGAGGTTATTCAAATTCGAAACATGTTTCATCTTCATAAACCTTCTCTTACTTCAAGCATATCGTTTAACTTTGTAGTGAGATCAATTTATGGAAACCACAGAACTAGATATACAAGTCAAAACCCTTCCGGAACAACCTGGAGTCTATCAATATTACGACAAAGACGACAGGATTTTATACGTTGGTAAGGCCAAAAATTTAAAGAAAAGGGTTTCCTCGTACTTCAACAGAGAGCACGACAGTCATCGCATTGGAGTAATGGTCAAGAAAATCAAAAACATCAAGCACATCGTTGTGGATTCTGAGATGGATGCCTTGTTGCTGGAAAATAACCTCATTAAAAAACTGCAGCCTCGCTTCAACATTATGTTGAGGGATGACAAGACGTATCCTTGGCTTTGCATTAAGAACGAACGGTTCCCCAGGGTTTTTCTTACCCGCCAAGTCATAAAAGACGGGAGTGAATATTATGGACCTTATCCAAGTATACGTACCGTAAAAACGCTTATGGGCTTAATAAAGGGTCTTTATCAACTCAGAACCTGCAATTACGATTTATCGAAAACTAAAATTGAACAAGGTAAATATAAAGTTTGCCTGGAATACCACCTTGGCAATTGCAAAGGGCCTTGCGAAGATCTTCAGGACCAAGAAGAATATCTTAAACAAATTGAAGCGATCCGGAACATCGTAAAAGGAAACTTGAAGGATTCTCTAAAAGACTTCAGAGACCAAATGAACAATTTGGCTGAAGAAATGAGATTTGAGGAAGCTGAAAAAGTAAAACGTAAAATCACTACTCTGGAAAAGTATCAGTCTAAATCTACAGTAGTCAATCCAAAAATAAGCAATGTAGATGTCTTTTCTGTCGTGAGTGATGAAGGTTATGGATATGTCAATTTTATGCAATTATCACATGGTGCCATCATACGTTCGCACACCATCGAAATGAAAAAGAAACTGGATGAAAGCGATTCGGAGTTATTAGAACTGGGGATCACAGAAATAAGACAACGCTTTGAGTCGAAATCTCCAGAGATTTATGTGCCTTTTGCAGTGGAAGCTGGAGAAAACGTGAGAGTTACCGTTCCAAAACTCGGAGATAAAAAAGCCATTGTGGACCTTTCTACACGAAACGCTAAATATTTCCGTATGGAGCGCTTCAAGCAAATGAAAATTGTAGATCCTGACCGGCATACCAATCGTCTCATGGCACAAATGAAAGAAGACTTGCGACTGAATGAAGAGCCTAGACATATTGAATGTTTTGACAATTCTAATATACAGGGCTCCAACCCGGTTGCGGCATGTGTGGTTTTCAAAAACGGTAAACCCAGTAAGAAAGACTATAGAAAATTCAATATCAAAACTGTGGAAGGTCCCGATGATTTTGCCTCCATGGAAGAAGTCGTTTATAGACGCTACAGACGTTTGCTGGAAGAAGATGAACCCTTACCGCAACTCGTCATTGTAGACGGGGGAAAAGGACAATTGTCCTCTGGCGTTACAGCTTTGGAACGCCTTGGCTTAAGAAGTAAGGTGCCAATTATTGGCATTGCCAAAAGGTTGGAAGAACTGTTTTATCCAGGCAATCAGTACCCTTTGTATCTTGATAAAAAGACAGAAACTTTGAAGATCATTCAACAGTTGAGAAACGAAGCTCACAGGTTTGGCATCACATTTCACAGAAATAAAAGGAGTAAAAGTGCAATTGGTACAGAACTGGAACAAATTGCAGGAATTGGAGAAAAAACCTCTATAGAATTGCTTCAGCATTTCAGATCTATAACAAAAGTAAAAAAAGCGAGTTTAAAAGAACTAGAAGATGTTATTGGAATCTCCAAAGCTAACCTTGTTTATAAATTTTACCACAACGATCAAAATGAAACTTAACTTTTTACTACTGCTTTTCCCTGTATTCGTTTGGAGTCAAAATTTGGATCTAAACAGACTTGACAGTCTTCAAAAATCTGGGAAAGATATCAAAGTGGGTTTGGTGTTAAGTGGTGGTGGTGCAAAGGGACTCGCTCATATAGGGGTATTAAAAATCATTGAGGAAGCAGGTATTAAGATTGATTATATTGGCGGAACAAGTATGGGTGCTATTGTTGGGGGTCTTTATGCATCAGGATACACTACGCAGCAGTTGGACTCAATTTTTAAAGAGACTGAATTTAGCGCTTTAATTCAGGATAATTTACCTCGAAAATCTAAAAGTTTTAATGAAAGAAATGACTCAGAACGTTATGTACTCAAACTTCCTTTTGACGATTTCAAAATTAATTTACCGTCAGGATTGTCCAAAGGGCAAAATATTTATAACCTCTATGCTCAGCTTTTATCTCACGTAAAACGAGACGATTTTTCTCAGCTTCCTATTCCCTTTTTATGCGTAGCCACCAATGTAGAGACTGGAGAACAAGTCGTCATGGAACAAGGTGATCTTGCAACTTCACTCTCTGCCAGTGGTGCTATTCCAACATTGTTTAGTCCTGTTTATATCGATGGCTCGATGCTAACAGACGGTGGTGTACTCAACAATTTCCCTGTGGAGGAAGTTCGAGCTAAAGGGATGGATATCATTATAGGAGTAGATGTCCAGGACGATTTAAGAAAAAGAGAGAATTTAAAAAGTGGATTTGAGATTTTGGCTCAGGTAAATAATTTCAGAACGATTAGAGCCGCTGAAGAAAAAAGCCTGAAAACTGATATATATATCAAACCGGATATCAAAAAATTTACTGTGCTATCTTTTGATGAGGGTGAAAAAATAATTGAGAATGGAGAAATCGCAGCAACAGAAAAGTTTGAGTCCCTCAAAAATGTCGCTAAAGCACAAAACAGAAAAACTTACCGTCCCTCCATAAACGTAAAGGATAGTATTTCTATTGGCAATATTGACATCATAGGTAATGAAACGTTTCCAAGAAATTATATACGGGGGAAACTAAAAATTGAGTCTTTTCAAGAAACTAGTTTCAAGGAATTGAATGCAGGTCTCAACAATTTGTCCGCTACAGGAAGCTTCGAAAAAATTAATTATTCACTCACCGAGAATAATGGCTACAAAGACCTAACTTTAAAAATATACGAGAGTAATCAGAATACTCAATTGAAATTTAGTGTTCATTATGATCAGCTTTACAAGACAAGTTTTTTGGCTAATCTGACGCAGAAGAGCTTATTTTTCACCAACGATGTTGCTTCCCTGGATTTGATTATTGGGGATAATCTTAGATATAATTTTAACTACTATATAGATAAAGGCCGTTACTGGAGTATTGGAGTCTCCTCAAGATTCAATCAATTTGAAGATGATGTCAATTTTGAATTTATACAACAGAATGTAGGTTCTCAGAATCCTCTGAATTTGAATCAGGTGAGATTAAAAAATGATGACTTTACCAATCAGATTTTTGCTGAAACCTTTCTTACCAAGGATTTTAAATTTGGAATAGGCGCTGAATATAAGTTCCTGGAGGCCAAGACTGAAACATTTATAGAAGACCCTGTAATGAACGGAGCAGAAACCATTATTGAAAAAAATAACCTGTTCAGCACCTATGGATATTTAAAAGTAGATACTATGGATGATAAGTTTTATCCTCGCTCTGGCCATTTCTTTTCTGGACAGTTAAACATTTATTTCCCGCTTTTTGACGATTATTCTGAATTTGCCATTGCCAAAGGAGAAGCTGCTTACGCCCACCCAATTTCTAACAGGCTATCTGCTTTTATCAGCTCAGAATTGGGATTTAGAACAGGAAATGAAGACCTGGCTGGGCTTAATTTTTTCTTAGGCGGGTTTGGAAATCAAACTATCAATAATTTCTCCCATTTTTTGGGTTACGATTTTTTTACGCTTTCAGCAAACTCCTACATTAAAGGAGTATTGCAACTCGATTATAATTTCTACAAAAAAAACCACCTCATTTTTACCGCCAATTATGCCAACGTTGAAGACGATTTACTCTCCAATGGAAACTGGCTCAGCACACCCGATTTTTCTGGCTACGGAGTTGGCTTAGGTTCGCAAACTATCCTTGGGCCTATTGATCTAAAGTATTCTTATTCACCAGAAACCAAGGATAGCATTTGGTTTATAAGTATTGGATATTGGTTTTGATGTGAGTTTTAAAATTCAACTTGCTATAACAATTGTTTAGATAATTATTCTAAGTTTTTCAGTTTACATCTATTTTCACGATATTTGATTAAATCGTAAAAATTATGCCTTTCTACCACAAACTTGGTAAGATCCCACATAAAAGACACACCATCTTTAAAAAACCCGACGGTTCTCTTTATCGTGAGCAGCTGTTTGGAACCATTGGGTTTGACGGTATGTCAACCAATAGTTATCACGAACATCATCCCACCCAGGTCAAAGAAATTCTTGGACATAAAGATGTTACCCCAAAAATTGCAGTGAATACAAATCTAAAATCCTACAAATTTCACGGATTCAAAACCATACCTCAACCCGATTATCTAGACAGTAGAACTACCGTTTTGCATAACTCAGATGTAAGCATCATTCTGGCCGCACCGACGGAGTCGTCCAAAGATTACTTCTACAAAAATGCGGATGCAGATGAATTGCTTTTCATCCACAAAGGGAAAGGGAAATTGAGAACGCATCTGGGTAATCTGGATTTTAAATACGGAGACTATTTGCTCATCCCGAGAGGAGTTATCTATAAAATTGATTTTGAAACTGAAGATAATCGCTTGTTTATAGTTGAGTCTCGAAGGCCTATCTACACACCAAAGCGCTACAGAAATCATTTTGGACAATTGCTAGAGCATGCTCCTTATTGTGAACGGGATTTGAGGCAACCTTATGAGCTAGAAACCAATGATGAAAAGGGTGACTTTTTAATCAAAGTGAAAAAAGAAAATCAGTTGTTTGATATGGTGTATGCCACACATCCCTTTGATGTGGTGGGTTATGACGGCTACAACTACCCGTACGCGTTCTCCATCCATGATTTTGAACCAATTACTGGTAGAATTCACCAGCCACCTCCTGTGCATCAAACTTTTGAGACCGATGCTTTTGTGGTATGTTCGTTCTGTCCGAGATTATTTGATTATCATCCGGAAAGCATTCCTGCGCCCTACAATCATAGCAATATAGATAGTGACGAGGTGTTATATTATGTCGACGGTGATTTTATGAGCAGAAATGATATTGAAGCAGGACATATTTCCTTGCATCCGGCAGGGATTCCTCACGGACCTCATCCTGGTGCAGTAGAACGAAGTATTGGTCAAACGAAAACGGAAGAACTTGCGGTTATGGTCGATACCTTCAAGCCTTTGAAAATAACAGAGGAAGGTATGGCCATTGCTGATGATAGCTATCATAAATCCTGGCTAGAGGACAACCACTAGCGAGTAAGCCCGCGTTAGGGATTGTCGTGGAAAGCTTTCTTCATCTAGTGATGGAAGTCTTGCTGGACTTGGCGACTATAAGAAGCCAAAGGACAGCAGTAGATTTGCAAAACTAGATGAAGAAACTTGTAACAAAAGCCCGACCCCCAACGCCGATAGTTATCGGGATTGGGGGTAACACCCAGAAAAATAAATATTGAATTAAAAACAAAAACACTATGAGTACAGATACCACCAGCCAAAAACTAAAAAAAGTAAATGCAGATGCAGAGGATTTTCTGCCGATTTTAGGAACTGATTTTGTTGAGCTTTATGTCGGAAATGCCAAACAAGCTGCTTATTATTATCAGACCGCCTGGGGGTTTCAACCCATCGCCTACTCAGGCTTGGAAACTGGCAAAAAAGACACCACGTCTTATGTATTGCAACAAGGAAAAATACGCTTGGTACTCACTAGCCCACTGAGCCAGGGCGGTGACCTGAACCGGCATATCAGCGAGCATGGTGATGGAGTAAAATTTGTCTCGCTTTGGGTGGATGATGCGACCAAAAGTTTTGAAGAAACCGTAAAACGCGGTGCCAAACCTTATGCTGAACCTTACACGATTGAAGATGATAACGGTAAAGCTGTGATTTCTGGAATTCATACTTACGGCGAAACCATTCACTTATTTATTGAGCGAAAAGATTACGCCGGACCCTTTTTGCCGGGTTACAAAGCTATATCGAAACCCTACAAAACTGAAGATGTTGGACTAAAATACATCGACCATATGGTAGGAAATGTAGGCTGGAATGAAATGAACAAATGGGTAGATTTCTACGCTGATGTCATGGGTTTTGCGCAACTGCTTTCGTTTGATGATAAAGATATTTCTACGGAATATACAGCGCTCATGAGTAAAGTGATGAGCAACGGAAATGGCCGCATTAAATTTCCTATCAACGAACCAGCTGAAGGGAAAAAGAAATCTCAGATTGAAGAATACATCGATTTTTACAATGGCGCAGGAGTTCAACACATTGCTGTAGCTACAGATAATATTATTGAAACCGTTAGTGAATTGCAACGCAGAGGTGTTGAATTTCTGAATATCCCTGAAACCTATTACGATACCGTTCTGGATCGTGTTGGAGAAATCGATGAAGATTTGGCTCCTCTTAAAGAGCTTGGTATCCTCATAGACAGCGATGATGAAGGCTATTTGCTTCAAATTTTTACTAAACCTGTTCTGGACAGACCTACCATGTTTTTTGAGATTATACAAAGAAAAGGAGCGCAATCTTTTGGAAAGGGCAACTTCAAAGCGCTATTTGAAGCCATTGAACGAGAGCAAAATTTAAGAGGAACACTTTAAAAATAATTTTGAACTTACAATCACAAAGAACTTTAGTCATGCGCTAAAACTGTTATATTTTGACAAAACTTTTATTATAAAATCCTCATAAAATAAAGGCATGTTAATTGATAATATTGACATTTGAACAAACGTTATGTATTCATGAAACTTATCCTCAGCCTTTTATTTTGCTTTTCAACCTTTACAGGGTTTACTCAATCTGCATTTGAAGAAGGGGAACTGCTCAATTTCAGAATCAAATACGGTTGGTTCAATACCAGCAAGGCTAGCCTTGAAATCAAAAAAGCTAAACTAGATAATGAAGATGTCTTTCATATCATTGGTAATGGGAAAAGCGTAGGTTTGTTGGACTTATTCTTCAAAGTGAGAGATCGTTATGAGACGTATATCACAACCCAGGAAGGTGAACCACTAAAGTTCATAAGAGATATTAATGAGGGGGGGCACAAGAAACACAAAGAATTGTTTTTCAACCACAAGAACAACCGAGTGAAAGTCGTTGACTTCAAGCACAGTACTACAAATTCTTTTGACATAAAACCTAAAACACAAGATATGATTTCTGCGTTTTATAAACTCAGAAACACTATAAACACAGATGATCTGAAAATCGGTCAAGAATTTTACCTTAATATGTTCTTTGATGATGAGAACTATGATTTTAAAACAAAATTTTTAGGTTATGAAACTCTGGAAACTAAATTTGGGTATGTTGCTTGTCTGAAATTTAGACCTTACGTTATGGCAGACCGTGTTTTCGAAGAAAGTGAAAGCCTTACCTTTTGGATAACGGCAGATCAAAATAAAATACCTATAAAGATTGAGGCAGAACTGGCCGTCGGTTCTCTTGTAGCTGAGCTGGATGAGTTCAAAGGACTAAAATATCCTTTTAGAACCGTTAGGGATTGATGAAATCTATAATATATGGATAATTAGTTTTTTATGGTATCTCCTCCGAAAGCACAATCACATTGGTTCGTATTATACACCAAACCAAGGTCCGAAAAAAAACTTGCGGAGCAGCTTCTCGACGATGGTATTCAGACTTACTGCCCTTCTCAGGTTGAGATTAAACAGTGGAGTGATCGAAAAAAGAAAGTGGAGACTCCCCTATTACCTTCGATGATCTTGGTTAATATCAAAGACGGGGAAAGAGATAGGGTTTTTAATAGAAAACATGCCGTTCGGTATCTGTATTGGCTTGGCAAACCCGCCAGAGTTACTTCTGAAGAAGTGGAAAGCCTCAGATCTATGATAGAAGATAGCCAATTTGAGAGTCGAGGCCTGCAAAAACTGAAACCTGGAGAGAAGCTGGATATGACAGCTTTAGGTTTTGAACACATCCAAGGTACGGTAAAGTTTGTGAACGCTCAGGAATGCTGGATTGTTTTAGAAAATTTAGGATATGTAGTTAAGTTCAGGAAAAGTTAAAATTTTAAGTTGAGACCAAATTGGTATGTCAGGGCTTCCGCATTATAGATATTACTAAATTGATTGAGCCGATCTACATTCACGAAGAGATTGATTTTCCAGACATCCAGAGCTAATCCAGCTCCGTAATTTGGCTTGTTGAATTGATCCAAACCTAAACTTACTTTAGCATAAACTGTTTTCCAAAAACTTCTTTCATACATCCCTGTGATGCTGTAAAAAAATTACCAGCACTTACCATGCTAAACCCATGCAAACTCAAAGTTTGATTACCAGCGCGCTTTCCGCGTGAGTTGACTCTGCACTCGCACCAACTGCCTTCACCACCAAAATTGTAGCTCAGGCCTGCATTTAGTTTAGTAGGTTGAACGTAAGTATATGGATCTGCTGTAGTTTCAGTTGGAAGATCTTGTTCAATGTCATCTCCAAGATTCTGATAATAGGAGATAAGGTCGTCACCAGCTGCAAAATTTGGAAATTGTATCCCTAAGCCTTCGTACTCAAAAAAACCTCGAGATACATCTCTCCTTGTGTTTTTATTGAATCTAATAAAACCCAAATCCAGAATACTTCCTGTGAATTCCCATCGGTCATCAAAAAAATAAGATAACCCAAAGTCTAATCCTAAACCGAAATTAGACCCGATAAGAATGTTTCCTGTTGACAATTCTTCTGCATCTTCGAGGCCCGTACTATCAAACCTTAAATTCAGGTTACTAATGCTTTGTTCGAGCAGTAATCCGCCGCTTATCTGCCTGGAATTGAATTTACCTGAGTTTCTTACAGATCTTATGTTGACACTTGACGAATAAAGCTTTATTCTAGCACCAAGGTGAAAATCTTCATTAACTTGCTTATTGACACCAAAGTGAAAAACACTCTGCACATTGGCTCTAAAATTGATCTGTCCAATATCATAACTCCTGTTCTGTCCTGCATTTCCAAAATAAGCCAGTTCAATGAGGTCTTTGGGAAAATTTGAAACTCCATCACTTTCCTGATAAACTCCTGCCGTGTAATAATGGTCTCCATTACTCCAGCCTACATTAATAAGATCAAGCTTTTGATTGAACGCCACAAAATCCTTAGGTGAAATCTTATTGATTGCCAAAGCAACATTAGTATTAAAATCATTGTTATTAAAAAAAGTATCTACATTGAGAATTGTATTTCCGGCAGAGGCATATATATTGGACAGCCCTGGAACCCCTACATGAAAATCTGTTTTTTCGTAAGCTGCCCCAGGATTCAGCATCAAGGATTGTGGGTTATGAGTTTGGTTGTAAAGCAAATGCTTATTTTGACTCCATAGAGAATTTGAAAGAACCCATAGAGCAATCACAAAAATATACCTCATTCTCCTGAAAATAAATAACCTCCTTCCACAATACATTCTAGCTGCATAGTGCCAGAATTAAACGCAGTTGAGGGTTGCATTACAAAAAACTCGGCCCTCACGCTGGAGGTGATGATTTCTATTTCTTCGGTGTTGAGATCGACAAAAAACTCTTTAAGAGTTGGATTGCCTGTTGATCCTGCTGGAATTGGCTCTGTCACTCTAAACGTTTCTACGTCATTATTGTCAAAGAAAATAAAATCTAGATTTTGTGGTTGGTCAATACTGTTTTCTGCTAAAACTGTAAACTTTAGACTCTCCAGATAATCAGCATTGAACTCTTCGTTCAAAAAATTAACATCTATATAATCATGAATAGTGTTTGGAACTGCAATAGAATCATTTCCGGTGTTGATTGATCCCGCTGAATACTGAGTTTGAAAGACATTGGTTTCAAAAGAAGGTCTGGCTTCAAACTCATCTGTATCTAAAGGTCTATCATCCGTACAGCTTAAAAAAAATAAACAAATTATAACGAGATACTTCATAGTATTTAAACAAATCAAATTAGGGCTACCCTAGGTGGCAATTGATAAACGACGGCGAATAAACAAAAATTGTAGCAATACAGATATAAAATAATCGCTTTTTCACAAATCGCTTTAACAATGGTTTGATTAATTTACGAAATATATCCTATTGCGGTTCAATACATTAAACACTTTTTTGGGCGTGCCCCCTGCCTAAAACTGGCAGAGGTCGGGCTATTTGCTGCAAGTCAGTTCAGAAAAGCCGAAAAAATATAGGCTTAGCAAGAGCTTCCGTTGGTCGCTTTGCCAGGCCTCATTTTTTAAAAAGCTTTACTTCCTGAGCTTTTCTCTTCTATCCCTCACGCTTAACTTATTAGCATAATGTTGAACTTTAACCTGACTAAAAGAGACCACTTGTATAACACCTCTCTTCCTCTTTAAGTGTATAGGAAGTTAACTTTTTCAGTAATTCTTCTCCCTAAAATCAAATGTAAGCTGATCGATATCATTAAAATTTAATCGTCTCTTATGATAAAAATGAACATTAAAAAGGACCTTTGCACTTTATACGTTTTATGTCGTAATTTTCAAAAATTCAATATTAATGAACAAAGGTATTTACATAGCTACTAGCGAACCCAATAGTGGAAAGTCTATTGTGGCTTTGGGTTTGATGAGAATGTTGCTCACTAAAACTGCTAAAGTTGGCTATTTCAGACCCATTATAGATAACAATACAGAAGGGAATAAAGACAATCACATTAATACCATTTTGTCACATTTCAATTTAAAAATTCAACACGACGAAGCTTATGCCCTTACGCGTTCAGAATTTATAAGCAAGCGAAATGCCAATAAAGACGGTGAAATACTGGACATTATTATTGAAAAGTATAAAGCCTTAGAAGATCGAAATGATTTTATGCTCGTTGAGGGCACTGACTTTTCTGGGGAAGGCACTGCGATTGAATTGGATGCCAATATATTAATCGCTCAAAACTTAGGCTTACCTACCATAATTGTTTCCAGCGGTATTGGTAAAAGTTTAGATGAGTTTATCAACGGATTAAATTTAGCTTACGATTCCTTTGATGAAAAAGGAGTGAAAGTTTCTGCCGTCATTGCCAATAAAGTTCAAAAAGAAAATATAGAAAAAATCATTAATGGCGTTGAAAAAAAACTACCCAAGAACGTGGTTGTCAATGCTATTCCATTAATTCCGAATTTAAAAAATCCAACACTTAGAGAAATTGTAAAATCTGTGGATGCCAAAGTTTTGTTTGGCGAGGAATTTTTAAACAATCAAAGCAACAGTTTTACTGTTGGTGCCATGCAATTGAGGAATTACTTAACTCATCTGGAAGAAGATTGTCTAGTCATTACTCCAGGAGATCGGGCAGATATCATTCTGGGTGCCCTTCAAGCCAACATTTCCAGCAAATACCCAAAAATTTCAGGAATTGTTCTTTCTGGAGGATTAATCCCCGAAGAGCCTATCATAAAGCTCATCGAAGGTTTACAGTCCATCATCCCAATTCTTTCAGTTGAGGAAAACACCTTTGAAGTTGCCAATAAAATTGGAGACATGAGATCTCATATGTACGCCGATAATGAAGCGAAGATCCTTTTATCCTTAAATACTTTTGATGAATACTGCGATGTTGATAGACTTTCAGATAAACTCGTCACCTTCAAACATAAGGGAATGACCCCAAGAATGTTTCAGTATAATTTATTGAAACGCGCTAAAACTCAGCGTAAACACATCGTACTTCCTGAAGGTAGCGATGATAGAATAATTACAGCTGCTTCACGATTAGCCATGATGGATTTTGTAGACTTAACCCTTTTGGGACATAAAGATAAAATCGAAGAAGCTGCTGCAAGATTGAGTATTAAACTGGATTTTGATGCGATCAATATCATCAATCCTTTAGACTCAGACCATATTCAGGATTTTGCCGGAACTCTTTATGAGGAGAGAAAGCATAAAGGGATGACCATAGACATCGCTGAAGATTTGATACGAGATGTCTCCTATTTTGGAACCATGATGGTTTATAAAGGTCTGGCAGACGGCATGGTTTCTGGAGCAGCACATACCACACAGCACACAATAAAACCTGCTCTTCAGTTCATAAAGATGAAACCTGATGTCTCTGTGGTATCCTCAGTATTTTTTATGTGTTTGGAAAACAGGGTTTCTGTGTTTGGCGATTGTGCCATCAATCCTAACCCCAATGCCGAGCAATTGGCAGAAATCGCCATATCATCGGCAGAATCTAGCAAAGCCTTTGGAATAGAACCAAGAATTGCTATGCTATCTTACTCCTCTGGTGCTTCTGGAAAAGGAGCTGATGTGGATAAAGTGAGAGCAGCCACAGAAATTGTAAAACAAAAACGACCTGACTTAAATATTGAAGGTCCCATTCAGTATGATGCCGCTGTAGATCTGGCCATTGGACAAAGCAAACTACCTGATTCTAAAGTCGCCGGGCAAGCTACAGTTTTGATTTTTCCAGATTTAAATACAGGAAATAACACTTATAAAGCCGTACAACGGGAAACTGGAGCAATTGCCATTGGACCCATGTTACAAGGGCTTAACAAACCTGTTAACGATTTGAGCCGAGGATGTACAATTGACGATATTTTTAACACCGTTATCATCACCGCTATACAAGCACAAGGTCTTTAATTATGAAATGAGCATAAACTTTTTTGAACATGCTATGGCAACATGATCAATATAAGTTGATGTGAATTCCTGAAAGTGTAGAGGTTTTAGTTTTCTACATTTTCAGAAAACAACAAAATTTTAAACAGATGAAAATTTTAGTCATCAATTCCGGAAGTTCTACCATAAAGTATCAATTGATAGAAATGCCAAACCAGGCTGTTATTGCTAAAGGTCTGATTGAACGCATTGGCTCCAAAGAAGCCAAAATCACCTTTCAAAAAGGTGATTTCAAAACGCATAAGGTTTTGGATATTCCAGACCACCAAACAGGCTTGGCCCAAATCAATCAGCTTTTAATGGATGATCAAATTGGTGTGATTGCCAATAAAGACGATATTGAAGTTGTTGGCCACAGAGTAGTACACGGTGGAAAATCGTTTTCTAAAACTGCAAAGGTGACCCAAAATGTAAAGGAAGCAATAAAAAGCTTATCAGCTTTAGCTCCACTACACAATCCACATAATTTAAAAGGCATTGAAGTTGCCGAAAACGTCTTTACCAAAGCCCAGCAAGTAGTTGTTTTTGATACGGCATTTTTTCAGTCTATGCCTCAAAAAGCTTATCAATATGCCATCCCTAAACATTTAATGGAAGAACATGACATCCGAGCTTATGGTTTTCATGGGACCAGCCATAAATATGTTTCTGAAAAAGCCAAAACCTTTTTGGAAGCCAAAAATGGTTCTGCTTCCAAGTTGATCACGATACATTTAGGAAACGGTTGCAGCATAACAGCTCTAAAAGACGGACTCGCTATAGACCATTCCTTAGGTTTTGGACCAGCAAACGGGCTCATTATGGGAACTCGTGCCGGAGACATCGACCAGTCGGTTATTTTTTACCTCATCAATCAGTTAGGCTATTCTGCAGATGAAGTCAATGAACTGTTGCTTAAAGAAAGTGGCATGTTGGGCTTAACCGGTCATAATGATATGCGGGATATTCAGAAAAAAGCTGAAGAAGGAGATAAAAATTGTCAATTGGCTTTAGACATGAACGCTTACCGCATCAAAAAGTACATTGGAGCTTATGCTGCAGCACTCAACGGTCTCGACGCGATTGTCTTTACAGCTGGAATCGGCGAAAATAGCGCCTTGCTTCGTGAACTTGTTTGTAAAGACATGGATGTTTTGGGCTTGGAGTTAGACACTACTAAAAATGGAAAACATAGTGCTGAAATTAATGAAATAAGTACCGCCCACTCCAAAGCCAAAATTTTAGTCATTCCCACCAATGAAGAGCTGGAAATTGCAAAACAGGCTTTTGAAATTACGTCCAAGTAAAATTTAGAATCGATAGGTTTCGCTGACTGTCTTTTAATTTAAATCATTGAGATACCAATTTCATCACTCAATCGACATGATTATTTATTGATATGAAATCAAATTTAAAAGGCGGAGTTTTCTAATGATTTGAAGTTTTAGGATGTAAACTCGATAAAACCTAATTCTGATAATTCAATCCAGTTAGAAAACTTCCAAGTGCAAAATCGAGAAAGACGAGGATGATTAAGACCTGAACATATAGAGATTCAATTTTTCTCTTGGGCTTCCTGAAAGGATTTCAATAACCTCTAGAATACGCTTCCTTTTCAAGCAGATATTCCTTTTGAGTTCCATCTCCAGTCCTAAATTTTGTTTCTAAGGTTTCTCTTGCAAATAATTTTTGTTTAAACACGACTAAATGCAAATGAGGGCCAGAACTCCATCCCACGTTTCCGCTAAAGCCAATATGTTGCCCCTTGGAAATCTCATCGCCAACCTCAACTACAGAACCGTTTTGTTTAATATGGGTGTATTCTGCAAAGGTGCCGTCTGGGTGATATATAATTATTTTGTTGTTGTATTTTTTACATTCTTCTTGTGCGCAGTTTTTACTATTTTTCTCAACGACTTCAGTAACAATACCTTCTCTTATTGCCATAATTTTGGTTCCAATAGGCATGATTATATCCAGAGCATTTTGATTTTGATGAGAAAATGTACCATTGTAACCCTGATTTACTCTAAATTCATTTGAAGTTTTGAAAGGTAAATTATAACTATAATCTTCATCATATTCGTCTTTATGATGATTACCATAACTCCTCAAATATCTATAATTAAAATTATAAGCTAACCTTGTATTAGATATTGTGATTTTTGTTAGTTGTTGTCTTTTACTTCTTGGATCTATCACGTAAACCTGAAGGTTTCCACCATCAACTTCCATATTATTTAATTTGAAATCAATTTTTACACTCACATGGCAAAACTCATCATTGTCTACATAGATTATGTATTCATCGTTTACCTGCTCGTGGTAAATTTTAATTTGAGGTTTGGCTTCGGCAATAAATGTGGTGAAAAGCAACGCAAGGATTATGTAAAATTTCATAGATTTCAGATATTGGGTCTGCCTTTTTTTGAACAAAAATGCATAAAAGTTAGTCGTTTCTTGTAAATTCTTGCCAGAGATTTGTTTTACAAGACCTCACAGGTCTTGGAGACCTGTGAGGTCTGAACAAACATAATTTTAATTATTATTCCGTTAGCCTTAAATATCGGTTTTCCCCAAAGGTGACAAAATACGACAGGTATAATAGAACACTAGCTGGTATAAAAACTATGTAATTCCATCTCATATCAAATACATAAGTAAATAGTAAGTATAAAACTAAAAAGCCTATCATAACAGGCATAATTAATTGACTGTATTTAAAACCGCTTAATTTTAAAACTTTAGTTTCGTTTTCATTTATATTCACTAGTACTTTTGGACTATGCCACCAATCTAGTTTTGTATATCTTTCTTCAATGTTGTTCATTATTTTACCACTGATTTTCTTAACACTGCAATATCAGCTTTATAAAGCTCATTTAAATATTCATTATAAGGGTCATTTCGTTTATAATTAAAGTACTTCTCTGCTGTGTCTAAATGAAATTCACTTTTGGTCAAATCACCGTTTTCTAAGTAAATCCTAGCTAAACCTATATGAGCTTCTGCAGTAAATTTTGATTTATCTAAGGCCTTCTCAAAGTGCTCTTTTGCCTTCTGATAATTCCCTATTTCAAATTCCGAAAGGCCCAAGTAAACGAAAGCTTGAAGATCGACCCAATCTTCCCCTTGGTTCTCTATACTTCTTTTAAAATGAACTATTGATTTATCATAGTTTTTGAGTCCGAAGTAAGCTTCGCCTCTTAAGAAGTCAATATCTTCACCCCAGGGTGTATCTACAAAATTTGGAGTTAATGTATCTAACCGATTAAAATCCTCTAAAGCTCCATTAAAACATCTCAGGAAACGGAGTTTCATATAGCCCCTATAACCTAGATGCATTTTAGGTTTCAAATCTACAGCTTTATCAAGAAGTTGAAACCCTTCTTCGTAATAGCCTCTTTTGTTATAAGGAACTGATTGTTCAAAATAGATTTGATCATTTGATGGATCTTGATATTTTAAAATTTCAAACATGGACTGAGAAAGAGCAACCCCCTGTAAATGAGAAGCAAAATCATACCTCTTTTCTTTTGGTGAAAAGGCCAACATATAGATTGCAACAGCAAAGTATATCACTAGGAGTGATGCTAGAATGAGCTTGAAAATTTTGAAAAATCTTTTCATGTGCTAGAAAATATCTACGATTTCGTTGCTTCTTACCTTAAAGTTTAGGACGTAGTAACTATCGTAAGAATTATATTCATTTTTTGCAGGGTTCCAGTTTTTTTAAACTAAGTAAAGCTTCTTCTATACTTTTTAGTTTTTCTGTATCGATTTCAATCTATTCCAAATTTAAATCTGTGGATCGTGCTCTGAATCTACCTATCTCGCCTTCACAATTCACGATAAAGCGAAAAGTTATAAGACCTGAATTATCAAATTTTAAGTTCTGTAAATTATTGAGCAGTTTGTTTTTGATTGCTTTTCTACCGCCATCATGGTCTGTGCCCATTCCATAATAATTTGGAATTATATCTTCATTACAAACTTTAAAATCACCATCGATTTCATCATTCGAGCTTAATTCTCCAACCGTATGGGAAAATTGATAATACATCCAGCCCGTTATTAAAACGGCTACTACGGCACTTATCAAAAGAAAGATATTCGTTTTACTTTTCAAAGTAGGAGTTTTTCGTCATCTGGGATGATTTTATATCGCAGCGGCGGTCACGGTTAAGGTAAGTAGCGTGGAGTAGGGACGGCTTCTTGTCAGCTTTGTTATTTGTTACTTGGTCTCTAAATTATACTTTTTTGACTAAGCCCGTTATTTGCGATTAACCGATGTTGGGCATAGTTTATTTCCAGTTCTTATAGTCAATTATATGAATAAGTCCCTCTGTTACAATTCTCAAATCACCCTTTATCTTATCTACATCATATTGTCTAGCAAAATATCTTCTATTATGAGCAGATAAGTCACCAGACTTTTTTATTTGAGGAAGGGCTTGTTTTGTGTTTCTTCCTAAATTCCATTTTGGTTCTTTCATTAACTCAATAATTAAATCACTTAAAAAATAAAAACTTCCATCGGTTCTCTTAATTAAATGTTCTATACTATGTCTTTCAAAGCATTCAATTATTAGTACTTCAACTAATTTTCTTGTAAGCACTGAACAAGCATCGAATAATCCTAAGTCATAGCAATTAATAGATTGTTCAGCAATTTTTTGAACATAACCTCTAGTTTCATTAAAGATTTCAAAAGGTAAATAGCTAGAATCTTGAGTTTTTGGTATTGGTACTTTACCAAACTGAGTATCTAGTTCCAATTTATAGTTCCTTTCTAAAAAATATAAGGTTGCTTTTTTTAAAAACTTCTTTTGTTTTCCTTTTGAATTCTTTGATAGATACGCTGGAATATTAGAATATGGTTCTAAATGAAGAGTGTCAAAACAAGTTTCAACTGACTTCGCAGAAACGCCATCGATTTTTTCGTTTATCAATAGAAAGTAAACAAAAAAATCAATTTTCTTACTTGATGGCAATGTGGAAAAGTTTTCCACTTTCATTATATAGCTTTCGAGACCTTGCATTGGTTATTTTTTATTTTATTATATCCAATCTAAGCCGATTTGCTCCAGGTATAGATAAGTTAATGTCGTCTGTAGTTTCATAATCAATATATTTACTTCTACCTCTAGTATTTATCAAAACTTGATTAAAACTGGTTGGGATTTTACATTTTAATACCCAAAATGCAGTATAAATATGATTTCCAGTAACATTTTCTATTTTTAGAATTTCTTTCAAATAATTAATGACAACTATAATTCTATCTGCATTTGAACCTACTTCATAATTGTCCATGTAATCAATTAAAGAAGTATTATCGGATGGGCGTAAGTTCAAAGTTTTTAAGACTTCAAAAGTGTTCGAACTTTTCTTTTTCGAATTGCTTTTTCCTTTCGTAGTTGCGCTTTTGGGAATTTCTTTTGCTTCTTTTTTTACTTTTGGTTTGGATTGTTTTAGAGGTGTTGAATGAGTTCTACTAACAATTTCTTGTGCATTATGTTTCCCGTCATCAGTGAGAATAAAATCATCATCATTTAATGCACTAAAGTAACCTTTACTAAAAATAGCCCTTATGTTCTTTGACATATTTGCGTGTCTGCTCGCAGTTTTTCGTTTAGTGTTTTCATACATTATCAATATGTCTTTGGAAGTAAAGGTATTCGTTCCGTGATTGCTCGCATAATAAGCATAAACCATTATCCATTCTGTTTCTGAAGATGGAAGTTGCTTCATTATTACATCTTTAATTGAAGGAACGCTAGTTTCTTCTTCATCGATATCAACAATGTCAGGGGTATTAAGTTGCTTTAAATTATTAGATTGTTCGGGTAGCTCAGAATTAGCCAATAAGTTTTCTTCAGATAAGTCAACGCCCATAACTATATTACCTAGACCATTTTCTTTGATGTCTTTAAATTCAGATTGGACAGTATCTTTATCTCCTTCTAATTCAATTTCAAAACTCTTGTATTTCAGTTTAATTCTTAGGTTTCCAATATTTCAATGTATGTTTTTTAAATTATGCCCAACGGACTTGCATATGTTGCAGTAGCGGTAAAATATACTTGTTTTTTTGATTTATAATTAACTAAGCAAATCAAAAGCGACTTTAGGTGTAAACTTAAGCCGCTATTGAACATATGCATGGTTGTGGTTAGTTTTTTAATATCAGTTTTGTTTAATTAACACAATATTATCCATACGCCAAGGTAATGTTGGATCTGGTGCTGGGCCACTTACATCACGAAAATAGTTCATAGAAATATTAGCTTTTAAGGCTTCTTGCCCATTAATAGTTCTTTTAAATAATCTTAAAGTGCCTATGTGCCCTTCTAAAGGAACATCATTTATTGATAAGTCTAAGTTTTTTTCTCCATCTACACAATCATCAACAGGTGAGTATCTGCAATTATTATAGATATTGTTGCCTCTAATACTTGCAGCTCTACCAATACTTGGGTCATTTGCATCAGAAAGCGTGTTTATTTTTTCTACTCTATTTTCTATGTACTGATAACCGCCAATCAACAAATCCTCGTAAAAATCGCCGTTAAAATATTGAGTACTTTTTACTAATATTATCTTTAAAGAGGTATTCCCATTGGTATATAACCATGTACCTTCAAAATTATTGAGAGTATTATTTACATCTTTATAATATGAATTATCAGGGGCTTTACTTTTAGTAACATTTGCATCTTCCATATTTAATACTGGACTTTGTGCTTTACAATTGTAAAAAATTAATCCAATTGCTATTATTGATATTATTTTTTTCATCACTTTAAGTTTTAATTACAAGGGGTTTCGGTTACGGTTTCGTTGTCATTTTCATCTAACTCTAATTGTTTCCAATTGCTTAAGGTAGCATCTGTGGCTTCATAGAAGGAAATACCGTAATCACCAAAAAGCTCTAAAAAGGTTTTTTCTAAGTTGCTGCTATTACTATAATCTTCTCTCATTTCTTCCTTAATATATTTTCTTTTTTCATCATCATTATTCCCTTTAGCATTTTGCATATCGGCATCAATTTTATCAATAAGGGTTTGAATATTGTCTACTCTTAAAGCATAAGTGATGTTGTTTGGTGCTACAACCATAATAAATACTTCATCATTGAAAACGTCGTAGGATTCGGTGTGTAGCAATTTAAGAGCTCTTATATCTAGCCAAGAAGGCACTGCTAATTTGCCTTCAGGGTGCGAATGAATTTGGCCTATCCAAGTAGTGGTATAATTAAAAGGTGATCTTTCATCTGAAGGCCCTTCTTGTAAGCCATCATCATCGGTTACGTTTTTTCTGCCCTCTTCTGACCAAACATTTTTATAGCTCATAGACCACTCATTGTTACCTGCGCCTAATTTTGTTCTTAATTGGTTGACAACTGGTAATATATCTGAACCTAAACCATCGGTTTGTACTAATCTGTTTAAGCGTTCACATTTTATATCTTGTAGACACTCTTCTACGGTTCCTCTATCTGCCACACACTCACAAACTTCTTTGCTATTGCCTTGTAAAAGACAAACTTCATAAGCATCTAATTTACAATCCCCATTTAAATCGCCAGGCGGTGGATTTTCACATTCTTCACCTGGTGGAATAAGTACAGTTATTGGAGTATCGTCAGGTGATGTGCCATCGCCATTTCCTGAACCACCTCCTCCACCCCCTGGATTAGGGTTATTGGTATCGTCCCTTGGATCGGAACCATAATCGGTAGCATCGCAATAATAGTAAGGTATTTCATGGTAGCCTGACCACATTGGACTGCTACTAGTACATCCTTGGCAATCATCCCCAGGCATATGACCGCAACCACAGGAATAGGCTACACTTTCATAAGTTACTATCACTACACCATCACAATTAGTTGGGTAGTAGGGGCTTCCTTGAGGGTCTGGCGGATAGCCACTTCCTGGTTCAGTTGGGCCACCGCCACCGGATGGTGGTGCATGTGTAATATCATCACAATACCCATTGTTGTAATATTACCTTCGAATACTTGATTTTGATCGTTTAGCCAGTTTTGGGTTGGTATGTATTGAGTAACAAACATATCAGGTTGTCCGTTCTTGTCCTCAAGAGTAAGATTATAAAAGATACTGCTTTGGTCATTTTCAGAAGTGATTCTCATGGTATAAGATTTATAATTACCTAAAGTAACTTCTTTTATGACATCCGTATAAACAGATATACCTAACGTGTCCTTCGTAGTTTTGCCATGTATGTTTTTTTGTTCTAGTTGCAAGTAAGGGTCAATATTTAACTGAGAAGATAGATTATTAAAAGTTTGTCCTACATTATCTTTGGAAAGTGTTTTTACAGTTGGTACAAATGCATTATTGTTTTCTTCCAATGATTGTTCAACAGCGATGTCTTTTTCGCAAGCAAAATTCCAAAAAGCAAGATGCCAAGTTTGAGATAAGTTACGATTCGTTTTTGTTCCATACCATTTATGGTTTAAAGTTAGTAATTCAAATTTATATTCACTCTATTTATTTTCAAATTGAGAATGAATAAAACTTAACATTGGGCCAGGTAACTACTTTTCAGTTTGAGTTAAAATTAACCCCAACTCGTTATATGTTTATAAAAAAAACACGCTTATCATTTATTTATTAGGGATAAACGTATGTCTTTATAGTTTTTATCAATACTGTTTGGTCTCAAGTTTTCTTTGGTTGATAACCATACGCTGCATTCAAGGTTCTAACGCAACAAAAGTTGCTTTTTTTTGATTGATACTAAGCTACATTTTTTAGTTCAGAATCCATAATTTCTTGAGGCGTTTTATAGCCTATTATTTTTCGAGGTCTATTGTTAAGTTTTTCTTGAACAGTCATGAGTAATTTTTCATCAATTTGATTAAAGTCTGTCCCTTTTGGAAGGTATCTTCTAATGAGTCCATTTGTGTTTTCGTTAGTTCCTCTTTCCCAGGAGGAGTAGGGATGAGCAAAGAAAATTTTCACACCTGTATTTTGAGTTATTTTTTCGTGTCTTGCCATTTCAATACCGTTATCGTAAGTCATAGATTTTTTAAAAATGTTGTTTAATTGATTTAGTTTTTGAGAAAACATTTTAGCGACTTCATCAGCTTTTTTAGAGTTAAGTTTTATAATGATAGTATATCTAGCTTTGCGTTCTACAATGGTTCCGATAGCACTTTTATGATTCTTTCCAATGATTAAATCTCCTTCCCAGTGTCCTATTTCAATTCTGTCTTCAATATGCTTAGGTCTATTATCAATACTGACTTGGTTAACTATTTTGCTACCTGTTCCACGTCTTTTTTTAGCTGGTCTTCGTCTTGTTTTTTTACGCACCAGTAGTTTGATTAGTTTTTTATTTAAACTGGCTTGAGGCCTTGTGTAAATGTGTTTATAAATGGCTTCATGAGAAATAGACATAATAGGATCATTAGGATAAAGCTCTTTAATTCTTCCAGAGATTTGCTCTGGCGTCCACTGAGACAAAAGTCCTTTATAGACAAAATGCTTAAGAGGTTTATAAGTACTTATTTTGTCTAAGTTTCTTTTGTTTAGATAATCATCTTTAGCACACCAATGTGATAAATCTGCATCGTATTTATCGTTGGGATTATCTACTAATTTGTTTATTTCTCTAGAGATTGTAGAGCGTGCTCGACTGAGCTGTTTAGCGATATAAGCTTTGGTTCTATTTTCGTTTAAAAGGGTCTCTATTTGGACTCTTTCTTTTAAGGTAAGCCGTCGGTGTTTTTTTACTTCCATTATAACAAATCTATTAATTTAGATTTGTTGCGTTAAGTTATTGAATAGAGCTACACTTTTAAAGGGAATTTGAATACGGTTGAGCGTAAACTTATTTTGTGTCCAGCGTCAATCCGTTCATTCTGGCTTTAAGTTATCTTTCACCCTTCAGTTAAAACTACAGACCAAACTGGGTCTTAAAAGCTAACTCAACCCATTAAGAAATGTATCGTAAAACATCATTTCAACGCTGGCAAAATCAGAATAAAGCTTTTGTGTAAAAGCCCCTAAAGTCAAGGCATAAAAAAGGTGATTTGTTGCCAAACCACCTTTTTCAACTTTATTATAAATCAATATTAATCTAAATCGAATCTGTCCAGGTTCATCACTTTGTTCCAGGCTTTGGCAAAGTCCTTGACAAATTTCTTGTTGGAGTCTAAACTTCCGTAGACTTCGGCCAGGGCTCTCAACTCGGAGTTGGACCCGAAAATAAGATCGGCGCGCGTGCCTGTCCATTTTTTCTCTCCTGTTTTGCGATCGCTGCCTTCAAACAAGGTTTGCTCATCATTGATGGATTTCCAAGTCGTCCCAAGGTCCAGTAAGTTGATAAAATAATCATTGGTCAACACTTCTGGCTGGTCTGTAAAGACACCGTAATTGGAGTGATCGTAATTGGTATTGAGCGCTCGCATACCCCCAAGTAATACCGTCATTTCTGGTGCTGTGAGGGTCAATAAATTAGCTTTATCGATCAATAATTCCTCATCAGTTACCTTCTTATACCCTTTGGTATAGTTTCTAAATCCATCGGCTCTGGGCTCCAAAGCATCGAAGGAATCGACTTCAATCTGCTCTTCCAAAGCATCAGTTCTACCAGGGTAAAAAGGAATGTGCAACTCGTGTCCAGCTTTTTCGGCCGCTTTTTCTACCGCTGCATTACCTCCAAGCACAATCAAATCTGCCAGAGATACTTTCTTATTGCTTTTCTGAGCTGAATTAAAATCGGTTTGCACACGGTCTAAAACGCCAAGCACTTTCATCAATTGGTCTGGATTGTTAGCTTCCCAGTTGCGTTGGGGATTCAAACGGATATGAGCGCCGTTGGCTCCACCTCTTTTATCGGAATCTCTGTAGGTCGAAGCCGAAGCCCAAGCCACCGATACCAATTCTGAAATGGAAACATCAGAATCCAAGATTTTGGATTTTAAATTTTCAATGTCTTTATCATTAATCAACTCATGGTCTACTGCTGGGACTGGATCTTGCCAGTTGAATTGTTTTTTAGGCACGTCTGGTCCCAAATATCTTTCGATGGGTCCCATATCACGGTGCATTAATTTATACCAGGCTTTGGAATAAGCTTCTGCAAATTCTTCTGGATTTTCATAAAAATGACGTGATATTTTTTCGTAAGCAGGATCTTCCTTCAGGGCGATATCTGTCGTCAACATAAATGGCGCATGTTTTTTATCTGAATTGTGCGCATCTGGAACTGTCCCTACACCAGCATTGTCTTTTGGTTTCCACTGGTGTGCTCCGCCTGGACTTTTGGTTAATTCCCAATCGTATTCAAATAAATTTTTGAAGTAAGTATGACTCCATTTGGTCGGTGTATCAGTCCAAGCGCCCTCTAGTCCGCTGGTTATAGTGTGTTCTCCTTTTCCAGATTTATAATTGTTTTTCCAACCCATACTTTGCATTTCTATGGGTGCACCAGCGGGTTCTGCCTCTAAATACTCAGCATCATTGGCTGCGCCATGGGTTTTCCCAAAGGTATGTCCACCAGCTGTCAATGCTACTGTTTCATAATCATTCATGGCCATTCTGCCAAAAGTCACTCGAATATTGTGAGCTGCCCCAAGTGGGTCTGGATTCCCATTAGGTCCCTCTGGGTTCACATATATTAAACCCATATGAGAAGCCGCTAGTGGATTTTCCAATTCTCCTTCAGAATAACGAGATTGATTGTCTAGCCATTCTTTTTCTGCTCCCCAGTATACATCTTCTTCAGTTTGCCATATATCTTCACGTCCACCGCCAAAACCTTGCATTTTGAGTCCCATGGATTCATGGGCTACATTACCTGTAAGAACAATTAAATCTGCCCAGGATAATTTTCTACCGTATTTCTGCTTAATTGGCCAGAGTAATAATCTGGCTTTGTCGAGATTGGCATTATCTGGCCAGGAATTAAGCGGTGCAAAACGCTGCGATCCAGAACCAGCTCCACCTCTACCGTCTTGTATTCTATAGGTTCCTGCTGCGTGCCATGCCATACGTATAAAAAACGGACCATAATGTCCGTAATCTGCCGGCCACCAGTCCTGACTAGTCGTCATCAATTCTTCTAAATCTTTTTTGACTGCGGCTAAATCCAGAGTTTTGAATTCTTCCTGATAGTTAAAATCTTCGTCCATAGGGTCTGCCATGGCTGAATTTTGTCTCAGTATATTAAGATTAAGTGAGTTTGGCCACCAGTCTTTATTATCTTTTCCACTGCCAGCAGCCCCTTTCATATCTCCATCTAGAAATGGACAACTTGCAGAAGAGGAATTCACATCCCAAGCTTTTGATTTATTATCGGCATTATTTTTCATATCTTCCATTGTGAGCGTATTAAAAATTAGAATATAAAGAAATTGAATATAATCTTTAATTAATTATAGTTTTAATCTATATAATAAATATTATCATAAGAAATTCTGATTCTTTCCTAATGAATTAAATTTAATTAATAAAATGTGATTAAAGATTTAATTAAGTATTGTTTAAGAATGGACTGTATCAGGTTTTTTTGTAAAAACCTTAGAGTTAAACTCTAGTAGAATTAAAACAGAATAGTTTTTCCTTTTTATAACAAGGAAATTCAAGTCTTAGTTTAAGGTGTTCCCGTCTAATTTATTCTAGAATTTAAGTTTGGAGCAAAATGTAAAACTTAAAAACCTCTCTACTAAAAAAAAGTAAAGAGGTTTTTATGTGATTCAATTTTACTTGATTGCTTACTTATTCTGATTCACCAAATCCATTAAATCCACATCGTTGCCTAACAAAACTTCTTGAGGATTGATTCGGCCAGCTGGGGTATCGTTCTCTAATTTTAAAACTCCACGTGGACAAACGGATGCACAAATACCACACCCCACGCAAGAGGATCTTACGATGTTTTCTCCTTTTTGAGCATAAGCTCTCACATCGATACCCATTTCACAGTAAGTAGAGCAATTTCCGCAGGAAATACATTGTCCGCCATTGGTCGTAATTCTGAATTTCGAAAACAAGCGCTGCTGAAAGCCTAGGATTGCAGCCATTGGGCAACCAAATCGGCACCACACCCGATTACCAAAAATCGGATAAAATCCTACACCGACCACTCCAGAAAACATGGCGCCTACGCCAAAAGCATAGCTAGACCTTAAGGTTTCGGCTTCCAAAATGAAAATATTGTTGGACATTCCAGAAAAATGAAGGCCGATCAAAGCCAAAATCAACACGAAAAATCCAATCGCCGCATACTTCGCATCGTTTTGTAATTCCTGGCGTTTGTATACCATCACCCAAACAAAAACTATCGTAAGCAAACTAGCCACACTGATTAAAAAAGCAGTTCCCGATAACCAGTAGTCATCGTATCTCAGATAAGAATACACCACAGCTGTTGTGGAAATGACTATAAAAACAACAATGCTGTGAACCAACCAACGCTCAAGTTTCCAGGCGTTTTGGGATTTATCACTCAAGTGACGAAACGGATCGCCGGCGGTTTCTGCCAGTCCGCCGCAGCCACATACCCACGAACAGTACCAGCGTTTCCCGTATTTATAGGTTAAAATTGGAGTTATAATCAAGATAGAAGCCACGCCAAAAATCAATAAGCCTATGCCGACCGACCCTGCACTGATGAATTCATCCACACGGTATTGTTCGAAATTGTAATAATTCAAAGGCCATATGTTGACTAGATTATAATAAGGTAAAGAAAAATCATCGCCATTGAGTCTGGCCATCACTTCCGGAATGATAAAGGCAAATCCCAATTGAAAAAACATCACCGAAAAGGTTCGCAACCGCTGATAACTATTGTGTCGATATTTCCAAAGGAATTTAAAGCCAAAGCCTAATATAGCCAAGGTATATAAAGTTCCATAGACAAACCACTGGCTCGCGGGATTCCCGCTTAAGGCTACACTTAAAGGATCGAACAAGCTGACAACGCCTGTGTTTGCAGAATCGCTATTCAATCCTAGAAGGCTTGGATAAAAATAGAGCACGATATAAAATCCAGTAAATACCAAACCCAAAATATAAGCCCAAAACCCCCGATTAGTCAAAGATTTAAAATACACGCCATCATTTTTGATACCTTCAGGTTTATGAGCATAACTAGCTTTGGTGTACCAAATAATTCCTGCTGTCACTAAGACTAAAGACAAGGTTAGCCAAAGCGTTTTAGGTTGGAAACCAATATTAAAAACAGACAAAGTCATGATCAAAAGACCTGCCAGTCCAAGAGCGGTGGATAGTTTTTGTTGAACGGATAATTGTTCTGGCGCATTCCCCGTTACCGACATATTCATATCTGCACTCATATCGCTTTAGTTTTAGATTCGTTTTTAAATTTATTCTGAATTTGCTTCTCGTAGGTTTTATAAAACTCAGGATCAAAATTGGCTTTTCCTAAATTTTCAATCACCTCATCTACCGTTGCTTCTTTCGTAAGCCAATGATCAAAAACTTCATGCCGCAATCGAATGCCAAAAGTATTGATACCTTTAAAGATCCGTGATTCTTTCTCATACTGAATATGAATGCACTTTTTACCATCTTCATGTTCCCAGTAAAAATCGGTTTGCCCTTCTTTTGGTTTTGGAAACACCCACCCGTAAGTCTGATATTCAATATCAAAAAATTTGGCCGAATTAAACCAATGCCCAGGCTTGTATTCCATAGGATTTCCGCAAAGCGTCTGCGCTAAAGCCTCTCCCATCATTCGACCCGTATACCAAACGGCTTCAATCGGCGGTCGATTACCAATCGGCTCCCGCTGCTCGGCGCAATCGCCAATGGCATACACATCTGTTTCACTGGTTTCTAAACTTCTATTGACCAAAACACCCCGGTTTAAGTCAATGGAACTGTTCTTTAGAAACTCAACATTCGGTGAAACCCCAGGCGTTAGTCCTACCAAATCACAGTCTAAAACCTCGCCAGTTTCTTTTATTTTAACTGATTTTACTTTCCCGTTTTCGTCGGTGATGATTTCTTCAAGATTAGTTTCTAGTCTTAAGTCGATATGATGTTCCTGGATGTGGCGGTCGATTAGTTGCGCCTCTTCAGCGGGCAAAACATTATTCCAAAAATGTTTCTCTCTCACTAAAAATGTGACAGGAATATTCCTAGTGGAAAGCATTTCTGCCAGCTCCACGCCAATTAATCCTCCTCCAACGATGACGGCTCGTTTACAAACTTTATTATTTGGAGCCAATTCTTCTAGCTCTTCCAAATCTTGTTTATTCACAAGTCCAATGACTCCCTTAGCATCCTGACCTGGCCATCCAAACTTGTTATATTTCGAACCGCAGGCGATGACTAGCTTGTCATAAGAAAACACTTCGCCAGACTCAAAAGTTAATTGTTTTTGCTGAGTATCCACATGCTGCACATACGATTGCTTTAACTCCAATCTGTTTTTTACCCAAAACTTATCTTCATAAGGTTTCAAATGATTCCACTTCATATGTCCCATATAGACATACATCAGCGCCGTTCTGGAAAAGAAATGTTCACTTTCTGAAGAAATCAACGTAATGCGTTTATCGGATAACTTCCGGATGTGTCTCGCCAAAGTCACTCCCGAAATGCCGTTACCAATGATAACGATGTGTTCTTGTTTCAAATCATTTGGATTTTAATTATAAAGCTAGTCGATATTCCATTTGAATACTTACCAAAGTTCGGTATAAACCAATAATTTTGAGCACAAAACCTTCAGTTTTTTATTTTTTTAGCATAAAATTGATACAATTCGTCCGGACTGGCGCCACTCCATTTTTTAAAGTAAATCACCCAAAATAAAAGTTGCAATTTCAAAATACCTTTTGTTTTAAAACGCCTGGCAGATGTAGAAATCCAGTGCTGAATCACGTCAAAATCGGTGAGCTCGTAAAGTGGCTTTAGGATTTCGTGGTCTTCATAAATCAAATAATCTTCGTTGTAACCGCCGATTTTTTCAAAAAGAGATTTGGTTACAAACAAACTCTGATCTCCTCCTCTGCAGGATCTGGCTTTAAATTTGGTCAGCCAGCTGATGAACTTCAGCCAGGGATGTTGACTCCTGAATTTCATTTTAAAACAACCAGCTTCATGTCCTTTATTGACAGATCCAACTATCAATTGGTCAAAATTCTGAGGTGGGAAGGTATCAATATGCAAAAAATACAGGATTTCTCCATTGGCTTTTGCCGCTCCAAAATTCATTTGTCGTGGTCTTCCTTTAGAGCTTTTAAACACCTCAACTCCTTCAACAGTTTTAGCGTTTTCAAAAGTAGCATCCGTGCTTCCACCGTCGATGACTAAAATTTCTTTCACCAGTCTGGACGCGCTTATTCTCTTCTGAATTTGATTCAAGTTGGCTTCAATCAATTCAGCTTCATTATAAACAGGGATGATGACACTAATCATTCAACTTACTTTTCGTTCAACTTCCAGGAATAGGACAAATAACTTACAGAAGCATCTTCATTAATGGTTTCTTTTGAATACGTATTGATGAAGTTTATAACTGAATTTCCATCTTTTTCAAAATCTGATGCATACCATTTGAAAATTTTAGACAATTCGACTTTCGTTCTGGAGAGTTTATTTTCTTCAGAGTTGATAAAATAACTCGCTGAAGCATCCAATTGTTTATCCAGTTTGGAAGCCACATAGGCTTCATTCAGAAGTTTCGGACAGGACTCTGAAGCACAATTGACTGCAAAATGCACACGAGGATCTCCCATTTTCAAAAGCATTCCTTTTTCAATATCATCTAGTGAATACTCTTTATCTCCAATTTTAGCAAATTCTGTGCTGAAAGGGTTACTAAAAAATCCTCCGATATCCCTAATGCTTTCTGTAGGGTAGTTCTCTACGATAAGTTTTACTGTAAACGCGTTGTAGGCATTGATGAGGTAAGCTTTCTTTTCATTTTTGGACCAAGAGTCTTGAGGTGGATTGTTTCCTAATAACTTTAAATAAGAATCCAATTTACTTTCATTTTTCTTGAAAGCTTTATAATCAACTTTCCCATTTTGACCGACATGGTTTTGTAATAAAAGATTCCATTCGCTATGCTGATGGATCTGTTGGCTTTGTGCATTTTGGATTCCAAAGCTTGAAAAAAGAATGGTGATAAGAATAAGGTTAAATGGTCTCATTGGTTTTTATTTATATATACGAAAATTTGATCCTTTAAGTTGATTAAATCTATAGTCGCAAATCTTTGTGTCATATTACGTATTAAATTCAGAATAAAATTTAACTAAAGCAATATCTCTTTCTAATTTGATTAGTCTACCAAATTGGTAGAAATTATATACTTTTGGCAAAAATTAAAATGAATTGATTATTGGAAGGCAAAATTAAGCCTCTAAACATTTGATAATCAAACAGAATAAGATTTGACTGATCCTATGAATGAAAATAAACTAAAAGCGATTGAAGCTTCCATAAAAGCCGGCGATGCGATTATGGAAATTTACAAAGAAGATTTTGATGTGGAGTATAAGGATGATGCTTCGCCTCTGACTGAAGCCGATAAAAATGCCAATAAGGTGATTATGTCTTTTTTGGAAACGACTTCTATTCCTATTATAAGTGAAGAAAATAAACAGACAGATTATAGTGAGAGGAAAACCTGGAGTTCGTGTTGGATTGTAGACCCACTGGATGGCACTAAGGAATTTGTCAAGAAAAATGGTGAATTCACCGTAAATATAGCTTTGATCGATCAACAGAAATCAGTGTTTGGAGTTATCTATGTCCCGGCTCAACGCTTACTTTACGTGGGTGATGTAGAGTCTAATAAAGCTTTCAAAGCTGAAGTTCCAGAATCTAACTGGGATGTAGACACGTTATTGAAAGCTGCGATTTTGCTCGAGCCAAGTCATAATTCAAATCCCATCCGTGTGGTTGGAAGTCGTTCTCATATGAATCAAGAGACGCTGGATCACATCGACAACTTGAAAGAAAAGCACCAGAAACCAGTAGAAATTGTTTCTAAAGGAAGTTCTCTAAAGTTCTGTTTGGTAGCAGAAGGCAATGCCGATGTCTATCCGCGTTATGCCCCAACCATGGAATGGGATACGGCTGCCGGACAAGCGATTTGTAAAGCTGTAGGCTTGGAAGTAATCAGCCTGGATACTGAGAAGGAAATGCTATACAACAGGGAGAATTTACTGAATGGATACTTCCACGTGAAAACAGAATTATGAGCGAAAATATAGTCATACACGACTACGAGATTTCTAGGTCCAAGCGAAATAAGGTCAACGGACATGAGTCGTTCGTACTTTGGTTTACAGGACTTTCTGGCTCTGGGAAATCGACTATTGCCAACAAAGCAGAAGAAGAATTGTTTTACAAAGGCGTTTCTACTTATGCGTTGGACGGCGATAACATACGAAGTGGCATCAACAAAGGACTTGGATTTACCAAAGAAGACCGACTTGAAAATTTAAGACGGATTGCAGAAGTTTCCAAACTCTTTGTGGACGCAGGCATAATTACGATTGCCGCATTCGTCTCTCCTTTGATCTCTGATCGTGATCAGGTTAAACACATAGTTGGGGAAAACGATCTGATTGAAATTTTTGTAGACACTTCACTTGAAGAATGCGAGCGTCGTGATGTCAAAGGACTTTATAAAAAAGCCAGAGCTGGTGAGATCAAAAATTTTACGGGAATTGATGCGCCTTACGAAGCTCCATTGAATCCTGAAATTCATATCGAAACCGAGACTACTAAAGTGGACGAAGCGGTCCAGCACATCATAGAATATTTAGAAAAAACACACAGAATTTAGCTATATGAGTACTTATTATTTAAACTATCTAGAAGAACTAGAATCGGAAGCCATTTTCATATTGCGTGAAGTTTGGGCACAGTTTCAAAATCCAGTTATTTTATTTTCTGGAGGAAAGGATTCCATTTTGGTGACGCATCTGGCTAAAAAAGCCTTTCATCCTGCGAAAATTCCTTTCGCTTTGATGCACGTAGATACAGGTCATAATTTCCCTGAAGCCATTCAGTTTAGAGATGACATCGTTGATAAACTTGGCGTTAATCTGATTGTAGGGTCAGTTCAAAAATCAATTGACACAGGAAGAGTCGCCGAAGAAAAGGGAAAAAATGCCACTAGAAATGCTTTGCAAATCACCACCCTTCTGGACACGATTGAAGAGCATAAAATTGACTGTGCGATTGGCGGAGGACGTAGAGACGAAGAAAAAGCGAGAGCCAAAGAGCGCTTCTTTTCTCATAGAGATGAATTTGGACAGTGGGACCCTAAAAATCAAAGACCAGAACTTTGGAATTTGCTAAATGGAAAATATTTTGAAGGCGAGCATTTCAGAGCTTTTCCTATCAGTAACTGGACCGAAATGGACGTGTGGAATTACCTGACCAAAGAAAACATCGAAATCCCTTCCTTATATCTAGCTCACGAAAGGGAAGTCGTAAAACGAAACGGTTCCTGGATTCCTAATTCAGAATTTTTGAAATTAGAGCCTAACGAAGAAATCGTTAAGAAAAAAATACGGTTTAGAACGTTGGGAGATATTACCATCACTGGTGGTATTGAATCTGATGCGGACACGATGGAAAAAATCGTTGAAGAAGTTTCTACGATGAGAGAAACCGAACGTGGTAACCGAAGCGACGACAAGCGTTCTGAAACTGCTATGGAGGACCGTAAAAAAGACGGCTATTTCTAGATTTTCGCTTTAAAACTTTTTAAAATTCTGATTACAAAAACTGACTTACACGATGAAAATAGATAAAAATCAACTGCTTAGATTCACCACCGCTGGAAGCGTAGATGATGGTAAAAGCACACTCATAGGACGATTACTTTACGATTCCAAATCCATTTTTGAAGACCAACTCGCTGCTGTGGAAAGCTCGAGCAAACAAAAAGGCATTGAAGGTGTGGATTTAGCAATGTTTACTGATGGTCTCAAGGACGAACGCGAACAAGGTATTACCATTGATGTGGCTTACCGATATTTTACAACGCCAAAACGTAAATTTATCATCGCCGACACTCCTGGGCATATTCAGTATACCAGAAACATGGTGACAGGAGCTTCCACTGCCAATGCTGCAGTTGTCCTCATTGACGCCAGACATGGCGTGATCGAGCAAACTAAAAGACATACCTTCATCGCTTCATTATTGAATATTCCTCACATTATTGTTTGTGTGAATAAGATGGATTTGGTGGATTATTCTGAAGATACCTTCAACACCATCGTTGAGCAGTTTGAAGAGTTTTCTTCAAAATTACTCATTAAGGATGTGCGTTATATCCCTATAAGTGCTTTAAATGGAGATAATGTTGTGAACCGCTCAGAACACATGTCCTGGTTCCAGGGTTCACCAATGCTCCATGAACTGGAAACCTTGCACATCAGTAGTGATATCAATAAAATTGATGCCAGATTTCCTGTGCAAACCGTGTTGAGACCTCAGCGTAAAGGTTTTGAAGACTATAGAGGTTATGCGGGAAGAATCGCAAGTGGGATTTACAGAGTTGGTGATGAAGTAGCTGTTCTGCCGTCAGGATTTAACTCGAAAATAAAGTCGATTAATTCTGGAGATAAGGAGGTTGAAGAAGCTTTTGCACCCATGTCTGTGGCGATGACCTTGGAAGATGATATCGACATCAGCCGTGGAGATATGATTGTTAAAATGAACAATCAGCCGGAACTCTCTCAGGAATTTGACGTGATGTTGTGCTGGTTGAACAATTCTCCGGTGAAACCAAGAACCAAATACACTATCATGCACACCTCCAATGAACAGAAAGCAGTCATCAAAGACATCGTTTACAAAATGGATGTGAACACCTTCAAAAGAAATGAAGACGATAAGGATTTAAAGATGAATGATATTGCACGTGTGAAACTAAAAACCTCTCACCGCCTGATGCTGGACAGCTACAGAGATAATCGCAATACAGGAAGTGTGATTTTGGTAGACGAATCGACCAAAGAAACAGTTGCAGCTGGAATGATTGTTTAGGTAATTAAAAAGTAATTTGTCACCCTGTTCCGAAGCTTTGGGACAGGGTTTTATTTATTCAAGATTTTAACCCGGCTTCAGATGAACGAGGATTTCTAAAACTCATCGAGGGTTTAAGTTATCTTCCCCATGCGATCCCAACATTTAGTTTATCTTGAAGGATGAGGCTTATAGTCTATACAGTTTAAAGTTAACAGAGGCAAAATCAGAAGAAACTTTTGAGCGATTCATTTGATTTTATTGACTACTGAGTATGACTTAAAAGGTGTTTTTAGAGGTTTTAATTAAGTCATAATAATGAAATATTCCGAAGCTTTTGGACAGCATGACAATTCGAAAAATTGGAGGTATTATTTTATAAATAATTGAGAGCCAACAATTAGTTATTCATTAACAAAGTCCTACTTTTGCAGCATCTAAAAAAGAATTTTATAATGGCTCAAGCAAAAGGAATAAAATCTGCTTTAATCTCGGTTTATCACAAGGAAGGTTTAAAGCCTATAGTGGAAATTTTAAACCAACTAGGTGTAAAAATTTACTCCACTGGTGGAACTGAAAAATTCATAACAGACCTAGGCATCAATGTCATTCCTGTAGAGGACATCACCTCTTACCCTTCGATTTTGGGAGGACGAGTAAAAACGCTGCACCCAAAAGTTTTTGGAGGTATTTTAAATCGTGGTGAAAATGCTTTGGACCAGGAAGAATTGAAGACTTACGATATTCCTCAAATAGACTTGGTGATTGTTGATTTATATCCTTTTGAAGACACTGTAGCTTCTGGTGCTACTGAACAAGACATCATTGAAAAAATAGATATCGGTGGTATTTCACTCATAAGGGCTGCTGCTAAAAACTTTAAAGATGTGCTTTGCATTTCTTCAAGAGAAGATTACACCTCTTTTGAAGAAATCTTGAAGGAAGATAAAGGAGTGGTAAGCCTGTCGCAAAGAAAGAATTTTGCAGCGAAAGCTTTTCAAATTTCTTCACATTATGATACAGCGATCTTCAATTATTTCAATACCACTGAAGAAATTCCAATTCACAAACAAAGTTTTGATAAGGGGAAAGAATTGCGCTACGGTGAAAACCCACATCAGCAGGGCTTTTTCTTTGGAGATTTTGAAAAAGTATTCAATAAGCTTCACGGTAAAGAGTTGTCTTACAACAATCTGCTTGATGTTGATGCTGCTGTGAATTTGATGTCAGAATTTTACAGGGAAGCCCCAACTTTTGCGATTCTCAAACACAACAATGCTTGCGGGCTTGCACAAAGAGATACAATTCATCAGGCTTACGTAGATGCTTTGGCTGGAGATCCGGTTTCAGCTTTTGGCGGGATATTGATTTCAAATACAGAACTGGATAAAGGGACTGCTGAAGAAATTCACAACCTCTTCTGTGAAGTTGTGATTGCACCAAGCTTCACCGATGAGGCTTTGGAGATTTTAACCAAAAAGAAAAACCGAATTCTTCTGGTCCAGAAAGAATTTCAGTTTTCTGATAAAATCGTGAGAACCTGTTTGAATGGGGTTTTAGTTCAGGATAGAGATGGTAAAACAGATGCCGTTGAAGATTTTAAAACCGCTACAAAACTATCGCCTAACGATGCTCAAATAGAAGATTTATTATTTGCTTCCAAAATTTGTAAGCATACCAAATCCAATACGATTGTACTTGCAAAAAACAAGCAATTGCTGGCCAGTGGAACTGGTCAAACGTCCAGAGTTGATGCCTTGAATCATGCGATTGAGAAAGCTTTGAGTTTTCAGTTTGATCTAAAAAATTCGGTGATGGCTAGTGATGCTTTCTTTCCTTTTCCAGATTGTGTAGAGATCGCTGGAAATGCTGGAATTACTTCTGTGATCCAACCAGGAGGATCCATAAAAGATGAATTAAGTGTCGATTATTGTAACGAAAATAATATTTCCATGGTGATGACAGGAACACGTCATTTTAAGCATTAATTAATTAACTTTATCCTCTTCAAACAATATACTCATGGGATTTTTTGATTTTCTTACCGAAGATATAGCTATAGATTTAGGAACTGCAAATACGCTTATCATTCATAATGATAAAGTAGTCGTGGATAGCCCGTCGATTGTAGCACGAGATCGATTAACTGGAAAAATTATTGCGGTAGGAAAAGAAGCTGCTATGATGCAGGGAAAAACGCATGAAAACATAAAAACTGTACGACCACTGAAAGATGGAGTTATTGCAGATTTTGATGCCAGTGAGCAAATGATAAGTATGTTCATTAAAGAAATTCCTGCGCTCAAAAAACGTTTGTTCACACCGTCTCTTCGTATGGTCATTTGTATTCCAAGTGGAATCACAGAAGTTGAGATGCGTGCTGTTAAGAATTCTGCAGAACGTGTCAACGGTAAAGAGGTTTATCTGATACACGAACCTATGGCCGCGGCTATTGGTATTGGCGTCGATATCATGCAACCCAAAGGAAACATGATTGTGGATATTGGTGGTGGTACTACAGAAACTGCTGTGATTGCTCTTGGAGGAATCGTATGCGATAAATCTGTAAAGATTGCTGGTGATGTGTTTACCAACGATATCATTTACTTCATGAGAACTCAGCACAACCTTTTCATTGGAGAACGCACTGCAGAAAAGATCAAAATCCAAATAGGTTCTGCTACAGAAGATCTGGAAACAGCACCAGAAGATATGAGCGTTCAAGGACGTGATTTATTAACTGGAAAACCTAAGCAAGTGGAGATTTCCTTCAGAGAAATAGCTAAAGCTCTCGACAAATCCATCCTAAGAATTGAAGATGCTGTTATGGAAACATTATCACAAACTCCTCCAGAATTGGCCGCAGACATTTACAATACAGGAATATACCTCGCCGGCGGTGGTTCTATGCTGAGAGGTCTCGATAAACGTTTATCTCAAAAAACAGACTTACCAGTTTATATAGCCGAAGATCCATTAAGGGCCATTGTAAGAGGAACAGGAATTACACTAAAAGATCTAGAAAGATACAAAGCTGTTCTTCTAAAATAAGTCTAAGCTATGCAGCAAATCATTTTATTTCTTATTAAAAATAAGACAGGTTTGGTGTTTATCATTCTTATGACAATAGCGCTTGGATTAACCTTCAAAGCGCATACCTACCATAATAGCAAAGTGGTTTCCTCTGCAAATTTCGTTACTGGAAATGTTTTAGAAACTTCAGAAGGTATTTCACAATATTTTGGTTTAAAGACTCAAAATGAAATTCTTGCTGAAGAAAATGAAGTCTTAAGAAAAAAATTATTAAACCTTTCTCCTTCTGAAGATACTTTAGAACCTAAATTAGACTTTATTACAGATACGTTATACAGAATTCAAAAGTCGACTGTTGTTTCAAATTACTACGACAAAATAGATAACTTTCTTCTCATCAAAGGTGGAGTAAAAGATAGCATTAAAGAAGACCTAGGAGTTATCTCCAGCAAAGGCATAGTAGGAATAATAGAAAATGTGAGTCAGGAGTTTTCGAGAGTGATTTCAATTCTGAATACTAACACATCCATAAATGCTCAACTCAAAAAGACAAATCATTTTGGAACCTTGACTTGGGATGGAAAGAATCCAAATATATTGAGCTTAGTAGATGTTCCCAGATCTGCACCCGTTAAAGTTGGAGACACCATAACTACAGGTGGCCGTTCTCTTATTTTTCCTGAAAATGTTCCAATTGGAATTATAAGCAAGTATGAGTTGGACGAGAATGTAGGTTATTATAATATTTCAGTGAAATTGTTCAACGACATGACGAATTTAAAACATGTTTATGTCATAGAAAACACGAGAAGAGAAGAAGCTTACAAATTATTAAATCCTGAACAGCCCTAGATGAAAACATATTTCATAAATAGCATAAGGTTCGTCCTTCTTATTCTAGTTCAGGTTTTGATTTTGAACCATTTTGAAATATTCGGGTATATCAATCCTTATATTTATCCATTACTTATCATCTTATTACCTTTCAATATCAACTCTATCCAAAAGCTTTTTTTAGCTTTTGCTTTGGGCATTTGCTTAGATTTTTTTGAAGATAGCGGCGGAATTCATGCAGCTGCAACACTCACAATTGCTTACTTAAGACCGTTATTTTTAAGGAATGCTTTCGGATTGAGTTACGATTACCAAACCCTTAAATTTTATAATGCCCCCTTTAGAGAAAGGTTCATTTATGTAAGTCTTATGGTTTTGGTCCATCATACTGTACTTTTTAGCTTAGAAATCTTTAGTGTCGATCATTTATTGTATTTTATAGAGAAAACAATTTATTCTTCTATTTTTAGTATACTATTAATTATAATCACCTTAAATTTAATTCGAAAGAACAGTAAATGAGAAAGTTACTCCCTATTATTCTAGTTAGTTTTGCCGCATTCCTTTTTTTAATTCGTTTATTTTACTTGCAAGTTTTAGACGAGAGTTTTGACGAGGTTTCGACCAATATTTCTGTACGTAAAGTCTACGATTATCCTCAACGAGGATATATTTATGACCGAAATGGAAAACTGATGGTAGGTAACCAGCCTGCTTACGATGTTATGGCTGTTCCTCAGGAAGTTAAGGACTTTGACACTTTAGAGCTTGCCAGTTTATTAAAATTAACTCCAGAGCGACTCAAAATTCAGCTGGAAAAAGCGTGGCGATACTCCCCAAAATTGTCTTCTGTGATTACTCCTCAGCTTACCAAAAAAGAATATGCTGTTCTTCAAGAACGCATGCATAAATACCAAGGGTTTTACATTCAGAAAAGGTCGTTAAGAGATTATACAATTAACCATAGTGCTAATATTTTAGGATATATCGCAGAGGTTGGAGATAGAGAGATTTCACAAAATTCCTATTATCAATCGGGGGATCTAAAGGGAAAACAGGGAGTTGAAGAACAGTATGAGGAAGCTTTAAGAGGAGAGCGTGGCGTTAAACATTATCTAAGAGATATTCACAATAAAAACATCAAACCCTTTAAGGAAGGTAAGTTTGACACTTTACCTAAAAAAGGAAGCGATCTCCACCTTACTATAGATGCGGAACTGCAAGCCTATGGAGAAAAACTGATGAAAGGCAAACGAGGAGGCATTGTAGCCATAGAGCCAAGTAGTGGAGAAATTTTAAGTTTAATTACAGCACCTTCTTATGATCCCGATATTTTAGTTGGAAGAAAGCGGTCAAAAAATTTCACGGAACTTTATTACGACACCATACATAAACCATTGTATAACAGAGCCTTACAGGCTATTTATGCGCCAGGCTCTCCATTTAAAGCGTTAACAGGACTCGTAGCCCTACAGGAAGAGGTCGTTGGACTAGAAGAAAGTTTTAGGTGCAATGGCGGGTACACCTATGCAAGAGGTGTAAGAATGGGTTGTCACAACCACCCGAGTCCAGTACAAATGGTTACTGGAATTGCACATTCTTGTAATTCCTACTTCGCTCAAATCTACAGAAGGACTATTGAAAAATATGATACTCCTCAAAAAGGGATCGACGTCTGGCGAGGGCATATGGCTAGTTTTGGTCTTGGCGATTATTTAGGTTATGATTTACCCGTAGGGAGAGCAGGATTACTACCAAACTCTGATTATTATAACAAAGCTTATAGCTATCCAACTTACAATTGGTATGCAAGCGCTACTTTGTCCAACGCCATTGGTCAGGGGGAAGTGCTTACTACTCCTATTCAACTTGCTAATGCAACTGCAGCTATCGCTAATAAAGGTTGGTTCTATAGACCCCATATTATAAAATCAATAGACGACAAGCCAGTTGACAATGAGAAGTACACGACAAAACAAGTCACCACGATTGATAAAGAGCATTTTGAGCCGATTATTCAAGGAATGCATGACGTCTATAATTACGGGACAGCTACATTTCTTAGAGTCCCTGGCATAGAAGTTTGTGGCAAAACAGGGACATCAGAGAATTACGTAAAAATCGACGGAGAAAGGATGCAACTGACAGACCATTCTATTTTTATTGCCTTTGCTCCAAAAGATAACCCTAAGATAGCCTTGGCTGTTTTCGTAGAAAATGGGTACTGGGGATCTAGGTATGCTGGTAGGATTTCTACTTTGATGATAGAGAAATATCTGAAAAATAATATTGAACGAAAAGACCTTGAGAACTGGATTCTCAGCCATACTTTGGAAGACGAGTACGCTAAACCTTATTCTGGTGAACCTTTTAAAATTAACCAGTAAGTATGCCTAAAACTCTATTGCAGATTGATTGGCTCACCATTTTAATTGTAATTATACTAATGGGCTTTGGGTGGGTAAATATATACTCTACCACATTTGTAAGTCCTGATGAAAGCATCTTGGATCTTTCCAAGATATATGGAAAGCAGCTGCTATGGATATTCTTAGGGGCTTTAATTGGTGTTGTCATCTTAGCCCTGGAAAGCAAATTCTTTGAAAGATTCGCCAATATCATTTATCTTTTTGCTGTTTTGTCACTTTTAGGCCTTTTCGCTTTCGGAAAAACCATCGCAGGACAAACAGCTTGGTATTCTTTTGGAGCATTTAGTATTCAACCTGCTGAATTTGTGAAAGTAGCTGTTGCATTGGCTTTGGCAAAGTATATAAGCGATTTAGACAATGACTTGTCACGATTTAAATCCCAATTTAAAGCCTTTGCTATAATTGGTGTTCCTCTCGCACTCATTATGCTTCAACCTGATGCGGGTAGCGCACTTATTTATTTAGCATTTTTGATTCCACTCTACAGAGAAGGCCTTCCTCACTTTTACATAAGCATTGGTTTCCTCACTGTAGCCATTTTCATTCTTACACTTAAATTTGGTTTTACCCTGTTCGCACCCATTTTTGGTGTTTTAATCATCATTGTATATCTGTTCAATAAAAGGAATAAGCCAAAACTCTGGAAATACGCATTGATATTATTATTCGGAATTGGATTTTCATATTCTGTCAATTTTATTTTAAATTCAGTTTTGTTACCTCACCAAAAAGATAGGTTTGATGTGCTTATTGGTGAGACCAATGACATCAAAGGGTCTGCGTTTAATCTTTATCAAAGTGAGGTCGCTATTGGTAGCGGTGGATGGACAGGAAAAGGCTGGCTAAAAGGTTCTCAGACCCAAGGTCGGTTTGTGCCAGAACAACATACTGATTACATCTTTAGCACCGTAGGAGAGGAATGGGGCTTTATGGGAACAAGTATTGTGGTTATTTTATTTACGCTGCTTATTTTAAGATTATTTCACCTTGCCGAACGACAAAAAAATCAGTTTAGCAGAGTTTACGGATATTCGGTAATGTCAGTAATTTTTGTGCACTTTTTTGTAAACGTTGCCATGGTAATTGGCTTGTTTCCAACCGTGGGAATTCCATTGCCATTTTTTAGCTATGGCGGCTCAGGCTTGTGGGGATTCTTGATATTAGTACTAATTTTCCTTAAGCTGGATGCTAAAAGAAAGAGCTTGAACTAGCTAGAGCTAGCTATCTAATCTTCAAGATACATGTCGATTAGACCTTCAGGAGTTTTGAAGTAAATCGTTTTTTCTTCTTTATCCACTTTTTGAATAAACCTGTCATTAACAGGGATAATGATCTCTTTCCCGTTGAAGTCAATAAAAAAAAGCGCCTGCATGGTTTGGTCATTGACAAACTTAATGCTGCCGATTTCTCCATGAGTTTCATCAACAGCTCTATAATCTATAATCTCGTGATAGTAAAATTGATTTTCTCCTAGTTTAGGCAACTGAGACAATGGTAAGTAAACATCTCTTTTAAGCAGGTCGTCTGCATCTGCTTCCTCATCAACTTCCTCAAGTTTGACACGAAGTAGATTGCTTTTTTGGAGATTGGATTTTTCAATAAAAAAAGGAATCAATTTATTGCGGTAATCCACAAAAATTGATTCCAGGTTTTGGTAGAGTCCAGGTTCGTCGGTATCCAATTTGATTTGCAACTCCCCCTTAAAACTAAATTTACTCACGATGTGACCCAAATAAAAACACTGGTCTTTTGTCATCGTAAATCCTTTAGTTAATCCTCTTTTTTAGTCTCTTCTTCAGAAGCTTTTTCTTCTTCTGCAGGAGCTTCTGCTTCCGCTTCCGCAGCTGCTTTAGCCTCTGCTTCTTCTTTTGCTTTTGCTTCTTCCTCTTCCTGAGCAGCTTTAGCTTCAGCTTCACGCTTAGCACTTACTTCTCTTTCCGCTTCCAATGCTTTTTCTCTTTCTGCTTCTTTAGCTTTCGCCGTTTTTTCTGCAGAAGTCGATATTTTATCCTCTTTTTCAGACATCCAAGCTTCGAATTTCTTCTCTGCTTCTTCCTCTGTCAACGCTCCTTTGTCAACACCCGCTAACAGGTGTTTTTTCATCATAGCGCCTTTGTAAGATAAAATACGTCTTGCAGTGTCAGTTGGTTGAGCACCGTTTCTTAACCATTTCACAGATGAATCTAGGTCTAGTTCAATAGTTGCAGGTTGAGTTACAGGATTATAAACGCCTAATTTCTCTAGGTATTTACCATCTCTTTTTGAACGAACATCTGCAGCGACGATCCAGTAAAAAGGTTTTCCTTTCTTACCGTGTCTTTGTAATCTTATTTTAACTGGCATAAAAAATTAAATTTTGGAGTTCCCGACCCCTGTTATTAATAATGAGGTGCAAAAGTAAGTTTATTTTTTGAAATACAGAGGTTTGGGTTTAAGATAATTACCTTCTCTGCTGAAGTTGAATAGAACTATCTTTAGTGTCTTTAAAACTAGCCCTTAGTTAAAGTCGTCTTGACAGGTAGAGCAGTTTGATTCTCCTACCAGCTTACCATTTCTATCAATTTCATATTTACAACATTCATTAAAGTTCACTTTTAAAATGCACTTTGCTCTTCTAATTCTAGCTTTTAAATTTTCAAGGCTTATCCCCAACACTTTTGCAGCATCTTTTTGCTTTTCCCCTTTTATATACACTTCATTAATAGTCTCTTTATAAATCTGAGGCAATTTGTTTATAAACCTGTCAAAAAAACATATCTGCTGAAAGTTTTCTAGAGCAATTTCATTTTCTGTATTGAAGTTTTCCACATACACCAATTCTTTGTTGAAGTAATTAGCGATTTCATGGCGAGCGATTTGAAAGATCCAGGCTTTCACTTTTCCATCACTTTGAAGTGAAGACCGATTTTTATGAATTTTTAAAAAAGTGTTTTGAAAAATATCATTCGCAACTGTTTTGTTCTTTACTTTTTTTAGAATGAAAAAGTACAATTCTTCATTAAAATCGTTCCATATTGTTTTTGTTTCCATCTTTTTTGAAATAAATAAAAGGCAGGACATTAATCCCGCCTTTTGAATTTAACAACAATCACACTTGTTACAGTCACATTGAGAACAAGGACAGTTGTTTTCTAAACAATTTTTGCAATTGCATTTAGTACAGTCACAGTTTGTACACTTGCATGTATTCATGATTTTTGGATTTATGATTCAATAAGTAGACTAAATAAGCTTAAAAAGGATACATTAAATTGAAAATCTTTTTATTGACATAGGCACTCAACATATAGTGAAATGGGCAAATAAGGAAATTTAACAAAATAATTCCTAACTTAGTTAATCTGAAAAACATCCTCTCATGCTACACAAACTCAACCTGGAACACGTTCTCTTTCTGGATATTGAAACGGTTCCTGAAGCTGAAAGTTTTAACGACTTGTCTACCGTCAAGCAAAAACTCTACGCAGACAAAACCCAATACCAGCGAAAAGAAGACTTTACTCCAGAAGAATTTTACGACCGAGCTGGCATTTGGGCCGAGTTTGGAAAAATTGTATGTATTTCTGTCGGTTACTTCAATTTTAAGGGCAGCGAACGAAAATTCAGAACTACCAGTTTCTATGGGGAAGAAGCCGATTTATTAAAACGTTTCAAACATCTTTTGGAAGACTACTTCAGCTTACCTCATCACCTCATGTGTGGCCACAATGCCAAGGAATTTGACTTCCCTTATATCGCCAGACGTATGTTGATTCTTGGCATCTCACTTCCCGAAAAGCTTCAGTTGTTTGGCAAGAAACCCTGGGAGATCCCGCATTTAGATACTTTAGAATTGTGGAAATTTGGGGATTACAAACACTATACCTCTTTAAAATTACTCACCGAACTTTTCAATATCCCATCCCCAAAAGATGATATTGATGGCAGCCAGGTACGAGATGTGTTTTATAAAGAAAAAGACCTGGACAGGATTGTAACTTACTGCGAAAAAGACGTTATTGCTGTGGCGCAGTTAATTTTAAAACTCCGCCAAGAAGAACTTTTGGAAGATCACGAACTCATATCTGTCTAATGCTTAACGTCAAACAGCTTAACATAAACTTTGGAGAACAACAGGTCATCAAGAATATCAGCTTTGACTTGCAGCCCAATGAGATTTTAGGAATTGTGGGCGAATCCGGTTCGGGGAAGTCGGTGTCTACCTTATCCATTTTAGGCTTACTAGGCTCTAAGGCAAAAGTAGATGGCAGCATTTTGTTTCAAGATCAGGAATTGACAGCTTATAGTGAAAAGCAGTTCCAAAAAATCCGAGGCAATGACATCTCGATGATTTTTCAGGAGCCGATGAGTTCGCTTAACCCATCGATGCGCTGCGGAAAACAAGTGGAGGAGGTTCTTATTCAGCATAAAAAGCTTTCAAAAACTGAAGTAAAACGAGAAGTTTTAAGCCTTTTTGAAAAAGTAAAACTTCCACGACCTGAAGCGATTTTCAAAAGTTATCCCCATGAAATCAGTGGCGGACAAAAGCAAAGGGTGATGATCGCTATGGCCATTGCCTGCAAGCCCAAAATTTTAATTGCCGACGAGCCTACCACAGCACTAGACGTCACAGTCCAAAAAGAGATTTTAAAATTGCTGAAATCACTCCAGCAAGAAACCCAAATGAGTATCATTTTCATTTCTCACGATCTGGCGCTGGTCTCTGAAATTGCAGACCGGGTGGCCGTCATGTATCAGGGGGAGATTGTAGAACAGGACGACGTTACTAGTATTTTCAAAAATGCCAAACATCAATATACCAAAGCTCTCCTGGCTTCAAAACCTTCTACAAATCACCGTCTTAAAGCCTTGCCTACCGTTAAAGACTATATGCAGGAGACTCCAAAAGCTGCCGTGGAAACTTCAGAAGAAAGGAAAAAAAGACATGAGTTGATTTACTCCAAACCCCCTTTACTGGAAGTGAAAAACATCAGAAAGACCTTCATTTCCAGTGCAGGTTGGTTTGGGAAAAAAGAAAAAGTACATGCCGTAGATGATGTGAGTTTTAAAATTTATGAAGGCGAAACCTTAGGTTTAGTAGGTGAATCAGGTTGTGGGAAATCAACATTGGGAAATGCCATTCTGCGACTTGATGATCCTACTGAAGGTGATATTTTGTATCAGGGCAAATCCATAACCAACTTAAAAGGCGAAGCTTTACGCCAACTTCGAAAAGACATTCAGCTGATTTTCCAGGATCCATTCTCCAGTTTGAACCCCCGACTTTCAGTTGGCAAGGCCATCATGGAACCAATGAAAGTTCATGGTTTATATGGGGATGCAGAATCCAGGAAACAAAAAACAATTCAATTGTTGGAGCGGGTGGGCTTATCTGAGGAGCATTTTGACAGATATCCCCATGAGTTTAGCGGCGGCCAGCGACAGCGTATCGGCATTGCCAGAACCATCGCCGTAGAGCCCAAATTGATCATCTGCGACGAATCGGTGTCAGCGTTGGATATTTCAGTTCAAGCTCAGGTCTTGAATTTACTCAACGAACTTAAAACTGATTTTGGCTTCACCTATATCTTTATTTCGCATGATTTGGCCGTCGTCAAATACATGGCAGATCAGTTGCTTGTGATGCACGAGGGAAAGATCGTAGAACAAGGGGAGGCTGATGAGGTCTATGCGCATCCTCAAAAAGCCTATACACAACAGTTAATTGAAGCTATACCGAAGGGTATTTAATTACATCTTAATACCAAAGTTTTCCTTAGTCTTTCCCTATTTTTGCTCATGAACTTTCAAGACCATCTCCGTAAAATTATTCACGTGGATATGGACGCTTTTTATGCGTCTGTAGAACAACTGGATGATCCAAGTTTACGGGATAAGGCATTGGCCGTGGGAGGGAGTTCTAAACGCGGTGTAGTGGCTGCTGCTAGCTATGAAGCGAGAAAATACGGTGTGAAAAGCGCCATGAGCGGTCGACAAGCGGCAAGATTGTGCCCACACCTGATATTTGTAAGACCTCGCTTTGAGCGTTATAAAGAAATCTCTCAACGCATTCGCAAAATCTTTTTTGAATATACGGATTTGGTCGAGCCACTTTCGCTTGATGAAGCTTATCTGGATGTCACTGTCAATAAATTCAACTTTCCAAGTGCTACGGTATTAGCCAGAGAAATCCGAGAAAAAATTAAATCTAAAACTGGGCTGAATGCTTCTGCAGGTATCTCCATCAATAAGTTTATTGCCAAAATAGCCAGTGATATCAATAAACCGAATGGTCAAAAAACCATTCCACCAGAAGAGGTAATCGATTTTTTAGAGCAGTTGGATATCAGAAAATTTTATGGGGTTGGAAAAGTAACCCAGGACAAAATGTATCGCCTTGGCATTTTCACAGGCGCCGATCTAAAGCTTAAACCTCTTGATTATCTACAGGAACATTTCGGAAAAAGCGGCCTGCATTATTACAATGTGGTTCGCGGTATTCATCTTAGCGAAGTCAAGCCCAGCAGAATTCGTAAATCTCTTGGCGCCGAACGTACCTTTTCTGAAAATATTTCTTCGGAAATCTACATGCTCGAAAAACTGGAAGACATAGCAGAAGAAGTTGAAAAAAGATTAAAAAGCAGCAAAGTAGCAGGGAAGACCATCACCTTAAAATTAAAGTATAGTGATTTCAGTATCCAAACCCGAAGCAAAACTTTAAAGCTATTTATCGCTTCCAAAGCCTTGATTATGGAAGAAACTAAAGCTTTATTGTATCAGGAACCCATCAAAGATTCCATTCGATTATTGGGAATTTCGCTTTCCAACCTCAACACCGAAGGATCTAAAACCATCAAAGCGACTTCTATTCCGAAAGAAGAGCAGTTAAAATTACCATTTTAAAAAAACAACATCCACACAGCCATCACCAGCATGATCGTGTTTTCAATAAAGGTAGCTTCAGTCATCGGTAGATTAAGCGCTGTCCCAAGACAGGCACATTTAATCACTTTTTTGGAGAATAAGGAGCGTGTTACTCCAATGCTCGTGATTCCCAAGATTACAATTGTAGCGACCAAAGCCACGTCAATTTCAAACCTTAAAAGAAACATCAAGCCCAGGGCCGTTTCTATAAAAGGATACGCCCAGCCGTAAGCAGGCAAAACTTTGGCTAACGGATCGTACATTCTAAATGAGTCTGGAAATCCTTTATAATCAAGAAATTTGAAGAAACTAAAAACAATATAAAACAGGCCCATAAAATCAAACATAAACGAATCCAATTCCCAAGAAGTGGAATTCAATAGCACTGAAGCCCCTGTGATATATCCAAAGATTAGAAACAAGGGGAAAAGTTGTTGAAACTTAGACTGTTCTTGAAGATTTGCACTCGAAGTATCTTTAAAATCAGATTTTTTGGAGATCTGATATTTCTTTGAAATAGCTTCTTGGAGGGTAGATACTTCTATATGCTGTTCCATGTCAATTTCAGCTTCCTCAGCTTCTAGATTAACAGAAGCGGACTTAACGTGTTCTAGATGTTCTAGCCCTTCTTTTACGCTTGCTTTACAATATTGGCAGGTCATGCCAGTCACTTTATAGGTGTGTGTCATTATGCTATCTTTAAATTATGATATAAAGTTAATCATTGAATCGAGTCTATAGTGCTTCCACAGGTCAACATAGAGGCTCCATAATAGGGATTTTCAATCTCTTTGGTAAAGCTTAGCCAAGACGCTCCTTCACTATTATTAGCCATAGGGCAACGCTGTACATAAAGTAACTGATCAGTTGGGTTTGAAGATTTTGCTATCGCAATGATATCTTCTGAAAGGACTAGAAACTCTTCTCTTAGTTCGTCTATGGATTTAATTTTATCTGCATTCTGAAGCTTTCTCAGCTTCAGCTTAGAAAAAGAAGTCGCCAATTTTTTATAATTGATTTTGGCATCTTCGAAATTATCTGAAGATAAAGCAGTTTTAAGTTGCCTATAATCGGATAAAAGCTGAGCAATAGCTTTCGGATTTAAGTTTATCTCTTCTTCAACAGAGAACTTTGGCTTTGGCTTTTCTGTTTTTGGGTCCATCATGCTAGTCTTATCGGCAAGTTGTGCTTCAGAATCAATACTAAAAGCCCCTTGAGTAACCACCTCATCTCCTACTTGCAATCCTGATAAAATTTCAATATTGTCTCCTGAGGTTTGTCCTATTTCAACTGTCGTTAGTTTGAAATAAACACCGTTTTCGTTTTCCAATTGCTTGTAAACTATAGAGCGTTTACCTGTCCAAAGCACTGAAGATTTGGGGACATATAAAGGAGTTTCGTTTTTTGTGTTTGTAACGTTAGTACTAACTACTCCTGTGACAAAAACGCCAGGCTTCCATCTCAAATTAGGATTTTGGACCACAACCCTTACTTTGGCAGATCGCTCTTCTGTATTGAAAATAGGTGAAATAAAATCCACTTTACCTGTCACCGCTGCTCCTCCTATATTCATGCTCATTTCATCACCAACTTTGATGAGGTTTAGGTCTTGCTCATAAACATCAAACATCGCCCAAAGCGTGGACAAATCTGTAATTTCCATAAGTGCTTGTCCAGCTTTCACTTGGTCGCCCTGAGCTACCATTAGTTGTGTAACATTCCCTGTTTGCTGAGCTCTCAATGATATTGTTGAAGACTTAGACTTGTTTTGAATGTCTTGTAAACTCAGTTCTAGATTCTCAATTTTTTGAACCACACTTTGCATTATGCTTTCGTTATCCGTGCGTTTCGCTAAAGCGTATTCATCTTTCAAAACTTGAATAGTGGAAGAATACAATTCAGCAACTACTTGATTGTTTTGAACGGTTTCCCCTTCAAAATTTATGTTTAGCTGCTCAATTCTACCATCAAAATTTGTGGTTAAACTCGTTTTACTTTTTTCATTAATGTCTAGTTGACCAGAAAGTTCTAAGTTTGAAGTGGTCCTTTTCCCATCGCCAACCAGCGTTGTTTCTATTTTAGCCAGAGCCCTTGCAGACTTAGTCATTCGGATAGCATCTGGATCTACCGTTTCCTCTAGGGTGTTGGCAGGAATCAAGTCCATCCCACAGATAGGACAATCGCCTGGTTTGCTGTTACGGATTTGTGGGTGCATAGAGCAAGTCCAAACCGAAGATTCTGTTTCTGCGGAATGATTATGATCCTCCGCATTCTCTTCAGAAGAAAATAGGCTAGCTCCAATGAAAATACCAAGAACTAAAACCAGTCCGGCGATTAAGTACGTTTTAAATTTAGTGTTCATTATTGAAATATGTTCGTTAATAATTAAATATGTATTGGACTTGAATTCCAACCAACAGCCAAATAAAGCTTATGAAGGCGAGGTATTTTAAAGCTTTTTCTAAAAGCAAAATTCCACCACCATATTCACCCAAAACAAATTGCCAGCCTAAAAACATAGAGATGACAATTCCGAGTACTATGACCAAGTTTGTGGAAGCCAACAAAAACGCCATTGAGGATACAAAACTAGCTCCTTTTTTGAAAGAGATATCGCTGCTCATAAGTCTGAGTTTGAAGTTAAGTAGATTAAAGTTTCATCGGTTTTTTGAAGATCGGCCAACGTTTTGGCCCGTTGTTTCTCATAGAGTAAACGCTCTTCTTGCAAGCGCAACACTTCTTCTATTCCCATGCTAGCATTGGCTAATGCGGTTTCAGAAAGTTGAAGGATATCTTTTAAACTCAATAGCTGCTTATCGTATAAGCTAAGTAGACTAAAAAGTTCATCTTGTTTATAAAGAGCAACTTGAATTTCGGTTTCCAAACGCGACTCTTCGTTTTCCAATTGGAATTCAATAGATTCGCCTTGAAGTGAAGCCGCCTTTTTTCTAGATTTATTCTTCTTCCCAAAAATAGGTAAGCTC